>Ga0209953_1000039_pt1 | contig 54968 bp, 67 predicted proteins | sample SalPonred_H2O_MG_FD_185713 | JGI IMG/M metagenome (GOLD analysis project Ga0209953, IMG submission 185713) | Salt pond water microbial communities from South San Francisco under conditions of wetland restoration - Salt Pond MetaG... | ecosystem: Environmental > Aquatic > Non-marine Saline and...
TTAAAACAAGAAAATGAATATTTACAAAAAGAAATTAATAATTTAAGAAACCCTAACAAAAACGAAAAAACAATAGAAGATATAAAGCAAATGAATTTACTTTCGTTAATAAAATGGAAGTTAACTAAAAGTTAGTTTATTTGTGTTATACATTGTTGTGCATAGTAGCGGATTATTAACGAAAAAAAATTAATAGAATGAAAGACAAAAAAGTATTAGATGTGTGTTGTGGACCAAAAGGAATGTGGTTCGATAAACACGATGAAAGGGCATTGTATTTAGACAAGCGTAGAGAAACGCACATTGATACATATCCTTGCGGAACAAAAACAAATATAATTGACCCTGATATTATAGGTGATTTTACGGATATTAAACAACCTGCCAATTCCTTTTGGCACGTGGTTTTTGACCCACCACATATTAAGCAAAACAATACAAGCCAAATAACAAAGAAGTACGGAAGTTTACAAGGAGATTGGCGTGAGATGTTAAAACAAGGATTTAAAGAATGTTTTAGAGTGCTAAAGCCAAATGGTACACTAATATTTAAATGGAATGATTGTAGGTTTCCTGTAAAAGAAATACTTGCTTTAACAGACCAAAAACCACTTTACGGACATAAAAGCGGCAAGAAAATGGGAACGCATTGGATATGTTTTATAAAAGACGAAGCGTAGCTATTATGCACAACATTTCTGCGATATGAAACGTTGCCTAGTGGGACTGAGTAAATGCAATGTTTTATATTGCGTGTTGGTTGACGATAGTGAACAGTATTAAAAAAATGAATTATGTACAGAAGTAAAATAGAACTCCATAACGTTGATTGTTTGCCGTTTATGAAGCAATGCGTGGATAAACAATTTGACCTAGCAATAGTAGACCCACCTTATGGTATTGCACGCGCAGGACAAACAGAAACCTTTACAAAAAATCCTAAACATAAGCGCAAAGCACACGATCAAAAAAACTGGGATAATGCAATACCTAGCCAAGAGTATTTTGATGAGCTAGAACGTATAAGTAAGAATCAAATTGTTTGGGGTGCGAATTATTTTGTTGCCCATTTAAAACACGGAACAATGGGTTGGGTTGTTTGGGATAAAGGACAACACGGATTAAGTATGAGCGATTGTGAATTGGCTTACAGTAGCTTTAATAGAGCAACACGAATACTGACGTTTAATAGATGTCTAATAGCTCAAAAAGGTGGAAGTATACACCCAACCCAAAAGCCTGTAGAGTTATATAGGCACTTACTTAATAAATATGCAGAAAAGGGCAACAAAATATTTGATTCGCACTTGGGAAGTGGAAGCATTGCCATTGCTTGTGATGACTTAGGTTTTGATTTAGTAGCTACTGAAATTGATAAAGACTACTTTGAAAAGGCAAACAAAAGGATAGACCAACATAGAAGGCAACAAACCCTTTTTTAATATTGCAACCAACACCGAATAACAGAACCTTACAAATTAAATTTAACAAACTTAAGCATTGAAAAAAGATTTAATTAACGACAATCATTCTATAAAATATCACAACGAGTTTTATTTTGAGATGTATAAAAACGATACGCCTAAAATTAAGTCCATGAAAAAAAAACTTAAGGATAGGCGTTTTGTTATAACAGCTACAGAAAGTACAGACCAACACTTAAAACATTATATGCAAAAAGCTATTAATTGCTTAGATACGTTAAAGTGTTTAGATTCTAACATAACTTTTAAACTTAAACGCTCTACCTTGTTAAAGCTTAACCCTGTTATAGATTTAGATAAAAACCCTAATTGGAGAAATTAAATTATCTGTTTAAAAAATCTCTAGCATACTCGTAGTTATAATTAAAATCTCCTGTCTTAAATCCTTGAATTAACTCGTTGTATTTGCTTATAGTTTGTTTGTTTAAAACTTTAGCTCTCATTAATTGATTTAAGATTTCTTTATTGCTTTTATCTTTAAAATCTCCACCAAATATATTATACAACATAAACGCTCGTTCATTAGCATTCATGTTTTTAAGCTTGTAAACAACAAAAGGATATTGTTTTTTCTCTAGCTGTTTTTCAAGTTTACTAATCATTTTTTTTGTTTCTTCCGCATTGTCTCCTGCTTGTAATATTATTTCATCTACAATATCTTTAGGCATAGCATCGTTCTTAGCAAACTCGTCTATTAACTTATTATAGTTAAAATCTTTTATAGCTTTTTGTTGTGCCATTTTAGCTAACTCTTGCTTTTGGTCTGATGTTAGGTTTACTGAAGATGAATACTTGCTAGTTTTTGAAAAAACTCTACCTGTAAACATTTTTTTAATATTATCTGCCATTTCTTTCTTTTCTCTACCTTCTTCTCCGCCCATTAACGCATCAGCAGTTCCGTAAGTTAAAGATATATAAGGATTGCTTCTAGGAGATGTTACTATAGCTTCTACCGCTGCTTTAATTCTAGCGGGAGATTCTGTTGTCTGCCAACCTATCTCTTTGTAAAAACCTTCTACATAATCGCTTTCAAAACCCTCAGCTTCTTTAGGAACATACCCTTGCATATAAGACAAAGGCTGGTCTCTATAAAAGTCATAACCTAAAGAGTAAGACATAATAGAGTTTATGGCTGGTACTCTAGTTAAATTACCTGTTAGTGTTAAATCAAAAGGCAATACATTTGTCTCCATTGTAAACTTTAATTCTTCTAGAGTCTTGTCTTGGTATCCTTCTATCTCATACATTTCAGCCATTTTGTTAGCTATTATATTTTCAGTCAACGAAAGTAATGGTGTTATCTCGTGTGATTTTGCTAATCTAAACGACTCAAACTCTCCTTCTTTACTTATATTGTAATAAAAGTGCATATAGTTAGAGTTTTGATACTTACTTTGCTTTTGTCTAGCTTTTAAGTATCGCTCAACACCCGTTAATCCTTTATACTCTTCAGGTAAATCATCATCATCTAAAGCACCTAGTAAAAACACATTCAAACCTATACGAAGACCAGAGAAAATAGCCGCTGCTTGAATTAATCTAAATGATGTAGCTAAAGGTCTTTCTTTTGCTTGCTCTGCTGCTACTCTAATACTTTGTGTTCCTGCGTTTAGATAGGATACTGCTGCGTCAATGTCTTTTAATATATAGCCACTTTGGTTAAAGTCTGGTGCAGATTTAGCTCTAGCTTCTGCAACCGCTTTTGTAAACATAGACTCTCTTAGACCTTTGTCTAATTTCTCTAAATCTTTTATTTCATTTATATCCTTATATTTCTTAGGATTTTCTTTTTTTAGTTTTTTAATTTCGTTGTTTAATGTTCTTGTAAACACTCCTAATCTAAAACCTATCTCGCCATATTCTTGCAAATCTCCAATAAAATCAAATATCTTATTTTTAAACACAAAGTCTTTAGCTCTCTTGGAGTCTGCTAATCCAAATGTAGCAAATTTAAAGAAGTTATCTAATACTTTTTTGTTTAATGATTCTACGAAGGTGTTTCGCTTTACACGACCTTGTGTATGTAGAAAGTTCATCATCAAACCGTATTCTACTGCGTTTTTGTAGATGTAAGATTGTTCAGTTCCTTTTCTTATTTCTTTAATACCACCAACTAAATCTTTAGCTATTTGACCCAAAGACTTTAGTAAAAAATTACTGTATTGACTACTAAAAACAGATATAAAAGAAAAATCTCTTGGAGTGTTAGTTATAAAAAAGGTAGGGTTATTACCTGTAGCAAAACTTTGTAATATAGCTTTGCCAGATATTAAGGCAATAGCTTCTCTCATATTTGGTGTAGATATTATCCCGTTTAATTGACCTGCATAACTATCATAAAAATCAGGATTCATACTAAAAGACTTTCTTACACCATCTTCATAATAGTACACTTTTCTAAATCCATCAGGAACTTGTTTTTCTATACTGACTTGCTCAAACAATTTATCTAAAGCTTCTAATTCTCTTAACTCTCTTCTAGTTATAGATTCGCTTCCTTTTTTTTCTTGTAAAGATTTTTGTCTTTCTTTAGCATCTAGTAAAGATGTAAAGGTTGCTCTATTTACTCTGTTAGCAGATATAGATTTACTTCGTGCATTAATATACATACTAATAAGAAGCATACTATCTGTAATTAAAGATTCACTACTACCTTGATTTATAGTTTTTATAGGAGATTCAGCCAACCCGCTATTGTCTGATGCTTTACTATAGTCAAACTCTCCATCTAGGTTTTCTATATGCTGTAAGAATTTACGTTGTACGTAGTCGTATCCTTTAAAAGAATCGTACATATCTTTATCTATAAAGCCTTCTTCGTACATTTCTTTTAGCATGTCTTGATAGTAAGAGAAAAACTCTTCTGCTCTGTCGTTTAGTTTGTTAAACTTCTTGTCTCCTAATTCTTTTTTAAGATTATCTAACGCAGCTCTAGCATCATCTTTTGTCAAGTTACCAGGATTAATAACGTCTGATTTTCCTTGGGTTTTTCTTTGGGATTCTAAAGAGATTAATCTTTTAGCTTGTATTATCCAGTCCAATATTTCAACCTCATCATTATTTAGCTTGTAATAAATTTTTCTATAAATGTTTTTGAATATCTCTGCTGCACGACCTGAAGAGCCATTGTCTGCAATCATGTAATCAACTAAAGATGTATTTTTTACCTTTAGTTTTGCTTTTTTAAATACTGTTTTAGCAAATGAAGTTCTATCTAGGAATTTTTCTTTAAATCCTTTAACTATGTTTTTCAAAGTAAATCTAGAGCTAGAAAGTTTTTCTCTATCTTTTTTTGCTTTATTCATAACGTTTTGAAACTTACTATAACGGCTAGCTTCATTCTGAGGCTCTGCTCTAACAAGAACATCTTGTGCTATCTCTCTATCTTTACCTTCAAACATAGACAATATTTCTTCATCAGACTTGTCGTTGTCTAATTCTTCTGCTACTTTAGCTTCTATATCTTCTCTTAGTTTTTGGTTTTCAGCAGCGTCTCTTAGCTTTTTAGGCGTTCCATCAAGTAAAGCATTAGCTTCTTTTACCTTGTCTTTATCTGTTCCGTCTTCTACGTCTCTCAAGGCTTGAACAACAGCCTTTCTTTTTTCAGACAATTCTTTTGTTTGAGCAGTAACTTGTGGCTTTCCTTCAGTTGTTTTTTCTTTTACTCTTTTTACTTCTGCATCATATTTCTCATTAATCTCATTGATAGTTTCTATACTCACAACTACGCCATCAACCATAGGCATGTTTCCTGTTTCGTTGGACTCAATAATAGCTAGCTCTACAGCTTCTATTTCTTTACTTCTATCTTCTTCTATTTTTTTTAATTCTGTATCTGTTTCCGTAGATTGTTCTGTTTCATTTACTTCAATTTTACTTAAAATATTTTCTTTTTCTTCAAGTATTTTTTTACTTTTATTTCTATATCCAGCAAGCAAAGTTTCTTTGTCTTCCTTACTTATCTTAGAGTCTGCCTTAACTTTTTCAGCCTTCTGTTTTAATTGATTTACTTGATAATAAATCTCTCCTATTCTTTTTCTGTTAGACTTAGAAAGAAACCTCATTTTACTCAAGTTTTCTTGCATATACTCTTGGCTTTCTTCTAATGTTTTTCCTAGTTCTTTTTGAGCCTGAGCTACATCTTCTTTAGGTATGTCAGGATTGTTTATTATCTTAAATAGTTTTTCTGTTTTCTTTTGAAATTTATTTATTTCTATTTTTTGTTTTGCAGAAGAATACATGTTAGCAGTAATACCTACTACATGTGGAGAAACTCTTGTTAACCCACCAAATAAAGCTGATGAAAAAACAACATCAGAAGCGGATTCGTTAAATCGTTCAAAAGCAGCATCATCATCTAGCATAAAATAATTATTACCTGCATCTAAAAACTCCACAGACAACTCTTCAATAACTTCATTTCTAGCACCTTCTCCTATGTCGCTAAGTATTTTTCTATATCCGTTTTTCCTTTCTGCTCTTCCTATAGATTTGAATGCGTCTTTAGCTTTCCTTATGTTTTTAATTGTACCAAATGAAGACAAAACACCTTCTGTTAATCCTGCGAAAACAACAGAAGTAGCTTTCTCCATAGGCGAAATTTGTTTAAACTTCATATTATCTATTTGTCCTGCCTTAGCTCCTGCTGCGTTCACAGCAAACAAAAAAGGTGCTGCATAGCTAGTAGCACCCATCATTAAATAAGGAGATTGCTCTACAACGGTGTTACCTGAATATTTAAGCAAGTCCGTAACAGAATACACGTCTTTTATTGAGAATGGCTTTTCCATAAACTCAGAAGAGCGTGCAACTGTCTTTTTTAATGCTTCAGATTCTTCTTTTAATTTTCTGTAATTTTCTTCGTTATTAAGAAGTTCTTGCGTATAAGCCGCTGCATCGTAAAAATTAGAAGATATACTAAACCAAGCATTAGCCCACTTGTCTCCAACGTTTTCTAAAAAACCATAACTCCTTTTTAGATAATCTACTTGTTCGCTAAACTCTGCGTGGTTGTCTACGTTTTTTAAGTTTTCTTCCCTTATGGTTTCAAACTCTTTTAGGTTGTCGTTAAATTGCGTTACTTTTGACGTGTAAGATTGGTTAAGCTCTTGTATTTTATTATTTACATCATCAAATTGAACTTGAAGTTGTTGTCGTGTTTCTTTGTCTACACCTTTATTTACTTGGTCTATTATTTGTTTTCTTCTATCCGCAAGCAGATTTATATCGCTTTCTATAGTTTTTATTTCTTTGTTTGTTTCTTTTAGTGATTTCTCGTAAGTTTCTTTTAAAAACAACCCATTTGTAAGGTCTGAATTTAGAGAAATCATTTTATTTTTAGCGTAGCCTAACGCTTTCTCTTTCTTTTCTTCTGGTAAGTTTGACAAATAGTTTCTAACTCTAGCGTCTCTCTCTTTCGTAACTAACTCTACTAGCTTTATTTCTTTAGCTCTTTCTAATACTTTGTTTTGATGCTCATTACCAGACACATCTAAACCTTCTTTAGATAGCTGTTGTTTTGCTTGCTCTATTTCGTTAGATAAGTCTCCACGTATGTTTTCGTTGTTGTTGGTTATAAAAGCTTCTCCACTCATATAACCAGTTATTTTACCTAACATATTAGTAGCTTTAGCCATGAACCCTTGACTAACTTCGTAGCTTTCGTTTATTTCTGCTTCAAGCTCGCTTATACGCTCATCACTTAAGTTTGTTTGATTTATAGATTGTATTATATCAGTTAGTTCACTATCATCGTATTCATCTCCTAAATCTAGCTGTATTGTTCCTATTTTAGAATCTGATGAATCCGAAATACCATCTGTATCTTGGACTTCCGAATCCAATTCTTGACTTGTTGAAGTAAAAACAGATTCTTCTTTTTTTTTTGAAGTTTCGTTTACAGTAGAGACTTTAGGTTGCCCTACTGATTCTTCTTGAATTAAACCCGTATCTTTTTTAAACGCATCATAGTACTTTTCTTCTAAGCCTATACTCTTGAATACTTTTTGATTATATTCTTGGTTGCTAGACATATCTTTCTTAAAAGACTCATAGTATTTTTGCTCTAATCCTGTTTGTGCAAATACTTTCTGTAAATATTCTTCGTTCATATTCTAGTCTTGTCCTGCGCTTGGCGGTGTTAATGAATTGTTGTTTGTTATTTTAGTTGCTCTAGATTGTCTTTGCTTCATTCTTTCTATTTCTTGTTGAGCTTCTCTGTTAGATAGTCCTGCCGATACTAACGCTCTTGCTGCTTCTGTAGTATTGTCTATAACTAAAGACGTTCTTTTTGTTGTTGCAGGTATTTTTTTACGAGCATCTCCCATAGTTAAACTATCTCCAGAAGTATCTAACATTACTAAGTTATCAGCACTACCTAAATCTTCCATAGTTGCACCCCTTACAACCATTTTACCATCATCATCAATAAACCAAGACTCTAATGCAAAATCATTTAACGTGTCAACTCTTTGTCCGCTAGGCTTAACAACTTTATCGTCTTCTTTAACTTCAGGAAATATAGACTCTCCCGTAATATTAGATAAAACCTTAACCCCTTCTAGTGGCACTCTTTCTTCTGTGTTATTAGGGTCAGTAACTGTGAATAACCCTTTAGTTTCTTGGTATTGATTTTCTAAGTCAGGATTTCCTGTTACCATAAACGCAGGCTCTTCTGTTTTTCCGCTTTGTTGTTGAGATAATCTTAAGTTTGTTCTGTCTAGTGTTTCTTCGTAAGAGCTTTCAACCCTATTTGTAACACCTATTAACATTTTGTCATATAAGTCTTTCTCTAATTGAGCTACTTCTTCTTCACTCAAAGAAAGTACATCTTGCTTTCCGTAAACTTCGTAAACTAAATCGTTATGGAATTGTGGATTATTAGCTAAAGATTTTGCTGCACTTTCTATTTCGATTTTATGAGAATCACTAAGACCTTCTGTTTTTATATCTATAAAGCCCTTTGAAGTATTTTCTACTCGCTTTTTAAATTCATTTCCTAAATCATCTACAATTCCATTTAAGTTAGAGTTTCTAGGTGGGTTTTCTAGCATTTGTCTAAATTGCCTAAGAGTCATTTTCTCTCCATTAACAGCAATAACCATACTGCCATCTCCTGCTACTTCAACATCATCTACTTTACCAGCAAAAACATTACCTATAATTAGATTTGACCTATCCGACAATCCACCTGAAACTTGCTTGTTTTCTACATAACCTAAGTATATTTCAGCAGATTTTTGTATATTAGATACATCGTCTTGGAATTGAGATAACTGTCTGTTGTAAGAAGCAGATATACCACGCAAATCTCTTACAGTTAAGTCTCCATTCTCCATTTGTTTATGGTACTCAAAAAGCTTATCTTTCATTTTACCTACACCTTCATAGAGTAATGTGTCTGAGTTATACTCTCCTGTTGGGTCGTAGCTAGGCTCTTCCATAGATGAGAATATGCTAGACTTAGCTTCTTCTACTTTGCTATCCATAGCTAGCTTTTGGTTAGCTATCCTAGATTGTTCTTTTTGTGCATCACGCATCATACCAGCGGTATCGAAACCTGCTTCTTGAGTTGTTGCGAATGAGCCTTTTATACCTACTGCCATTTATCTTTGTGTATTCTTTTTGTTATTACTTATTCAACAAACGTCTCTCCTGTAAGTGAGCCTGCCATTACTGTAGCTCTCGGTGCATTTCCAGTATTTGAGAATGATTGAGATGCGTTATAATTAGGTATTAAACTTGCCAACATATTATCTATAGGTCGATTAGGAGTTAAATAACTAGGCATTAAGTTGCCTTGCATTGGTTGAGATGGTTGCATCATTGGAGCCTGATTACCCTGTAAAAGAATAGAAGATTGCATAGGCTGTACGGTTTGTCTTTGCCCAGACTTTCCGTACATTTTTTGCATATAGTCATCCATATTCTTTTGCTCTTGTATCATCTGTAACCCACTAATTCCTGTCTGTGCTACACCACCTATACCTTGCCACATTTGTTGGTTTCCTGCATTGTATTGAGAAGATAAAGCATTAATGTCTTGTTGCTCTCTTCTCTCCATCATGCCTTGAATACGCTGAGAGTCTTGTGCTCTAATTTGGTCTATACGTGCTTGTTGTTGCTCTAAGTCTGCACCTATTTGCCTATTTATTCTCATATTATTTTGTTGTACGTTTCCTAGCCCACCTATTAAGCTTCTAGAGTCTGCACGTTGTAACGCATCTACTCCTGATGCAGCAAGACGAGATGCTTCTTCTCTTTGCAACTCTGCTCCTTTGGTATATACTGATAACTCATCTGCTACATTTGTTAGCCTTTGTCTTTGGTAGTTTTCTAAAGCTTCCCTAGCTTCTCTTTTCTGTTTAGCACCTGATATAGCTTGTGATATTCCTGTTACAGCTCCTATACCTATTTGCCCCGCTATTAATCCTAATCCCATTGTAAATACATTTAATACAAAAATACAAATTTACTTTTTAAGTGCTAGTGTTGCTTAAAAATACTTCACTAGATACTGAAAATAATTCTGTTTTTTCGTTGGTTTCTAATTCTAATTCTACGTCCATATAGTATCCTAAAATACCGCTTCCGTCTATGTTTTGATTTTTAGCAGTCATAACAAATTCTCCTGCACTAAAGCTTGATGCATCAGCTACTGTTATACTATTTTCTGTAGTTTCTAGTATTACAGACGAGTTTCCATTTTGGTTTAACAATAAGTCTCCTACGTAAACTTCTTCTGATACTGAGTTAAAAAATATTCTATTAAACACAAATCTATCTATTTGCCCTACCCCTTGTACAGATAAGGTGTTGTAGTCTATTTCTTCATTGCTTGTGCGTACATAGCTTCTGTATACTCCTTCTTGAAACCTAAAGTCGTCTTTATTTACTAATCCCTTTTGTATGTTGGTTTCTGTAGTTGCTTTCCACGAATCTGTACCGTCTGTTTCTATTGTTTTATAAACCTTACGTTGGTATGGCTCTTGGCTAAATATAAACTTAACCTTACTTATTACACTTTGCCCATAAAACCTATTGTACACACCTGATTCTCTGTCGTTGTGTATGTATAAGTCTCCTTTGTCGAAGCTTAAAAAGTTACCATTGTAAGTTAACATTTCTTGTGGGTTGAAGCTTTGCTCTGTAACCCAACCACCGCCTTGTTGGTTTATATTTTCTTTATACCCTACTGTTATGTACTGAGAATTGTATTTAACATTTATCATATACATATCGTTAAAGTCATCGTAACAACCTAGTATTTCTGTTATGTTAGACTCTAAAAATAAATTTCTAAAGAATGATTTAAATCCTACTCCACTTATCTCGAATATACCATTGTTACTAAGTCTACAAACAACGCCACGCTTTTTGTCTGAGAAGTAAATATAACTTTTAGTAGACACAAAGCTTCTAGGGTCTTGGCTTATTCCATATTCTCCTGAGTATGGTACTTGTTGTCCTAGTACACTCTCTATTCTAGATATGTTAGTAGTGCCGTCTGCGTTAAATATCTGTGTTTTACCAACCATTACATAAGACATCTTGTCTTCTTGTGCTACTATTATATTTGTATCTCTAGAGAATAATTTTTGTATTGAACCAAAAGACTTTTCTATATCGTCCTTAAAGTTTGCAGTAGATAAGTTAAACTCATTTAAGCCATTTACACCTGTGTTATTACTAAAGTCTGAACTAGAGTACGTAATATCTGCAAACCTATCTAACTCCCTGTAAGACGTTTCAGAAATAGATGTAGGTGCATAATCTACAACTAATCTATTTTCGTTAAATTGGTCTTTGTATTTAACGCTTTCTACACCGTTACCCTGAGCAAAACAATTAAACGCTTTTTCTAATAAGTGTTCCTGTTGCTCGTGTTGGTTGTTTATAATTTTATAAGTTTCGGGTGTCTCAAAAAATACTTCTTCAGATGCATCCTTAGGCTCTTTCTCAAAAGCTATTAAGCTATCTACAGAGCGAAATATTACTTCTGTACTTAATTTACTTCTTCTAGTGCTAGACCCTGCGTGTATTCCACGAATAATTATTTTATAAGGTTGTGTATTGTCTAATTCAAAAGGAGAAGGCTCTGGAAAAGTACCAATGGTTATAGGTACTCCGTTTTGGTCTCTAAGAGTGTTGCTTGTAGCAGAAGCACCAGGAGAAGCAAATTCTCCACGCTCAACCCAAAAGTAAAATATTCGATTAGGGTCTTCTTCTGATTGAAACCCACCTAAAGGCATTGTTCCATTAGAAGCTATATCAGACGCATTTATCATGTTCTCAGGCTTAGGTATAGCCAAGTCCATAAACTGTCTAATGTTATCGTAATCTTGATTTGCTACAAATCTTTTAGAGAATGTATAAGTAGGATTTTGGCTTCTTCTGTTTCTTAACTCTTTGAAATCTAAAACACTTCCTGCTGTTATTTCTAAATCTTCTAATAAAACGCTATTCTCATCTAAGGTTGCTGAAAAATCTCTAGTAGATGCAACTATAGGAACACCTTGTCTTCTTCTATCATTATCTTCAAAACTTCTAAACTCTCCTTCATCGTAATCTAAAAACAACCTTCCTGGCTTTATTTTAATGTAAGTACCTAACTCTTCTATTATTTCATTTCCATTTTCGTCTACGTTTACTTCTAAAAAGTTTTCTTGAAAGTTTCCTTTTTCTAAAACTTTTACTTTAACAACTTCGTCTATAATGTCTTCTGCATCTCTTTTAAATACAAGCTCATCTCCTACATCTACTTTATTAACATCGCTACCTTCTAGTTTAATCCAACGATAGTTTCCGTCTACATAAAAAATATTAGAGTATATTGTTTCCCATTCTTTTGTTTTCTTAATAGCAAACTTGTAATATTTAGCCCAATGTGGTGGTTTTTGTTCTTCGGGTATAGTTACCTTTAATGTGTTCTTGCTTGCAGAATTAGATATATCTATAAACGTAGTGTTGTTTACAGAGTCTAACCCTGTTGTTCTTCTTCCTTCTTCATCTAAATAAAGTTGCACCACTTCGTAGCTTCTATTAGACTTCATAGATGAGTTTCCTGTGCTAGACGATATAGATGCGGTTGTGTTAGAGTTTAAGAATCTAGACACAAAAGTTGTTGTATAATCTGTATTACTGTAGAATATACTAGGATACTCTATTCCTATTTCTGTTTGAGATTGCAATGAAATTAAAAACGAACCTGCTCCAAAGTTTTGATTAAGTCCCGCAGTATTAGGTGGTCTATCTACTTCGTTTAGCATTTTGTTTTTTATAGAATCTAAAGCAGATATCAAACCTTCGTCTTGAGACAAGTCTTGTGCGTTTTGTACTGTATCAGATATTAAGTATATAAGGTCTGTTTCGTAAGATATATTAAACTCTGCATCAAATAAAGAGAATGATATAACTAAGGTGTTGTCGTTCTGAAAGTCAATATTAGATAAGTCAAAAACAATTTCTCTAGGAGCAAGAGATGTACCACCTGTAACCCCTATGTTAAAGTCGTCTATAGGTGTGGATTTAAAATCTACAGAGAAGTCTATTTTGCAATCGTCTCCGTTTGCGTCTATTAGGTTTCTTTGCTCGTTATAGTTTCCAAAGAATAGTTTGTTTTTAGCATAGCATTGTGCTTTAGCTTTTAATGGTACGTTATCAAAAACTCTATTGTACTCTCGCTCTGGCAATACCCTATATACCTTATTGTTTTTAAAGTTAAAAGTTTCTACAGTATCATCTAATATGTTTTTTTCTTTTTTGTTTATAGTCTCTATTATCTTCCAATTAAGAGAGTTTGATTCTCTAAATAACAACTCTACTGCTTCTACGTTTTCGTCTCCTGTATTGTAATCTATAAGCACAGCGTTGTAAACGTTAACCATACCTAAGTTTTCGTAAGTATCGAAGTCTACGTTAAATTGACTTGGTAGAAAAGCATATTCTGTTGATGATGATTTAGCTGAAAAGTATCCATCTTTGTAAACATATCTATAAGCAAAAGATATAAATTTATCTTCTATTTCGTTACTAGATTCTTCTGATGTATAAGGCTTTATAACAGGAGACTCTATAGGTGGTCTCTTGATTAAGTTTAAGTCTGTTATAAGTATCTCATCTAACAAATACTTTTTACATCGTTCAATGTTTATTACTCTAGGTGGATTATCGTCTCCGCTAAACGCAACTAAGTCTGAGTCATTTTCGTTTACGTTTATATAAATAGAATTAGAACTTACCACCTTTAAACCATCGTATTCAAAACCACTAGGGGTGCTGTATCTTACAACAGGGAAACTTACGTTTAAAGTACCAAAACTTTCTTGATATATGGAGTTAGCACCATACACGATTGAACTATCTGTAGTTCCTGTAGGTTCGTTTAGTAAAGATGTTTGTTCTTCTAAAAAAACATTTAATTGATTTATAAATCTATCTTTAGCTGATATTGCTGATTCGTTTTTAAATGTATGTGTAAATGTGATTGTATGTAGGCTTCCACTAAAATCTTCTACTTCAAAAAACAAACTTAATTTAGAGCCTACAACAGCTTCTCTTTGTAAGTTAAATATAGCTAAAGCATTTTCTGCTACTATGCTTTCTTGCGGTAAGTTTACACTACTTACTGTTGCGGATTGTCTTTGATTAAAATAAACAGCACCTTCTGATACGGTTGATTTTACTATTATATCTGCATTTAGTATAGGTTTATCAAAGTTAAGTAAACCACTACCTGCTGTTGTTTGCAATACTATTTCTGTAACATCTGTAGAGAAGTCGTGTTCTATAATTAAGTCGTATTCATCAGACTTTACAAAGTAATATATTTTTTCTTTAGCTTGATTAGCTACAGATTTTAATACCACAGGGTTTGTTATGGATAAGTTTGAATTGCTTATAATATCCGCAGGGTCTTTAGACTTTAATACATCTATATTAGATACAACGCTATTTGCTAAAGGGTTTTCTATAGAACCTTTATCGTCTCCTTCTGAAGATACTATAATAGCGTTCTCTAGTTTTCTTACAGAACCATTAGGTAGTAAACGCTCATCTGCATCTCTATTAATGTTCCCTAGTATAAAATTGTTTGTTATCTTAGTCATAGGTTATTTAATCCAATTATTTCTGCCTTTCATTCGTTGAACTAACTGATGAAGTTTGTAGTTAGATAGTCTTAGCTTGGCTTTTTGATACTCTCTGTTGTAGTCTTTCTCTGCTCTACGAACAATGTATTCTGGGGTGTTTATTTTATTAGCTAATATTTGATGCCTAACATACATATACAACGCTACTTCCGCTAACTTATGTATCTTGATTTCTTCTACATCTGCACTCTCTAAACCATCGCTTATATACTCTAAAACAACTACTCTATTAGGTATGTCTGCACTAAATTGTATGTATCCGTCTTGCTTAGATATTACAAAAGTTCCATTTACATTAGCTAAAGTAGTATCTATGTTATAAGAGTTTCTACGTTGGTTTAAATGTCCTTCTTCATATCCACGAGCATAATAATTGTTTCTTTCCGCACTTATGTTTGCTGAGTTGGTTTCTGTAATAGACGTTCCTTCTAAAGCGTTGCCTGCATCATCAAATAGTATTTTGTACTTATTGTCTTGTAGGTAAGCTTTTACTATTCCTGTACGAGTAGACTCTATCATTGGTCTAAAATTACCATTGCTATCTACAGTAGATATTCTAACGTAGTTAACGTAGTCTTGCGGTAGTATAAACCTTAAATCATCTCCTATCTCTAACTCTAGTTTTTTAATCTCTTTTAAAGCATCGTAATTTAACTCCTGTAAGCCTTTCTTTGCATGACCTATAATATCATATCGTCTAACATTATTAATAAGCTTATCGTCTCCTACGTACCTTAAAAGAAATGTGTCTATAATGTCGGCTAGAGTAGTGTATTGGTATCCGCCATAGTTTTCTTCAGAAGAATAATATTGTTCTTGTGTGCTATCTAAACCTGCCATTATTGTCTTTCTTTATTGTTTTTGTCTACTTCTTCTTGCTTAGATACCTGTACTATATCAGCATCTCTTATACTTAAACCTAAGTAGGATAATACTTTTATTGTAACTGCTACTTCATCGCTAGGGTGTAACTCTAAATCTTGAAAGTCTGACGCATCAGGATTGTAAATAGGGTTTCCTTGTACTTCTATAAACGTCCACTTTGGTTGTTTAGGTCGTCTAATATAAAACACCTTTACATCTTCCTGTATCTCGCTAGGATATAGTTGCAAATTACCACCATAATCTACGTACATTGGGTGTCTTAATGTAGGAGATGCGTAATTTTCTTCTGCTAATAACTCTATTATAGACTTAGGTGCTTTTTCTGCTATTTTGTTTTTATAGAACACTTGTTGTACTCTATATACATCTAAGCCTGTTGGCTCAAATCTTTCTGTAGTAGAGTTAAATGTGTAAGGGTCTTTTTCTGCAAACACATCTATCTTTTCTTGTATGTTTTTAGGTATATCGCTATACTCAGAATTACTCATTCTGTTGTTTTGCATATTTATCCACCTGTTGTAATGATAAAAGTTTTCTTCAAAGATAGATAATTGAGCTAATGCAACTAATCTATTAAATTCAGCAGGACTTACAAACCCCCTATTTTCCTTATTCATTAAGGTTAAAGTAGTATTTCTTACCCTATTAATCATATAACTAACATTTATACAAAGATACAAAATAAAAAAAAGGACAACCGAATTAACGATTGCCCTTAATTTAACTAATCTATAAACTACTATGCTACTACTTTAGCAAAGTTGTTTCGTCCTAGAGTACATAAAGCACGCTCACTTAAGAAGTGTAACTCGTTTGCATCTAAGTCTGAGTTTGATGCTCCTACTGCACCACCTGTCATCCATGTTCTGTAACGTCTGTCTTCTGTTGGAGAAGATAAATACTTAACGTGTAAGAAAGGTAATGTTGCATTTTCTCCCATTACTTCGTCGTAAACGCTAGTTGTTCCTGATGGAGCAATTACTGCATTTACTTTTCCTGTACCTGTAAATCCACCACGAGTAGTAATGTCATTCAAGTATTTCCATGAAGTCTTGTAGAACTCATAGTCTGCACGTCTAAAGCCAATGAAGCCTAAGTTTAACGCCATTTGCTCATCGTTACCGAATGCACCATAAGATGTACCACCTGAACCATAAGAGTTTTGAGACGCTAATAAGTCATCAATAGCTAGAGATTGGTCTCTGTTTGTGAAAATCATATTCTCAGCAATAGCACCCTGAGCATCGAAACGCTTTAAAATACTATCGAAGTCTGCTAAAGTATCAGCAACACCGTCAAATACGTTTGCTTCATCTAAAGCTTCAAAGAAACCTTCTGTACCTTTTTTACCTGCTCCTGCTGCATCAGAACCTGACTCAACACTTTTAGCTTCAATCATAGCCATCTCTAAAACGTCATCAAAACGTCTACGAGTTTGTGCTCTAGATTTCAAGTACCAGTAGTAACCACCTGACTCTACATCTTCAATCCAACCAATTTGAGTTGCGTCTGTTCCATTTACAGTATCCTTGTCTTTGATAATTACAGGGCTGTTTTCGTAGATGTCTGGCTGAGCTTCTAAGCTTTCAGACATACCATTAGTGCCTTTACCAAATTCGTTACCATATACAAAACAGTTGATGCCTGTAGTGCCGATAGTGAAACCACCTGACAAGTTAGATACTGCTGTAAATGTATCTGAATCAGCTACTGCTGTAACATAACCTACATTCTCTACTGAGCCATCGTTAAAGATAATAGTTTCGTTTACTCGGAAGTTGTGGTCTGCTAATGTAAATACATTTGCTGAACGAGCTGCACCTACACCTGCACGTCTTAAACGACCTTCTTCAGACCATTTAATGATTTGAGATGAGCAAGGTACTTCACTTGCTGTTTGCTCTAAGAATCCTTTAATAGATTGACTACCGTATCGAGCGAACTCTTCATTGATAGTATCAGGTAAAAACTGATTCTCGAAATTTACTACATCTAAGTAGTTGCTTGCCAACACTTCTTGCGTTGGGGATGGGGTTAATTTAATCCCTGTTGAACGTAATGCCATAATTTGTTATTTTTTTTGTTTAAAACCGAATTTTTGTGTACTCTCTCCTACAACTCTAAGACCCTTTTTGGCTTTTGAAAAATCAGGTGCTTTTCTTCCGCTAAAGTTTATGTTTTTTGAATCCATAGCATCAGATTTAATAGCATCTGTTTTCCCTTGTTCGTAAAAATGACTTGCTAGTTTGTCGACATTCATAGCAGCATTTAAAGCCTTGTGGTATCCTTTTATGTCTACTAGATTACCTTGTTCATCTGTAAACTTAGAAATGAAATTGTTAATGTCAGACTGAGACTCTGCAATGTTTTTAGAATCTTTATCTGCCTTAAAGCTAAACTCCTTATCTCCGATACTATATTTGAAACCTTCAAAATCATCGGTAAATAATTCCTTCGTCTTTTTAACAAAATCATTAGTCCTTTGTTGGATTAACTCTTGTTGTTGTTCTTGAGACCTACTTATCTCATCAAGCTTAGCTTTTGCTTCTTTATAGTCGCTTGGAATAGACTCACTTTGCGAAGACCCTTCGATTGGTGATTTGTACTTTTCCTTTTTGGATTCTAAATAACTAATAGCTTCACTTAATAATTTCTTTTCTTTTCTTTTTTTCTTTTTAACTTCATCTTCATCATCCAAACTTTCATCGTAGCTAAACTCGGACATTTCGTCTTTTATGTCTTGCTCATCAAAGTAAGGGTTCTTTTCCTTCAAGTACGTTTCTAAAACTTTAGTTTTATCTTCAGACTTCCAATCTTTTTGCAATTCTAAGTAGTCTTGATAACTTCTATTTGTTTCTTTCTTGTACTCTAAATACTTTTTAACATCTTCAGGAACATCTAATTCTTTTTGCTCTTGCTTAGTTAATGACTCAAAGTTGTCTATTTCTAAACCCTTTTTGTCTTTTAAGTATTGTAATACTAACTCGTCATTTATTTCTTTTTCTTGAGCAGCTCCTTTGTCTTGTTCTTGCAACTGCTTCCCTTCATCTTGCTCTTGCTCTTGCTGTACGATTTTTTCATTTTCTTCTGTATTTGTTGTTTGTTGTTCCTGCTCTTGTTCTTTAGACTCTTCTTTTTTAGTTTCTGAAAACATCTTTCTTTTGTTTGATGTTTCGTCTCCAACCATTCTTAAGTTGCCTAAAGGATTTTTAACTTCTTCTGTATTTGATTCGCTATTCATATAAAGTAAATTTATTTATGTTACAAAGATAATTATATTTTTTTACTCTAATTCAAAGGCACTTAACTCGTCTTGTTCGTCAAAGTTAATAGCAGGCATATCTTTCTGTCTTTGCTCTATAAGCTTAGACTGAGCCGTTGCTTCTTTCTTTACACGCTCGTCTTTACGATTTTCCTTCATTAACTCTTTTTCCATTCGTTCTTGTCTTTCTTCTTGCTTAACAGGAATTTCGTAAGACGCTTTCACTTCTTCGTGCTGGTTTTTAAGCTTGTATTCTTCTTGCATTTTTTGCATAGAGTTTTGGTGTCTTAAAGCTTCTAGCTTTCCTTCTGCATCTATACTCATGGCTTGCTCTTGTTGCTTAGCTTGAGACGCTGCTTGTGCAGACTGAATGTTAGCTTGTTTTTGAGCTTCTATTTCTTGCATTTTTCGCTCTTGCATCTTTTGCTCTCTTCTTTTCTTACGTATCTTTAGTATCTCGTTAGCGTATTTTATATTTTTAATAGCCATTATATCTATCTTATCTTCTGTACCTAATGTACCGTTTTGTATTTCGATAGCTATATCTCTCTCTAGTTGTGCTTTTTCTTCGTCGTCCATAGATAGGTCTACAAAAATAGCAAAGTCGTGTAAGTGTAAATCGTTAACAAATTCTAAGCTTCTTACGTTATAACTACCTATTTTGTTTATTAAATCTTCTTTTGTTTTACTATACTCTAATATGTCTGATATTCTGTAAGACAATGACTGAAACAATCTACGAGTTATATACTTACTAGCTTCTAATATGTGTCTTGTAGCTACGTTAGAGTTGTATGCTGCCATTTTTTGAATACCAACTAAAGCATCTTTATCGGGCGTACTAGCGTCTACTGCTTCGTTAACCCCTGTAATGTCTCTTATTTGTTGTATATTAAACATATATTGCTTCTCTAAAGCCGCTAACTTGTTGTTAAATCCTGACGTTGTAATTTCTTGAATAGGAACTTTGCCATGATTAAAGTCTCCACCATAGTTTTGACTTCTACCAAAGATACTACCTGTTTTCATATACATATCAAAGGCTTCTTGCGGAGAGTAGCTACCACCGTCTCCTAAGTCTATTTCAGCTAGTCCGTCTACATCTATAAACTGACCGTCTGGAACCATCATTTGCAAGGTTTGTTGTATCTTGTAATCTAGCATCTTTATTTTATCTGCAAATGGTATCATTCGCTTAACTAAAGAGTCTATTTTGTTTTTATACATATTAGGAGCACAAATAACATAGTTGTTTAATACTCTGTTGTTGTTGGATTTTGGTCTTACTTGATTTTCTGCTAATTCCCAACGCAACATGATATTAGTGCCTAAAACATAAGCACCTTCAAACCATATTTCTTCATACTTTGTTAGCTTATCAAAATCTCTATCTCCTTTTCCTTTTACTTCAAAGTCTTTATCTTTTTTAATTATTTTTCTACCGCCTGTTTTATTAGACTTTTCTTTATATATCTTTTTTCTTACTGTTTTATATGAGAAGTTTAATATAGCTATTTTACCATCTAGGTTGTCATCGTAATCATCCCAACCATCTAAACCATGATAGTCCGCCCAAGTAGTAGACGCTTCTTGTATTCTATCACGTTCTTCGTCTGATAGGTAAGGGTGTTCTTTAATTACATTAGATATTAATTCGTTTTTAAACTCTCCTACATAGTAAACATCTTTAAAGTAAGGGTCTTCGGTATAACTCCATATTAAATTCTCAGGGTCTACGTAGTCTAATATAACACCATCTGAATGAGAGTATATGCTCTTAGATGCACCAATACCTAAATCTACAAGGTCTTTTTCTACTCTACGTCTAGTAGTTTCGTTGTATTCGTTTTCTTCTGATATGGTTGTAATAGCAGCTTCTTCTGCGATTTCTATAGCAGGTTTATATTTAATCTCTGTGTATATATCTAATTCGTTGTCATCTTCTGGAAGCTCTCTAGGGTCTGCTGTAAATGTATCTATTCCCATTTGTTTTGCTTTTAACGAAAAGTCTTTAGTAACCATGTCTTTTTTTATGGCTTCTCTAAATTCTATACGTTTAGCTGTGCTTTCTCTGTCTACTGAAAACGCTTTTATTTGATAATCTCTTTGTGATATACCATTAGCCACTAAGTCCGCAAACTTAGGTACAATAGGTATTGGAGTGTCGTCTAAATTAATGTAAGATATATCCCCATCATCTCCCATTTGTTTTTTAATATGGGTCGTTGAGTTTTCTCCACGAGCATAAGAACGTCTTAATCTAAACTCAGTCCTGTTATCGTAAAATGTAGAATAACCTGTGCCTTCACGCTTAAACCATTCGCCTTGTATGGCTTTGGCTACTTGCAAACCATACTCTATATCTTTTTGTATAGAGAAGTCGTCTGTTTGCTTAGGGAAAGCTACTTTGCTTATTGCTAATTTGGCTTTTTTCTCTCTCATCGTTTTCTTTTAATATTCATTGTTATTTTCTTTTTCTCTTTCTCGACTGTGTACTTATTTCTATTTACAGCCATTAAAGCTAAACCACTACTAATTGTAGCATCAAATTTAGTCCTTTTATTTATATCAAACTTCATCCAATCTTTTAGAGTGTCTACGAAATACATATCTCCGTAATCGTTTGTTTCTAAGTTGTAGCCTATATGTGTATTTACATAGCTTTCAATAGCAGAAGAGTGCATAAGCTTCATGTCTAAACTAGAGTTTGGTACACCACCTAATTCTATTTCGGTAGGAGATAGCTTACTTGTTGGCTTATCAAATCGAGTTATAGAGTAGTTTCTGTAACCCCTGTTTTTAAAGTGATACAGCAGTCTAGGTTTGTTGTTCTCTATAAGTATAGGCATACCATAAAAAACACAAGCCATTAAAACATCTTCAAAAAACTGTTCTGCTGTTTTTGGTCTAGCAATGTATTCTAAGAAAAAATGATTACTAGGTACGTCTCCTATAGAAAACCTAGTTACTCCATGCAACGCACCTTTTGAGCCACGCTTAGAGTCTGAACTACTTGTTCCGTATTTAGTTACAGAGTCTACTGTTCCTGATATATCGTAGCTATCACAACCAAACGCACCCATAGTGTCGTTTAAAGGTGCTTTACTGTAACCACCATAACCCATTCTAGTTTCATACTGATTCTGCATACTTTTTGGCGGTATCCACGTAACTTTAAAGTTACCTTTTTCGCTTTCATTCCAAACTACATTGGTATCAGGTATTCCGTTTTCCCAAGAGAAGTTTCCTTGTTTTACTTTTTTAGCAAAGTCTGCATCTTCGCAATATTGTATTTGCTCTTGTATTCTCTCTAAGCTAAATAAACAAGTTTCTGCTTCGTCTCTTAAAGCGTCTTTTAACTTCATTGGGTAAGCTCTTAACTCTTCGTTATATGCTACTTCGTTTTGCTTTCTCTTTTGCTTTCTAATAGCTTCTAAGTATTGTACAGCACCTATTTTTTTAATACTGCCTTGTACATTTTCAAAGAAACCACCGTCAGGTACTACTTTATGGCACTTACCATATTTATCTGTAAACTCAGTCATGTTTTCGTGAGCAGGTAAAAAGTAAGAGTATAAACCTGTAGGTGTTCGTTCTGTTACTTTGTCTCTTTTGTTTATGTTTGAGCCACTTAATATCTCTATAAATTCCGCACCACCTTTTTCGTGAGCAGCTACAGTTGAGCCTAAAAAAGCTTTACCTACAATTTTACCACCTTCATCGAAAGTTGGTGATATCTCACCCCAATGTTCTAAGTAGTTGTGTGGTTTTTTCCACTTGCTGGCTTCGTCTCCTAGATACCTGTACATTTTCTGACCGTCATAGCTATCGTTTTTAGTAGGCTGATAATCTATTATAGTGTTTAAGTAATCGTCTGTATTTGTGTCTTTCTTTTTTTTAGATGCTTTAGTGTTGTCTGAAGGTTTAGCAAACTCTATTAGTTTAGGACTATCTATTTTACCCTTAACAACAGGTATAAAGAAAAAAGGTAAGTTTCTTAATGCGTAAGTTAGTTTTATGTATGCTTTCTTAGCATCGTTGTCTGACTTAGATGTAATACCAAAGTTAGCGTTTTTAGTAGATGTAGCTTCATTTAACATTCTAAACACTTTTTCATAAGTAAAACCAGTACGCCTAGACTTTACGAATATCTGACCTAAGCATCGTTTATCTAAAACACAAGCTTCTGTATGGTAAAACATATTAAGTTGTGCGTACCTAAAGTCCATATAACCGCCATCGTCTGCCATTTTACACCACTGTAAGGCAAAGTAATGACTTCCTGTTAAGTACACAGGCTCTCCGTTATTCATAAACCAAACACCTTCTCGTCTACGCTTAAACTCTTGCATTATATACTCGTAGTAAGCGTCTTGATTTTCTTGTGTTAAGTTTTTAGGCATAGGTGTTCTTTCCCAAAACTGATGCCTTTGTCTTTTATCTGAAAACAATATATCCTTTTTATCAGGTACTTTAGGTAAAGCTATTCTTAAGTTGTCTAAGGTTATTATTTCTCCTATTGTACCTTTAGGGCATATTATAATTGCTTTGTTTTGTGTGTCGTACCAAGACTTGTGATAGTTTTTCTCAGGATAAAATTCTTGATTAGCGAACTTTTCAGGGAAACCTATTTTAAACTCTTTATCTTCTAACTGGTAGTTTTCTGCTTCTAGTTGAAGTCTTAACTCTATTAAGCTTGCATCTATTTCGTTTACCGCTTCTAATAAAAATACTTTACCTTGAGATGCTAAGTAATGTTTTTCTTCGGGTATCTCGCTATAATCAATTTCCATAGCAAAATAACTTCTTAATGTATTAAGTGCTACATCTCCTGCAACAACTAATCGCTCTACGTAATGTTTAAGTTTTTCGGGATTGGGTTGGTTGTTTGAGTTATCCCATTTATTAATCATAACTTTAGCGTACTTAAAGCTATCTACTTTACTACGCATTAAGTTTTTGATTTTTTCTGGCTCAATTTCAGACAAGTCTATTTGATACTCTAATCCTTGAATTATAGTATTAATTGCACTTTCTATATCTTTACTTAACCCTATCATACTTTAGCACATACATCTCTTGTGTCTATCTTAATAAACTCTTTACCTAAAACATTAAAGTAATAGTTTCTGTAATCTTCGTAAACTATAGTGTCTCCTTTTTTTAAACCTAATTCGTTTTCTTGCTTATATGAATTAACAGCTACAATGCCTACGTTTTCGTTTAAGTGTTTATGAGAAAACTCATCATTGTTAGGCACTCGTTCAAGAAATAAATAAGGGTCAATAGAAATCATTTCTCCGTTTTTAATAACCATATAAGGGTCTTGGGTAAAGTATAAGTCATCAAAAATATGCTTAATACCATTGTTCATTTCCCCCATTTGTGTACGACCTACTCTAAATGTATTGTGGTGTACTACAATTAAATCTCCCTTTTCAATTATCCCTTTGTAGTCTTGTGGCGTTTCAACTACTTCTGCAACTCTGTTAGTATGTTCGTGGTTGTCTATATTATCGTTAACAATAATGTCTAAACCATCAATATCCATAGTCGTTCTATACTTGTCGCCTTTGTGTGGTTTAATTAAAAAGTAAAATGGACTTTTCATTCTGCTAGTTTAAATTCATAATGACATACTGCACTTTTTTGAAATCCTTTCCATTCTTGTACTAAGTCTCCTTGCTTAACGTAGACAATGTATTCGTCTCCATCTAAAACAATATCACTTATGATTAAATCTTTTTTTCTATTAGCAAAACTACCAACTTGATAATGCATAGCATTCATGTAATCTGAGCCTACGCTAATTTTTCTAAACAATTTTTTATCACTCATCTCAAATAAATTTTATCTTCTACAAAGATAGGGATTTATCTAGAGATTTTTTTGAACTTTTCTATAGTACGTCCACCGAAGTATGCAGAGTATATTGTTAGTAGTAAAATTTGTAGTAAAGAAATCCATTCTTGGCTAACTTCAAAGTTGATACTGCCTGCGTCTATAAACACAAGTAGCACAGCAGAAAAAGTTAAAAATCCTAAAGATAAAGGTCTTATGTTTTTAGATAGCCAAGAGTCTGATGTCATGTCTGAATCCCAACGCTGAGAAATAGACTTAAATTCTTCTTTGTCTAATTCTATTTGTTCTATAAGCATTTTTTTATCAAAATCGGTAAGTTCTTCTATTCCCCTTATTTTGTCTGCTAGTTTATCTAAGCCGTCTACACCAGTAAGGCTTCCTGCTATATCTAACAACTCAGGAGCAACTTGTTTACCTTGCTTAGCCAACCAACGTAAAGCATCTCCAACACGAGTTGAACCATTACGCTCTCTGTATGTAGGTTTTTTATCAGGCATTATTTTTTCTTAGGCACACAATTAGGTACTTTTTTACCATTCTTTTTTTTCATTCCGTATGCTTCGTAGCCTTTCCAACAAGCATTTTTTAGTTTTTTCTTTGCCATAATTTAACAATTCCAAGCTTTTCTGCTCCAGTAGTTAGCACTAAGCTTATTATTTTTACCTTTTATACCACCACTCCTAGCACAATAACTTTTTTTACGCTTAGGGTTGTCTTTTTTAATTCTCATATTAGGGTCTCCAAAGTGTATGATTTTTTCCTTACCACCCGAGCAGGCTTTAACCACCTTAGTTTTGTTTTTCTTAGGCGAGCTCTTAGGTTTATTGCATTTCATTTTGCTTTTATCTACTCTTTTAGCCATAATATTTTCCTTTATACAAAGATACAAAAAAAGCCAAAGTATAAACTTTAGCTTAAATCTTGTTGTAACAAATTTTGAATATATATGTAACTTTACATTAAACTTGTTATTTGTAAATCATCATCAAAAACAATAAGCTGATTTTTCCTAGTTTCCTTGTGTACAATACTGTGAGCGTAAGCCCAACTACTCATTCCTGCTCTAGTGTAGTATTGGTTTATCTCGCACGTAACACCAACTACTGTTACTCCGTTGTGTATTATAGGAGAGTGTTGATGTGCGTGTATCATTTTGGTATTTAACCTACTAAATGATTTGTAATTACCCCTTGAGCCATTTATACCAGAGTCTCCGTGCTCTCCTGTTTCGTAGCTACACAAACTCATAGACTCTCCATGATTAATATAATTTACTTGTGGCATAGCTTCTTTAAGTAAATAACCATACAGTGAGCCGTAATCTCTTAAGTCTACTGTTTGTTGTATATGAGCGTATTTTAAATACGCAGGAGAGTTATGTAAGTCTCTCTTCCAATCAAAGCTATTAATGTGTCTATCTAAAAATACATCGTGGTTAGATAATACTACGTTTACTTCTCCGCCTACTTCTTCTTCTAACTTAGCGATCCAATCGAAAGTTTCTTCTATCTCTTCGTCTATTAAATAAGCTTCTTGCTTTATTTTAAGACGCTGTATAAACATATCTTTTACTTCGTGGGGATTAAACGACGAGCCATCTAAAACATCGTGTAAAACGTGCTTATCGGGTTTTATTTGTTTAAGTAAAGAAGTTGTAGCATCGAACACATCTTTGTTTATGTTTCTAGTGTGCCAATCTCCCCAAACTATCCCTTCTATGTTTTTTATTTTCTTAACTCCTTTAGGTGTTACGCTATAACCTACATCGCAAAAGTTACCTTGCTTGTCTATCTTTACGTTTCTAGGCACGTGGCAAGTTCCATCTTTTTTCTTCTCTATAATAACAAAACCGTAAGAATGGTTTTCTCCTGCTATGTCTCCTGCTTTAGAGTCTGAGTAATTTTTGTGTGTAATAAACCCTGTGGTAGACATTGTACGAAGTGCTTGATTTTTAAATCTAGGCATCGTTTTAAAATGTATTTTAGAGTGTGGCAAGACTAGGTTATAATCTCTAGCCATTAACTCGTAACCACTTAAAGGCTCTTTTGCGGTAGGTCTAATTCTTGTATTGGTAGCCATTAGTGTATCTCCTAAATAACGCTTGCCATAATGTAAATAATCTATAATCTCGTCTACCCACCATTGTTCTGTTTCTTTTTTATTGTTCTCTACGGGAGACGTTGGGTTTCTATATCTTGAAGGTGCAACTACAATTTCACATTTTTTACCTAGTGAGTTTATAAAATCTTTGTACCTAAGCATATTTTCCCACGCTTTTTTGTGCACGTGAGTTTTGTTTTGTGCAGAAGTAAATAATACTACATCTGTTTCTTTGTGTAATTCTTTTTTTCTAGCTTTTGTTAATTGACTTGGTAATGTTGAAAATGAGTTTTCTGTAAGATTTAATCTTTCTTTCCACCATTGTCGTATTGTTCTAGGTGCTGCTCCAAATTTGTGGCTTAAAATATCCATCTTTTCTTCGTGGTTTATACCACTTTCATAATAGATACTTTTGATGTATTCCTTGTCTTCTTCGGTTAAATCTTTAAATTTTTTCTTTGTTTTTTCTGAGTTAGATTCCATTGAAATTAGTTTTAAAATTTCGTAAATATAATTAAAAAGACTTAAAAATCTAAATATTTGTAGGTAATTTACCCCTTACGTTTATTCCTGAGTAGTGTCTATGTTCGTGTAAAGCATCAAAACTAGGGCATTCTTTAATACGCTCCCAAGATTCTATAACTCCATTTTTGTTTTGGTCTGTTGAAAAATCTCTATGTCCGCAAACTAATATATTATCTATATTTACACCATTCTTTTCTAACCAAAGTAAGGCAGTAGATATGCAATGGTCTATCATTAATTTTTGTTTGTCTGTTCTAGTGTCTTCAGCTTTATGTACGTTGTCTTTATCTACTCCGCCAATATAAGCTATGTGTATAGATGAGCTATTATATCCACGAACACCATTAGTTATTGTAGATAAACCTGCTAAATCGTGTATCTTTCCGTCTACATCTACAACTCTGTGATAGCCAACGCTTTTCCAACCTAATGTGTTTTTCCAAAATCGTTTTATAGATTCTATACTACCAAATCCTGCGGTGCAATGTATTACTATTGTTTTTACTTTTTTTGGTCTAGGCATATTTTATTTTTGTAGATTACTAAATAGTTTACTTATAATGTTGTTTAAGGTATCTCTTATTCCGTGTAACAATTTAGAAATATAATCTGTATTTTCTATATTTTTACGCTCTTTTATGCTAAGAATATTTGTAATACTACTTATACCTTCTGATACAACAAGTATTTTAAGGACTATTTCTACAAGCCATTTAAAATCGAAACCTAATACAAGAGCAACCAAAGCTAGTATCATAGGTATTAATAAAATAGTAGACTTGCTTACAATACCCCAAAGCAACACCTTAAATGAAAACTGAAGCTTGTTTATGTATAAGGATTTAATAACACCTAAAATAGTGTCTATAACCATTAATACAGATAGAATTTTAACTATATCTAAATCTATTTGTAGAAACGCAAAAACAGCATAGATAACCATTTTAATTTCATACCAATAATCTGCTAACCAATCTGTTTTTTGTGCTACGTAATCTACAAATTTCATCTATCTATATTCTTTTGCTGTTTTTTTTATTTCTTTTTCTGTTCTAATCCATTCAATACAATGAGATTTGCCTTTAACCCACATAGGAACATCTGCTGCATCTACTAAAAATCGTATTACATGACCTAAGTAGTTTAGCTGTTTAGCTTTGTATCCTTTACCTAATACGCTACTTATAGGCTCTCCAAATATACCAAATAAATTAACGTGTTTTTTTAATAAACAAATATTTAAAGTTACACCAAATAAATAATTACCAAAAACATTAATATTAAAAGACTTTCTAAACGCACTATTTTCGCTTCGTTTAGTTGCTAATCTTACAATAGTATCTACTACACTAATTAAAGTAAATATTTGTAATGCTAATATGTTCAATATCCATCCCATTACTCTACTAATTCCAAGTCATCGCTTGTTGTTATGCCATAGTTGTTAATTACACCTTGTATAGATTCTTGGTCTATAACAAACTTAGCCATTTCAAAACATCTTTGCTTAATGTTAGCTATTAAATTTGTATCGCTTTCCAAAGGTGGTAAAGCTTGCTCTAGTTGCTCTAATTCTGCGTAAGCAAATGTTTTAGGCTTAAAGTTATCTAGCTTTGCTATTCTGCCTTTACTATCTATAAAATAGTACAAACCGCTTGCTTGTATGTTTGGTTGTACTTTGTTTAAGTTTATCTTTAAATAAACTATCGCATCTTCATTAGAGCGTGTATGCTCATTAGGTACGTTTTTAACTGTTTTTGTTCTTAGTGTTATCATATTGTTGTTCCGTTTCCGTTGTTATATAAATCGCTGTCTTGCTGCGCTGTTGTTTGTCCATTTATAAATGATACTTCGTCTATTTCTCCATTAAGAAATAGAGATGTTGATCCTGATTCTCCTAAAACAATAGCATTGTTAACACTTGGTTTATTTGTAAACGTATAAACTCCCTGTATCTGATTGTTTATTTTTAAAACAAAATCAATACCGTATTTTATTTGTATAAAATAATAATTACCAACAACATAGTTTAATGTAGATAATATATCTTGAACACTACCATTATCTCCAAAAACAGCTCTTATTTTATTATTGTTTCTAAATTGGATATAAGTTTTTAGTTCTTCAAAATTAGAACCTACATCTTGTCCTATAATGTTACAAGTTTGATTTGAATTAGCCTTTGCCCAAAAAGATAATGTGAAGTTGTTGCTATCAAAATCATTATAGATAGAAGTAGGTAAATCCACCCTACCATCAACCCCATCAAAACTATAAGCATTGCCTATTTTACCAGTCACACCTTGCGTAACACCGCCAAACAAAGTACCGTTATAAGAGTTAACTACGTCAATAGCATTTCCGCTTGTTTCTTCTAGCTTGTAGTAAGCAACTGCATTTTGGAATAGTGCTGGTGTTGTAGTTGTCGTTACATTAATTGTGTTGGAATAATCTGAAATATTAAAATACTCATCTGCTAAAATGATTTTGACTTTGTATGTAGTTAGTTGTTGTAATTTAATAACATAAGGTTTATTTACATCGGTTATATTTTGAAAAAAACCATTTACAAAAACTAAAGCATATTTTAAAGTATTAACGTGGGTAGGTTGCGTAAAGCCTAACTCGACATAAGTACCACCTATTGTTGTGGCTGATAAGTCTGTTACTGCGTTTGGTTTTGTATTTGCGTTAGGATTAGATGTATCTTTGTACAAAACGCTACCACCGTTGCCTATCAACTCTGTAATATCGCCATCTCCTGTTGTAGCTGAATCAATAATTAACTGCCCAAATGTTGAGCTTTCAAAAACCCTGTCGTCGCCTGTTGTACTACCTATACTTGTAGCATTAGGAAAAGCCATAATTGCACCACCTAATCTCCTTAATGCAAAATCTTCTATTGCAGTTATAGCAGGCAAATAAATAAATATATTTTGGTTTACTTGTAAAGATGCTCTATTGTTTATGCAATATCCTTCTAAATCTACAAAATAAGTCATATTTTTATCTACAAAATTTACCCCGATTGATAATTCATAATTAGTTTCAATTCTAAAAGCTACATTTTCTCCATTAATTTCAAAATCTTTTATATCACTTGTAGAATAATTACTTGAATTTGCAAAATAACTAATAACATCTGATTCATTAGTAACTATTGATGCCACGCCACCCCAAAAAGTATTAAACCTTTTACCGCTTATATAATTAGCAAAAAAATTTAAAGATGGACTTCTCATTATTCTAAAGTATTTATTCTTAATCTATGTACGCCTGTCTCAACGCTACCTAAATAAGCCATATCAAAATCGTTAACTATTTCAACAACTCCTAAATAAGCATTTAATGTTTGCCCTGTTGCAGCTACAAATGTAATTGTTCCTATTGCTCCATCTGCTCTTTCGTAAGATGTGTCTGTGATATTTGTATCTACTGTAACTGTTACATCGCTTGTTCCGTTGTCTATTAAAACTCTACGCCCATTTTGAGATAAACCACTTACTAAGTCTGATGTGTTTAAATTTATTACCGATGCACTTAAATCTGCTGTTACTGTTGTTGTTTCAACGTCAGGTTTATTCTTAATAAAGTCATCAGCAGTATTGTCTGTTTGATTCCAATCAGACTGCACATTTACTTCTGCTCCAGCTTCAATGCCATTTAATTTATCTCTTTCAGATTGTAAAAACTTTCTAGTATTAACACCATCAGAAATATCGTCTAAAGTATCTGTAGGTTTTTGAAACTCATCTCCTGTAGCGTACTTGTTTGTAGTTCCTTCTGTTACAATATCGGTATCTAAAGCTATATTTTCAAAAAGACCATTAGCATCTTTGTATCTTAAAATATCTCCTTCTGTAGGATTATTTATTTTAACACCTTCGTCTTTATTTATGTTTGAGCCTATTGAAGGTCTTACAAATATAACTCCTTGTGTTGCGTGAGAGTTTATTACCGCTGCAACTTGTACTATATTGTTTGGTGCTTGTGGTATGTTTGTTTGAAACTTTCCTATGTCTGTTGTAGATGCGTATAAAATATCTCCTTCCGAAAAAGAGCTTGTATTTAAACCTCTTATTCTACCAAACCATAAAACCTTACCTTCTTCTCCATTTGCTATATCTTCTGCTGTTACTCCCATAAATAAAGAGCTTACAAAACTTCCGTTTGCTAAAAAAGGCTCTATAAGTAATCTTCCACTTGCTCCTAAAGTTCCTGCAAATCTTACAGGTATTCCTTTTGCTATTGTAGCGTTAGATTGATTTTTTACAGGATAAAACACATCTCCGCCAATTACTTGTTTGTATCCATTAAGATACACTTCTAATGCCTTATCGTTTTCGTTAAAGAATGTTGTACCTTCTGTTGTAGGAGTGTTTGTTGGGGTAACATCAAACTTTACGTATCCTGCTTCTAAACCAAACTCTCCTAATTCTACGTCTTGTGTTGCTCCTGTGTAAGGTACTTTTTCGTTTAAAGATGTTCTTGATATTATTTGTATATCGGCAGATGTAAGTGCAGTAGATTCTGTACCAAAACTATTATTTACCGCTAAATCGTTCAACGTCCAAACTATAGAATATTCTCCGTATGTTGCCGAAAAAAAAGGTATTTCTGATTTTTCAAATACTACATCTGGTTTTATAGTGTTTGTTGCTGCTGCACAAAAATCTTCTGCACCTAAAGATTGTAAATCAGTTAAAGGGTCTGTTATATCTACTCTTACAGGCTTGTTTGGAGTTTCTGAAACACTACCGCCACCACTAGATAAAACTACCCAATTATCTGAGTTAGTCCTATCTAAACCATTCCACTTATAATGCTCTTTACTTTCTTCTGAGTAAACAATAATACCTTCATAGATATTGTCTAACTGTGCTGAGTTTAATAAATCTGCATCGTTAATAACAACTTCTCTGTCGTCTGGTGGTGTTGGGTTTTGTATCTTAAAACCGCCTGGTACATTAAATGCTCCGTTGTACTTTGCCATATTATTCTAATCTATATGTGAAAACACCTGTTGAAGTGTTAATTATATATTGCGTTAAAGTAAGAGATGTTCCGTCTTGATACTCTACTGTTATTGCTTGCTCTGTATAAGCACTAGATGCTAAAGCAAATCCTGTTCCTGTCTCTATTATATCTGCCCCCGATTTAGTGCTTAAAAACACCCCATACTCTCCAGCAGGTACTGTTATTTGTGTAGTAGCACTTCCTTGAATTATTTTACTTAACGATGAGCTTAAGTTTGTGTAACTATTTCCATTAAACCCTGCATTAGTATTAGCTGAACCTTTCCATTGTGGTATAATAGATACTGCTGTTCTGCTTAATGACACGTTTCGTGTACTTAAATCTGATGAGTTTTGAAATGTTACTTGAAATGATTTAGATAGGTTACTAACTATGTTATTAAAAGTTTGGCTTCCGTTAGGGCTTAATGCCACATTATTTCCATCAAAAGTTGCAGAAACTATTGTATCGTCTCTCTCTGTTACTGCGTAATTAAAAGTTATGCTTACGCCACCTATTAAGTTTCTCTCGAAAGTTGAAGGTGTCCTAGATAATGATATTGTTCCTTCTTCATAAACTAATTCTTTTAACCTAGAAACGTTATCTTCTGAAAACGCAAATGCTGGTAATGGTATTCTAGAAACTTCTGTTGCGTCTTTATTTAGTAATAAATCGTTAAGGTCTCTACCTAATAAATACTCTGGTATAGGGTCGCCTGTTTCAAAGCCTGTTTGGTCTACTAGGTTAAAGTCTGATAATGTTGTTTGTTGCTCTCCAAAACCTGTAAGACCGCTATTACCTTGATATAAATAAGACTCTACTTCTGAGTTAACTGTTACTGTAAAAACAGTAAACCCTTCTGACAAAGTTTGAATATCAATAGGTGGGTTTATGTTGTTTACTGCTTGAGATATGTTTAGCGGTTGTATTTCTCCTAAAGCTATTATATCTGTTGTAGAATCTTGCTCTATGTTTTCTACAACCAAAGGTTTGTCTGATATTACTTGTAGGTTTTGAGATGTTATTTGAGTATCGTTTACTCCGTAAACACCTTTGCCTAAATTTTTTAATGCTATAACAAAAAAACGATTACCCCTATTTAACTTAAAGAAGTATATATCATTTGCTTCTATTGTTAATGACGGAGATAATGAATTTACTAAAGAAGCTGCTTCTTGCAATACTGTTTGTGTAGCACTAGGAGTTTCTATTGTTGGTAAGGTAAACGATTTAATTACATTATCTTGGTTTATTGTACCAAACTCTGATGCAATAAAGTCTTTTAAACCACCTACTGTATAGTTTTTGGTTTTATTATTATCGTCTCCATCCGAGCCTAAAACAATATCGTTAATTGTTATATCGTTATCTCTTACGTATGTTAATATTTTAGCCATTTAATCGAAGCTTATAAATTGATTTAAGTTAACAGTTACTCCTTTGCTTTCTAACTCATCTATAAAAGGTTGCATTGTTGGTGTTGCTAAAGAGTCGTGGTTTCCTAATATTTCAACTAAACCATTTACCTGCCAAGTTGTTTCTGATAAATCTTCTAGTAAGTTAGTTACATCATTTTCACTCATTCCTGAGCCGCCTGTTGTTTTTATAGATAAGGTTTTCATCTGTGTAATCCAACTACGTCTATTGTACGTAGAGAAGTCTCCTGTTCCATTTATTTTGAATGACCTACAGTTGTAAGGTATATCTTCTACATTTAAGCTAAGGTTGTTATTGTTTACAATCTCTATTTTAGTTAACGAAGACGGTAAATCTTTTATGTCTCCTGATGTTAAACCGCCAGATGAGTTTTCTAACAAAACTAACTCTTGTAGCTTGTTTAACGCACTAAGTTTGTCTAACGAAAATATAAAAGAGTTGTTTGTTGTTAACTTTAATACGCTATTTGATATTACATAAAGTTTAGAATCTAAATCGTTTTTATTAGTGTCAATATAATCTTGACCGCTTAATATTTTAGCTTTAGATACTCCATTGTCATAAACCGCATAGTAATCGCTAGAAACAAACTGTATGTTTAAAAAATCATCAAAATTAGACGTAGTATTGTCTTTTGTTAAAACAATAGTTTCGCTTTTTTCTGATATTGTATTTAGTAGCAGTTTATTAATCATTAATTACTTTGTTATAACTTCTATGAATACGCTTTTTAAAATAGCGTCTGTGTTCTCAGAAAACTGAAACTTAATTGTGCCAGGAAAAACTATTTCTGCTGTTCGTTTAAGTGGTATTCTTCTAGATGCAACTAGCTTGTAATCATCAACAGTATTCATTACTATTCTTCCTAATCTATAGTCTTTGCTTGATGTCGAACCTATACCCGTAACTAGAGTTACTAAAAGCTCATTGTTTGCAGTAACATTAGTTGCTTCTATTTCTATTTCTATGTTTATAATATCTCCTATGCTAAGACCAGTAAAGTCTAAATCTCCTGTACTTGTGTTAAAAAAATCTGTTTTGCCACTTACTATTCTTTTAGTTGTATCTGGAGAAACGCCATCTACTAAAAATGTGGTTGACGAATCGGCAACATAAGATGTTTGAGTTGTAGCGGAGTTTCCGTAATAGTAAGTGCCAACATCAACGCCTTGTGAACTCTTACTTAATGTTACATCGTATCTGTTCGATGAATCGTTGTAGATAAAACTAGCTATTTGATTTGGCTCTAAAACAGTTTCGGTTAAGTTTGATACCGAAGACAAAGTAATATTTGCAGGTGTATTGTTTTTAATAATATAACTTAATCCGTCTGTAGGGTTGTTTAGTGTTATAGTATCTACAAAATCTTTAGCTTCTATTACTGAGTTGTGATACCTGTAGTCTACAGAAAAGTTTGTGTTGAAACTAAAATAATTTTCTTTTGCAGATATTAAATTAAACTTATTATCTGAGTATATCCATTTTTGAAGAACATTAATTGCTTTAATAAGAACAAAAGCATAATCTCCTGACTCAGGAAAAGTTATGTTAGATAAGTCGTCTTTGTTTCCGTATGTACCCCTGTAAGATACAGAGCTATCTACATAATTTTCGTCTGCATAATTAGCATCGTTATTAAAAACAGAAACATCTGTGGGTATCGATACAGAAGGAACGTCATCTAGTGTTATAAACTGAGAAACAGTATTATCGTAATTAGATAAATCTAAGTTTCTGAATCCATCGTAAATCTTAATTATATCACTTTTACTGTTGGTTAATTGCGTACCACCTGTTCCGTATATCCCTTTACCACGAGTTATTATGTATAAGCAATTATATGCTACAGAAGTTGTAGGCACTCTAAAGTTTTGTGCAGAAATTACTCCATAAAAATCTTGGTTTACTTCAAATTTAGGTAAAGCATTTACTGCTGCAACTACTGCATCAATCTCGTCTGCATCATTGTCGTAGTAATCTGAAGCTGTATTGACCGTTACAATACTTCCTTTTATATTTCTATCTTCTTCAAAAGCTAAGGTTTCTGAATTAGTAAACTCTGCAAAGTCTGAATCTGTAGATTGAGTATCGTTTGCTCCGTAAACACCATTTGTTCCTACAAACAATGTAAAGTAGCTTACTGAGTCTTGTATGTAAGTGAATAAGTAGTTTGTATCAGGGTCTGTTAGGTTAACAGAAGGCACAAGACTATTTACTTCTTCGCTTACTGTTGTTCCTGTAATATCTCCTAAATCTATAGTTACTGTTAGCCCCAAACTAGAAATATCTTCTTGACTTGGTTTGCTAGCATTTAAAAGTATTAAGTCTTTAAATTCTAAGCTGTCTGATACAGGCTCGTAAACACCATTACCTAAAGGAAATAAATAAACTATCTTAGCGTACTCTAACGTAGATTGTACTGCTCCTGATACATTTGTTGGTTTAAAAAACTGAAATATAACAGGTGTGTCTCCTACGTCTACAGTAATATTTATTTCAGCAAGACTATCCGACATAGATTCGCCTTCTGTTAAAACAACGTTTACTACTTTAGGAATGCTATTTATTGCTTGCGATTGTATAGATTGAATAATAGAATCTATCCTATAGTTAGATGTTTTGTTGTTTTCATTAGCTTGAGAGCCTATTAAAAGGTCATCTCCGCTAGGCGTTGTATCTATGCTATATGTTGAAATTCTTGCCATAAATGAAAAATATTTTTAATAATACAAAGATAACAAATATTAATTTTAATTATTTTACTAACTTTGAGCATTCAATTTAAAAAAAATATAAAATGAGTAACATTAAAGAAGTTCGTTTCGGCTTAGATGCTAGGTCTGAAATTTTAAAAGGAGTAAACACAGTAGCAGATGCTGTAAGCTCAACTATGGGTGCAAAGGGTAGAAACGTGTTAATTGAAACACAAGGCGGTTTACCTAAAATAACAAAAGACGGAGTTACCGTATCCAAAAATATTTTTTTAGAAAGCCCATTAGAATCTTTAGGTGCAGAAATTATTAAACAAGCTGCTGAGAAAACCGTAGAAGATTGTGGGGATAGTACAACTACTACTGTTGTATTAGCTAGGGAGCTAATGAATTTAGCAGAAGTAGAAGTAGAGAAAGGTGCACACCCTATCTTACTTAAAGAAGGTATAAGTGATGCGGTTAAACAAGTTACAAATCATTTAAAAAGCAAAGCATTAAGGCTTAAAAAAAGAGACTACAATAATGTAGCTAGAATATCTGCAAACAACGATAAAGAATTAGGAGACACAATAGCTAAAGCATTTAAGTTGGCAGGAAAAAATGGCGTGGTTACTTACGAGCGTTCTATGGACGAAATTACATCTGTAAAGAAAAGCAATGGTTTAAAGATTGACAGGGGTTTACTTAATCAGTACATGGTTACTGATGAGAAAACCAACCGAATGGAATTAGAGAATCCTTACATTTTTGTTTGTAATAAAAAAATAGAATCATTCCAACAAATTATCCCTTTGTTTAAAAAATCTAAACAAGAAGATAAATGGATTTTGATTATAGGCGAAATGGAGCGAAGTGTAGCTAACCTATTTACTGCTAACATTATAAAACACAAACTAAAAGTAAGATTTGTAGATGCTCCGTCTTTTGGGAGTAAACGTAATGCTTTAATGGAAGATATAGCTACTGCCACAGGCTCTATCTTAGTAAAGAATGAAGGTACAGACAATATTGAATCTGTGTGTTTAGATTACTTAGGAACTGCAAAAGGATTTACTTGTTCGGACAAAGAATCTTTTTTAGATGTAGACAAAGAAAGATATCAAGACGCTATTGATTTAAAAGTTAACGAGTTATTAGAATTAAAAAAGAACACTAAAAAAAGCATAGCATCTAAGTTTTTAGATGAGCGTATTGCTAAGTTAAGCTGTTCTATTGCTACCATACAAGTAGGTGCTATATCTGATGTGGAGTTAGAAGAAAAAATAGACAGAGTAGACGATGCAGTTAACGCAACTCAATCGGCAATAGAAGAAGGTGTTTTAGTTGGTGGTGGTTTAGCGTTGTTTAATGCTAGCTACAAAGTTAGTTATAGTAATGATAATCATAAAGATTATAAGTTAGGGTTTATGATAACCATAAACGCAATCAGGAAACCCATAAAGCAAATACTTACAAATGCAGGTGCTAATGTAGACGATGTTATTTCTGAAATAGAAAACAATCAAGACGAAAACATAGGATACGATGTGCTATCTAACAAAATGGTAAATATGCTTAAAGCAGGTATTATTGACCCACATAAAGTAATACGATGTGCATTGCAAAACGCAGCAAGTGTTTCGCAAACATTTTTATTAACAGACACATCAATTAATATAAAAAGAGCGTAATTATGAAAGCAATGTTTCAAAAAGTGATTGTTGAAAAAATAGGAGAAGAAACAACAAACGATAGCGATTTTATTGTGTCTGACTATAAAAAAGAAAAGTTTTGTAAAGGTAAGGTGTTCTCGTCAGGCGATATGGCTACTGAGATACAAAAAGATGATATAGTTTGGTATGATAAAAACAGAGCATCAAATATAAATATAAATGGAAAAATGTTTGATGTTATGGATAAAATGAATATATTTGTAGTCGGTGATTGATTATAGATTTTTCATGGTTTAGTTTTTTAATTGGTTAGTAAAAAAAACGCTCTCTAAATATAGGGAGCGTTTTTTTATTGTTGATGTTAAGCTTAAATTATTCTTTCTTAGACTTTACTTCTTCAGCATCTTTTACTTTTACTTCTTCTACTTTCTTTTTTGGTTTTAATAAAGCATCAATTTCTTTTTTAATAGATTGTAAAAGCTCTTTAGGCAACTGTTTAAAGTCAATGCTTTTTAGCTTTGTTTCTGCTTTTTTTAATTCTTGTAACTTCATAATGTATTTATTTTTGTTAATTAGCAAAGATATTAAATTATATCTTTTATAGTTTGGTAAATCTCTTTAAAAGTGTGCTGGTTTAAATCAAACCTATCGTTATCGTCTTTGTTTAGTGCTACTTCGTGATGATATTCTCTTAATCTCTCGTTAAATAAATCTATCATTTTAGCAAACTTCATATCCATATAGTTTCGCTTAGTAGGTTTAAACATCTCTCCATATGTAGGCATCTCATAACACAACAAAAGAGTTTTGTAATAGTTGGTTATTATCTTGCGTGTTTCTTTTGTTAAGTCGTACAATACTGCTCTACGCTTATCTAGCATATCTTCTTTGCTTAAATACTCTCTAATGTAACCTTTTTCTATAAGCTGAGATAGCCTACTTCTGTTCCACGTTAGTGCTTGAGAGAACTCTACAAAAAACTGCTTACTAAATGGCGGTTCAGAGTACAAGAAAAACAAGAACTCAAATTCTCGCTTGTTTATATCTGTAAAGAATGAGCGTCTAAAATAATAATCCACAAACATTCTGTATTTAAGGAAATCAAAGTCTCGTTCTTTAATAACCTTAATAAACATTTTTTGCTTGTCTTGTTCTTTAATGCGTTCTTCTTTACGCTCTTCTCTTCTTTTCTCTGCTTTCTTTTTGTTAGATAACTTTTGCCTACGAAGCCTGTAATACTTTGCTCGTTTCTTTTTTTGCTGTATCTGCTTTTTTTTTAGTTTATCTTCTCTAAAGGCTTTCGTGTATTCTTCAAAAGTATCGTAATTAGACGGTACAATTCTAGCCATAATTAAAGTGTACTTAAAACAAGCATAATAAAAATAGACGCAGCACTAAGTATCATACCTAAATCTGTTTGTGGCATCTTTTTTAAACCAAAGAATACAACAACGGAGTAGTAAGATATTAAAGCTATTATAGTAAATCCTGCTGCTACATCTTCTCTAATAAAGTTCTTTAACAAAAGTAACAATGCGATTGTGGTTAATGGCATTGCGATTGTAATAAGTATTTGTTCTTTATTCATTATCTATTTATTTTAAATTTAATTTTATATTCTAAGTCTTTATTGGGTTTCTGTGAGCCACCAAACCAAAATGTAGTAGGTCTAAGACCGCTAAATTTAACAATCATACTAAAAGGCATATCGTTCTCTAAAGTGGCTAAGATGTCGTACTGAAAAGCGTAATCTTTTCTCCAATACCTAGCTATTTCAAATTTATTTATTTTAGAGTTGTATCTCCACACCAACATATCAGAATCTTTATGACCTTTCTTGCAACTATAAGCTAAGCTTGCTTTTCCTATAATCTTATTCCAATTAAGTTTGTTTTCTTCTAGCAAACAGTATTTAGAATGATTGTTAAAACATACGCTTATTTGCAATCTAAACATAGAATAAAACAAGCCTAGTATTGTGTTTTTAATACTAGACAAGTGTTTATTACGTTTGTGTGTTACAATCATTACTTTTTCTTTCTTCCACCCCTTGCTCGTCTATCTCCTTCTGTATCAGATTTACTGCCACGATTAGCTTTTACGCTTTTAAGAATTAAACCCTTACCTGTGTGGGATAAATCTTTTCCACCCTTTCCATCTATGCCACGCTTACGTCTTTCTTTAGTTAACTCGCTTCGTTTTTTACGTTGCTCTGGGCGTGCATTAATCTTAGTGTCGGTTTTCTTTTTCTTATCTCTAGCCTTTTTGTTGTTTCTGTAATACTTAGCGGAATCACTAAGCTCGCTATAAGGTTTCTTTTTTGGTGGCATAATGTGTTTAGTAAATAATAGTTATAAAAATAGGTAAAATTACACCGTACAAGTAGTCAAGTGCAATCTCCTTTAAGTCGTTTTTACCGCCATTTACTCGCTGCATTACTTCCCAAAGGAATAACACAACCAATATAATAGATAAGGCTGTTATTTGGCTTATAAATAAGTCTAAAGCAATAAAGGCAAAAGTGCCAATAGTTAAGTGCTTTAGTTTATCGTGTGCTAGTAATTTACTTATCATGAGAATGTGTGTTTAGGCGTTTTTACATCAACTTCATATTTGCTAAAATCAAAACTTTCGTCATCTGTTTTTAAATCAACTAAATAATTAGAACCATAAACTGCTTCTTTAATTACTTCGCCTTGCTCATTAAACTCGGCAGGCTCTAAAACTTCATAACCTAGCCAAACTAAAGTCAATCTTCTTTGGTCGTGTTTGCCTTCAGCATCTGTTATGCCTAAGCTATGTAAATGCTCAATAGCTTGCTCTTTGCTTTCGTATTTTAATTTGTATTCCATTAGCTAAAAATTATATATTTGAAACGCCCAAAAGGTATTGTGTAAGTAGGTGGAATAATCGTAATAACATTCTCGCTTCCATCTTCAAAAACTTCTTTTATTTCAGTCGTGCCAATAGGCGGTGTTATTGATTGTGGTGCGTCGGCTGGTCTTGTTACTGTTGTGTTTGTTGTAGGTATGTAGCTTGTAACACTTAAAGCTTCTTCTAATTGTAAACCTGTTATTTTAAAAGATTTCCCCGATTGACCTTCGTATCTTATTACACCTACTTGGGTAGATGTAGATGTAGCATTTTTTGTTGCTTTTATTCTGTAAACATTTTTTGATATATGAATAATATTTAAACTTGAAAAGAAAGACCCATAAAAAATAATAGAAAAATCCCCTGTAGTTGTATTGCTACCGACAACAGGAATTGAGTTATCATTCATTTTTATAAAAAAAGATAAACTATAAGTATTTCCGCTTTGTGCTTGAAAACTCCTATTGTATGCGGATGAACGAATTGAACCGCTTGGGAAGCTGATTGAATTTGAAAAATTTAAAATAGGTGAATCTGAATTAGATACATTAAAGTTTTGATAATCATTTAAATCACCATCACTATTTTGTAATAAATTAGTCCTTTGCTCTTCCACCAGCAAACTCGGGCAACTTCCACTTGTATAATCTAATCTAGGCACGTCATTACCTACGCTTTCAATAAGACCACTTCCGTTTACCCTCGTTGCACTTCCGTTGCGTTGCCAATTTACATCTAAAGTACCATCATTAGGCTTTACACTGTATAATTTGCCAGCTTTATAACCATTAGGCGTTATAATTAGTTTTGCGTTATCTACACTCATATGGTATTAATTTCGTTTAAAATATCAATTAAACATTGTTTAGCTTCAAATGTACCGCTATCTGCTAATACTCTAGCTTCAAAATCATCTGCTAAAATAGCATTTGCATCAAGACTTAAAACATCTCCTTTAATACTTATACTATTAGATATAGATAACCCTACCATAAAGCTATAATGTCTGATGCTGTTGTGTCTGTTGCAAAAACTTGTATCACTTGTACGGGCAGAAAGCTTCCATTTGAGATGTTAGCAAAAACAACTTCGTCTCCATTAGATGTTTTTACTTTTAAGTTTCCGCCTGTTCCTATGTAAAGCACACAACCCCTGTTAGTTGTGTTCTGTAAAGTTATTTCTTCAGTATCACTTGGCGTTACTGATTCTGCTTTTCTTGCTTGTAGTTTAAGGTAACTCATTTCTTTTTTTTACAAAGATAATAATTAAATAGCTATCTCTAATTCTGAATCTAGTTTCTTGCCTTGCTCTAATCCTGTAAAACTAAAGTTAAAGTTTTTATCTAAGCTCATTGTAGGCTGATTGCCACTTTCTCTATGCATAATCTCTACCGCAGCTTCTATGTGCCTGTCGTATATGTGTAAGTTTTGTACAAAGTGAGAAAAAAAACCACAAGTATATAATTCTTTACCTACTATTTTGTTTAGATGTAAGCAAACTATCATCATTAAAGCTACGTATTGTGTTTTATTTATATATCCTGCTGTTATATAATCAGATGAGCGTTGGTTAAGCGTCATATCTAAATAAAGTTTGTCTTTTATCTGTCTAACACTCCACAGGGTTTCGTAAGCACAAGGTTTTAAACCCTTATCGTCTTCTGAAAAGTCGCTTTCTTGCCATAAGTTTATTATATGTCGCCTGCTAAATGGTTCTTTCATAAGATTAACTATTAGCTTGTTAAATAGGTTATACTTCTTGACTGTATAACCATAACGCTTACCAATAGTACCGTTTCCTATATCCCAATTTCCCCACCAATTTATACCTAAATCTTTAGCGTCTTTTAAAGAGTTGCTTTGGTGTAGGTAAATCCACATAATTTCTTTGATACCTGTTTTAATTGCTGTGTTTCTTAGTGTGGTAATAGGGTATTCTCCATTGCTTATATCGTATTTTTCAAACACTTGTGTTATAAACAACGAGTGTGCTTCTTTACCATCCTTATACTTTGGTCTAGGGTTTAAATCTTCCGTACCATTGTTTAGTATGTTAGCTAGGTTGTCTTTAAAGTATTGGTCTGCTTTTATCATAATTTTAGTTTATTAGGTTGTTGTATCTTTAATTACGTAAGGCGAGCAATCTAAATATATCCAACACCAATATGACCTGTCAAATATTTCTTTGCTCTTCACTTTGTATTCTTTCATAAGCTTTTTCTTAGCCCAATCAACCCATTCCTGTTCTTGCTCTTTAGTTACAGGGTACATCTTAAACCAATTAGGTGTAGACAATTCTTCTTTAGTGTGATTTTTAATTAAATCATCTACACTTGTGTTGTGGTATTTATTTAACCACCAGTCCATTAAATCTTCTCTAGTTGTTTTTATTTGTTTCATTTTAGTTTTACTTTTTTTTATATCGTCTTAAATTTCTTTTTGTTATTAGAAACACAGCGACTAAGGTTATTAAAGCGTATAACATACCGTCTATAACTAAAGAAGAACTATTGCAGTCTTCGCAGTAATTGCAGTTGTTAGGATTTGGTGTTTGTATATAATATATCATTTGTTTATTTTTTTAACCAACTTCTTTAACGCATTGTACTCTCCATAAGTTAACTGAAATCTAGCACCTAGTTTGCTTGATATTTCTACATCAAAGCCTTCTCCATTGTGCCATTCTGTAACTTCTATGTAATCATTTTTACCAGCTATTAAATCGTATCTGTTTAATTCATCAAATATCGCTTTTCTTTTATATTTATCCATTTGTGTATTGTATTTTAATATTAACAGGCTCTGTTTCGTTTTTATACAAGTGTCCTTGTTCTTCTTTATACAATTCTAATACTTTTATAGTTTTATCTATATCAGAAATCCATTCTCCTTTTCTTCTGCATCTAACAATTCTTTTAATTACTTCAAACTCATAAGGATTTAAACCTTGCTCTACTGCAAACTTATACAAGCTTCCGTTAGAGTTGTCGTAGTGTGGTTGTCTAGATAAAAAATCAAAATCTTTTTTTCCTGTTTCCGACTCTAAAGTTATGTCTTCTGATGATTTACTCATAAATTCTTCATGTTCTTTTAGTTTTTTTTCGTACCAATCTTTCATAATCTCTTGGTTTCTTTCTTTCCAATCTAATGAATTTCCCATTTTTTAATTTAATTGTTTAACGTAGCAAATATAGTTATTTTTTAGTAAATGCACTAACCTTTTAGTTGTTATATTATTCGTATCTTTGTACAAAATATAAAGTATGGTAAACGAAAGCCTAGATGAACTATCTTCTTCCCAATACGCATTCAGAAGTGATATATGTATATACAGAGATTTTTATGATGATGATGATTTAAGAAAAGCAATAAAAGTTTTTTATCCTATACGTGGAGTAGAGCAAGAAGTAGCTTTAAAGTTTAGTGAAGGAGTGCATACTATAAATTGTTTTCCATACAATTACAATTCTATACCTAAAAAAAGCACAGTATTAATGCGTCTAGAACAAATATCTTTAAATCTAGGTTTCTTAAATAAACATTACGACACTCAACAACTAACTACTTACATTGAGATTATAATAAAAAACAAATATCACAGATATAACTACTCGTTCGATTTAAAGCAGTTTGAAGACATTATAAATGAAGGTAAAGATAAAGAGTTAGAAGAAATGAATACAGACATTAGAAAGTATATTTGGAATAAAAAACACATGAATTTAAACAAGAGTATTAAGTCTAGGATAATGATAAGAGATAGGTTTAAAAATGATATAATGAGCAACACAAGTAAAGTGTTTGATGCAGTAAATAACTTACTAGAAACAGATGAGTTTATACACAATAAAATTATATCAGAAATGACTAAGATGCCTATGACAACACTAGAGAAGTATGTAATGGTACATAAAGACGAAATAAACAACCATAACAAGTCTAAGTATGGCACAGATAACTACAACAAGTATATAAATGCAGTAACCATTAAAGACATTAAAGACGCTGTTACTATGATAGAGTTTGCTAACAAGAAAATAAACATATCTAGCGTAGCTAAGAAATCTAGACTACACAGGAACACAGTTTCTAGATTAAATAAACTATATAACCTATTTTAATTAAATGCAACATGGTCTACTAGCACACTATTATAGTATACAATGTGCTAGGGTAGCTTAGTGCATTTTTTGTTTTATTTGTTTATACATACCTTTTCTTTGTAAATAATCTTGTATTGAATAAACATACACTTCTTAGTCTTATAAGTGGGATAGTTTTTAGTCAAATGAGTGGTATTTTTTAGTCTCTTGAGTGGGCTATACCCCCAACCTACGTTATCCACATCTTTCCCAAAACTTTTCTCATTCGCATAGGGGGGTGCAATTCTGAGCACATAGTGTCGAAACTTTTTAGCTTTTTTGTCCTGGACTTTTTTCAATCAACAGAACCAATATAAAACTAATACGATTGTACTCCTGTATATTTTACGTTGATGCTAAATGTTTTTTTAGGTGAGACTAAATATTTTTTTAGTGGGGAATAAATAACCAAAAAAAAATCTTTACATAAAACCACAAACGAAATTCAGCGTCAATTTTTAACTATTGTATTAAATATGTAAGTATATATATATATTATTTATACGTATTTAATGTATGTATGTATTAAGGATTTAACTGTTTTAATATATATATGCTAAATAGGTTAAATATGTATGTATTTGATTTTTAGTGTATTAATACAATTTAGATTAATTAATTTGTTAAAACTTTGTTAAATAAGATAGGTTTATTTGGTTGTAATTTGAGTTTGTTTGTATGTTTGCAATGTAAACAAAAACGAAAATACTTCACTTGTTTATGAGTTCCTTGAAATACTTACTAGATTAATTAATAGATTACATTTATAATAGTGTTGCATTATATTGCTTCCGTATTTATACGAACAAACATTTATAAAATACTTTGATTAGTTAGTTTAGTAACTCGAAAATAAAACTAATTAAAACTATGCTTTTATATTTAAAGTAGCTGAGAACGTTTGAAAGCTAAAAAATATACAAATAGCTGAGTATGTTTCGCGATATACTCAGTATCTAAATATTATTAACCTTAAATAAAATAACATGAAAAAATTAAACAAATTACAAGCAATTTTAAAACCTACAGTATTAACGATTATTGTTTTATGTGCCTACTTACTGTTAAGCCATCAAATAAGCTAATATTAAACCTTAAAAAATTAAAAAATGAAACTAGAAAAAACAATTACCTTAAAAACTGGCTTAATTATCCAACACTACAGCCACAAAAACACAACTAAAATAAGAATAATAGAACCTAAAAACTAAACATTATGAACACAGCAGAATTTTTAAACATCAAAAAATAAAAAACTATGAAAACTATAAAAGTAACAAAAACAGAAGATTTAAACGAGTTCGCAACATTATTATTAAGCAACGGTTATGATATAATAAGCTCTTATAATAAAGAAGACCCAGGAAATAGTTTTAATACTTATTTTCATTTTCATAAAGACGGGTTTTTTGGTTATTGTCAAAAAGAAAGATTTGAAGGCTTCGGATTATCAACAGTAAACAAACCATGTAAAAAATTTGGAACTGGGCACGGTTTTTTAAAATCATGGGATTGCTTAACATTAGAAAAAGCAGAAGAATGCTTGAAATTTGCAAAAAGACTAATAAACAACAAAGAAGAAATTAAAAATTATAATTCTGTAAATGAATTTTTAGAAAAATCATTCAGTAAAAAAGAATTAATCAAACATAAAAGCTAAATATCATATAAACAAAAATAAAATCTTAGGAATTATGAAAACAAAACATAAATTTAAAGTAATAACAGGTTATGACTTTTTCAACGGCTCTGAAATATACAGATTAATCGGCATAAATAACGACCACTTTGGAGAGTGGCACACATCAAAACAAGAAGCAGAAAACGAAATCAATAATCTTTAAAAACAAAACCATGAGAACAATAAGTGTAAAGTTGTACAAGTCAAAGAAAAAAGCAAAAGTAGAAGTAGAAACAAACAACGGAATGAAAGAAACCGTTTATATTGAGCCTTGTCATGGCTCTTATGAACAATACGGAGCAAATACAGACGTTTTATGGCATACTTTACCAATAGCTGAGCAATTAGTTGAAAACAACTTTGAAACCATTTAAACAAACCAAAAAAGCCTTGTATTATTTGCGTAATGCAAGGCAACTATAAACCTTAAAAACTGAACAAATGAAAATAAATGTAAGATATTTTAAAATAGATATTTGCGAAAACACAAACAAACCTGATGTTATAGAGATAAACGAAAGTGAATTTCTAGACATTGACAGACCAATAGAATATGAACGAAATACTATTTTTGAAAATGGAGTGAATCAAATATGTTTAACTAAAAATACTTTTGAATAATGAATGCAATTAAATCAATTAAACAAGCTTTTACGGACGGAAATGTAATTATAACTGCAATACATCAAGGACACGATAAAAGAGTGAGAATAGACGCCAAAACACGCCACAGAATACTAGATACAAATAATTTATTTAGTGAATGGTGCTCAGAAAAATACGCTAACCAATTAGCCTTAGAAAATTATGGTAAAAAAATAAACGAATTTAAAAACTATAAATACTAAAATCATTAAAGAGTTTGGAAGCGTACAAAAGTAACTTAAAGCAATACAATATAAACTAACTAAAAAATAAAATTAATTAAAAACTAAAAGCAATGTACAATAGAAAATTTAACATTAAAAAAGACTTTCACGCATTAAACGAAATGGAAAATAAAATACTTCCTATATGCAACGAAGTAAAAGACGAAGGAGAACGAAATGCGTTAAGAAGCTACATAAGAAAAATATTTAATAATCAATACAAAAAATAAACACCATGAAACTAGAAATAAATCTACCAATATTTAACGGCTTTTATGGTTCAATTCTAGAAGACTTAAGCAATCATCATGAAGCAGCCGAATTGTTTACTCAAGCAATAGAAAAAGAGCTTAAAAGAGACTTTAAAATAAGTTTAGAGCACAAAGAATTGATTAGACCAAGATTCTATAATTTTAATAACGATGTTATTTTAGTAGAATTAACTACTTATAAGTATGTAATAAAAGAGTTGTTTGAGCTTTGTCTAGATTGTTATAGACAGGAGTTTTTGGAATATATAAAACAACGGCTAACAAGCTACGATGGTTTCACAAGCTTTTATTCCAACACATTAGCAGGCTGGGAAAGATACAGGTATGAATTTTACAACTACGACCAAGATAAACAGGGTGCAATGCTTAACATTATCCTGGATTTTTATTTGTCCGATATATGCGAGTACAATGAAAACGATTTAATGGAATACGCAAACCAAAACGGTGCTAAAATAAATGAAATAATTTACTAAAAACTAAAAACATGAACACAAAAACAAAACTACAACAGCTAGAAGAGAGAGCAGATGAACTTTATTCTATGATTGAAAACTTACCTAGTTTAAGTTATGAACGTGGCGAATTTATAGCCGAGTTGGAAGACATTGATTTAGAAATTGAAGAATTAGAAAAGCTAATGAAAATGAAAACATTAAAAAAACCTATATTAAATTTATTTCAATCTTACTTAACAGACGAAATAAGCAAAAGAAAACTAATTTCAGAGCTTTATAAGATAGAAATACAATTAACAGATTTAGATAATATTGGAGAAAAAGATTTATGGTTTAAATTCTTTTTACATGACACACTAGCTACAACAATAGCAAATTTAGATATTAATGAGTACAGCGAAAACATGAATCTTTTTAAGGAATTTATGCAATTAGCAATAAATAACCCAAAAGAATTTCAAGTGTACTTCAGTTAAAAACCAAAAAACGCAAAAGAATACTAATAAAAAGTATCCTAGATATACTATGCGAAAAAATATTTAACAAAAAAAGACAATTATCTAAAAAAGAAAAGATTAACTTTGAATTTAGATTGAGAATGAAACACCCTTAATTTTTTTTAAACAAATAGCTATGAAAAAAACAACCATAATAACGATAATAGCGTGCTGGCTTTGCCTTTACATTATAGGAAATTCACTATCTACTAATAATCCTTTATGTTGGAGTGCAGAAAGCTTTTTTTTATCGCTTTTTTGCTTAATTGTAATTATATTTTTATCAATAATCATATCGTTTTTACACAACGATTTAAAATAACCAAAACATGAACACAGAAAAAAGAATCGGAAACATAATATACGTACAACAAACAAATACCATCGAAGTAGTTGTTGATGAAGGCGTATATAATCAACGTACTAGAGAGAAGTGGTACAAGACAAATGAAGATAATTTTATCTTAAAACCGCATCAATTAGTTTTCTTAAATAGCATAGAAACAGTAAATACTATGCATAAAATGGGTGCTAAAATGAGCGATAATACAAGAATATTAGTTGATAAGCTAAATAAATAACTTTAATAAAGAACGAGTAGTGTGGCATAACAGCAAATAATATGGGTAGTGGCGATAAAAAGGGTTAACAGTATCGTATGCAAACCAATAACCCCGAAAAACACGGTGAAAGTCCAGTTGTTAGGCATACTTAGCCATTACCTATATTTATTATTGAATGTCTTTTTTAATTGCATATAACGTTGAGTATATGGCAAGTAGCCGAGATAAAGCACAAACGATGCAAAAAGTAAACAAATTTAATAACAGGCAGATGGTTCCAAAAAGACCCGTAACACGGCTATTTGCTATATACAGTGTTATGTGGCGTTTTTAATTATGGAAGTAGTAGATTTTAGTAACAGATTATTTCACGATATACCAACACAGGACAATCCTGCTTACGGGAGTGAAGAGTGTATAATGATTGTAAAGGATAGCCAAAGACAAGCTTTATTTGCTGTACTACATATTGAACCCGTAATAGACCCAATGGAAGACGAATCTGTTACTAAAATATGTGAGGTGTATAAACTTAATAATGCTATTAAGATTGCTAAGTGGTTCGCAAATGCCACATAACATCTCGGTGCTATGAAATCGTTTTAATGTTTTATAGCACGTGTTACCCACTGGTGCGACTTTAAAGAGCAAACTTTTATTTAAGAACTGAAACTTTTTCTTTTCTTTTTTGAGCGTTGGCAAATATTAATTTGAAAAATTAAAATTATGGAACAAATACAATTACACAAAGGATATTGCGAAGATTACTTTACCCAAATACACGATAAAAGCGTAGATATGGTTCTTTGTGATTTACCTTACGGAACAACAGATTGTAAATGGGATAGTCAAATAGACTTGACTTTTCTATTTAGCGAATATTACAGAGTGTTAAAAAAGAACGGTGCAATAGTGTTATTCGCTTCACAGCCCTTTACATCTACTTTGGTATGTGAACACGTTAAATACTTCAAGCACGAGTGGATATGGAAGAAAAACGCAGGAAGTAATTTTGGAACTGTAAAATACCAACCATTTAAAGAACACGAAAGCATACTTGTATTTAGTAATGGAGGTGGGAAGGTTTGTTACAATCCTATAATGGAAGAACGTGCTGAAAGTGGTAAAGCGAGAGTAAAGACCAAGGTTAATTATAATACAAGTGCAGAAGTTTACGGAAGTGGTGGATTAATAGGCGATAAAGGAATAAGTAGTAATAGACCTGATTTAAGATACCCAAGTAGTGTACAGAAATTTAATAGAGAGCGAGGGTTACACCCAACACAAAAACCACTTGACTTGATAGAGTACTTAATTAAAACTTACTCTAACGAAGGCGAATTGATACTTGATAATACAATGGGAAGCGGTACTACTGGTGTTGGTTGTGTAAATACAAATAGACGATTTATAGGTATTGAGTTAGAAGATAAGTATTTTTCTATTGCAGAAGAACGAGTAAAAAAAGCGTGGGAAGAAAAAAGAAAAGAAAAAGATTTACAAGCACAAACTTTATTTGGAACACAGAAGTAAGCACTTGTTGGTAACACTATGGTTATATGAGTAGTTTATTTACGGATTTAAAAATAGAAATATGAAAACAGTTTTAATACATTATAAAAAATGGGTAGAAGCACCGCACCCAATGTTAGACGGTGAATTTATTAAATGTAGCCAAGTGGTCGAAGTATTAAAGCTGACTGACCTAAATGATATGTTTAAAAATATAACTAAGATTGAAATACTAAGCGAGTAAATGAATTACTTATATGACGTGTTGTGTGTAGTACGGGCAAATAAGCAAAAACTTTGAATTATGAAATTAGATTTAATTACAAACAAAGCAGAAAAAACAACTGCACGAAATGAAAATGATGAGTTCTATACTCCAAATTATGCAATAGAGCCTTTGTTAAAATATTTAAAACCTAATAGTTATGTATGGTGTCCTTTTGATTTGGCGAAAAGTAACTTTGTAAAACTATTAGTTGCAAATGGGCATAAGGTTTTAAATACGCACATCGAAAACGGTTTTGACTTTTTTGAATATGAGCCACCAAGTGAAATTGATTACATAATAAGTAATCCGCCTTACTCACTAAAACATGAAGTATTTAGCAAACTGTTTGAATTAGGAAAACCATTTGCAATGCTTGTAGGTGTTGTTGGATTGTTTGAAAGCCAAAAAAGATTTACAATGTTTGCGGACAATGATTTTGAAATAATGTATTTTGATAAGCGAGTAAGTTACTTTAAGGATTACGCAGACGTAAAGCCAAAACTTAACCCACCGTTTTCGAGTGTATTTTTAACAAAGGATATACTACCTAAACAAGTTGTTTTTGAAAGGATAACTAAAAAGTAGTATTACTCACAACGGTAGGTATATGGTTAGTGCGCCTACCACAAACGATTGAATTAAGCACTAACATAACTTGGCGCATTAACTATATACATTGTTGTGTGCCGTTAATTTTAAGGATATGTTGAATATAGAAGCGGAAGGTTTTGTATTTAAGTATGAAGAAAAAGGCAATCATAACAAAGCCTACACAAAGCCGTACACAAATCACTCAAGAGGGTATTCGGATAGAATGATTGATGTTATTTATAATGACAAAAACAATTGGGTATTAATTTGCCAAGGAGATGATGAAACCCCTTGGGGTGATTGGGAAACAATGTTTGCTGGACAAATACAAAACCAACAAGATTTTAAAAAAGTGCTTGAAATGGTCATCGTTTAATGGCACACAACGGCTCAGTATAAAAAATCGTAGCGGATAGATACCGCTTAAATGTCAAATTATAAATAACTTAATAAAATGGAACAAACATCGAATAACAGAAACCCCCGCTATGTTTTTTATACATTGTTGGCGGTAGTGCTTTTAATTACTGCCTGTTCGGGTGATAGCGAAAGTAGCTCACAATTTTCTGAATGGCTTAAACAACCGATAACAGAAATGAGCATATTTGAATTGATATTGGTTGTAGGTTTTGTTGGACTGCTTACACGGTCTTAGCATTACCGCCAACGTAATTGTATATGGTGCGTTGCATCACAAAATTTAATTAATAAAAATAAAGATAATGGAAGTAGAAGAACGATATAAAAAACCACAAGGCAATGCACTATATACATTGTTAGCAGCAGTTAAACTTGCTTATGGGCAATACAAACTTGATGTGGACTACGTAAAAAATAAAAGTAATATATGGGAAGGGAAGCCATATAGTTGGGGATTAACTCATTGGGCAATAGCAAAACATAGGTTCTATTGGTTTGTCATTAAACGCTAATTGCTGCTAACGGACGAGTATATGCGAAGTGCTGACGATAGGAAGCATTGCGTATATACATTGTTAGGTGCAGTACGGTATTAATATAACAAAACTAAAATATGAAACAAACAGAATTATTCTTATTTGACAAAGTAGTGAACATTGACGGAGATGTAGCGAAATTCAAAAACCGAGAGATAAAAGCAAAAGAAATCTTTACTATACGTGAGATTGACAAGAAAATAGCTTACGCATTTATTAAACAATACCACTACTTAAAAGATGCTAAGTTCTTTGCAAAATATTCTTATGGACTTTATATTGATAATGTACTAGTTGGCTGCTCTACTTTTAGCAACCCACAAGGTATAAGTGCAATGAAAAGTTGGTTTGGATTACCTAATAGCGACCAAAGTGTATTAGAACTTAGCAGACTGTGTATGTTACCTAAACTTAATGGTACAAACGCAACAAGCTATTTACTTGGCAATAGTATGAAGATGCTAAAACAAAAGGAAGTTAAGGCTGTAATTACATTAGCTGATGATAGTAGGCACGTTGGAAGTATTTACCAAGTTTGCAATTTTAAATACTATGGCTTAACTGATAAAAAAACTGATTTCTTTTGTGCTGATGGTAGAGTGAACCCAAGAGGCAAAACAAAGGATTTAGAAGGTGTTTGGCTACCAAGAACACAAAAGCATAGATACGCTTTTTTATTGGATAAGAAAATGAATGTTTTGCTGAGTGAGAGTGAACGACCTACACTTGAAGATACAAGCGAATATGATTGCTGTAACGGAACTAATAAGGTTTTTGATAAGCGATTTAATAAGCACTACACTTGCCCAAAATGCACAGGTGTAATTGAAGAACTAATGTAGTATTGCACCTAACTGGTCGGTGATAACGCTAGTTGCGATGGATTAATAAACTAAAAATAAAAAAAATGGATATAGATAAAATAGTAGATAGCAAAGTGATAACAATGACTAATTTAAGCGGTAAAAAATCAAAAGTGCTATTTCTTAAAAACGAAACTGAAATAGAAGCATTTAAAGAGCAATTAGCGTTATTACGTGTTAGTTGCCAAAGGGAACAGTTAAAGGCGTTCGGTGAAATTATAGCACAAAAAATGCATAATGGAGAAGAATTCAATTTAACAAAAGAAGTAGAAAACTTTATTAGCCTTTAATTGCAACTAACGTATTGGTATATGGTTAGTGCCGTGTAAATAGCACAGACTTTTAAATTAATAAAAGAAGTAATAATTAAAATATTTTTTATGAGCGTGGGCAAAAAATATAAAGTAGTTGAAGTAACTTTAAATGATATAGAAGAATGGCTATTGTATAAGCACTATGCCAAAAGAAAATGCAATGTAATGTTTGCTTATGCTTTAGTTGATAATAATGAAATTATTGGTGTTTGTACTTTAGGTATGCCACCTACTCCATTTTTTAGTAAATTGTTTGATAAAGGGACTTACTTAGAATTAAACAGACTAATAACAAATGATGGTCTACCTAAAAATACACTTTCTTTTTTTGTCGCAAATATTTTAAATAAGATAGGTGATTATGTGGTTGTTTCTTATTCTGACCCAAATAACGGACATAATGGATATATTTATCAAGCTACTAATTGGATTTATACTGGTGCAGGTAGGGTAAACCAAAAAGACAAAAGAGGTGTAAATAAGTTTTTTTACAATGGTAAAGAATACCACGAAAGGCATATACCAGAAACAATGTCAAGATTAGGATTTAATATAGATAATGATAAAACAAAAAACGAAAATTGGATAAATAACGGTGGTGAGATAGTACCACAAAAAAGAAAACATAGGTATTTTTATATTTGCGGTAATAAAAGGTTTGTAAAAAAGAACAAGAAAATAATAGAAAATTATTTTGACATTTACAATTACCCAAAAGAAGAGAATACAAACTATGATGCAAGTTATATTGTAAAAAACAAATATATAAAACCTAAATTGTTTTGATAAAAACAAAAGAGCGTGGGCAAAAAAATATTTTAATTATGGACAAACAGACACAAATTATTGAATTAAGCACGGACTTAGGCATTAACTATATGCCGTGTTGTAGCATCGTTTTAATGTGCTACAACACCGAATAACAAAACATTAAAAACATTAACCCTATGAAACTACTTGAAAACGTTGCGGAAAGATATATTGAAAGTTCTAATAAAGGAGCAATAAATTATACAGATGAGCTTAA
>Ga0209953_1000040_pt1 | contig 53642 bp, 49 predicted proteins | sample SalPonred_H2O_MG_FD_185713 | JGI IMG/M metagenome (GOLD analysis project Ga0209953, IMG submission 185713) | Salt pond water microbial communities from South San Francisco under conditions of wetland restoration - Salt Pond MetaG... | ecosystem: Environmental > Aquatic > Non-marine Saline and...
GGGCCCGCACCGCTCTGCGCCATGCGGGGAGAGCTACCCACAAGCGTTGGCGCATGGGAACAGTGGCCCGCTTTCGGAACACCTCGTAATCGATGTGCACCACTTCGTCGGCGATGCCGCAGTACAGGATCCGTGCAGCATCAATGCAATCTCGTGAGGACGGATGCAGCATGTCGATGCCAGGTCGAGATTCGCGCTCGAGACGCTTCACTCGCTCGATCTGATGACGCAGCGCCGCTTTGACTTCGGGTGTGGCGTTGCGTTGCTGGAGTACATCACGCGTCACTCCAAAGCGTTCGAGTTCGGCCATCGGAAGATAGATCCGCCCGCGGTCGAGATCCTCCGATACGTCCCGTACGAAGTTGGCAAGCTGGAAGGAGACTCCGAGTTTCATGGCGTACTCGTAAGCGGCTGGATCGGTTGGCTCCAAGATGGGCACCATCTGCAAACCGATGACGGCAGCGGATCCGTAGACGTACTCGTAGAGATCCTCGTACGTCTCGTACTCGGTGACCGTCAAGTCCATCCGCATCGAGTGCAAGAACGCTTCGAAGTGTTCGATCGGGATCTCCCAGCGGCGCACGGTGTCAACGACGGCGTGGCAAACCGGATCATCAGAGCGTCCCCGCCGGACATCGGACAGGAAGGCCTCACCCCACGAGCCAAGCCAATCGGACTTCTCTTGATCGGTGAGAGTCGAGGATAGGTCGTCGACGATCTCGTCGGCGTAGCGCGCGAAACCGTAGAGGGCATGGACGTAAGGCCGTTTGCCGGGGGGCAGCAGCAACGTAGCGAGATAGTAGGTCTTGCCATGCGCTGCGTTGAGTTCGCGGCAACGTTCGTAGGAAGCACGAAGTTCGGGATCGGTGATCCCGGCCGCGCGCAGATCTCGCTCGCTCATCAGGGGTGTTTATCGACGGGCGCGCGAGCGATACGCCGGATCCTTTCCGGTGATCCGCTCGGCTGCCAGCCGTCCCGAAACCAGCACCATGGGTACACCTACCCCCGGCTGGGTACCCGATCCAGTGAAGACGACGTTCTGCCCCCATAAGTTGCCGGGGCGGAAGGGGCCGGTCTGCAGGAACGAGTGCGCCGAAGCGAACGGTGCTCCGCGTTCCATTCCCTGATCGGCCCAGTCTTGGGGTGTGGTGATGTGCTCGACTTCGATCGAATCTCCAAAGCCCACATAGCCACGTTCTTCCAGGGTGCGGATGACTTCGTCTCGGTACCGATCCTTCGTAAGTGACCAGTCGATCGGAGCATCAAGGTTGGGGGTGGGGAACAGCACGTAATAGGTCTGCTTGCCTTCGGGCGCTAAGTCCGGATCGGAGTGGGTCGGATTGGTAACTAGCAGACTTGGGTCACTCATCAATTGCTTGCGGTCGATGAGATCTTCGAACACGCCCTTCCACGAATGCCCGAAATGAATGTTGTGATGGGCGATCTTCGAGTAAGTCTGCGCCGAGCCGGCGAGCAGCAGATAGCACGAAGGGGAGTAGTCCAGCCGGCGAATGCTCCACGGTTCACGTCCGAGGAGATCGCGGTAGGCAACAGGAAGATCAGGGTTTAGGACGAAGGCGTCGGCGGCGATGCGCTCGCCGTCAGAGGTAATGACCGCCGTGGCGCGATCGCCGGAGGTCTCCACCGATTCCACCGTCACGCCGTAGCGGAACGTGACCCCGTGCTTCTCCGCCGCTGCCGCCATCGCTTGCGGCACCGCGTGCATGCCACCTTTGGGGAAGAACACTCCTGCGACAGAGTCCATGTAGGCGATCACGGCGTAAATGGCGAGAGCGTCGTAAGGGGACAGTCCTGCGTACATCGCCTGGAAGGAGTACACGCGTTCGGTTCGCGGATCCTTCAGGAACTCCCGCACCTTCGGTGCGAGTTTGCGAAAGCCACCAATGGCCGCCAATTTCGCGAGATCCGGGGTGAGGAGGTCGAAGGGGGAGTCGATGTTGCGATCGATGAAGTCCTTCATCTCGTAGCGGTAGAGGTCGGACACAAAATCGACGTAACGCCGGTAGCCAGCTGCCTCATCCGGACCGATGACGTTGCTGATCTCTTCGGCCATCTCGTCGACATCGGCATGGACATCCAGCACTGAGCCGTCTGGATAGAACGAGCGATACAGCGGTGAGATCGGGGATAACTCCAGCCAGTCGTCCATGTTCTCGCCGAGTGAATCGAAAGCGTCCGCAATCAAGTCCGGCATGGTGAGCACCGTGGGCCCAGTGTCCATCCGGTAGGTGCCGCCGGGACCCTCAATCGACAACTGACCAGCGCGCCCACCGGGGATGTCTTCGCGTTCGAGAACCGTCACCGAGCGGCCAGCGCCAGCAAGGCGCATAGCCGCGGACAACCCGGCGAGGCCTGCCCCGACGATCACGACCTCATCGCTCGGTCCGCTGACGGTCCGCGGGGTGCTGCGAGGCAGCCAACGCGTGGCCTGATCGAGCAGGGTCATCGTTCTCCTTGTCCTGGTGCGGGGTAGCACCTCAGTCTGCCGTGTTTCACACCGATCGGCGCGTTGCGGCGTAGGCCAACCCGGTCAGCACCTGGCGGGCCTGATCATCGATGCCCGCATCCGTCAAAGCCGTCAAAGACCGCTGCAAGAGATCATCAATCATCGACTCGGTGTGCTCAAGCGCCCCGGTGTCCTCGATGATCGCGCGCAGGGTGGCAACACCCGAGGCATCGAGTCCGGGATCGCCGAGTAAGACGCGCAGGTGGCCGCCTTGGGTCTCATCCGCACGTTCGGCGGCGATCGCGATCAAGACAGTGCGCTTTCCCTCACGAAGGTCATCTCCGGCGGGTTTCCCGGTTTGTTCGGGATCGCCGAAGACGCCGAGGACATCGTCACGCAGTTGGAAAGCCTCGCCGAGGGGTAGGCCGTAGCCGCTGTAGGCCTCGAAGACACTTTCCGGTGCATCGGCCAAGGCGGCACCAATGTGCAGCGGGCGCTCAATGGTGTACTTCGCGGATTTGTACCGGACAACCTGCAGTGCCCGATCCACCGAACCACCGCCGCAGGCCTGTTCCAGCAAGTCGAGGTACTGACCGGCCATCAGCTCCGAGCGCATTTCGTCGTAGATCGTCTTGGCGCGCATCAAGGCATCGCGGGGGAGGTCAGCGGTGAGGAGGACTTCATCGGCCCAGGACAGACACAGGTCGCCGAGCAAGATGGCAGCACCGACACCGAAAGACTCCGGGGAGCCGAGCCATTGCTCCCCGCGGTGCAGCCCGGCGAAGCGGCGATGCGCGGCCGGCAGCCCGCGGCGGGTGTCTGAGCCATCCATGACGTCGTCGTGAATAAGGGCGCACGCTTGCAAGAACTCAAGACCGGTCACCGCTTGGACGACCTCGGAGTCCCAGGAATCTTGTTCGGATTCAGACGCTGCACCGCGCCAGCCCCAGTAGGCGAAGGCCGGACGCAGCCGCTTGCCGCCGGAGAGCAGATCTCGCAAAGCGGCCACGAGAGGTTCCATGTCCTTGCTCACCGAGGCGAGCAAGGCACCCTGGTCAGCGAGCACTTGATCGATGGTGGCCTGCACTCGCGGGCGCAGATCGGCGGCATCCAACGGGCGCTTAAGCAATTCCTGCAACAGGCCGGCGGGCTGTTCGCTGCCTTCCGATCGCATCAGAACAGCGTAGCGATCATGCTCATCAAGCCGATTAGGTTCTTCCGATCGCCTCGGCGGCGATCTCTGCGCCCATGCCTACGAGGGGCAATCCACCACCGGGATGCGTGCTGCCACCCACGAGGAAGAGCCCGGGGATAGGGGATCTGTTGGCCGGACGCGCGAAGGCTGCTCGCGCACCGTTGCTCGAGGTGCCGTAGATCGAACCACCTGGTGCTCGAGCGCCGCGCTGCAGATCGGCAGGCGTTCGGATCTCCTGCCACACGATCCGATCCCGAATATCCATTCCGCGCGCGGCGAGGCGGTTCATGATCGTTTGGGCGTAGTTATCGGCAAGCCCGGGTGCATCCCAATCGACTCCGCGGCCGGGATCGTGTCTGGGAGCATTCACCAGGACAAACCAAGACTCGTGGTCAGCATCCGGGCGCATTTTCGGATCATCCGGCGCGCAGACATAGATGGCCGGATCGGCGACCGGGTGCGGATCGCGGCCAAAGATGGCATCGAACTCGGCGTCATAGTCCTCCGGGAACCACACGTTGTGGTGGAGCAAGCCCGGAGTGCGCCCGCGCACCGCGAGCAGCAGCACGAAGCCGGCCAAGCTTGCATCGCTGCGCCGGATGGACTTGGCGGGCTCCTTCGCACGAGGATCATCGAGCAATTCGGTGTAGACGGTGCCGGCATCGGCGTTGGCAACAACGATGCCCGAAGGGTGGAAAACGTCATCGGCGATGACTCCGGTAACTCCGTGCTCGTCAGTGGTGATTCGCGTGATGTCCACGTTGGTGAGGACGTTTACCCCGCGGTCAATACAACGACGATGCAAAGCATCGGCGAGGGTTCCCACGCCACCGCCGAGGTGCCAGGCGCCGAATTCCTGCTCGACGTAGGGAACTGTCGCGAGTACCGCAGGCGCCTTGCGGGGATCGGAACCGGTGTAGGTGGCGTAGCGATCCAACAACGTAACCGCGCGTGGATCGGACAACACGGACTGACCAAGTCCCCGCAAGGTCGACCACGGGGCGATCGTGCGCACGTCGGCGGGCTTTGCCAGCGGTAGGAGCGAGCGCCAGCCCTGCAACGGCGATTGCAGGAACGGTCCGCGGGTCAACCGCCACATCCGTCCCGCACGATCCATCAGCGCGAGCCAATCTTGCGCACTGCTTCCACCGAAAGCGTCCCCGAGCGCATTGGCGCACCTGGCCGGGTTCACTCCCGGCATCGTCACGGCTGACCCATCGGCGAATCGGTAACCGAACGCTGGTTCCACTGGCTGGAGATCCACCTCTTCTTCGAGTGCAGCACCGGTCTTCAAGAACAGATCGCGATAGACGGCCGGCAAGGTGAACAGGCTTGGCCCGGTGTCGAAAGCGAAGCCGTCGCGGCGGTAGGTCGCAAGTTTTCCGCCGACGTTCGGGGCTTGTTCGAAGACCGTCACCTCATGACCCTTTACGGCCAACCGCGCTGCGGTGGCCAAACCGGCGGCGCCGGCCCCGATGACGATCACGTTGCTCATGACGAAAGTTGCCGGCCCTTCCACTGCGCGGTCCCCGTCAGATGGCGCCACCACGACATCGCGTTGATTGCCGCGAAGGCCATGATCGAAGCCGGATGGACAAGGGTGTCAGGGAAAGTGCGTTCGCCGGTGCGGCGTGCCACCAGGATCCGACCACCCACCCCCGCTGCGTATCCCGCGAGCCCCCAGGCACGGGTTGAGCCGCGACCTAGAACTGCGGCAAAAGCGGGAACCACGTAAATGGCCATGAGGCCGGAGTTGATCGTGAGGGACCCGGCGAAGCCGCCGAAGGCCTTCCATGCTGACTTGCTGTAGCCATCGATGAGATCCATCGGGGATTCGTACATGCGGCAGGTCGCCAATCGTGAACCGTCGAGCGTTGCAGCCCGCAGACCTGCTAGCCGAACCGCGCGCATCAACTCGACGTCTTCGATGACTTCTCCGCGCACTGCCGCGTGGCCGCCGATGCTGCGGTAGGCGGGTGCGTCGAAGACCATTAACTGACCATTTGCCACGGACATCGACGCCCACTGTTTGCGCTCGGCCACTGCGAGTGGAACGGTCGTGGCCCACGACCACACCAAGAGCGGTTGAACCAAACGTTCGAGCCAGCCCACGGATTCCTGCCGGGGGTAGGGAGCAACCAGTGCGAAGCCGCCAGAGCGCAGTTCGCGGACCAACGAAGCCAGCGCCAGTGGTTCGAGGCGTACGTCTGCATCGACGAAGACCAACGTGGTGGCGTTCGTGAGTTCAGCGATGCCTGCGAGTTGAGCGCATGCGTGGTTCTTGCCCAGCCAACCTGGGGGAGGGGGTTCATCTGGCTGGCGGTGTACGTGAATACGGGCATCGTGTTTGGCAAAAGATTGCGCGATCGCGGCTGTTTGGTCGGTGGAACCATCATCGAGAACGTGAATCGACAGATCGAGAACCCGCTGTTGGGATTGCACGCTCGAAATGGTCGGTCCGATGTTTCGTTCTTCGTCGCGGGCCGGGATGAGGACGGCAATCTGCTCGGTGATGTCTGTCGGGTCTTCCGATGGACTGCGCAACCGCCGCAGGTTCCAGGCCGTATGCACCGTGAGTGCGGTTGCCCCGAGAGCCAACCAAGGCAACAGTCTTTTCACCACTGCGGCTGGCTCCACAACTTCCACGCCCACGGGATAACGACGACGCCCATTCCGAGGGCGCCCCAGATAGCAACACCCGGGCGACCAAAGAAGACCGCTGCAGCCAGGATGTTCGAAGCGTAGGTCCACAACAGCAACGTGTTCGGAACGGCGTCGTGAGCTGACTTCCGCGGTAGGCGATCCAGTGCGAACATCAATACGATCCCACCGAGCCACCAACCCAGGAAGTTCTGCAGGGGGATCCCGTCGATACCGGGTAACTCCCAGCCGATCGAGTTCCACGTCCAGTAACCCTCACCGACCATCTGTGGATCGAGGAAGAAGTCCCAGGTCATTAGGAACCAGCCACCGATGAGTGCGACCCCCAGCCCGGTGCTGGACAGGCGCTGGACGGCCAGCAGCATGGGGTAGGCGATCATCGCCCACGCCATGGGAATGAGGATCGGCACGCCGAGCAGGGAGGGCCCAAGAGCGTCGGTGTAGTCGTAGTCGCCGAATGGGAATTGGGTAGCTGTGCCGAGCACTTCGATCAACCAACCGAAACTCAGCGAGATCGCCAGGTAGCCGGCCGTCCACGCCAAACCGCGGCTCACATATGCATGCGAGGCGGAGGCGAGAAAGAAGCCGGTGACTGACACGGCCGTGACGATGACCCGGTTCTCGGCGGAGACGAGCACCCACACGATCTGGCTGACGATCGTGACACCAGCGAACAGCCAGGGGATGAGGCGCAACCAGCCGCTGCTGCGTCGGCCGGCATCCAATCGAGGCCCGGAATAGACGCGGTCGCTCATGCGGCAAGAGCATAGGCTGCGATGCGTGCCCGAACCCGACGAGGATTTCACCGTCGATGTGGCGCGAGCCCTTGAGGCGATTCGCTCGTGGCAGGGCGCCTTCGGTGCATATCGAGCGCATCCAAGTGTGGATATTCCCGTCGAGGAATGGCAGAGCGCCCTCGAGGAGTACCTGACCAGGCTGACCGCTCCAGGCGAGCAGTACCCGTTCTTCCATCCGCACTACGCCGGACAGATGCTCAAGCCCCCGCACCCGGTCGCGATGGTCGGATACCTCGCGGCGATGCTCATCAACCCGAACAACCACGCGCTCGACGGCGGCCCGGCAACGGCGGCCATGGAAAAGGAAGCGGTCGCCGAGCTAGCGCGCATGTTCGGTCTCGCCGATCACCTGGGGCATCTCACCTCCAGCGGCACCATTGCCAACCTCGAGGCGTTGTGGGTAGCCCGCCAGGAGCGCCCCGGCAAGTCGATCGCGGTCAGCCGCGATGCCCACTACACGCACGAGCGGATGTGCGAAGTTCTTGGCATCGAAGCGTTACTCGTGGATGTAGACGCCAGCGGCCGAATGGATATCGACGACCTCCTGCGGGTGATTGGTACGCATGACGTGGGCACGATCGTGGCCACCGTGGGCACAACGGGTCTCGGTGCGATCGATCCCCTCGCGCAAATCACGGCGATCGCCCGCGATGCCGATATCCGGGTGCACGTGGATGCCGCCTACGGAGGCTTCTTCACGCTCATCGCCGATGATTCCAGCGACGGAGTTCCCAGCGAACACTTCCGCGCCATCGAGCAGGCCGACTCGGTCGTGGTCGATCCGCACAAGCACGGCCTTCAGCCGTACGGCTGTGGTGCGGTGCTCTTTGCCGATCATCAGGTGGGTCGGCACTATCGGCACGATTCGCCGTACACGTACTTTTCCAGCGATGAACTGCATCTAGGGGAGATTTCCTTGGAGTGCTCACGCGCAGGTGCGGCAGCTGGTGCTTTGTGGCTGACCACCCGGGTTTTCCCGCTCACCTCCGAAGGTCTTGGGCGCGTCCTGCGCCCGAGTATTCGAGCTGCGCGTTGCATGCACGCTCGCTTACTGGATTCACCGACCTGGCAGTCGCTCCAAGAACCCCAACTCGACATCGTCGGCTACTGCACGCGTACCGATTCCGCCGAAGCCATGGACGCTGGCAGTGCGCGGGTCTTTCATGAGCTGGCGAACAGGCCTCGCGATGAGCAATGGCACCTGGCCACCTATTCGATGAAGCGGGCGGACCTCGCTCGCAGGGGAATCGAGGTGACAGGTGACCTGGACCGGGTGCGCATTTTGCGCAGTGTTTTGATGAAGCCTGAGCACGAGTTCGTGGTCGATGAACTGGTCGACGTGCTTGAGGCCACGGAGCGTTCTACGGTTCGGTCATGAGTGAACGAGCCGACATCGTCGATACCGGGCACAAATACCGCCGCGCTGGGCGGATCGTGATCAACGCGCCCGCGCAGCGCATCTTCGACATCATCGCCGACCCCTATCGCCATCCGGAGTTCGACGGTTCTGGCACAGTCAAGAAGGGATCCTCCGGACCCCATCGGTTGAGCCAGGGCGCGACCTTCGGCATGGACATGAAGTTGGGCTTTCCCTACAAGATCAAGAACACCGTCGAGGAGTTCGACGAGCCCACGCAAATCGCCTGGCGGCATGCCGGCCGGCACCGCTGGCGCTATGAGTTGCGAGCCATTGATGAGGGCACGACCGAAGTAACCGAGACGTTCGACGGTTCCACCGCCTTGTTCCCGCCGGCTTTGAACGCGATGAATGCCTATGACAACAACCAGAAGGCGATTCTGAAGACATTGGTTCGGCTCAAGGCACTCGCTGAGAGCGAGTGAGCCGGCTGATGTGCGCGACGTTCACCTCGGTTATCGGAGCGGCGCCCCGACGCTAATTCCGAGTTTCCTGCGCTATGCGCCGATCTCGGCGGCTTCGCCGCCGGTGATGCGCAACAACTCGTCGTAGTTCGTCGGAAACACGCAGTGCGGGTGGCCGGCTGCCGCCCAGACGACGTCGAAGTTGGACAACGCCACATCGATCACAGTTCGCAGCGCCTCGGGGTGTCCAACGGGGGCCACTCCACCGATCGCGAAGCCGGTGGCGGTGCGGACGTCGTCAGCGTTGGCCTTGGTGATCGTCGCTCCTACGAGCACCGCGGAAAGCCGGTCTGTGTCGACCCGGTGTCCACCTGATGCAACGACGAGAACCGGCGCCCCATCGGCCAGGAAGATCAATGAACTTGCGATCTGACCGACCTCGATGCCCAGAGCGTCGGCGGCTTCCTTGGCAGTGCGGGCAGAGTCATCGAGGTGCCGGATTTCGCCTGTCGCACCGAGCCGGGCTAGGGCTTCGCGCACCTGGATGACGGACTGTTGCTCGAGAGCGCCGGGCATGGGCGTGAGAGTAGCGACGCCCCGGCGAGGCTGCGCTACGTGCGCAGGTTCAGCCGTGATGGTCAGGCTAGTGTGGAGGTGACGCCTACTAAGGAGTTGTGTGGCGCAGACGTAGGGAAAGAGGGGTGAGTCGCGAACATGCTCGTGGCTTCCCTCGCCCTCGTGGGGCTCACCACTTTCTTTGTACCCCTGCTGGTCCGCTACTTAGGCCGATTCACCGGCTACCCGCTTGCCGTCATCTTCCTGATCGCTGCTGGATTGCTGCTGGTGGAGTCCCCCGAGGTGATGTCGGGGGAGACCGTCGTGCAGTCCTGGGAATGGGTCGCCGCCTTCGATGTCCAGTTCACCTTGCGGCTCAACGGGTTAGCGCTGCTGTTCGCGATGCTTGTGCTCGGCGTAGGAGCCCTCGTGCTCAGTTATGCCCCGCAGTACCTGGATCCGAGCTACGAAGTCGGGCGGCTCTACACCGTGTTGAACCTGTTCGCCGCGGCGATGCTGGGGATCGTCCTATCCGGTGATCTCATCTTGCTGTTGGTGTTCTGGGAAATCACCAGCTTGTCGAGCTTCCTGCTTGTTGCCGGCAGTGGAGCAGGTGGGGGCCGCCAAGCGATCCGAGCGCTGGTCATCACGGGGATGGGTGGTTTGGCCTTCTTCGGTGCTGTGATCATCCTGGCCGTCAAGACGCAGACAACCAACATCGCCGAGGTCTTCGCGGTTGCCCCAGAACGGCTCAGTTCCGCCGACTACTGGATTGTGGGGGCGCTGGTCATCGTCGCCGCCTTCACCAAATCCGCTCAACTGCCGTTCCACTTCTGGCTACCGGGCGCCATGGTGGCCGTCACACCGGTCAGCGCGTATCTGCACGCCGCCACGCTCGTGAAAGCCGGTATCTACTTATTGCTGCTGTTCTCTCCGCTGTTCCTCGACATGCCGGCATGGAACTTCACCTTGTTGACTGTCGGTTTAGCGACCGCTGTATTCGGGGCTTATCAGGCGCTGCGGCAACGGGATCTGAAAGCACTGCTGGCCTACTCAACCGTGAGCCAGTTAGGCACGATGGTTGCGCTGGTTGGCGTTGGAACGTCCTCGGCGTTGGCTGCCGCAGCACTGCTGGTCATCGCACACGCGTTGTTCAAAGCCACCTTGTTCATGTTGGTCGGAATCGTCGACAGGGAGGCAGGCAGCAGAGATCTCGATGAACTGTCCGGTCTGTGGCGGGCGATGCCCATTACGGCCACACTCACCGGACTCGCGGCCATGTCCATGGCAGGAGTGCCCCCACTAGTGGGATTCGTGGCCAAGGAAGAAGCGTTCTATTCCTTCCTGGACACCCCACAGGCGATGTGGACTCAAGGTCAGGCGTGGACCGGCATCGCCGCTGCGGCGATAGCGGTACTCGGTGCAGCATTGACATTCGCCTACAGCGCTCGGATCTTCGGCGGGATCTTCTTCGGGCCACTCACCCAACGCAAGTTGTACGAACCATCCTGGCTGTTCCTTGCGCCCGCATTCGTTCCGGCGATCGCGGGTCTGGTCTTTGGCATCGCGCCGTGGTTACTCAATGGAATCATCGATCGAACAACCGTGGATGTCGGATTCACCATGGTGCAATCGGACCTGAGTTTGTGGCATGGCTTCAGTACGGCACTCATCTTGTCCATGATCGCGATCAGTCTGGGTCTGCTGATCCATTTCCGAAGGCGCTGGATCGTTCGCTGGCTGGGCGAGGAGCCGCCAACCCCACTCGGTCCGATCATCTTCGACCGGTTGTGGGACGCCACCGTTCGTTTCGGGACCCGCGTTGGACGGACGGCCCACAACACCTCAGTGGGCGTGCATCTGTTCGGGGTCGGGGCGATGCTGCTTGGACTTGCGATTATTGGCTTCGCGATCATTCCCGGCGCGGGAGGCGGGCTGCCGGCAATGATCCCTGGAGCCGCGCAGCCAGTGGATATCGCGATCTTGATCCTGCTCATCCCGACCGTCATCTTCTTGGCCCGCACGCGCAGCGCTATCGCGGCGTTGGTGCTCGCCGGCTTCGTTGGATTGATCATCGCGGTTTGGCTCCTGCTGCTCGGTGCTCCCGATGTCGCTCTCACCTTGTTGCTTGTGGAGTTCCTCACGGTGGTGGTCGCAGCCCCCGTGTTGTCCCGGCTGCCGGTTCATCGGGACATCGGTAGGAGTACTACGGCTGCGATCAGCGCGATCGTGGTCGGCGTCATCAGCGGACTAGCTGTCTGGGCATTCACCGGCCGACGCCAAGCTTCTGATCTTTCCGAGTACTTCCTTACGGAGGCGGAAGAGCTCACCGGCGGAACGAACGTCGTCAACACCATCCTGGTCGACTTCCGTGGCCTGGACACACTCGGTGAAATCACCGTCCTGTTCGCCGCAGCTTTGGGGCTGCTTGCCGCAACGGCCGTAGGAGTGCGTGCGCGCAAAGACGCAGTCTCCGAAGTGTTGGGAGTGGGGGAGCGAGCGGTGCTGCGCGTTGGCGCCAAGATCGTTATTCCGCTGCTTGCAATCGCTGCAGTCGTGTTGTTCTGGCGTGGTCACGACGAGCCCGGCGGGGGATTCATCGCCGGACTCGTGGCGGGCGCGGCTGTGGCAGTGGCGAGTATCTCCGGAATTCGGCTGCGCATTCCGAGCGCTGGGGTGCTTCTAGCTGCCGGATTGGTCATCGCGCTGGCCTCGGCATTCCTTGGCCCACTCGTGGGCGGCACGATCATGGAACCGATCAAAATCAGCGTGCCGCTTTTGGACTACGTGACGTCGTCGTTGATCTTCGATCTCGGCGTGTTCTTGATCGTGGTCGGCCTCGTGCGCGCTGCTCTCGAGCGACTCGATGGCCTCGACGACTCCGGAGACAGTGATGAAACCGGCGGCACGGACCCGCAGGTTGTAATGGGTGCGAACCCCGCAGATCAATCGAAGCAGGTGGCGCCATGACCATGGCGATCGCTGTTGCGGTTCTGGCGTCGGTGGGCACCTGGCTCATCGTGCGCGGTGGTGCTGTGCGATTAATCCTTGGATTCATCCTGCTCGGCCATGCCGTCAACCTGGTGATCATCGCGGCCGGCGGAACCTTCCGTCGGGTGGCTCCGCTGGTTGATGGCGGGGTGGATTTGGAGACTACGGCGGATCCGCTGCCCCAGGCGTTCGTACTCACTGCAATTGTCATCACCTTCGGTGTCACCGTCTATCTGCTGAGCTTGTTGGCACGAACAGCGAAGAGTTCCGCACGGGATCAGTCGTCGCGTGATGGTGGGGGAGATCCCTCATGATGCCTGATATCGCGTTCCTTTCGACCTGGGCGTTGCCGCTGGTCTTCATCGGGCCGCTCATCGCGGCTGCCATCACTTTCATCATCGGTTCGGGCCCGGTCAGCCGCTTCATCGGATTGCTTGTGCCGATCGGTGTCTTTGCGGTGTCGGTCCTTCTCGTCTTTGCGACCATCGACGGTCAAGTGGTTGTGTCGCAAATAGCTGGATGGCCAGGCGGGGTGTCGATCGCTTTCGTGGGCGATCTCTTGAGTGCGCTCATGCTCGGCGCGTCTGCAGTCCTGGTCTTCGTATGCATGGTGTTCGCATACTCAGCGGGAATGGGCATAGATCGATGGTTCGTCCCAGCGGTGTCCATCATGACCGCGGGTGTCTACGGCGCCTACGTAACGGCTGATTTGTTCAACCTGTTCGTGATGGTGGAAGTGGCGTTGTTGCCGTCCTACATTCTTATGTCACGTCGAGGCACCTTGACAACGCTGCGCGCGGCTCGCTTGTACTTGATCGTCAACTTAACCGCTTCGACACTCTTTCTCGGTGGGTTGGGAGTCGTCTACGGCGTTGCGGGGACCGTAAACATGGCCGCTCTGGCGGGTCTGGGCGTACTGCCCGCTGTCGGGATTGCAACGGGTGTCATCTTGATTGCGCTGATGCTCAAGGCCGCTCTCGTGCCGACGCACAGTTGGCTCCCGGCCACCTACCCGTACACCTCCCCAGCGATAACCGCCTTGTTCTCCGGGTTGCTCACGAAAATCGGTGCCTACGCCTTGCTCCGAGTCATCTCACTGGTTTACGAACCAGGGCGGCTGGTCGTGGTGATCGTCATCGTCGTCTCGATTGCCAGCATGATCGTCGGGGTTCTTGGTGCACTAGGTGAAGGCACCATTCGTGGCGTCTTGACCTTCCAGATGGTCAGCGGAATGGGCTACATCATCGTTGGAGTTGTACTAGCGGGAGCGGTTGGCCTCGCGGCCGTCGTCTTCTACTTGGTGCATCACATGATCGTGATGACGTCGTTGTTCCTCACCGGAGGAACGGTCGAGCACGAAGAGGGAACGGGAATCATCCGTCGATTGGGTGGACTCGCACGGGCGCACCCGGTTGCGGCGTTCGCCTTCTTGCTCGGTGCGTTGTCACTCATCGGGCTACCTCCCTTCTCGGGCTTCTGGGCGAAGGTCGGGTTGCTCACGGCCGCTGTAGACGCAGGGGAATTCGTCGTGCTCGCGGTCGCGCTCGTGGTCAGCCTGGGAACGTTGGTCTCGATGCTGAAACTCGGCTCGGGTGTGTTTTGGGGAGCGCCGATGGGTGGGCGCGATGAGTCAGACGACGAAACACCAAGCGATGTCACCGTCGGACCCGAGACCGTTGGCGCGACCGGTGTGGCGATCGATGTAGCGGCGGCCACGGAGGCACCCCCGGTCACGAAGTGGCGACCGCTTCTCGTAATCCCCGGACTGGCATTGGCGCTGGTGAGCTTGGGTATCGGGCTGTACCCGGAGTGGTTGCTTTCCTTAACGGACACTGCAGGTCGCTCGCTCGATGATCCAGTCGTCTACATCACCGCGGTGTTGGGAGGGGGATCGGGATGAACGCGATAGCGCAGCGCCTTTGGCGGCTTCCGTTGCTCGCGGTGTGGGCAACCGGTGCGATCGCCGTTGCGTCCTTGCAGGTCGCCAGAGACATCATCAAGCCCTCGGCGGCACTCAAGCCAGGCATCGTCATCGTCCCGGTGTATCTGACCACCTCCACGCAGTTGGCGGTGTGGGTCAGTTTGATCAACCTGACGCCGGGAACGCTGACGGTCGAGATCTCCGATGGTCTCGACGAGGCGTGGGTGCACAGCCTCTACGCCGGGGATCCGGCGGCGCTCAAGCAGGAACTGCGAGATCTGCAAGATCGGGTCAGCCGTGCTTTCGCTGAACCGTTGCGGCTGGGGGCGTGATGGACGTACCCGTGATCGTCATGGACATCGCATTGGTCTTGGTAGTTGCTGGAGCGCTAGCGGCCGTTGTGCGTGCTGCGGTGGGGCCCTCGCGGGCTGACCGCCTCGTTGCCGCGGAGTTGGGTTTCATCGCTGCTGTCAGTGCTTTGCTGCTTGTTGCGCTTCGCTTGGACGAGCCGATCTTGTTCGACTTCGCGCTGATCGCAGTGTTGATCGGCTTCTTGACCACGATTGGCTTGGCTCGGTTGGTGACACGTAAGCAAAGTGATGTGTCGGGAGAGTCCTCATGATCGGCGCGATCATCGTCAGTGTGCTGCTGATCCTCGGTGCCGGACTGGTGGCCCTAGCTGGCTTCGGCATCTTGCGCCTGCCCGATCCGCTCACCCGCGCCAGCGCAGTATCGAAGGCCGCGGCCCTTGGACTGCTGCTAATCATCGTTGCAGCCATGATCGCTGAGTGGTCACCACGCACAGTCTTGGTCTTGGTCCTGGTCTTGATCGCCCATCTCGTGACGGTCCCGTTATCGGGTCTGGCGCTGGCTCGGGCCTCCTATCGGTCAGGCACCGCGAAGTCACCTGTCACCACCGTGGACGAACCCGCCGATGAAGGCCGGGTCTAGCGGGACGGGTGCATATTTCGAATCGATAAGGCAGGGTCGTGGTTGTGAGCGCCGTCGATGTGAATGAGGAGTGCCTGCCGTGGCCGATTTGCTGACAGATGAACGAATCGCCGACTTCTGTTTGTTGCACCCTCGCTGGGAGCGTGAGGGAGATTGCCTCGTTGCGAAGGTGAAGGCCAAGACCTTTCTCGGGGGAATCGACTACGTCACCAAGGTGGCGCAGGCGGCTGAAGAGATGGACCATCACCCCGATATCGACATCCGCTGGCGCACCCTCACTTTCTGCCTGTCCACCCATTCCGAGGGCGGCATCACCGATTTGGACACCACGCTCGCTGAGCGCATCGACATGATCGTTGACCTGCTTGGCTAATTGATTGCCTCCACCGACCGGAGTTAGCGCCCTGGATTTTCCGGGGTTGACGGTTGTCAGGGGGTAGGGCTAACGTTCCCCGTAGTTCGAACATGTGTTCGAACTACGGGCCCCGGATTCGCGGCTGGGACCCGTGCTCGATCAGAGCCCAACGGCCGCCGGGGCCGCCTCGACCCCTGCCCCGGCGGCCAGGGCCTGATCCATCCGCGTGCGCAGTTGAAGCTGGGGTCGAAATGCAGGGGTCGAAATGCAGGGGTCGAACACCGCCAGTACCGGTAATCGGAGAGGACCATCAGATGACTGCGACCCCTACGGAATACGTGCCTAATGCAACTGCGCCTGCTCAAACTGCACCCGCCCTCGAGCTGATCGAGGGATCCCGGCGCGCCTTGACGCGGGCTGCGTTGGCTCAAAGCGCCCATGAGCGCTACGCCAGTGCGCATCTCGCCGCGTTACGCGCCGCAGCGGCGGTGATTGCGGCGGTGGCACCCCAAGGACCACGCGGTCGTGTTCGTAGCGCGTGGGTGGTGCTGCGCGAAACCTGCCCGCCACTAGCGGAGTGGGCGGATTTCTTCGCCGCAGGTGCGCAGGCCCGGGCGGCCGCCGAAGCCGGGATCCCGTGTGTCAGCAACCGGGCTGCCGATGATCTTGTCCGTGAGGCGGAATCGTTCTTGTCCCGTGTGTGTGAAGTGCTCGAGTTGGCCTATCAGCCGGCGTTGGGGCAACAGGCACTGGCGTTGCGACTGCGCGCCGTCGGATAACGCGGTGGCGATTCCCTTCGCCCACCTACAGGTTGCCTCGAGTCACTCGCTGCGTTACGGCACCGCACTGCCGGAAACGCTTGTGCAACGGGCTGCTGAGGTCGGGCAATCCATCATCGGCCTGACTGATCGCGACGGCTTGTACGCCGCGGTGCGGTGGGCACGTGAATGTACGCGGTTAGGCATATCTCCGGTGCTCGGAGTGGACCTTGCCGTCGAGCCAACCGAGCCGGTGCGCATGCACCCTGGTGCGCACCCAAGCACGCGGCGTCGAACACCTGCACGCGGTGGCGCGTGGGTCGATGAGAGCAAGCCGCGGGTGACCTTCTTGGCTACCAGTGCCGTGGGGTGGGCGTCGTTGTGTCGCCTCGTATCTGCCGCTCACACCGGTGCGCACACCGAGCGTGGGCAACCGTGGGTTCCGTGGTCTGCTTTGCGTGAGCATGGTGCTGGGCTCGTGGCGATCCTTGGCCCGGACTCCGAGGTCGGGCGGTTGCTGTCCGGGGATCGTCCGTTGCTTGCAGAGGCCGCAGCTCGGCCGTGGCGGGTGTTGTTTGAGCGCTATCTCGCCGTGGGGATCGTCTCCCATCGGCAACCGGGTTTCCCCGCGCACAGACGACACCGACACTCAACTGCTTCGGCAGCGCGCATGGTGACCTGGGCCCGCGAGCAACGTCTTCCCGCAGTGCTCACGAACGCGGTTCGCTACTCCCGCCCAGAGGATGCACCGGTTGCCCAGGTGCTCGACGCGGCGCGGCTCCTGGTCCCGGTGGGTTCTCCGCGCATCGAGGCCCTTCCCCCCAGAGGAGGTCAGGCATACGTGAAATCAGCGGCCGAGATGGCCGAGATCGCCGCGGAAGTGGCGCAGGCTGCTGTGGCCGGCGGGAGAGAAGAGCGCGGTGGTCGTCGCCTACTTGAGGACACCTGGCACCTCGCGCAGTACTGCTCACTAGATCCGCAGCGCGATCTAGGACTAGGAGAGGTCTTCGTTCCAGAACTGGACGTGCTGCTCGGGCACCGAGTAGCCGATCCGGTCGCTGAAGCCGACTCTTTGTTGCGTACCCGCTGTCGCGATGCGATTCCCCGGATGTATCGAGGCAGGGAGCGCACCGAGGCCGAACATCGACTCGAAAGTGAGCTGCGCACCATCGTCGAGCTTGGCTTCTCCGGTTACTTCCTCACCGTGGCCGAGGTCACCGACTTAGTGCGCGAACGTGACATTCGAGTGGCTGCTCGCGGGTCGGGTGCAGGCAGTCTGGTCACGCACCTGCTGGGGATCAGCGGGATAGATCCGATACGTCACGGCCTGCTGATGGAAAGGTTCTTGTCCCCGTTGCGCAGGGCACTTCCGGACATCGATATCGATGTGGAATCCGCACGTCGACTCGAGGTCTACGACATCATCCGCGAGCGGTTCGGGGAAGACCGTGTGGCAAGTGTCTCGATGATGGAGACCTATCGGGTACGCCATGCAGTCCGTGATGTCGGGGCTGCGCTCGGCTTCGATGCAGCCGAGGTTGATTCCTTCGCCAAGGCTTTTCCGCATGTCCGGGCGAGGCAAGCGCGCAGTGCGTTGGATGATTTACCCGAACTCCGTGATTCGCATATTGGCCGGTTGGCACGTGAGGGCCAACTCGAACACTTCTTGGATCTTGTTGAAGCTCTCGACGGTCTACCTCGGGACATAGCGATGCATCCGTGCGGCGTGGTGTTATCCGACGCGACTTTGTTAAACCGTACGCCGGTCGAGACCAGTGCTGCGGGATACCAGATGAGCCACTTCGATAAACACGATGTCGAGCACATGGGTCTTCTCAAACTCGACGTCCTCGGTGTTCGCATGCAATCGGCGATTGCCCACGCTGTCCGCGAGATCGAACGGAGCAACGGGACAAGCATCGATATCGATCGACGCCCACTTGATGATCCACAGGCATTCGAGTTGATCCGATCCACCAGGACTCTTGGCTGCTTCCAGATTGAATCACCGGGGCAACGCGAACTTCTCGGCAAGTTCGCCCCCGAGGAATTCGCCGATCTCATCATCGACATCTCGTTATTTCGCCCCGGTCCGGTCAAGTCCGACATGGTTACCCCGTTCCTGATGGCGCGACAGGGCTGGCGCGCACCGGAGTACGTGCATCCTGATCTTGAGCCGATTTTGCGCGAGACCTATGGAGTGGTCGTCTTCCATGAACAAGTCCTGCGCATCATCGCGACGATGACCGGCTGCTCGCTCGCCGAGGCCGATGAGTGTCGACGGAGTATGGGTTCTCCCGAGGGTCAGGACGATGTGCGTGCGTGGTTCTACCCAACAGCTGTCAACCATGGGTATGACCTCCCTACCGTCGATCGGGTTTGGGAGGTACTGCGCGCTTTTGCCTCCTTCGGTTTCTGCAAGGCACACGCGGCAGCGTTCGCGTTGCCCACGTACCAGTCCGCATGGTTGAAGGCGCACTATCCGGCGGCGTTCTATGCCGGCATCCTCACCCACGACCCAGGGATGTACCCCAAGCGGCTACTCCTTGACGACGCTCGCGGGCACGAAGTCAAGGTGCATAGCGTTGATATTCACACCTCCACCGACGTCTATCGCGTCGAGGGGACAGGGATTCGGATTCCCCTCACCGAGGTAGCCGGCATCTCTGCAGCCGAAGTCGAAGCGATACTGCGTGAACGGCCGTTCGTATCGATGGCGGATGCTTTTCAGCGCGCTCGTCTCTCGCGACCTACAGCCGAGAGCCTGGTGACACTCGGAGCTTTCGATTCCTTGCATCCATCTCCTGTTACCCGCCGGGATCTACTGCTGCAGGTCGCCGAACTCGACAGGCATACCGGGAGCGAGCGAACCAACGCGCAGTTGTCCTTGGATCTACTCGGGGACACCGTGGTTGATGTTCCACGTACGGGGCTTCCTGACATGGTTGTTTCGGAGAAAGTGCGAGCGGAGATGTCCTTGCTGGGCTTAGACGTCAGTGCGCACGTCGTGGACTTCTACAAAGATCTGTTGCGCGAGATCGGCGCAGTTCCTGCCAAGAACCTGCTAGCGCAGCGCTCGAATGCGCAGGTATGGGTTGCCGGGGTAAAGGTCGCGATTCAAAGCCCACCGGTACGTAGTGGGCGGCGAGTGATCTTCGTGACCTTGGATGATTCCACCGGTCCGGTCGATGCGGCGTTCTTCGACGACGTCCAAGAGCACTACTCCTCGACATTGTTTGGATCATGGTTGCTGGTGGTGCGTGGGCAATTGCGTCGATCCGGGCCGAAGGGTGTCTCGATGCGCGCTACTGGCTGCTGGGATCTCGGACAGGTTCGAAACTTATGGAAAGACGAAGGCATCGAGGCCGTTCGTGAACTATTGACCGCAGACCCACGCGAGTCGTCGGGGTCAGAAAAACAAGCCGGGCAAGCAGGGCTGAGCAAAGTTCTTGTGCACGCCAGTGGGTTTCGGCAATCGCCCTATGCCGACATTGCCCCCGCTGGAGCCTCGGTTAATCGACCGGGTACGCAGGCACCGAGCAAGTTGTGGCATTCCAGCCCGGGCGCCTCCGGCTGGTAGTGCAAACGAGAGGACAAGATGCATTCATGAGCCGAAGCCAAGTTCGTCGACCCCGTGGCCGGGTCGACTTTGGTGGCAATGACACCGGCTGCACCATCGTGCACGTCGACATGGATGCCTTCTATGCATCGGTGGAGTTACTTGAGTACCCCGATCTCGTGGGCAAACCGGTGATCATCGGGGCGAGCACCGGTAACCGGGGTGTGGTGCTGTCCGCGACGTACGAGGCCCGAGCGCTCGGCGTGCACTCGGCGATGCCGATGTCGCGGGCCCGCCGCTTGGCGCCACAGGCGGTGATCCTCCCGCCCCACCACGCGCGCTACGCCGAAGTCTCCCGGGCGGTGATGGCGATCTTTGATTCCATCACTCCCATCGTGGAACCGCTGTCCTTAGATGAAGCCTTCCTCGATGTCGCTGGGGCTAAGCGCCGGCTCGGGCGCCCAGGTGCCATCGCCTCGCTTATCCGTTCCCGAGTGCGCGATGAAGTGGGGATCACCTGCTCCGTCGGCGTCGCCTCCACCAAGTTCGTCGCCAAACTCGCCTCCACGCGCAGCAAGCCCGACGGCTTGCTGATAATTCCTACCGACAAGGTGATCGAGTTCTTGCATCCACTACCCGTTGGATCGTTGTGGGGAGTGGGGGAAAAGACCGAACAGCAACTCGACCGACTCGGCCTTCGAACGGTCGCTGACATCGCCACTACTCCGCTGGCCACCTTGGAGCGAGCTCTTGGGCAAGCTCAAGGACGCCACCTGCACGACTTGTCCTGGGGTCGGGACTTGCGCGCAGTCGTTCCTCACGAACCGGACAAGAGCATCGGCAACGAAGAAACCTTCGATATCGATACCGACGATCACGAATGGATTCGCTCACGTATCGCGGGTTTATCCGACCATGTGGGACAACGGATGCGCCGTGGCGGACTAGTGGGACGCACGGTTGCGCTGAAGGTGCGCTTCGCGGACTTCACCACGATCACCCGGTCGCGAACGTTGGATGTACCGACCGATGTGGGGGCGGATATCTACGCCACCGCCTGGGGTCTGTTCGAAGGTCTCGGCCTGCAGCGGGCACGGATCCGGTTGGTCGGGGTGCGGATGGAAGGGCTCTCCGCGGCCGAGGACACCCCGGCCCAGTTGCTGCTAGATGCGCCCGAGCACGGACGGCGGGACGCCGAAGTGGCCATGGACCGGCTGCGGCAGCGCTACGGACCTGGTGCGGTGCGGCCCGGAAGATCCCTCGGTGAGCACCCTGCCGGGGACCGGTGAGCGGGGTGCGGGTTTCCCTTTGCTGAGCGGCGACCTATCCTGGGAACAAGAGAACGCCTACCGTCGGGAAGCGAACGGTCCGGCCGTGAGGCACACTTACGGGGCGGGACCGTTCGACCGCGAGAAGAAAGGGGGCTGACCATGCCGTTGTCGGAGCATGAGCAGCGTCTGCTCGAGCAGATGGAAAAGGCCCTCTATGCAGAGGATCCGAAGTTCGCAACGAGCCTGCGGTCGAACTCAACAGCCGCCAACCGCAGCCGGGCGGCACTCGGTGTCCTCGCGGTCCTCGGTGGGCTTGGCGTGCTGCTGGCCGGGATGGCGATGCCAATGGTCATCTTGGGCGTCCTCGGCTTCGTCTTGATGCTCGCCGGTGCCGTCTTGATCTATTTCGCTTTCACTCGCGGTGGAGCCTCGACAGAAACTGCCGGCGGCGATGACGCCACCGAAGGGGACGGTAGCGGTGCACGCGGCACGACCGCGCCTCCGCAGAAAGGTAAGCAGCGGCGCCCCAGCAGCGGCTTCATGGATCGTATGGAAGAGCGCTGGCGCAAGCGCGCCGACGGTGATCGCTGACATCATGGGGCGATGACCAACGTCGTTCCCGCCCAGCTCGGCCGATTCTTCGAGGATTTCGAGGTCGGTACCGTCTACCAGCATCCCTTCGGCCGCACCATTTCCGAGGCCGACTCCACCTGGTTCACGCTGCTCACGTGCAATACGAACCAAAATCACTTCAACGCCCACCTCGCGCAGAGCAACCCGATCACCGAGGGACGGATCATCGTCAATTCCGGCCTCACCGTTGCCCTCGTGCTGGGTCTGTCGGTCATCGATATGAGCCAAAACGCGGTCGCCAACCTCGGATGGACGGACATCAAACTCACCTATCCCGTGTACATCGGCGACACCATCTACGCCGAGAGCATCTGCCTGGAGGCTCGTGAGTCGTCTTCACGACCGGAGATGGGGATCATCCGCATGAAGACACGGGGGTTGAATCAAGATGGCCAGGAGGTTGTCTCGTGGTTCCGTTCGGTCATGCTGCCGAAGCGCAGCAGTGGTATCGGCCAGAACTACTTTCCCGAGGCCGTGACCGGACCGCTCGCCGATCAAGACCACGTACAAGACCAGTAGTGCCGCGCACTACCCGGTCCTCCCATAGAGCGCTAGTCGAGCACTGAGGTGCGGTGCACCATGATGGAGTGGTGAGCAGCCGCGAGGTGGTCGTCGTTTCGCGCCCCTACGCGCCCGAAGGAGACGTCCGTGCGCTCGCTCAAGACTTGTTTGCAAGTACCGTCGGGCTGATTGCCTATGGTTCGCAGACCGTCTGGGCGCTCACCGAATTGACGGCACGCACAGTTGTGGGTTCCGTACTTGATCGGATCGTCCCCACTCTCACCGAGGCGATCGTTTCGCGCATGGACCTGACCGGAATCGTGCTTCGCAAGGTCGACCTGCACGCAGTCGTCACTGCGGCACTCGACGAACTGGACTTGACCACAATCGTCCTTGAGCGCGTGGATATCGACCAGATCGTCGCGCGTACCGATATCGATGCGGTCATTGACCGAGTGCCAATGCTGCAAATCGCTGACTACATCATTGAGGAAATCGACCTTCCACAAATCATTCGGGAAAGCACCGGCGGTATTGCAATGGATGCTTTCACAACCACCCGCTTCTCCGCTGCGCGCAGTGATGAGCTCGTATCACGGGTGGTCGACGCTTTGCTATTTCGGCGAGGCCAGCGGGACCTGACAGACGCCGAGACGAGAGATGCCACGTGACCACGTTTCGCGATTATCGGCGCACACATGACGTTGCAGACGGCATCACGCTGCAGACGCTGCCCGTGGCTGCGCGTGCACTTCAAGGTGAGCGAGCGGGTTTCTTCACTCGAGTAATCGCCGCAGTGATTGACGTGGTGGTGGTGGGAGCCATCATCATCGGAATGTGGATCGGCGTGTGGCTATTCCTATTGGTCTTTAACCCATTGGTCGACTACGAAATGCCGCGACCGGGATATTTCGTTCTCGGCGGGTATTTCCTGATGTGGCTGTATTGGACCTGGACATGGAGTACGAGCGGTCGCAGCATTGGCCAGAACCTCATGGGCGTGCGGGTATTGGACCGACGGGGTGGTCGACCGAAGTGGACACTGGCCGCTGTTCGTTCCGCTTTCTGTGTGGTCTTCCAATTCGGCATCCTGTGGATCTTGGTGAGTCGACGCAATCGAAGTGTCCAAGACGTTGTGCTGCGCACACGCGTGGTTCATGACTGGTCGACGGGAACGAGCACGGGCCAGGTTGCTCCACTTGCTCAACAGCGCGACCAAGTGGCCGATCATCAATCGCAGGTACGGGAAAAAGCGGAGCGGGTTGCTACTGGTATCAATCGTGTGATGCACCCCCGCAAGGTTGACAAGGCGTGAAAAGTCACCTTCGGCTTGCCTTGGCGGGTGGATGCGCCATGTCACTCGTAGCAGTCGCATCCGGTGCCGCTTCGGCCGAGATTGCGACATCACCTCCAGGCTCGGTTTCCACAGCCACGGTGTCGATAGCGATGGACAACGATTGGCAGTTTTTCGATTCGGAGTGCTTGTTCATCCCGATCCTGGCCACATTCGGCCGGGCGGACGACACCTCGTTACTCGGAGAGACCCTGGTGACAAAGCCCGGGACCAGCAATGAAGGCACTTTCTTGGTCCTGCCTGGCGATCCAGTCTCCGGTGACCTGCTCGATGAGGTATTCGTCTGCCCGGCTGACGGAACGGGTGAGTTCCGGCTCGATGCCACCATCCGCGCTATCTCGCCCGACAGTGAGCAGTCCTTCGCCTTGGATCCGCTTACCTTCTGGGTCCGGCCTGCTGTGTCGGAGATGACGTCGGTCACCGCCCGTTCCACCAAAGGCGGGGTCCGGATCGCGGGGCGAGTGCGGGCAGGCGAATCTGACGCGACAGGTTTCGTACGAATTCGCTACCGAATACCGGGAGCGGACCGGTGGCGCACGGAATCAACCGTTCCTGTCGAAGACGGACAGTTCAATGCCGTAGTCGGGCGTTCACTGCCGCCTCGCACCCGGTATCAGGCCACCTTGACGGGTTGCTCGTGGTGCTCGCGGGTGAGCGTCGTTGTTCGAGACGTACAGTGAACCGATGCCCACGTTTCTTCACCTGCGAACTATGACCGGGCGGCGCAGGCCAAAGCCCCGACTCCCCGTGGGAGCGATCGTGCTCGGCGTACTGGCAAGTCTGCTGACTCCGGTCGCCGCGAGTGCGGCTGAAGACGTTGTTCGGGGTTCGACCAACTACGGTCAAGCCGTAGCGGTGCTCGATGACAACACCGTGTTGTGGCGTCCCTCCTATACCGCCGGGCTGCGCCGGAAGGGCCCGATCGATGTGATTGCCTATGGTGCGGGGAATAAGAGAGCCACCTTCGCCGGCTCGACTTACGGCAAGCGGGTGCCGAGTTTTACCCTGGTACAAAAGGCGGCGCAGACTCGGTGGGCAGCCGAGCCTGTCGAACACGACACCGCAGGCCTCGTGGGTTCGGAGCGGATTCGGATCGGCCGCCCCGGCGCGACCCGGGTTGTGCGTGCTCGGATTCTCGCGAATTGCCGCCAGCCGGAATCTCAGGCCCAGTCAGCCCAGTCGCAGCAGCGCTCTCCACTGCGTTGCGCGCCTGCTGACGTTGCGCGGTTCGGCGGGGTGGCTCAGGTGCTAGCGCGCACCACGGTTGACGGTGATTCGCGCGCCACGACCGTCCAGATCGACAGCAACGGATTGTCCTACCGGCAACTTCTGCGGGTAGCCCGTGGATTGGTCCCAGTCTCGAACTGAGGGGTCGGAGCGAATCCTCAGAGGCCGATGAGGGGGTGTGTCCCATGCCCGCATGCACTCTGCTGACCACCCAGCCAGCGCCTTGTCTAGTGGAGACGCCTCCTTGAGCTTCACCGACAGGTTCTGTCACCCGCCACAGATACGCTGCGAGCGCTGCCTGAGGAGGTGCCGTGTCTGATCTGGATTCTGCTGGCATGACTGCCATCGTCGTCGGTGTTATCGCGCTGGCTTCAATGGCGCTAGGCCTCGTCATCGGTTGGCTGGTTGCTGCGCGTATCGCAGCGGCACGGGGCGAGGAGCGCGTGAGCACCGTGCGCGCCGAAGCGGCGGCCGAACTCGCTGCGTCACAGGGGCAACTCGCGCAGGCGGAAGGACAGGTGCAGTTGCTGCGCGCCGAACGTGAAAAGTTGCAGAGTGAACAAACCTCTGCAAAGGCGTTGGAGGATCGACTCGAGCCCGTTCGTGAAGCCCTTGAGGGGCTACGCAAGCAGTCCCACACCGCGGAAATGGAGCGGGTGAAGACTGCGGCGGAGTTGCGCACCCAAATTGAAGGTGTCCAGCGCAACTACGCGTCGTTAGAGACGGCTACCAAGCAACTCGTCTCAGCCATGAGTTCTGGCCAATCGCGCGGTCAATGGGGTGAGATGCAGCTGGAGCAGTTGCTCGAGCATTCGGGGCTGGTCGAGGGAGTGCACTTTCGGCGGCAGGACTCACGCGTCACAGAGTCGGGGGGAGCTCGACCGGACGTGGTGGTGGATATGCCCGGCGGTGGGGAGATCCTCATTGACGCGAAATTTCCCTTCGATGCCTACTGGAAAGCGATCCAGGCCGAGGATCCTTCGATCATCGATTCGCACCTGCGCAAACACGCTGACGACGTCCTGGCCCGCGCCAAAGAACTTTCCGGAAAGCGCTACTGGGAGTCTTCGACTTCCCCGGAATTCGTTGTCATGTTCTTGCCCTTGGAGTCGTTGTTGTCGGCGGCGCTGGAGGTAAATGGCCTGTTGTTGCAGGAGGTCTTCTCGCGCAACGTCGTCTTGGCGACACCCACCACCATCTTGGGGATGTTGCGGACCATTCAATTCGGTTATCAGCGAAAATTGATGGCTGATAACGCTGAAGAGATTCGTGCCGCCGGCGCGGAGATGCTCGCTCGACTTGAGAAGTCTGTAGAGCACCTTGCCGCTGTGCGTCGGGGACTGACGAGCGCGGTGAAGGGTTACAACGATTTCGTAGGGTCGTTCGACAATCGCGTGATGGTGCAGGCGCGGCGGATGAAGGAACTCGGGGTTGCCTCCGCTACCGAATTGGAGATGCCGGCTGATGTCACTGAATCGCTGCGCGATACCCGAACAGAGATCCCACCGGCTGCGCAGGATCATCTCTAGAGGTTTCAGATCTGCTCAGCGCGTGACCGATCGGTGAATTGCTTCACCACCGATTCGGCGGTTAACGTTGAATACACGCTGAGGGGGATGGGTTGCTATGGGATTCGTGGTAGCAGGGGTTGACGGTTCGACAGCCAGTGAGCAGGCCTTGGAGTGGGCGCTGCGCTTTGCCGCAGAGCGCAGCCTGCGCGTAGTGGCTGTGACTGGCTACGTCGCTCCGTGGACGATCTACATCACCCCCACCTACTCGGAAGCGGACTACGCGCGCGATGCGCAGGAGATGCTCGACGAGTGTGTTCTGCGAGCAGTCCAGCAGGTTCCCGGTGTCGATGTTGAGGCAAGGCTCGTTCCTGAGCGACCAGCGCACGCATTGACCCTGGCCGCGGAAGGCGCGGAGTTGCTAGTCGTGGGGGCCCGCGGGCACGGTGCGCTCCCGGATGTGCACATTGGATCGGTGGCTAACGCCTGCGTCAACCACGCGCCGTGCTCGGTGCTCGTCTTTCGCGATCACCGCTCCGAGTAATCGCCCGGGGTGATCGTCACCAGGTGCAGTTCCTGGGTCGCGCGGGTCGCCGCAACGTAGATGTCGGCGCCCAACGGCCGTTGTTCACTGAGTAATTCCGGCTGAACCACCATCACGCAGTCGAACTCCAGGCCTTTGGACTGTTGCGCAGTCACGACCGCTATCGGAGCATCGAGTGCCGCTGCATCGAAGCCGAAGTGTTCACCTGGAAGGTAACTGCGCATTGAGTCGAAGGTTTCATCGGCGACGATCACCGCACTGCGTCCGTCCGGACGCGCAGCGGTCTTGGCGTAGGTAGCTAACTCGTCAATAGTCAACTCCACCCGGTGGACGGGAGCTCCGTCGCGAATGGGTGTCAACTCCGGGGGAGTGCCACCTGCCTGCCGAAGTAGGTCTGTTGCTGTCTGGGCGATCTGTCGGGTGATCCGGTAGGTGACTGTGAGCGTGTGGCGCTCGACACGGTCGCCAGCCCAACCGAGAGCTGCGTCCCAGTTCCGAGCAGCGGCTGGGTGTGCAGCTTGCTGGAGGTCACCCACCACGGTCATCGACCTGCGGGTGGCCCGGCGAGCGATAGCCCGCCACGCCATAGCGCTGAGTTCTTGTGCCTCGTCGACGATCACGTGGCCATAGACCCATTCGCGGTCATCGAGGGCCCGCTCGGCGAGAGTGGATCGGGACTGATCGCCCCGATCCGGCCTGACCCGGTAGGCATCCTCGGCTCGAAGCTCCCGGTAACCCGCAGGCTCGGATTCAGGGGCCGTGGGTGGAGTCCAGGGCCCAAGGGCGTGCGCCGCTTCGTCGAGCAAGGGCACGTCGTCGCGTGTCCACGGCGCTTGGGGATCGCGAAGCAGCGAACGCCATTCGTGTTCAGGGAGCACGGAGCTTGCCGCTGCCTGCAAGGTTCGCTCGTTCGTTAAGAGTTGATGCACCACCCGTTCCGCAGTCGTGGGTAGCCACATGAGGTTTAACTCCCGGCGCATATTCGCGTCTTCCACGAGTGAAGCGACCAAGTCTTGGCAGTAGTCGTCGTCCTCTGGGTCGTGACCGGTATCGCGAGCGAGATTCTTGGCCGCCGCTGCCAGTACTCGACGTAAGAATGGATCCCGCCCGTCATGGAAATTGCGCGACTTCGATAGACCCCGGGCGGCTTGGTGCAGTTGATCGACAGTGATGCGCACCGTGCTTCCCGTGGTGGTGCGGATGATGAGATCAGAACTTGGAATCCTGACCCGGGCGGCAACTGCGGATTCAATTACTCTCGCCATCCGGGCATCGCCTTTTATGCGCGCAACCTCAAGCTGGTCATCGGATGTTGGTCGCACCGTTGGGTAGAACTGATCGGGGGTTAGGAGAACTACATCGGTTTCCCCGAGACTTGGTAGTACTTGGTCGATGTACTGCAAAAAGACGCTGCTCGGGCCCACGATGAGCACGCCGTCACGTGACAAGCGTTCCCGATAGGTGTACAGAAGCCATGCGGCCCGGTGCAACGCAACAACCGTCTTGCCAGTTCCGGGACCCCCTTCGACAACGGTCACAAGCTCCAGTGGGCTACGGATAATTGCGTCTTGGTCGGCAGCGATAGTGGCGAGGATGTCGGCCATCCGGCCGTCGCGTGGTGTGTCAAGCGCTTTAGCCGCGGCGGTATCGATCGCCGATTCGGACTCGAAGGTTTCATCGTCGACGTGTGTGACTTCGGGGCCATGGCTGGTCACTTTTGATGCAATACGGCGGCGCAGCGCCAAGCCCATCGGATCTTTCATAGTGGCCCGGTAGAACGCGGCAGCGTGCGGTGCGCGCCAATCGAGCAGGACTACTTCACCGTCTTCACCGCGCAAGCCGATCCGCCCGACATGGTTGTCCTCTCCGGTCGTGAATCGCAAACGACCGAAGCAAATGCGCTTGCGGGCTGCCAAGGCTGCGTTCAGTTGCTGATGCAGGTTGTCAAGATGGGCCTCGCGCTCGAGCTCATCTTGGCCAGTCCCAGTGCCCGGGGCCTGCTTGGTGGCGTCGATGCGCGAGGAGAGGTAGGAGATGTGGTCGTTGACGAGGGTTGTTGCCCTATCGACGAATCCCTGCTCCTCGCGGACGTTGCCGGACACCGGTCGCCTTTCTGTGAACCACCCGGGGTCAATGGGGGGTAGAAGAGTCTGTCACGGACAGAAGAACTGCCCGCCACCTGCCACTAGGGCGCGCGCAAGATAGAGCTGCTGCAGCGCCAGGACATGATCGACCAGCGCGCAAGACCCGATAAGGCACTGCCCACACTCGCGAAGCTCCCGACACTGAATGCCGATGCGAACGAACCGATACTGCCGATCGAGAGCGCCGAGCCGACAGAGCCGATGGATAACACCGATCCTGTTGAGGCGATGGACAAGATGGAGTCCTGCGAAGCGATGCTCCAACGGGACCGGGTGCGAGCCGGAAGTTGTGGTGAGGAGTGGGTTGGCACACCTTGAGTATGGCGTGGCCCACGGAAGTGGGCAATTGGCATGATGGTCGGATGAGCGAGTACGCCGCGCTTTTCACCATCTACGAGCAGGCACTGGTGAGTGCTGAGGACCCTGCGAACGGTGAATGGGTGGATCCGTCGTTGGAGTGCTTGGCCCGAAGTCAGGCGGCCATCGTCTTAACGGCCTACAACCCGGGAACCGAACGGCCGTCGTGGGCGGAAAATGAGGCGGCCAACGAACGCCTGCATGAGGTGTTGGTGGATTCGGGCTACGAGGTGTGGCGGGCAGATGGCTTCTCCGCGGATGGAACCTGGCGTGAACCTGGTTGGCTTGCGTGGGAAATGCCTATCGATTTGGGTATTGCGGTTGCCGCCGACTTCGGACAATGGGCGGTTTACGCGTATGACAGCGAGGGAGTTCGTTCGGTGGTGGCCTGTCAATCATCGGATGGTCCGCTGACCGGCACCTAAGGAATAGTTTCGGTTACTCCTCGCTGTCACTCGAACCGTTAGCAGGCGCAGGAAACAAAGTGGCTTTGCGTTTCTTATCAGCGAGTGCGACCCACACTTGGCCAGGCTTGAAGGTCACTGACTCATTGTCGGCGGTGGTGAAAGTGGTACCGGAATCCGCGTCGGGTCTCTCCCAGCGGGCGTCATAGCGCAATCCGTCGCGCAGGATTACTGCCCGACCCTTACCAATCGTCTCCGCGTGCGGGGTGTTTCCGCCTCCTTTGTCAAAGAACGCAGAGGGAGTTTGCTTCACGTATTGAATGACCACGGTCGCGGCTCGCTGCCCATCGTCATGTTCTTCCGCTTCCGCTGGGCGGTCGTTGAGATCGACGAGATACAGCCTTGAGGCTTGGTCGTAGCGGAATTCAGCTGAGGCAGCCGGCCACTCCACGCGAGCCGACAACCCAACTTTCCCACCGGGAGGTGGACTCTCATCGAAGGTGAACCCGATGTCGCGTTCAATCGAAGCCTCGGGCGCAGCCTTCAGTCCCTGTCGGCCGTTCAGGAAGTAGTTATAGGGCGCTCGCCGCGAGAAGTCCCGGTCGTAGGCGGAGGCCGCTTTGTTGGGTGAGATGTCGATGAGCGTGGATGCGGCGATTACCGGCCACATCTTCCGCTGCACCCCGGAGAAGCTGAAAGCCGGCGAGCCGTACTGAGCGAGCAGGTCGATATCGGTGATGCGGGCAGAGCGGACGGGACCGATCCGCTTGGGGACGTCATCGGCAAAGACCGCCGCCAACCGGGTGATGCCGTATTCCACCTCTTCGATGTACACAACGTCTGCCTCGTGCAGACCGGCGTGTGGCTGAGCATTGCGGGTGTTGTCGAGCTTGACGGCAAGGACCTGTCCTGGAGTGGGGTCCGGGAGGCCGTCAAGGGGAGACGTAGGTGTGGGCGTGGGAGTTGGACTTGGCGTGGGAGTCGGGCTTGTCGTGGGGCTCGTCGTGGGGGTCGGGCTCTGGACAGAGGTGGGGCTCGCGGGATCGGGAGCCGGAGCAGATCCGGGCGAACCGCACCCGGCGATGGCCATCGCACTCGCCAGACATACGGCGAGCGCGGGAAGGCACCGGCGGGTCACTCGCCGAACTGTAGGCGGGCTCCGGCGGATGCGATCGCAAGAGGGAAGTCGGCGCGTTCCCCGGCGGGTACGTGGGCCGACGATGCCAAGGGAGCGCGGCAGCAAGAGCTGCCCATGCGGCGGTGGGGCGTCGGGGGAGAAAAGGGCCATCTGGGGGTTGACGGTGGAGCAGAATGGAGTAAAGTGGCAGTACTTGGGGTTACCTGAGTGATGTATGTGGCACAAGGGATGCATGAGGGGAGTGGTGCGCGGTGTTCCTGGGCACCCACGCTCCTCGGCTTGATGACAAGGGTCGGCTGGTTTTGCCGGCGAAATTCCGCGAGCAACTCGCGGCTGGACTGGTCCTTACCAAGGGCCAGGACCGTTCGATCGTGGTCTGGCCGGCGGCGGAGTTCGCGGCCTATTCCGAGCGTCTGAACGAAGCCTCCCGTTCCGATGCTCGGGTCCGTGCCTACCTGCGGGTGCTGTTTTCCGGGGCTTCCGACGAAATCCCCGATCGTCAGGGCCGGGTCACCGTCCCCACGGCACTGCGCGAGTACGCCGGCCTCGACCGCGACGTCATCGTCGTAGGCAATGGGAGCACTGCGGAGATCTGGGATGCGGCTACCTGGCAGACCTACCTCGGTCGACAAGAGGACGACTTCTCTGGCATCGACGAGGAGGTGATTCCCGGAGTGCTGTGACCCACCTTCGGTGAGGCCCCCACCCGCTGGGCGCCCCCTGGCACCCCTTCCCCGGTGCCAGGACGCGTAAAGCGGGCGGGGACCTGACCGGAAAGGTGAAAGTCAGCCCCCGGCCACGTCCAACAGCAAGTTCCGAACAGCACTACTCGACCGCGAACGAGGAGACAGCATGGCAGTAATAGACGAGACCACGATCTCGCAGACGACAACAATCTCAGGGCTAGGGCCGGTTCGGACTGGGGTCGCCATCATGGTGGCGGGCGTCGCCACCGGCAGCATTTTGTACGTCTTGTCCGTCGTCGTTGCAGGCTGGGCGTAATCCCAGCCTCTCGGGGCTTCACAGTCCCGGTCGATGGGGAAGTCGACTTGTGACCACACCACCTGCCCACCACACGCCCGTTCTGCGCGAACGGGTCTTCGCGCTGTTGGCTCCTGCGCTCACGCATCCTGGTGCGGTTTTCGTCGACGCCACAGTGGGTCTTGGTGGGCATAGTCAATACGCACTTGAAACATTCCCCGATCTCACTGTTATCGGCATCGATCGAGACGCCTCTGCATTGGAGTTCAGCCGCTCTCGACTCGCACCTTGGGGGCTTCGGGTTCACCTGGTGCATGCGGTCTACGACGACGTACCGCGCGTGCTTGCTGATGCCGGCATCAGCAGCGTCGACGGGATCTTGTTCGATCTCGGGGTTTCCTCAATGCAACTGGACGACCCCGCGCGAGGCTTTGCCTATTCGGTTGATGCTCCCTTGGACATGCGCATGTCTCCTGCAGATGAGCGGACAGCTGCCGACATCGTCAACGGCTACAGCGAGGCAGAACTCACTCGAATCTTGCGCCAATTCGGAGAGGAACGTTTTGCCTCGCGTATCGCGCGCGGGATCGTCCGTGCTCGCGCAGCAGAGCCGATCACTACCTCTGCCCGACTGGTCGACATCATCCGCGAAGCCATCCCCGCTGCAGCTCGCCGAACTGGTGGTAATCCGGCCAAGCGCAGTTTTCAGGCGCTGCGCATCGAAGTGAATGGCGAACTCGACGTTCTTCGATCGGCTATCCCAGCTGCTTTGGATTTACTGAGTGTTGGGGGCCGACTGGTCGTGCTCTCCTACCAATCGCTGGAAGACCGGATCGTCAAACAGGAATTTGTCCGGCGCACCCAACTCGATATCCCGCCTGACCTGCCGATCGTTCCCGAAGGCAGCGAACCGTCTTTTCAGTTGCTCGTTCGCGGTTCGCAGCAAGCGTCCGAGGCTGAAGTTGACGAAAACCCGCGCGCGGCGTCCGTACGGCTACGCGCCATCGAACGGATCGCTGCATGAGCACCCCGCTGCTGGAGCAGTCTCTGCCCGAGGTCACGACCGAGTACGCAACTGGTGCGGCCGGTCGCAAACACCGGAATGACCTTCCGCACCTGCGGCTCGTCGCGCCTTTGCGCCCCGAGCGAGCCAGCCGTGGCCTGTTCGCTGTGGTCATTACCGGCATGCTGGCCCTGGGCCTGGTCATCATGCTCGTCGTCAACACTTCCGTAGGACAGACGGCCTTCACTGTAAGCGAATTGCAAAGTCAGCAACGAGAACTCGCACGAACGGAAGCGGCTCTGACAGAAAGCTTGAGTGCCGTGGCCGCTCCGCCAGTGCTCGAGGCCAAGGCGCGAGCGATCGGGATGGTGCCTAGCGGTCGACCCGTTTTCGTGACTATCCCTGGTGGCGAAATCAAGGGCAAGGCAAAACCCGCACCAGGGAATACAGCTCGCACCGCAAACGTCGCGACCTCACTTACTGCTTCATTGTTAGATGCGGTTATCGATCAAGGGACCGTCTCCCAGGGGGTGGGCGATGAGCAACAACTGGGTGCAGGAGCCGGACAACGCAGGCAAATCGGTGACGGAGCAGTGTTGGTCGATCCTGGTGCCAGCGCCAGCTTTGACGAAGCAACCGAGCAGGCGCGACGAAACGAATCTAGGCAGCAAGGGCAAGCAGCCGACGCTCTCCCGGTAACGGACGGCGCCGTTCTCGTTGACGGTGGGCCTAACGGGGGTGGCGGCATTTCATCTAGCGATGGTGCCGTTGTGGACGGGAGCAACTGATGGGTAGGCATGCTGATTTCACGCCTGGTAGCCCTCGCAGACGTGGCACGGTGTTATTGCTGGCAACTGCGATAGTGGCGTCTATCTTTGCGACGCGTCTGGTGGATTTGCAGGCTGTTCGCGGGGAGGCTCTTGCTGATGCGGCTTTGACCCAACGTCTGCGGACGCTCGAGATTCCCGCGTTTCGGGGCAGTATCTTGGATCGGTCAGGCCAAGCCCTTGCCGTGACTGTGGAAGCCCGCGACATAACCGCCGACCAAACGTTGATTGAGGATCCAGCGGCGGTTGCTGTCGAGTTAGCACCGATCCTCGAGGTTCCCCAGGATGTTCTCTCGGACCGACTGTCCGGTGACAAGCGCTTCATGTACGTCGCAAAAGGGGTCACTCCCTCTACCTGGGATGAAATCTCTGCCCTGCAATTACCCGGCATCTTCAGTCAGGAAACAGCCCGTCGGATATATCCAGCAGGGGATTTGGCATCGCACATCGTTGGATTCGTCAGTGCCGACGGCTCTGGCGGAGCCGGCATCGAGTCGAGTTTCAACGAACTACTTACTGGTACGTCGGGTCAGCAAACTTACGAACGTGGCCCAGGTGGTCGCGTTATTCCGACACAGAACCAATCATCGGTGGCAGCGGTCCCTGGCTCGGATGTGCAATTGACGATTGATCGGGATATCCAGTTCGTTGCGCAAGAAGCAATTGACTCCGTGGTTCGCAAGTCCGGTGCGTCCAGTGCTACGGCGGTGGTCATGGATGTGCAAACAGGAGAGGTTCTGGCGATGGCGACTGGTCCGGACTTTGATCCGAACCGATTCACGCAGGCCCTCCCAGAGGAGCGACGTAATCGAGCTATCACCGACATCTTCGAACCGGGATCAACGGGCAAGGTCATCACCGCTGCCGCCATCATCAACGAGGGGGCAGCAGGCCCACTTACGCCAATCAAAGTTCCTGGCACATTGAAGCGGGCAGGCAAAACCTTCAATGATTACTGGAAGCATGGAACGTTGCGGCTAACACTTACTGGAGCTTTTGCGAAGTCCAGCAACATCGGCATGATCTTGGCCGCCGAGAAGATGCCTAAGGTGGAATTAGCCCGCTACATGGAACGCTTTGGAATCAGTCAAAGAACCGACCTTGGCCTGCCCGGAGAATCTGCCGGGCTGTTGCTCTCTCGCGAGAACTGGTCCGGAACCACTTTTCCGACGATGGCATTCGGGCAGGGATTCTCTGCAACGACCGTGCAAATGACCAACGTTTTTGCCACGATCGCAAATGGCGGAGTGCGTGTTGATCCCAGCATTATCTCGGCAACGATTGATCCGGACGGAACTATCAACGAGGAGCCGGCGGCTGAGCGTGATCGTGTCGTAAGTGAAGACACCGCTCGGCAGGTGATGGCGATGATGGAAGCGGTCGTCGGTGAGGGCGGTACGGCTCCGCAGGCGCGCATCCCGGGCTATCGGGTCGCGGGAAAGACTGGCACGGCCCAATTTGTAGATCCTGATTGCCGCTGCTACGCAGGGGACGTCACGGCATCGTTCATTGGTGTGGCTCCAGCTGATTCGCCCCGGCTCGCTGTCGGCGTGTTCGTTCATCAACCCAAGCGAGGCCGCGGAGGTGGTGAACTCGCGGCTCCGGTCTTCAAGGAAATCACAACCCATGCGTTGCGGGCGCTGCAGATTCCGCCGTCTGGCAAGCGGGCTCCACGGCTGAGTTTGACGACGGGATAGCGATGCGGCTGTCCAGGCTCATGGCCGAAGTTGGGCTCGCGGAGAAAGCAGCTGCGGCTGGGCTTGGCGTCGACCCGGAGATAACTGATCTCACGTGCGATTCGCGCGAGGTAAACAACGGTTCGGTCTTTTTTGCGTTACCCGGTCACCGCGCGCACGGTGCCTCGTTTGCTGAAGATGCGGTCCGTTTGGGTGCCTCAGTCATCGTCACCGACGAACCGGGTGCGCATTTGCTCCAAGAGGCACGATCGCCGTCAGCGGAGACTGCTGCGCCCGTACTGGTGTTGGAGAGTCCGCGGGCATCAATGGCGGCGCTGGCGGCAGCCTTCTATGGGTATCCATCTCAAGCAATGACGATGGTTGGGGTCACTGGAACGAACGGCAAGACGACCGTGACCTACCTGGTGCAGGCCGCTCTCGAGGCCGCGAATATGCCGTGCGGCATTGTGGGAACGTTGGGGACGTACTTTGAAACCTGGGGAACCCGCCCGAACTCGCGCACCACGCCTGAGGCGACTGACCTGCAGCGGACACTTGCCGATCTTCGGCAGTCCGGGGCGGTGGCCGTGGCAATGGAGGTTTCCAGTATTGCCGTACGCGAGCACCGGGTCGATGGCATCGAATTCGATGTCATGGGCTTTACCGGTTTGAGTCATGACCACCTCGACTATCACGGCACGATGGACGCCTATTTCGAGGCGAAAGCGGAAATGTTCGCTGCGGGGCGTTGCCAGGCCGGTGTTGTGGTGGTCGACCAACCTTGGGGCCAGCGCCTCATTGAGTTGGGCGACATCCCATTCACCACAGTGACGACGCGACCGAACATCAATGCAACCTGGCGGGCTCGATCCACAGCATCCGGTGTTCGGGTGGACGGCCCGGAAGAGGCATTCCTCAATCTCCCGGTCAACGCTGAGTTCGCGATTGCCAATACGACTCTTGCGCTCGCCATCGCGCATTCGCTCGGGGTGCCTGCCCAGTTTGCTGCAGATGCCATCGCTGGTGCGAACGTGCCCGGTCGAATGGAAGTTGTTGCATCCGTGGATGGCTGCGATTTCATCGTGGACTATGCACACACACCCGACGCAATCGACCGGGTCGTTACTGCAGCGCTAGACATGCACCACAACCAGCGTTCTGACGGCGGTGTCGGTGGCCGAGTCCTAGTGGTTGTTGGCGCGGGTGGCGATCGAGATCCGGGGAAGCGCTCAGCCATGGGTCGTGCTGCATCCCAAGCGGATGTCGTGATCATCACCGATGACAACCCCAGAACCGAAGATCCTGGTCAGATTCGATCGGCCGTGCGTCATGGAGCAGAGGCAGGGCGTGCCCGAGTCTTGGAGATTGCCCCCCGTGAGGATGCGATCGCCCGAGTAGTGGAGGAGTCGCGGCCGGGAGACGTTGTCCTTGTGCTTGGCAAGGGGCATGAAGCGACCCAAGAGCTCGACGGACGGGTCGTTGCCTTCGATGACCGTGAGGTGCTGGCATCCTTCGTTCGACAGCGGTACGGGTCAGGCGGGGGCGGACGAGGAGATGGCGCGTGAAGGCACTGGCGGTAGCTGCTATCGCAGACATCGCCCAGGGTCGGCTCAACGGTGCCGCCCGTGAGTTGGGGGACCAGGCTTTGGCGCTGGGCTTCAGCGTTGATTCCCGCAGCATTGAGCCTGGGCAAGTTTTCGTGGCGACCGCGGGCGAGCGAGTTGACGGCCATGATTTCGCCGTCTCGGCACTTGAACGCGGCGCTATTGCCGTGCTCAGCGAGCGTGACGTACCACGTGTGCCCTGCATCATCGTCGATGACTGCATAGCTGCGCTTGGAAGCATTGCCGCCTGGTACCGACGGGAAGTCCTGAGGGCAACCGTCATCGCGCTGACAGGTTCATCGGGAAAGACCACGACAAAGGACCTCATTGCTGGGCTGCTCGACGGAGAGGTGGTGGCTGCTCGAGGTTCCTTCAATACCGAAATCGGGGTGCCGCTGACCATCTTGGAAGCGGATGCCGAAACCGATTTTCTCGTCTTGGAGATGGGGATGCGCGGGCTCGGACACATCCGCTACCTCGCTGATCTTGCCGATCCTGACATTGCACTGGTGCTGAACGTCGGGACAGCCCATGCAGGCATGCTCGATAGTCCTGCGGATGTTGCCGTAGCGAAAGGTGAGATCATCGAAGGCCTGCGGGAAGGCGCTATCGCCGTTCTCAACGCCGATGATCCTCAGGTTGTAGCAATGCGCGTTAGGACAAGTGCGCAAATTGTGTGGTTTGGAGAGGGGGCGGATTCGGATATCCGTGCGCTCGACGTCCATCTCGATGAACGTGGTCGCCCAGCTTTCCGGCTCAGCGTGCGCGACGAGTTGAGTGGCATGATCCAACTGCCGATGTACGGCGAGCATTTCGTGTCTGCTGCCTTAGCTGCGACCGCTATCGCGCATCTGACGGGTGTATCGGTCGCAGACATCGCGACCCGGCTGGCCATAGCCCGGGTGGACAGTCGTTGGCGGATGGAGGTTCAACAGACCAGTAATGGTGTGACGGTCGTGAATGATGCGTATAACGCGAATCCTGAATCCGTTCGCGCAGCACTGAAGACACTTCGGTCAATGGCACAAGGTGCCCGCACGTGGGCAGTCCTTGGCGAGATGAGAGAACTCGGAGACCTCACCGTCCCCGAACACGATTCCATTGGCCGGCTGGCAGTGCGGTTGGACATTTCACGGCTTGTTTGTGTTGGGCCGGCTACCAAGGTGATGCATTTGGCGGCGAGCAATGAAGGTTCCTGGGGCGAGGAATCAATCTGGGTCCCGAGCCCCGAGGCAGCCATGGAGCTACTTGATGCCGAAGTGCAACCTGGCGATGTTGTGTTGGTCAAGGCTTCGCGCGCCATCGGTTTAGAAAGAATTGCGATGCACTTGCTCGGTCAGCAGGAGGTGGCCACATGAGGCTGGTGGTTATTGCACTTGCGATCGCATCAGTGGTTTCGCTTGTTGGCACGCCACTGCTGATCAAGTTGCTTGCGCGCCGCGGGTACGCGCAGGCTATTCGGGTCTCCAGCGAAGGCGAGAGTTATCCCGATCACGAAGCCAAGCGAGGAACCCCGTCAATGGGCGGCGCAGCGATCTTGCTCGCGGTTATCGTCGGCTATTTCGGCACGCACTTAATCACGTGGCGGCCAGTCACCGTCTCAGGTCTGTTAGTCCTTTTCCTCATGGTCGGATTAGGCCTAGTGGGTCTTGCTGATGACTACCTGAAGATCTTTAAGCAACGCAGCACCGGCCTGCGAGCGCGAACCAAGCTCATCGGTCAGGCGGTTATCGCCTTCGCATTTGCATATCTCTCAGTGCAATTTCCTGATTCAGACGGACAGACCGCAGCATCTATGGCGGTGTCTTTCGTGCGTGATACTCCGCTCGTACTGCCACTGGGCCTGTTTCTTATTTGGGTTTGGTTCCTCATCACGGCGACCACCAATGGGGTCAACCTGACCGATGGGCTCGACGGCCTGGCAGTCGGTGCATCGGTGATGAGCTTTCTGGCCTATGTCTTGCTCGCCATTTGGCAATACGGCCAAAATTGCGCTTTCGGAATCACCGAGTTCTGTTACACGACACAAAATCCGCTTGATCTAGGCATCGTTGCGGCTTCTGCTGCAGGGGCCTGTTTCGGTTTCTTGTGGTGGAACACTGCGCCGGCTCGAATTTTCATGGGGGACACCGGATCTTTGGCACTTGGCGGTGGTATCGCGGGCCTAGCCGTCTTGACCCGCACCGAACTGCTGTTGCCGTTCATTGCAGGACTATTCCTCATCACGACGATCTCGGTCATCCTGCAAGTTGGTTCATTCAGGTTGACCGGACGACGTGTGTTTCGAATGGCGCCTTTGCACCATCACTTCGAAATGATCGGCTGGCCTGAGATCCAAATTGTTGTTCGAATGTGGATTGTCCAAGGCCTTTGTATCGGAGCGGGACTCACTCTCTTTTACGCCGAGTGGGTGCGAGCGTGAGTCGAGCGGACGTTTCCGACCTGACTAGGTCTTCGGATTGGTCCTCGATTCGGATCGCTGTTGCCGGATTAGGAATCGCGGGCTATTCCTGCGCAGACGCCCTCATGCAGATGGGTGCGCAAGTCACCGTTGTCGACGACGCCTCTGGTGAAGCTCAGCAAGAGCGGGCGGAGATCTTGCGCACACTTGGAGTTGACGTCCAACTCGGCTTGAGCGACTCAGCCCAATCGGGTGTCCCGAAGAGGTTGGATGTTCTGGACACAGTCGATGCCCTCGTAGTTTCGCCCGGCCTTCCTCCACGATCTGACATCATCACCGCTGCCCAGGGGTCAGATATCCCAGTGTGGGGCGAGCTTGAGTTGGCGTGGCGCTTGCGCCGACAAGAGAATCCGGCTGCTTGGTTATGTGTCACCGGAACGAACGGCAAGACGACCGCTACCTTGATGCTGGAATCAATCTTGCGAGCTGCTGGCCGGCGCACGACATCGGCAGGAAACATCGGCAAACCGCTAGTCGACATCGTCATGCACGACGACATGGAAGTGCTGGCGATCGAAGTAGGTGCTCCGCAACTTCCTTTTGTGCAGTCGATGAGTCCGCTCGCCTCGGTCTGTTTGAATTTTGCGGATGATCACCTCGACCATTTCGGGGACAAGGACGCATACTTCCGGGCGAAGTCACGAGTGTTTGAACATTGTCAGGTTGCAGCTGTCTACGACGTCGATGAACCCGATACCCGCTTGATGGTCGAGAATGCTGATGTCGTTGCAGGGTGTCGAGCCATCGGCATCACTCGAGGCGTGCCAGATATCGGCATGCTCGGCGTCGTAGACGAGCTACTTGTGGATCGGGCGTTCGTCGAACAACGACGCGACTTCGCGCAGGAGATCGGATCCATTTCCGATATCCATCCTGCCGCACCACACAACGTGAGCAACGCTCTGGGAGCGGCGGCCCTCGCTCGCGCCTACGGGGTTCACCCGGATGCTGTACGAGAGGGATTGCGGGCATTTCAGCCGGCTGCGCACCGGATCTCCGATGTAGCAACTGTGTTGGGTGTGCGGTACATCGATGATTCAAAGGCAACTAACGCTCATGCGGCAGCGACCTCGCTTCAGGCACATGAGTCCGTGGTGTGGATCGCCGGTGGAATGGCCAAGGGCCAGTCTTTTGACGAACTGGTGATGTCCGTGGCCGACCGAATCCGGGGGGTAGTCCTCCTTGGAGTCGATGCGCCCGTTATTGCTGCCGCGCTCGCACGACACGCACCGGATGTACCCGTCATCGTCATCGACCGCACCGACACTGGGGCGATGCACGAAACAGTGGTGGCCGCTGGCGACCTCGCTGAGCCTGGGGATGTAGTGCTGCTCGCCCCAGGCTGTGCTTCGTGGGACATGTTTGAAAACTATGCCCAGCGCGGCGACCTGTTCGCTGAAGCAGTTCGAGATCTTGAGGCTCGATGACCGATCGAATAGTTAACTTCGGTGATTCGTCGAGCCAGCGAGGCCTCGAACCAGACCGTGGGCCGGATCCTGGTCCCGATGACGCAACTGCCGACCGAAGTTCTCGGGTGGCCTTGTTGCTGCAGCACCCGCTCAGCGGTTATTACTTACTGGTGGGAGCAACTTTATTGCTGCTCCTGCTCGGTTTGATCATGGTTCTTTCAGCATCGAGCATCGAAAGTGTGCGCGTCTTCGGATCCCCGTACACGCTGGCCCAACGGCAGGCCTTCTTCGCCATCTTGGGAATCATTGCGATGTTCTTCGCTTCACGGACATCGGTCGAGTTTTGGCGTGCCTTCGCGTGGCCGCTGCTACTGATGGCCTTCGGTTTCTTGATCGCCGTTCTCATCATCGGTGTGGAGGTAGCCGGTCAACGCAACTGGATCGAGATCGTGGGCCCATTCCGTTTTCAACCCAGTGAGATCGCGAAGTTGGCATTGGTCGTGTGGGGAGCTGAAGTGCTCTCCCGACCGAGTCGGCACCTGGACACTTGGCGGGGACTACTCGTTCCAATTGCACCGGTGGCCGTGATCATGATGGTTCTGGTCATTGCCGAGGGTGATTTCGGTAACACCGTCATGCTCGGCGCAATCCTGGCCGGAATGCTGTTCGCGGCGGGTGCTCCCTTACGCGTTTTTGCGGCGTTTGCGGCTTTGGGTGCGGTGGCGGTGTGGGTTCTCTCGCTGGCAGCTCCGTATCGAATGGAACGCATCTTGTCGTGGCTCGACCCTGGGTCTGATCGGCTTGGTTTCGGTTGGCAAGTCACCCAAGGTCAATATGCGCTGGGAACTGGTGGATTCTGGGGCGTTGGTCTGGGGGCTAGCCGAGAGAAATGGGGGACACTGCCCGAGGCGCACACCGACTTCATTTTTCCGGTTGTTGGGGAAGAGCTTGGTCTTGTTGGAACCTTAACTGTCCTCGGGCTGTTTTCGATGCTGGCGTTTGCGATTTTCCGACTCAGTCGAAACACCGACTCTCCGTTCGTTCGCTATGCCGCTGCAGGTGTTGGTTCGTGGATCGTTGTTCAAGCCGTCGTGAACATTGGTGGCGTACTGGGTCTGCTACCTGTCGCAGGTGTCACATTGCCGTTGGTGTCCTACGGCGGTTCATCGTTGATCCCTACCTTGACCGCTATCGGCATGCTGATGGCCTTCGCCAAGCGCGAGCCGGATGCACGCCGAGCCTTGCGTCGACGCAGCACGGCGCAGGCACTTCGGCGTCGTTGAGTGCGGAGTGCGAGCACCATGCACATTGTCTTCGCCGCGGGGGGTACGGCCGGCCACATTGAACCGGCATTAAGCACAGCAGATGCCCTGGTTCGCGCCGATCCATCGATCAAGATCAGCTTCATAGGTGGCCGGCGCGGATTGGAGTTGGCGCTCGTATCGCCTCGAGGCTACGAGCTCATCGAAACGGAAGCGCTGCCGCTGCCACGTCGTCCCGGAATGGCAGCGCTGCGCTTTCCCGGGCAAACGTTACGAGGAGTCCGCCAGGCAGCTGCTCATCTCAGACAAGTGCAGGCGAGCGCCGTTGTGGGCTTCGGCGGATACGCGGCCGTGCCCGGGTACGTGGCTGCTCGCCGTACCCGTACCCCGCTGATCATCCACGAAGCCAACTCCACTGCGGGGTTTGCCAATGTCCTGGGTGCTCGGCTCACGCCTTACGTTGCGAGCGTCCACGACGATGTCCTTGCGGGGGCTCGGCACTTGGGGCTCCCAATCCGGCGCAGCATCGCAGAGCTCGATCGGACCAGCGAACGCCTCAACGCGCGCCGAGAATGGGGCATCGATCCGGATGCGCCGGTGGTACTGGTCTTCGGAGGCAGTCAAGGCGCGCGACGCCTAAACCAAGTGGTCGCAGGATCCTTAGACGTCCTGTTGGCATCCGGGGTCTGTGTGTTGCACGCGGTCGGCGCTAAGAACGAACTACCGCCGGCTCGACCCGGCTACGTGCCAGTGCCCTACATCGATCGTATGGAATCGGCGTACGCAGCAGCGGACATCGTCGTGTGTCGGGCCGGTGCGATGACCTGCGCAGAGGTCTCTGCCGTGGGTCTCCCGGGCATCTTCGTGCCGCTGCCCATCGGTAACGGCGAGCAATCGGGCAACGCGGGCGCGATCGTCGCTTCTGGCGGGGGGTTACAGAAGGCAGATGCAGACCTTTCCGCGGAGTGGCTCACCGACACCGTCGTGGATCTAGTCCATGATGAACAGCGGCTTTCTGGCATGTCCCAGGCAGCGGCCGCGCATGGCGAACGAGACGCTGACATCGCCATGGCCGAATGGGTCATGCGCATCGCTGGTGCATAGGAATGTGACGCAAGGAAGGGGAGGGGACATGGCTGAGTCGGTGATGAACTCCCTCGGCCGCGTCCACATCGTTGGCATCGGCGGGGCGGGGATGTCCGGTATCGCCCGAGTGCTAGCCGCACGCGGTGTCGAAGTCTCCGGATCCGATGCCAAGGATTCACGGCGGCTCCAAGCGCTGCGCATGCTGGGGATAGACGCCCATGTCGGCCACCTAGACCATGTGGAAGCGGACACTCTGATTGTCTCGACCGCCATTCCGGCTTCCAACAGTGAACGCACGTTTGCCCGCGAGAACGGCATCTCCGAACTATCCAGAGCGCAGGCGCTAGCCGAGATCATGCGTGGCCACACGGGCATCGCGGTTTCAGGAACACATGGCAAGACCACCACCACTTCGATGCTCACCGTGGCCTTGCAGAATTGCGGCGCCGATCCGTCCTTTGTCATCGGCAGTGAACTCAACGAGTCTGGTTCGAATGCCCATGTCGGAAGCGGCGATGTGTTCGTCGTCGAAGCCGATGAGAGTGATGGTTCCTTTCTGGCACTTCCGGCGAAGGTGGCGATTGTCACGAACGTCGAACCCGACCATCTCGATCATTGGGGGGAATTCGATGCGCTGGAAGCTGCGTTCGAGTCCTTCGGGAAGGCGGCGGGTGCGGCTGGTGGCTTTGTAGTCGCTTGCGCGGACGATCCAGGAGCGCAATCCCTCGCTGAGCGACTTCAGGAGAGTGGGATTGACGTGCGCACCTACGGTGAGCATGAAGGCGCGAGAGTCCGCATGGTTGACGTGCAGCGCGGCGAGATGGGTTGGGGATTCGACATCGTGGTTCAAGGAGTGCGGCAAGGCAACGTCCAGCTGCAGGTCCCCGGTCGCCACAATGCTCTAAACGCCCTAGCTGCCTTTACCGCAGCTACCGGTCTCGGGTACTCCGCGGGCGATGTCCGTACCGGGCTGGAGGGCTTCTCGGGAACTCGTCGACGCTTCGACTTCAAGGGCGAAGTCGGGGGCGTACGAGTCTTCGATGATTACGCCCACCACCCAACCGAAATCGATGCAACATTGCGCGCTGCTCGTGAGGTGGCAGGCGAAGGGCGGGTCATCGTCGCCTTCCAGGCCCACCACTACTACCGGACCGCGATGTTCGTTCGTGAATTCGGGGCCGCGCTGGGCTTGGCTGACGTGGTGGTTGTACTAGAGGTATTCGCCCCAGGCGAGCAGCCCATTCCCGGTGCTAGCGGGCAGACCTTGGCAGCGAACGTTCCGCTAGCCCCGGAGAACGTCATTTTCGAGCCGTCGTGGACCGCCGTGGCCGGAGTCCTCGCCGACCGAGCAACGCCCGGGGATCTCGTGATGACGCTGGGAGCCGGCGATATCGGGATGCTTGGTGGAGAGGTACTTGAAATCTTGCGGGATCGACGATGACTACCTCCACTCCTGAGCGAAGCGCTGATCGCGTTCCCGAAACCGCCACCAAGCCATCAAACCGCCGGCCTCGTTCGTTGAGACAAAGGCGCCTTCGGCTGCGACTGCCGAGGCGTAAGGCTGTGGCCGATCGGCACCTCGCACGTGAACAAAGACGACGACGCTTGCGTCTGCTCGCCCTATTGGCGACGGTTGCCGCGATTGCCGTCTTGGTCTGGGCCGTGTTGTTCTCATCGCTGTTGGCGGTACGCGACGTTGAGGTAGTGGGCTTATCGCAGGAGGCAAGCACGGAAGGGGGCGCTCAGGTGATCACGGCCGCATCCGTTCCCAAAGGCGAACCGATAGCTCGGCTCGACACAAAGGGTGCTTCAGATCGAGTCGCGGCGCTGCCCTGGGTTGAGGAAGTGGAAGTCCGAAGGGCTTGGCCGAACTCCATCGTGCTCGCCATCACCGAGCGGGTACCCGTTGCCGTCGTGGAGTCAGTGAATCCTTTCGATCCGCAGGGTGAGCCGATTCGTCAAGGAGTGGATGAATCCGGAGCCGTCTTTGACCCACCCGGTGGGTTGTGGCTCACCGATCCGGTCATACGCGGCGAGCCGCGGGCGATTCCTGAAGCCGTTGCGGTCATCGCGTCGATTCCGGAGGACATTGAGCGGCGGGTGCGCGACGTCCAGGCGCTGAGTCCAGATGACATCCGACTGCGGTTGGGCAACGACGCGATTGTGCGCTGGGGCAACGCTGACGAAGCCGAATTCAAAGCTGAGGTGCTCGCGGCTTTGCTGCCTCGCCGCGCAAAGGGATACGACGTGAGCGCGCCCCGGTTGCCTACGACTTTCGATGAGCGAGGGCCCAAAGATTGAACAATTTTCGGGGCGCCGGGAGTTTCCTCTTGCGTAACACCCATCTCACCCCCTACTCTCCCGCCGGCTCCGGCACGGTCGAAGTTTTTACCTGAAGTAAAGGTTGAGACTTTCCTGCCAAGCCGCACCAGTTGGTGCGCCCCCTCGCGCTGACGTGAACGAAAGGACGAGCTGTGGCGGCTCCCCAGAACTACCTGGCAGTTATCAAGGTCGTTGGCATCGGCGGCGGCGGCGTGAATGCCGTTAACCGCATGATCGAGGTCGGTCTCAAAGGCGTTGAGTTCATCGCGATCAACACAGACGCGCAGGCGTTGTTGATGAGCGATGCCGATGTGAAATTGGATATCGGACGCGAACTCACGCGCGGTTTGGGTGCGGGAGCCAATCCGGAGGTTGGACGCAAAGCCGCAGAAGACCACATCGAAGAAATCGAAGAGGTCTTGCAGGGTGCGGACATGGTCTTCGTCACGGCGGGTGAGGGTGGTGGCACCGGCACCGGTGGCGCCCCGGTCGTCGCGAAAGTTGCCAGATCCCTCGGCGCGTTGACCATTGGTGTCGTCACGCGACCCTTCGGTTTCGAGGGCCGACGGCGTCAAGTGCAGGCTGATCAAGGTGTCGAGGACTTGCGGGCCGAAGTCGACACTCTCATCGTCATACCTAACGATCGTTTGCTCTCCCTTGCTGATCGCGAGATCAGCGTCATCGATGCCTTCCGGCAGGCAGATCATGTGCTCTTGCAGGGTGTTTCCGGCATCACCGACCTGATCACCACACCAGGGCTGATCAACTTGGACTTCGCCGACGTGAAGAGCGTTATGCACGCGGCGGGCTCGGCACTCATGGGCATCGGTTCTGCGCGCGGCGAAGACCGCGCCATGCAAGCGGCTGAGAAGGCGATTTCGAGTCCGCTGCTCGAAGCGGGGATCGACGGCGCGCACGGTGTTCTGCTCTCAGTGTCTGGTGGCAGTGACCTCGGTCTTTTCGAAATCAACGAAGCGGCGCGCCTGGTTAGCGATGCGGCGCACCCAGAAGCCAACATCATCTTCGGTGCGGTCATTGACGACACTTTGGGTGATGAGGTTCGGGTGACCGTGATTGCAGCAGGCTTCGAAGGTGGAGAGCCTCCGGCGCGCAAGTCCGCGCCTGTAATAGCCGCAACTGATGCAACGGGCGATATCCCGACCGTGCAGCAGCCACGAGCAGTTGTCTTCGATGATGCTGGAGATGACCTGGACGTACCGGACTTCCTCAAGTAGGGCTCGGGCCCGTCATGGCACCTGAAGGAGTGGGTGCGCGGCCGCCGACCATGGGTAGGCACTTCCCCGACCTACTGGTGGATCGCGGTGAGCTACCTGGCGCGCTGTGGTGTGTCACAACGAGGTTCGGCGGGGTGAGTTCGGAGCCATACGCTGAATCGAACCTGGCCAACCATGTCGGCGATGATGCATCCGCTGTCCTCGCGAACAGGGGTGCGGTAGTCGAATTGTTCCCGGGCATTACTGATGTTGCCTTCGTGCAAGCCGAACACGGCGCCCAGGTCCATTACGTAACAGGTGGCGAACAGGTACCGAGCGGGGATGCCCTAGTGACCGACGCTCCGCTGATGGGGCTTGCTGCCTTGGGCGCAGATTGCGCCGTGGTGGGCCTTAGCGCCCAGCGAGCCGACGGCAGCTATTCGATCGCGGTGCTGCACTGCGGATGGAAGGGGCTCGTTGCCGATGTTGTTGGCAGCACGATTGCCCAACTTCGCACCGGCGGTGCGTCGCAAATCACGGCAATACAGGGTCCGGCCATCTGCGGTGTCTGTTACGAGGTACCTGTGCAACGTTGCGAGGAAATTGCAGACTCTTGCTCTGCAGCAGTGGCCGTCGCGGCCCTTCCCCGCCTCAGGGAAGGGGCGGCCTCATCCAGCGGTATTGATATCGGCGCAGGTGTCCAGGCCAGACTGGAAGAACTCGACGTTCACGTTGCCACCCGATTCGGTTGCACTTATGAGGATCAGCGGTGGTTCAGCCTGAGGCGGGCGACAAATCAACATGGACCAACGGCTCGCACCGGACGGCATGCGTTGGCAATGGCACTGGCATGAGCATAAATGAAGAGCGACGTGAGGAAGTTCGCGCGAATCTCGCGGAGGTTCGAGAACGGATCGACCGAGCCACGGTTGATGCCGGAAGGACCGATCAGGTCCTCCTGGTGGTCATCACCAAAACATTTCCTGTTTCGGATGTCGACATCTTGGTCGGTGAGGGAATTCGCGATGTCGGAGAAAACCGGGATCAAGAAGCCAGGGCCAAGCACGCTGAAGTGCAATCTCCGGAATTGCGCTGGCACATGGTTGGACGGTTGCAAAGCAACAAGGCGGCATCCGTTGCACAGTGGGCTGATGTGGTCGAGTCGGTCGATCGGGAGTCCTTGGTGCCCCGGCTGGCCCGAGGTGCGCGTGAGGCCCGCGCATCGCGCTCTCCACTTGAACTACTTATCCAGGTTAGTTTGGACGCCCCGGATGCGATCAATCGCGGTGGCGCCCGACCATCGGATGTCCCACGAATCGCGCAAGCTATTGCGCAGGTTGGCCCCGAGGTGCGCTTAGGCGGCCTTATGGCCGTCGCTCCGCATCCGGACTCAGGGGTTGATCCGGCGCTGGCCTTTGATGAACTAGCGCAGGTGTCGCAGGCCTTGCGTGTCGATCACCCGGAAGCCACCGTGATCTCAGCGGGAATGAGCGGGGATCTCGAGGCGGCAATCCAGGCTGGTGCGACACAAGTGCGGATAGGTGGCGCGGTACTCGGGCAACGAACCCTCGTGCAGTAGCGTCTAATTGCTGCAGGGGGTAGCGCCTGCGCTGGAATGCCCCAACCGAAGGGCCAAACGAACAAGGGAGGTACGCCATGGCTGGTGCAATGCGCAAAATGGCCGTGTACCTCGGACTGGTGGAAGACGACTCCTTTGATTCCTACGACGACTACGAAGAGGCCGAGCGCCCGAGTCGTCGGGAGCGGAAGGAAGAGCGGTCCAAGCGGGGATTTCGCGACCGATACGACGTAGAAGAGGACGAAGACGTTTACGAAGTCCGCAGCGTTCGACCGATCAATGAGCCCCGCGCGGTGCGCACGGTCCGGCCCGATAGTGGTCCTGAGCGCCTACCCACCAGCGCCCCGCTGCCAGGCCGCGGCGTACCGGTCGGAGATCTGAGCCGCATAGAGACCATCCACCCGCGGTCCTACAACGACGCCCGCAGAATCGGCGAGGAGTTCCGCTCGGGTATCCCCGTGATCATGAATCTCGGTGACATGGATGATCTCGATGCCAAGCGGATCATTGACTTCGCAGCAGGTTTGGTTTTCGGACTGCATGGGACGATCGAACGCGTAACCGGCAAGGTGTTCCTTCTGTCGCCAGCCAATGTCGACCTCGGTGACCAAGCGCGTGCTCAAATAGCGGAAGATGGATTCTTCAATCAAAGTTAGCGTGTTTGTGTACCGGTTTACCCACCAGGGGAGTGTTTGCTGTTGAGCAGCATCGGTCAGATTCTCGCCACCGTGCTGTGGCTGTATTGGCTTGTCTTAATCGGCCGACTCGTCTTTGATTTTGTGCGCATTTTTGCTCGTTCGTGGGAACCGCGCGGTCCGATTCTGCTCGCTGCGGAATTCGTGTATTCGCTCACCGACCCGCCGCTGCGGGCCTTGCGCAAGGTGATTCCACCTCTACGACTCGGTAGCGTTTCACTGGACTTGGCATTTCTAGTGCTAATTCTGGGCGTGCAGTTGCTGATTAATTTCGTCGTGCTGCTCTAGGCTCAATCCTGTGGATGTAAGCGCGAGCGACGTACGCGAGGTGCGCTTCGGCACCACCAGGATCAAAGCCGGATACGACATCAGTGAAGTTGATCAATTTCTTGATCGGGTGGAGAAGGCGATTGCTGCCTACACCGAGAACTACCAGCGGGCGCAAGATGAAGCCGACGCCCTTCGGTCCCAGGTGCAACAGGTCCAAAGGCGACTTGAGTCTGCTCAAGTGGAATTGGACGAAGCCCGCGCGCAGGCACCAGCGGCCGTGGTCAATGGGACCCGCGACACCATCGTCGTCGAAACGACGGGGACGGCTCCGCCACCGAGTGAGGCCGCTGATATTGAGTCCACGACGGAAAACCCCGTTGTAGTGGTTGCATCGATCGACACCGAATCTGGGGAAGTGCTTGCCGATCTCACGCGCATCCGGGACGACGTTCGCGCGATGCTCGAACGCCAGCTAGAACTGGTGGATTCTGTGCAATTGCCGGACCAGGCGAGTTAGCTCGCCACCCGCTCGATAGCTATCTCCAGCGGCAACTCGGTTGCGACGACACCTGTGGATGGAGTGCCCTCGTTCACGTCGATCGCGAGGACTTCGGAAGCGACATCCGCAGCGTGTTCGATGAACACCGCTCGCATGTCGGCGTCCTGTGTCGACCACGTCACAACGATTCGATCGGTGATCTCGAATCCGGAGGCCTTACGCGCCTCCTGGATAACTCTGATCACCTCTCGGGCCAACCCGGCTCGGCGGAGGCCTTCGTCAATGGTCAGGTCGATAGCCACAGATTCCTCGGCATCGCTGGCAACTGCCCAACCCTCTCGAGGAGATTCGGTGATGAGGACGTCTTCCGGGCCAATCTCAACTGTGCTGCCATCAACCGTCAGTGTGGTCGTGTCTGCCGTGCGCAACTCGTGCGCCAGGGCGATTGGGTCGGCCGAGGTAATCGCTGCTGCAACGGTCGGGGTGTCTTTCCCAAACCGGGCACCCAGTGCGCGGTAATTGGCCTTGATGGATATGTCCACCAATCCTGCATCGGAGTTCAAAGGTTCCACCGAACGGACGTTGAGTTCCTCACTGACTTCCGCGACGAGCTCATCTGGCATGTCTGACCAACCGGGTGCTGATACCAAGACGCGCGAGAGCGGTTGCCGAGTTCGAATGCTGCTTGAGGCACGTGCCGCTCTTCCGAGCTCAACGACTGACCTCACTTTGCTCATATTGTCTTCCAAGGTTTGGTCGATGAGGGAATCAGTAACGGTTGGCCAGGACGCCAAGTGCACTGACACGGGTGCCTGCTCATCTGTGGAGCGGAACAAGTCTTGCCAGACTCGCTCGCTGATGAATGGTGTGTAGGGAGCAAGGCACAAGGTGACTATGCGAAGTGCTTCATGCAAGGTAGCCAGCGCAGCGGGGTCCCCGTCCCAGAATCGGCGCCGCGTTCGGCGCACGTACCAATTGGACAGATCGTCAATGAAGCTTGCGAGGATGCGTCCACCACGCTGAGTGTCGAAATTCTCGAGTGCGTCATCCACCTCCCGAGCCAATCGCCCGGCGGCGGAAAGCACCCAGCGATCGATGGCGGGGCGGTCGGCTGGTGCAGGCGCTGGATCGCTGGGCTGCCAACCTGCGGTGCGCGCATACAACGCTTGGAAGGACACCGTGTTCCAGTAAGTGAGCAGTGTGCGTCGAACTACGTCCGCGATTGCGGTGTGGCCCACGCGGCGGGCTTGCCAGGGAGATCCGGAAGCCAACATGAACCAGCGCACCGCATCTGCCCCGTGGTCATCCATCAGCGGGATGGGCTCGAGCACATTGCCGACGTGCTTGCTCATCTTGCGGCCGTCTTCATCCAAAATGTGCCCAAGGCATACGACGTTCTTGTACGACGATCGGCCGAAGACCAGAGTTCCAACGGCCATGAGGGAGTAGAACCATCCCCGCGTCTGGTCGATTGCTTCGCAGATGAAATCCGCCGGGTACTGGGCTTCGAAGCGGTCGGTTTGCTGGTGTGGGTAACCGAGCGCAGCGAATGGCATAGCTCCGGAGTCGTACCAGCAGTCGATCACCTCGGGGACTCGATATGCCGGTTCTTGGCATTCGGGACAGGGCAGAGGGATATCGTCGACGTACGGCCGATGCGGATCGACGTCGTTGACATCCAGGCCAGCGAGCTCGGATAACTCGGCTAGAGAGCCAATTGCTGTCAAGTGTTCAGATGGACAGCGCCAGATGGGTAACGGCGTACCCCAATAGCGGTTTCGAGATAGCGCCCAATCCACATTGTTGGTGAGCCAGTCTCCGTACCGTCCCCACTTGATGGTTTCGGGATACCAATTTGTTTTCTCGTTCTCAGCGAGGAGTTGGTCCTTGATCGCCGTGGTTTTGATGTACCAGGAGGGCTGTGCGTAGTACAGCAGTGGCGTGTGGCATCTCCAGCAATGTGGGTAGGAGTGTTCGTAGGGATCCCTGCGGAACAACAGGCCGCGCGCGGCGAGATCGGTAGTGAGTGTTTCGTCTGCCTTCTTGAAGAAGACGCCACCTACCATCGGCACCGAGTCAGCGAAGTGTCCGTCAGCTGAGATCGGGTTCACCACCGGTAGTTCGTATTGTCGGCAACTCGCAAGATCGTCAGCACCGAAAGCCGGGGCTTGGTGAACGAGGCCGGTGCCATCATCGGTGGTGACGTAGTCGGCGAGGATCACGAAATGGGCATCGGGGATGTCAACGAGTTCGAATGGTCGCTGATACGAAACACGCTCGAGATCACGCCCGGTCATGGTTTCTAATACTTTGACCTCTTCGTCACCGAAAACTCCCGCGATGCGCTCGGTCGCGAGAACCAGCCGTTCTCCATTGGCCCGCTCGATGACCGCGTACGTGGCGTCAGGGAGTACCGCCACAGCAGTGTTCGAGACGAGTGTCCATGGAGTGGTCGTCCAGACCAGCAGTGCGACGCCGGGATAGGAAGCCAAAGGGCCCTCACCGGTCACGGGGAAGCGGACGTATACCGATGGATCGACAACGGTTTCGTAGCCCTGCGCTAGCTCGTGATCGCTCAGCCCAGTTCCACAACGTGGACAGTAAGGAGCGACGCGGTGGTCTTGGACGAGTAGGCCGGCATCAAAAATGGTTTTTAGGGACCACCACACGCTTTGGACGTAATCTGGATTCATCGTCCAGTAAGCCGAATCCGTATCAACCCAAAAGCCCATCCGGGTACTCATTTGGGTGAATTCGTCAACGTGGCGCAGGACCGACTCCCGGCAGCGTGCGTTGAACTCCGCAATGCCGTAGTCCTCGATGTCCTGCTTGCCGTTAAAGCCGAGCTCTCGTTCAACGGCCAGTTCCACCGGGAGGCCGTGACAGTCCCACCCGGCCTGCCGAGGCACGAAGTAGCCCTTCATCGTCCGGTACCGAGGGAAGATGTCCTTGAAGACGCGGGCTTCAACATGGTGGGCGCCCGGAGTGCCATTTGCTGTTGGAGGTCCCTCATAGAAGGTCCACAGTGGGCGATCAACCGAACCCTGGAGCGTTAGTTCGAAGACCGCCTCGCGATCCCATAGATCCAAGATTGCTCGCTCCATGGCCGGCAGGTCGACCTGCGCGGGCACGGCGTTATACATGGCGCCTCCTGTCCAAGCGGGCAGGATAGTGCCGCAGGCGTCGGCGTGCCGGTGGCCGGTGATGCGGTGGTCGGCTCTAGTATTCCCCGATCCCGCCGCGAACACCGATCGCGTTGGGTTTTCGACACTCAAGGGGGCTGCGATGGCCAAGGACGCTTCCGCAAGGAAGACGGCTGCCAAGAAGGCTTCCGCGAAGAAGGCTCCGGCGAAGAAGCCGGCTGCGAAGAAGGCTCCCGCGAAGAAGACTGCTGCCAAGAAGGCTCCGGCGAAAAAGCCGGCCGCGAAGAAGCCGGCGCCAGTCAAGAAGGCAGCGCCAGCGAAGAAGCCGGCGCCAGTCAAGAAGGCAGCGCCAGTTAAGAAGGCAGCGCCAGTTAAGAAGGCAGCGCCGGTTAAGAAGGCGGCTGCGAAGAAGGCAGCGCCAGCGAAGAAGCCAGCCGCGACGAAGACCCCGGTGAAGAAGTTGCCCCGACCCAAGCGTCGGCCCGTCGTGCGGGAGGAC
>Ga0209953_1000041_pt1 | contig 53363 bp, 73 predicted proteins | sample SalPonred_H2O_MG_FD_185713 | JGI IMG/M metagenome (GOLD analysis project Ga0209953, IMG submission 185713) | Salt pond water microbial communities from South San Francisco under conditions of wetland restoration - Salt Pond MetaG... | ecosystem: Environmental > Aquatic > Non-marine Saline and...
ATGAGGGTGCTGTAGCTAAAGTTTTTGGAGAAAAAGGTAAAGAGATTGCTAATAAGTTAGACCCTACACTAACCCCTAAGCAGAAGTATGTAGAGGTTTATAAGCAAATAAGACAAGAGATAAACGAGAACGCATTAGAAGAGTTTAACGCCTTACAAAATGAAAAAGAATCAAAACCTAAAGCTGATAATACTCAAAAAGAACAGATAGAAAAGTTTAGACAACAAGAAATAGAAGAGGTTGAGTTAGCTATTGCTCGTTCTAATGAGACTGGTGAAATACCTGTTGTAAGAGGTCAAGCTATAAATACATCTACAATTGATAACATAAATAAAAAATACGATAATCAGTTACAAGTAGATACAGAAACTGCACAATATTTAATTGATTTAAAATCTACCAAAGATTCTGATCCAACTACATATTGGTCTGTTGGGACTGTTTCAGTAGGTGTTGCTGAATCAGGTACAGTAATAGATACAGAGGATGGATCTTCATTAGTAAAAGATGATGGAGATATAATAGGTTTATTTAAGAAACCAACATCAAAAACTAAAGGTGTTGCTCAAGATTTATTAAAAAAATCTGTAGAAGCAGGAGGTGTAAAGCTTGATAATTTTGATGGATACCTTACTAAACAGTATGAAAAAGCTGGTTTTAGAGTTGTTGCTAGAACACCGTTTAATAAAAAATTTGCTCCTGACGGGTGGAACCAAGAAAAACACGGAACACCAGATGTTGTTGCTATGATTTATGATCCTGAATCTAAATTAAACATTGAAGAAAAAATGTTTGATGATATTGAGAATGGATATGAACAAATGATTGATTACAGAGATAGCTTATTGTCAAAACCTGAAGTTACTGAAAAAACAACAGAAAAAGAAATACAAAAAGATATCGTAGATAACAACTTAGAGTCATTTGCTAATAGAATTATTGAAGGTGGTATAGATAACTTTTCTGATGAAGCGTTACAGTTTTATGCAGAGAACAAGGATGCTATAGATAATCTAGTAAAAGAAAAGCAAAAAAAAGTACCTAAGGATAATTCAAACATAAGAAGATTAGCAGTACGTATTGCTGATGGTCAACAAAACTTTAGTGATGCAGATATAGATTTGTTTGCGGCTAACGAACAGAAGGTTAGAGAAGAAGCTGATGCTATAGCTAAAACTAGAGGTATTCAAATAACATCTGACAACTACAAGAATATTATAAAGTCAACTAAAAGACCTAGAAAAAAAGTTGTCACCGATGAATATGCAGCTCTAAAAGACCAAATTAGATTAGAGGCTCGTGCAGCTCGTGAAGCTAAAAAGGATTATAAGAACAAACTAAAAGAATTAGCAGGTAAAGTAAAAGCCTTAATGAAATCTGGTAGTATATCTACAAAACAAGCAGAATTAATAACAAGAAGGTTAGCTAATCTAAACATTGACAACCCTAAGATGGTTAATAGATTTATTGACTACATGGATAAAGTCTATAATGATGCTGACTACCAGAATAAATTAACAAACGCAAATAAATTAAGAAAAAAAATAAGAAGATTAAGCAAGAACAATGAAGCTACATTAGTTGAAGTATCTAATACATTTAAGAACATAGATCCTTCTACAGTAAATAATATAGACCAATACATAGAGAAATCTGAAGCTTTAGTTGAAGGTCTTACTAAAAGTAACAGAAGAAAAATAAGTTCTGCGGTTGACATCTCAAATATAAAATCTTATATAGAAACAATAGAAAAGGAAATATTAGATAATAAAAGAAAAGAGTTTACAGAAGCAACAGGTTTAAAGTCTGAAGACTTATCTTATGATGAAATGATGAGTATTCTTTACAGCCAAGAGAGCAGTGAAGATAAGATATTAGAAGCTAAAGATGATGCAATAAGAAAAGGTGTTAAAAAAGCTTTTGAATACTACTCTTCTATTTTAAATAAAATGATTGAGGGTATTGATCCTTTTAATCCTGGACAGAAAATTGAAATAAAAGATAAAAACTTATTAAAAAAGTTTTCTGAAATTGATTTAGATGAAATGAAAACATCTACAATGCTTTCAGCTCTTGATGCTTTAATTAATGTAACAACTAACCCTGAAGCTACAGGAGGTATTGGTAAGATTGTTAGTAGAAATGAAGGTAAGAATAATGCTAAAGATGTTGTAAATAAAGGTATTGTTGCTGATAAGCTTGGAACTGTAGGTAGATTATGGAATAAGTACATATCAACAGCTAATATGATGTTTGAACAATTATTTGTAGGTCAGAGTAAGGCTGAGTTTGTAGAAAATAAATCTGGATTCTCTAAGCTTGCATTTGATTATACTAAAGCAGATAAGATAGCTGATAAGCTTTTTGCTAAATACAATAATAAGTTCAATAAACAAAAGGCTAACAATAAAAAATTCTTTGAGAATGAGAATATTTTTGAGAGAGCTATAATAGCAAGAGTTCAAAGAACAATTGAAGGTAGTGAAAAATCTGAATTTGAAAGACAGAAATCACTTATAGAACAAAGTTATAAAAAACTAAAAGAAAACGGTGATGATAAAGCTGTTATACTAGAAAGTTTATATAACAAATTATTAGAAGGTTCTAACAATGTTGATGATGTTTTAGCAAAAGCAGATAAAGTAAATGTAGATGCTGTTTCTGAGATGCAGTCTATATGGTCTGAGGTGTTACCACAATTAAAAGACGTATCTCTAAACTATTACAATCAAGTATTAAGTGAAGATAGTTTTTATACTCCTGATTTCTTTGATAAAATGGAAGAAGTTTCTGAAATAGAAGACCTTGAGGTATCAAATTTTGGAGATACATCCAAAGCTGTTTATGATAAAAAAACTGGTACGCTAAATAAAAATCAAAGGACAAAGAAAATTGATAAGTTTGTTGTTAGTTTTGATTTTGACTTCAGAAACCAAACTGCTTTAAGAGATGCGTTAAGAGATATAAACTCTGCTGCAACAATACAAGAAATAGTAGGGTTTATAAATTCAAAATCTTATAAAAAAATATTTCCTAACGATGCAAGTGGACAAATATTAAGAGAAAGACTTGTAAACTATTCTAAAATAAAAAGGAATAAAGATTTTATAAATAAAGATAGTAGAGAGGTAAATAAAATAATGAATAGGATATCTAAGATAGGTGTCGCTAGAGCTTTAGCTACTATATTTCAGCCAATAAAACAGGTTGTCCCTGTGTTATTTAATACAGCTGTAAATCTTGGAGATAAAATGTATTTACTTCCAAAAGCTATTAGACTTTATTTAACTAAAAAAGATGTAAGAGATTTTATAGATAGAACAAACGCACCTGTAACACAGAGAGGTATAGGTTCTGTAACTACTCTAGACTCTGCAGAAAGTCAAATAAAATCAAGTAAAGACAACAACTTAAATAAATTTTTAAAACCTTTCTCTAAAATATCTGAGTGGGGATTAAATAATGTGTTAGTAAAACCTGATGTATTTGCTGCTAAAGTGTCTTTCTTAGCGTATTATTTAGAAAGAGATAATGTATCTAATTTTAAAGATGCAGAACCAAAACAAGAAGCAGCTATGTATGCTGAAAGAAAAGTTTCAAGAACACAGAATACATCAGATGAAGCTATGCAAGGTGATTTCTTTTCAAATAAAAATTCTTCTGTTCAATTCATTAGAAAAACTTTGTTCCCATTTGCAAACTTCAGTATGAACCAAAAAACTAGAGTTTACGCTGATTTTAAAGTTTTGTCTAAAGCAAGATCTCAAAATAAACAAGATGTTGTTTCAGCTTTAACTTCATCATTTGGTACTTTAACAGAGATGATGGTTTTCCATACAATAGGATACTACATAACTAGTTTCTTAACAAATATGGCTTATAGCTTAATTGGATACTATGAAGATGACGAGGAAAAGAAGAAAAGAGTTAGGAACCAATTAAAAGGTAAATTAACAAGTATAGCAACAGATTATTTATCTCCTATACCTTTCACAAACCCAACCATAGCAAGTAGTATAAACTTTATATTACGAAACGTACAAAGTGGAGATGATGTTTTTCAATTATTTTCTAACGATGAAATGTCATTCACTCAAAGAATGGGAGTATTAGGTATATCAGTAGATAAGGCTGGTAAAATCTTTGAACTAACATCAATGATTGTTAACAGAACTTATACTGATAATTTTGGTAGAGAGAAAGAAATATCTTCTGAAGGTGTAAATAATTTAGAAAAAGTATTAATACCTTACTTAATGTACTCTTTAGGTCTACTTCCTGGTGAAGCAGGTTATATGTCAGAGAAAATAATAAAGGTGTCTAAAAAAATGAAAGACAATAGCATACCTTTAATTTCAATAGAAGATAATAAAGAGATATTAGGTACATCAACTCTTAAAAAAGGTGGTCTTAAAAAGTCTAGCCTAAAAAAGTCCAAAAGAAAATAAAAGTCATTATTAGTGATAATATTAGTGATGATATAAGTTTTTTCATAATTTAATAATTAAAAAAAAGCCTGTACTTAGTACGGGCTTTATTTATGATTTATTCATTTTTTAAATATAATCAATATTATCTGGATTGATGCCTTTATCTGAAAGGTATCTCTCCATATGTTCTTCTCCAAAGAATGTTTTCTTTAACTCTTCTTTCTTTCCTTCATTGTTTGTGTAAGTGATTTTTACTTTTGTTGCCATAATTATAGTGTTAAGTGCGATATCCACGCTATTAGTCCATTAATGTTTAATGCTACAAGGTTCCACTGCTTTCTTGATGATGTCTGTACTACAACACATATAAAACCAAAAATATATAACTTGGGTTCTACAGTCCATTGGGCAGCTATTAATAATCCACTACCCATGTAACCAACCCTAGAGGCTATCCTCTCCCAAGGTGTCAGCTTCCTTTTTCTTACCAGTAACTTTCCTATCTTTTTTTTCATCTAGTTTCTGTTGAAGCTTTCTTATAAGATTATAGTCTGGCTTATCTTTAAGTTTCTCTTGTATTATTCTATTTATTAATTTTTTCATTTAAGTATGTTTCTAGTGCAGCCAATGCTCTCCAAGCGACCTTACCTAAGTGTAGAACACCGTCATCGTCTACAGGGTTATGAGAGTGATCAATAAGATGCCTAACTAAAGCATCCTCGTGGTCAAAACTTTTTGACTTATCCCAATGAAGAGGCTTTTCTGGGTTATGCTGATCGTTACCAACCTTACTCACAGAAGACACATACTTCATTGCGTTAGGAAAATACTTTATAACACCCGTATAAACAGGTTGGTTCTTTCTTTTAATATCACTACCAAATTCATTTGAACTAGTAGTCTCCCAATATTTTTTACTATTATTCATTTTATGATGATATTTTTATTAAAAACAAAACCAATATCACAAACCAAAAAGCCAACAGAATAAACGATAGTGACATTAAAAAAAATAACCTAATGTACTTTCTCATTATATTAAAATATATGAGTTAATCGTGCTATCTGTCCGTGAACTGGATGGTGTATATAACCTTCAACAGCCTTAGGATTGTGTTGGTATCCATTCCTATGATGCCAAGAATCCGTACCACTAGGACTCCTTAAACTCTCCACAGTTACACCTACAAAATCCTTAGCGTTCTTATGATGAACGTGGTGTGTGTACACATACCTATGCTTTGTGTCAGCCCAATCCCTAGAAGATTCTTGAGCCATAAGTAAAGGTAAGTCCTGGAACTTAGCTCCGTCACCGTGAGTTGTACCTATAAGGTTAGATCCATATTTTATGTACTTTCTATGTGATATAGATGTATCAAACGTTACGTTGGTAGAGTTTTTAAACCAAGTCTTTATTACATCAGCAAGGAAGAACCCATTTGTATAATCGTGATTAGAAGGATTGTACATTACGTGTACATCTGCAATAGGCATTAACATCTCTATAATCTCTATGTAGATGTTCTTAGCCTTCAAGAAGTTATCGTACCACATCCCATCAGTATCTTGTGGAGTGCCTGATGTTGTCGTTCTTTTAGGTGTGTCTATATGTAATATGTCATTACCAATAACTAAAACAAACTTATCAATATTAAATCCACTTGCTTTAGACAAAATACCTTTTACACCATCCCTTACTCTCTGTACAGCTATCTCTGAATTGTACTCCTCACCAGTCTCAAAAGACGTAGCAAGCTTTCCTATGTGAACATCAGCGGGGTCTATGACTAATAGATGAGGTTCTGAAAGTTCCATTCTTGGGAACTTCTTAAACTTAGGAGCATAATCCTTCATCTCATCAATTAACTCACTACATATATCTCTTAACTGTACAACCTCTGGTCTAATTTTTACAGAATACTCTTTAGTCTTATCCCAGTACTCGATTACAGAATTAAAGTCTATACCTCTGTTTACACAGTGTTTTAATAAACCTTCATTCTTTATTTCTTTTAGTTTTTCTTGTTGCTCTGGAGTCAGAGCATACTTTGGATTCCCTCCGTCTGATGGTTTTGATTTTACTTTTAACCCTAAAGTTATAGCAATATCATCAGATAATCTATTATATTTCATTTTTGAATGTTTTTTTTAAGTCGTCTAATACCTCTTGGATATTATTTACAGTAGGTTTTACCCTAACAAAGTCATCATCAACAAGAGCCTCGTAAAGTTCATCACATAAGTCGTATATGATGTTCATACTTGAGTTGACAAATTTAATTTTCTGATCTTCTATATTCATTGTTTAAGTAAAAAAAATAGGTACAGTATTGTTAAACGTATAACTAGCGACTGTTTTAAGTTAATTCAACCTGTACCTATCTAAAATCAAAAAGAATGGTAAGTGTTATCGTATTTCGTTTCCGTAACTTCTTGTACAAAGATATAAACAAGATTTAATTAAACGTGTTTTTACAAGTGAAACATATCAACAAGTTTTTAACATAGTTAATCTCCATTGTAAACTTCCACATTGAAACCGTACTTCTCTAACTCTTTTAACCGATAATCCTGTAGCTTTGACGTTCTCCCCGTCTTAGTCTTTACTTCTGAAAATAAAACAGGTGTGTTAGGAGGTATCGCAATAAGATCTGGTATTCCGTTCTTATTTGTCTTTATGAGCTTTATTACATAGTAACCTTCAGCTTCAAGTTGATCTATACGTTTCTTTTGTATCTTTTGTTCTGTCATGATGTTTAATTATAATAAAAAAATAAGAGAGGCTTCGGGTCTTTCAAGGTTACTGACTAAGCCTGATTTTATCTATACCTACTGTTAACCTTTTTTCAGTATAGCCACCTTTATCAGTGGTGTGCTCGTTACAGCTTCACTACCCCTCCTAAAATTTATTCATCGTAATATTCTTTAATAGTGTTAGAGTTAAATCCAATAGCCATTAACATACTAACCCACATTTCGTGTAGTTCATTTATATTAATATCAGAATAATCTTTTTCGATACTTGTTTTTGTATCCCATTGTTGTACTGTTAGTTTAAAGGGTTTGTTAATCATATCTTTATTTTTTTATTCATATTAAAACTGTGAATATTTGTCACGGTTTTGTTTGTTTAATTCTTATATAAGTTGCAATAAATTCCTAACTCTACTTCGTCTCTTTCCTTCGCTTTTTCATAAGAGGGAAAAATATCAGGTACATCATTACTATATTTTTCTACCATTACTCTATATGTACCCCAAATTGTTCTTTTAAGATACCAATTACCTGTTAATTGTCTTTGTTTCATATCTTTATAATTTAATTATTATTTATACAACCACATTAAAACGTGGTTCAACAGTCGATAAAAAGCATTAAAACGCTTCTTATCTTGGTGTTGGCAGTCATATTATTGCTCTAATGGTCTGTAATATTCTTCACAATGGTCGCATTGGCTATCACATATACTTTCTCCCTCAATATCTCGCTGGCAATAAAACGCACTGCCAACACCGTATAAACGTAATGCTAACACCTCGTTTTCTAACCATTTTACGTAATGGTCTGTATATTTACCAGAACCTTTGTAATTTCCAAACTCTTTGTAATATTCCTTTTGTAATTTACATCTTTTGCTCACCCTATTTAATTTCAGTTATTAATTAATCGCACTACGCTTATACAATTCCGTTATGTGGCATTAGTCCACGCTTATTATTTTACTTTTGTGCTTAAACCGATTACATTCAATAGCTTCTTTTGCTTCAATTTCCGTATTGTAAAACCCAGTAGTCATTCCATCTATATTGTTGAAGTTGTACCAAAAAGGTATATACCAAACTTTTTTCTGAACCTCAAAACTTGTTAAGTAAAAGTTTTCGTGCTTTTTTATTCTGTATTTTGCCATCATTCAAACGCCACATAACACCGTATAAAATTAAGTGCTACTATGGTCTTTTTAAAGGTTAATATTTGTTTATTAAATTCATTTCTTTTTCGTTGGTGAGTGCTTATTCATACGTACCTAATCTTATATAATTCCGTTAGCCACAATAAAAATTACTGTACCGCTATAAACTGCCCACACACAGGGCAAATTATGTACCGCCCATCTCTATCGCTTTGCACGTCTTTTGGTTCGTATTGCAATTCGCTATTACATTTCCCACACACTTTATCTTTAGCCTTAACTTCAACTTCTCCTACTTTTATTATTTTCATCTTAGTAATTTTAACAGATGCCTAACAATGGCTAAAGTTAATTTCTTTTCAAGTGCTTCTATATAGCCTTTTATTTTATTGTTTTCGTTTTCAAGTTCTCTAACCTTACTTATAACTAAATTTAATTGCTCTTTATGATATATTTTTGCATAAGCCCTTATGTCTGCTTTATGGCACTTAAACCAATACTTATCATTATCATCTACATAGGTTAGTATTTTATCTAAAAACTTTTCACTTTCTGTCATATCTATTTATTTTTTAATTGTTTTTGTAGTTCTTCTTTATCTTTTTCAAGTTGTTTGTTTTTGTTTTTCAACCAATTAACTTCAAAAGAGTAAACTTTTATTATTTCTTTAAGTTCTTTTTTCTTCATTTTTATTCCTTTGCACCGTTTTCTTTTAATATTTTATCAGTCAATTCTGTTACTTTTTGCCTATCCATAGAATAAGCTGCTACAACTTCCTGTATTTTTATAAAATCGTTAAAGTCAAAATCATTTAATAAAAACGATATAAAGTCCATACTATTAGATACTAACTTATCTCCCATTTCGTTTTCGTCATTTTTTTCTATTTCATTAAAATAAACTGTTTCAATATCTATTAAATCGTCGATAGTTCTTTTAACGTTCTTTTTTACTCTATGTTTAAAAACACCTAACTGGCTGCACTCTTCTAAAAAGTGTAAGTTAATAAAAGACATTAATATTGCTCCAGATATTTTCTCTATTTGTTTTTCATTCATAATTTTAATTTTTTTTCATATAAGCAAACCTTTGTATGTCGAAGTGATTTCTTCATTGGTTCGCTAAACTCTACCTCAGATACTTTTTTTAAGTACATATAACTATTATCCACCACCAAGCACAAGTAATCTTCATCAGGTAATGGATCATTCTTTTGGAACATCCAAGATACAGGGAATATGTTATTACTAATATGACTCTTTACGTGAATATTTACGTCACCTATGACAAGATCAGCATCAAATGACTTCATTTTTTTTGAGTAAATGTTAAGATCTGGTGATAATAAAGACCTTCCCTTTTTTATAAAGAAGTTATACACCAAAAACTCTGCAACCTTACCGTTGTAAATGTCATTTATTATTTTATTCTTGTCGTTCTGACCCCTCCTATTATACTCGTCTAAAGACGAAGAAAAACTGAACCTAGAAAACAACTCACACTGTAATCTTTGGTATTCTGTTATAGTTCCTAACTTTATTTTACCTAACATCGCTTCTAAAGTGTCTTAACGTATAATCTTTCTTATTTATAACAGACTTATAAACCTTACTCTCAATACCTCCCTCAGAGAATATCCAAAAAACCTTGTTGTACTTTCTGTCTTTAGTAGTCATCCTATCTCTAGCCTGCCAGTATGACGTTGCACTGAAGTCTATATTATAGAACACAATGTAATCAGCATTCCTTAATGATATACCCTCACGACCTGAAACTATCTGCAATGCTATGTGTTTTTGCGAGCTATTAAACTCTTCTAGGTCTGTACATATCATATCTCCAAAAACCTCCTTTAGAGCGTCTAATTCAGCCTTAAACTTATAGAATATACCAAGTTTTTTATCTGAGAACCTCCACTTTATGTACTCAGCTTTACTTGTGTCAAGAACCATACTCTTACCTGACTCAAACTTTACAGTTCCACTGTACATTTGATGTAGTTTTGACATAAGTTTTACACCAGTATCAGCTAGTATTACCTCATCATCTAACTCAATAACAAGGTCACTCTTAAGTTCCTTGCACATATCATAAGTATTCACTCTCATAGGTACTTTAATAATCTCCTCCTCTATAGTAGATTCAAAACCAGCTTGTACCTGAGTGTAAGATATAATGTAAGGACTCATAAGATCATTAATACTTTGAAGACCTCCAGAGTAATCTTTTATCTTGTATCCATTTATGTTTCTCTCAACCGTTCTTACATGATCATCAGAGAACCTATAAAAATTCTTGTACTCCCTAAAAGGGTTTGTTGGAATACCATACACCTGGTGATACATTTGACTGTAGCTCTCTGGAGTAGGTGTTCCTGACAGAAGACACACAGAACAATTATTCTTCTTTATTAATTCTCTAACCTTCTTAGCTCTATTACTAGGCTTAGGGAAAGCTCCAAGACCGTGAGCCTCATCAAGTATTATCATATCCCACTTTTCATTTGGTATCTTATGTATAGACTCATAGTTTATAGTAAACAACGAGAACGTTGGAGACATTAAATCGTAGTCAGATGTTATTGATGATATTGCCTTCTTCTTTGTTAAAAATAAAACATTCTTACACCCCAACCTTTCTGCAAGACCTAGACTAGTAAGAGTTTTACCAGTACGTACTTCCATAGCAAGATACACAAAGCGATGTACACTAACAATATTGTAAGCATCTTCTATTATTTTTTTTTGATATTCTCTAAATTCCATTGTTATTCATTTTTTCTTTTTGAAATTCTAATAAGTCAGCACACTTCTCATAGTGTTCTTCATCCTCAAAAATAGATATACAAAGTTGTGCAGCTATTATGTTAGCAGCTATCTCATCCTCTAAGCTTTCATAATCATCAAAAACATCAATGAAGAATGAAACAATACCCGAACCTCCAGCTATATCATAAGGGTCTTCCTTAAGTATTAAGTACCTGTAAGTATTTAAGGCAGTATTAAAATCATCCGTAATTTGCTCTGATTCGTTCATATACATAATTTAACTTGTTAAATGCTTCTTTTTGAGAATTAAAGACAAGTTCACTCAACTTCTCAGTACTTTTAACATACCTTCCGTTAATTTTATTATAGTCTTTACCTTCCGTTGTTATACCCTTCCTTCTGACAGCTATATGGTACTTACCAGTTTCTATGTAGTACTCAACCTTTATAAGCTCTCCAGTATTAGGATCCTCAACATTATCTGTTTTAATGTTTGTAATTGGTTTCACATATACCTGAAAATCATTATCAATGCACCATTTCATTGCATCAAAATTCAAGTCCTGGTATGATGGTTTCGGTATCTTTCTTTTCTTCAAAATCTTCTGTTTTAAATATTATCCATCTGCCTTGATTTGCTCTTCCATCAAGAACCTCAACGTATCCACCAAAATCACCGTAGTAATTCAGCCACTTATAGAACGAAATTCTAGATATGGTTTTCTTACCACTAGGTGCAAAGTCTGGATTATCATCAATGAAGTCAATATACAAGTCATCCTTGAATATCCTCTTGTTAGGCTTAATTATATCGTTCAATGAAGCCCCTTCAAGAACCCCTAACCACTCAATAAACTCATGGCACGTGTCAGCAGACAGTTTCTTAATAGCTGTATTAGACGACTCACACTCTACTAAACCAGTATTCAAATAGTTCTGTAAGTTATTAATCATGTAATTATCAAACGAACACCATTCGTCCTCTGACCATTCATCAAACAATCTCTTACCAAAATCATCAACTGGAGTAAAGTACTTCGTGTAGTACTCAGTAAGTTCCAACTCAAACTTTCTTCTGTTGAATGAGTTACCTCTACCCTTTATGGTATAGTTTGTTGTTATAACAATCTTAGGTGAGTACTTGAAAGGTATACGTATCGCATCCTTGTTCTTCTTCTCAATAGTAATACCTTCAGTAATTGCAGAGAACAGTCTCTCAAAGTTAAACCCTTTGTTTACATCATCAAATGATATTACCTGAGTGTCCGTTGTAATAGTTTGGTAAGCAAATGATTTATCAAATGAGAATGACTTACCATCTATCATAGTAACCTTCTTCATCATACTGATACCCTGAACAAACAACCCCTTACCAGTACCTCCTTTTGGATCATCACTAATAACCTCATCGTTAAGTATAATCGAAGGACAGAATCCTGGGTCTTTGTACCCGCTCATTAAGAAACCTATAGCAGACTCCAATGACTTCAATCTATCCTCTACACCTCCCGATATGTTTGATATAAACTTCTTGAAATCACAGTCTGTTACTTCACAAAAATCAAAGTCCCTATCTATCACCTGGTCAGCCCATACATAACCGTCAAGATCCACGTAGTCTACCTTAATAATCTCATCTCTTAATACCTTAACAGCACAGTTCCTAAAGTATATGAAAGAGAAATCTTTCTGATCCTCAACAAAATGAACGTCAACAGTATCTAATAATGAAAGAAAATCCTCCTTGAAGTACCTCGTTTTATCTGCAAAGAAATTGTATATAGACAAATCATCAAATCCCTCAAGGTATCCAAGAACAAAATCCTTTATCTCTTCTTCAGATGTCTTGTTTATTAAATTGTTAGTAACCTTAACAAACATATATTTATTAGAGTCGTGAGGTGCATACTTATAGAAACCATTGTGTTGAAGGTATTCCTTGTACAAGAAATGAATAATGCTTATCGAGCCTTTTTCACTCTTAACCCAAAACCTTTTTATTGAAGGATCATTCTCTAATTTCTTTACAACAGTATTAACAGTGTCCTTATCAATATCAACAATTGAACTCTTAATAGATTCACTAGACTCTCCATTACTTAATCTCTTCCTAATGTTAGACATCTTTGCATCATCCTCATAGTATTTAGTGTTATGAGCAGAAGTATTACTGTAAGCAGAGTTGATTGTAGTTTTTACCTCAGACTCTGGGAATCCAGACGATACATAATTCATCAATACATACTCAGCCAATGTTTTATTTATACCATACTCATTCAATGCAGAGGCAAAAATAAATGCGTTGTTGTTCCTTTGACCTTCAACCATAGGGTACTTCTTTACCCACCACTTAGTAAGTATATCTATAATCTTGTTACTGTCTGTTATAGGTAGTGTAGGATTGTCAACATCCCTATTTACAGGCTTGTACTCAGATACAGTTATTTTTTCCCAAACATCAGACTCACGATTAATGTATATGTCCTCATCAAAAGACTCATAACAAACCCTACTAACATTCTTAGTTGATATGTCAAAATGTTTAGAGTTATAGTAGTCTCCAAGAGAATTAAAGTAATCTTTATGATTCTCCACATCAGCAGGTATCTTTATGATAGCCTTCAAACCATTACCACTAGGACTAATAAAAACAGACATTACATACTTGTCATTCATTAATCTAGACTTCTCACTTTGCATCTCTTCAATAGTTTCATAACCATCAAAATCCAAACAAACAAGACCACTATGCTTTATCAATGAATCATCAGACCTCTTACTGAATGTTCCAGAGAAACATATAGCAGGAAGATTCTTCTTAAGCTCATTCCTTGCAGACTTGTCAGACTCATTCCTTATAGACTCTATTAAGTCTTTGTTTACACCCTCACTTATTCTTTTCAATACAGAGAATACATCTCTATGGAATGGAGTGTAAGTTTCTTTTATGTTTTTAAATATCGTTACATTCATACTTTCATCATTTTTACCATAGGCTCTAATCTTTCCTTCACTATAGGAAACTTAGTTTCTGGAAGAGAGTTAATCATCCTAAGAATGTCATTAATTATAGGGTTATCAGATACCTTAAGGTTATCGTACTTTTCTTTTAATTTAGAGTATTTAGTAACTAATTTACTATGCCTTTTATACAAATCATCCACCTCTGAATTAAGACCAAATTCCTCAATTATCTCAAGCTTTATCTCATAAAAACGAGGGTAGTGCTTAGGCATTATCGGTACAAGGTTTTTTAAGTAGTGTATTACAGTCGCATGATTGTAACCAATGTAGTCTGCTAGTCCAGATTTTGTAGGGTATTTAATGTAATTGTAAGCTATATCATAGAACACACACCTAGCCATAACGTAGTTAATTTTTCTTGATTTATCTCTTAAGTCTAAGTCTGCTTTTTCATTTATTATTTCTACCAATTCTTTTAATGTTGATTTCATTTCTTTTGATTTTTTTTATTATTACACCCCTCCGAAGAGGGGCATAGTAATAGTTAATGATTAAAGGTCAAACTCAACCTCTTCTTCTGCCATCACAGATTCTTGCTCATCCTTACGGAAGTACTCATCTAAGTACACTTTAAGATCCGAAGCAGATGCATCCGCCATACCTGACTCCTTAGACGTTAAACTCTTACCTAAAGTAAAGTCTGGAGTAGAGTATTTCACGCTCCCTTTCTTCTGGTCTTTAGATGCGTTAATCTCAACCCATTGGTTATCCAATAAGGATTGATTGTCACCAAAGAACTCAGACCATTCTCTCACAACCGCACCCTTAAATGAAAGGTTTGCAATCGTTCCGTCCTCCAACATTACGTAAACTGATCTGTGGTACTTACCTCCAGCGTTAGTAATATCTTGCTTGATGTCTTTGTAAAGACCCTCAGCGATAGTACCTCCCTTGTAAGCTCTAACTGTCATAGGCTCACTACCAATGTAGTACACCTCGTTAGACCAAATACCACTAGTACTTGCATCATTCCACCCTTTTACAGTGTGGTAGTGCTGTAAGAAAACAAACTTTAAAGGTAATTTTACCTGAACTTTCTCTCCAGCCTCCTTGTCATAAAACTCGAAAGATTTGTCGTTTGACTTCCACTCTAAGTACTTCTTAGTTGGATTGTTTGAGCTGTTGCTCTTCTCTGATGTGTGGCTAATTCTTGCCATAATAAAAAAATATTTAAGTTACGGTTCTCTTGCCCGAACCGCTTGGGCTATTCTTTAATAAAATCTCCTTTAAGATAGTACGTCCATCTATCCTTTAAAACGTCGAAAATTATGAATTCAATAACTTCACTAACTTCTCCTATAATAACCATATCACCTACCTGAAGCTTCTCTGATATGTCAGCGTTATAAATAGCTTCTCTAAGGTTTCCGTCTTGAACCCAGTTACTATTTAAGAACTCTTCGTCTGTTAATTTTAATTGTTCATCAAAATGATCGTTTGATAAGACCGTTCTAAACTCTACTTTCATTTTTAATTATATTTAAGTTACGGTTCTCTTGCCCGAACCGCTTGGGCTGTTAGCTGTGTCCATGGTTAAACCTCTGTAGTTGAGCACCTGAAAAACCTCTAGTTTCAAATTTCATTTTGTTAGGACCTAAACGAGTTCTATCCTTCCTTTTATAACCATTCTCTTTCAAGAACTTGTAGTACATATCTCTGTCAGAGGATGGTTTGTCAATTACATATTCTCCTACTATCTTTAATTCATCAAGTATCTCTTGATTGTAGTTTATAGATGTTAACTTGTAGTACGCAGAGATTAGTTGCAAGTTAAGTCTAAGGTCTATCATTCGTTGAACAGTGAGATCCTTGTATCTACCAAAACCTAATTTTGATTTCTTTGTTAATGTTCTTAGTGTAGGTATCATAATACTTCATTCATTACGTACTGTTGAACATCCTCTTTAGCGTCTGGTGAAAAGAACCTTTTCCATACGTTTACCGCTCTCTCTACCTTCTCCCTTCCTCTCTCCAGGAACTCATCACTACAAGTGAACCTCTTCATTTGTAGCGTGTCCTTGTCTATTACAAAGAACTCAAAAGGTAAATCAAACATAGAACTGTAGATATACGCCTGACTATCATAGTTGTACATCCTAGCCTTCGTCTTAAAGTTACCAATACCCGTAGAGGTTTTGATGTCTATGATCTTGTCCTTTGTAATGATGTCAGCCTTACCCTTAAACTGTGTGCCGAAGAACTCCCCTATCATAGGAACTTCATACTGAACACCCTCTGAGAATATTTCTGATGAGAGTGAATCGTTGTCCTTCATGCACTGTATCGCTCTGTCTAAAGCCTCTTGCTCCTTCCTTAACAACATAAGCTTACCTTGTGACTGCTCCTTGTATATCTTTGTGTTACGACTTGACGCATCCACAATCTCAAACTCGTCCTTCTTGTGTGGCTCCAGCATCGATACATGAAAGTATCTCCCCTGAATCATTGGTAGTCTCTCCTCTTGAGGTTTACCAAAGTCACTAGGGTTTGTTAGTAGCACACCTATGTTACTGTTTGATAGGTACTTCCTACCGTATGCACCATAGTAGTGCTTATCTTCTTGTAATTTCTTTAGAATTGTTTTCATTGTATTTGTTTATATAAAATTCTCTCATTAATTTTAAGTAGCTAAACCTTTTGTGATTCTTGTTTCCGTTTAACTCTAATCTTATAAGCCTCTCGATGTCTTCCATCTTTTTTAAGTACTTCTCCCTTAGATGTATTTGAACACCCTCAAAGAAGTCGTCAGACTTAAAATTATCTGTTATTTCAGTGTAAAACTCAGTGTCAGTGCAGTAAATTTTTACATCACCTCGATTGTTTATAATCTTAACACCCTTGTAAATTACAGCATTAAAATGATCAGTGTCTAAGTTAACACACCTTCTGTCCGATCTAGCTTGATTCCAAATTTCTATCATTTTACTTCTTTTAACTCAGACAAAAGTATAGCTTATTTTTTAATTACACAAACTTTTTTTAAAAAAATTTGTTTTTCTTTTAAAACCCTTTCTTATAACAAAAAGATCATAAGCCTTCGCCGCCTCCTTCTCTGTTTTGTAGAATCCCCAATCATACCTATTTGACTTATGAGAGAATGAAACCATAAATCCTATTCTCCCCGCTAATCTTTTTTTTCTTGTTCCTATATACTCCATATATTTATACTTTATTATTATTGTTATTATTTTTCTCCCTATAGTACTAAAGTCGACATCTCGACACAAACACTAATAAGTATACTGATAATCAACTAGTTAAGCCGTGTCGACTTTGTGTCGACTTTTAGAAAAGTGTCGACTTTTTATAAAATCTAGAAGATTATCTAAGTTTTTTTTAATGTTTTCTCCTGGTTTGTACCTTCCTTCGTGTAAAAATAAATCCAACTCAAGTGGATCGACACACGATGCTATGTTTATAAATTTATTGATATCTTTCATTATTGATATATTTTTGGTTTAGTATTGTCCATTTATTTATCCATTTGTAACATTCTTTTTTCCACTTATTACACCTCAATATAAGGAGGTATATTATCAGAGTGTACACTGTTACTATTATTCCTATGACCATAATTTATTTTTTATGTGTTCCCATATTTTTAATTCTCTTATCGTTCCGTCACGAACTAAAACCAACTGCTCCATTGTTATGGCTCCATTGTTTTTACACTTAATGTCTTCGTTCAATCGTTTTAAATCAAGCTTTAACATTATTATCTTGGCATCTGCCTTACTAACTGCGCAATCCTCTATACTCATTGCTTACTTAAGTTTTAAGCCCTCTTCTTCCCCTATCTCTATAATAGATTGGTTTATTCTCTCAACTATGTACTCATTGTTTAAGGCTTTATCAAGTATGTATGATGCATCTCCCTCATCAAGATCATCCTGGAACTTACTTGTTACATCGTCAATCCTCCATAGATTGTCTACAAAGTAACCTTCACTCCTTAAGAACTGCATCGCCTTAGATGTTGTCATTTTCATCTCTTGGTATGCCTTAGACTTGATTGCTCTTGCGTTTCCATACCACTGAATAAAATGTTTTAATCTGTCAGATGCGTCATCACTTTTAACACTGTTGTTTATGATTTCGTCAATCTCTTCTAAGTAGTTGTTTATTCTTTTTACCTCGTAATTGTATAATTCTTTTGCTGTTCTTTTCATGTTATATGTTGTTTTCTATTAAATAATTTTCTGCTTCAAATATTAATTCTTTTAAAATGTCTAAATTTTCGGGTTTCAAGTATATGAATGAAAGTTCTTCCGTGTCTATTTTTACACAACCATCTCCCTCGAATGAGCATTTAATAGGGTCCCATTCAGCGTCTAGTATTGTTGCGCTTAAATCTTCACCATTTACTACTAGTTCATCTCTCTGACTACATATTTCGTCTCTAAATTCTTTTTTTTCCATCTTATTTATAATTAATCATATCTATATTAAACTTGTCAAAGTTATCGCTACCCCATTTGATAGCATCCTCCATTGAATTAAAATACTCTCTATCTTCTTTAAACTTTTTATCTTTATTTAAAAAATTTATGTAAATTCTATCTTTCATGTATTCCTATTATTTTATGTCCTTTATTACTCATTAGTTTGTACCAATTAGAGAAATGATTCTCGTCCTTGAATTCCTTATCAATTACAGAGTAATTTCCGTACATTGATTTCATTGATATTGTTTTAGTGATCATATCTTTCGTATAAGTTTTTAAAAGTTTCTATCAAGTGTCTACCATTCGCCGTATGGAATCCATACGAGTGGGTGTGTAAGCTTCTTATTGGTTTGTTCTCAAATATTAGGTACACCAAATCATAAACATCTGTCTGTACCTCATTGTTAAGTGTGTTAAAAGCTTTCTTACAAGCTCTTAAATTGTGTCTTGGTTCTGTCTTTAAATCTCTCTTAAAGTAGTCTTTTAGTTCTGTTACTGTTATCATTTTATTAAATTTAATTTATTGTTTGCTGTTTCAATCTGGGCATCAACTATAGAGATGTCTATCTCATACTCTAATATCTCTAATTCCCTTGCCACGTACGTGTTTTCTGTTGTACTGAATAGGTCTTGTAACCTCTTTAATCTCTCTGTGTGTCGCATAGTTTATTTATTTATTGTTAGTGAGTGTGAAGGAATCGAACCTCATTAACCCATACTAATTTTTAGTATTGTTACACTCTTTATTAATCCAACGTGTCGTATTTTTTACTTCTTAGTATCATTTGTTTTATTATAGTATCTTAGTACTACACTTTTTCAACCTCGATAGGCTTATAATACACACTAAGTCAAAGAACTTTGTTTCTGTCAGCTAAATTATAACTTATTTTTTAATCTGACAAGTTTTTTTTACTTTTTTTTTACCTTTTATAAATTTGCTCCGTTCTTTATAACGTCAATCGAGATTATTATAAGCATCGGCACAATAAATAATATTGTAAATAATATTCCAGTTAATTGCAGTTTATCAAATTTTGTTCTCATAATGTTATTTTTATATTGTTTAATTCTTTTTTTAATACGGCAACTAATAAAAACTTAGATTCATTGCCGTATTTTTTTCGGTTAGTACTCAAATCATTTGTTAAAATATAGTTGTCTAATTTGTTGTTTTTTAAACTGTAGACTATAAAGTCTTTGTTACTTTTGTAAATTCTTAATGCTTTAAAAATATTTATCTCCATTCTAATTTGTTTTTTACGTACTCGTTTGTGTATGTTTTTGATTCGTTCCAATAGTCTGTAAAGGTTTCAATGTACCCCTCTTTTATGTCCTCTTCAATCTCGTAGCTGTCTTTATACTCCATTAAATATTCGTGTATCATTCCTTCGCAGTAGTCCCCACATTTTAATAACTTTGCGTCTGTGTAACCGCTTCTAGCATCCGCACCGTTATGTATTTGGATTAAAAAATAGCTTTCACCATTGACTAAAATTCTTGAACCTTGAAGTATTTGCGACAAATCAGATTCGCCATTGTAGGTATTAAAAGTATATTCTATTTCAACCTCAAATGAATCATTTAAGAAGTCCCACGCCTCAGAAGACACCCCGTAAACATCCGCACTTGCGCCCCAGTTATTAGAATCATTCTGTATCTTGTTGAAGTCTTCGCAAATGTCATTCAATTCTAAGTTATTTGTTAGGTAATGAAAAACAGAAACTGTTCTGTATATCTCGTTGTATTTATCATCAAATGAGTATCTTTCCTCGTCTTCATTTTCAAAATCTTGTATTGTTTTCTTTTGATTTTTTTGCCAGTATCGACCTTCACTGAAACCACTGTCTAAAAGGTGTTTTCCTGTGTTTTCTGTTAACATTGAGTAGATTAAATTTTTTACTTGTTTCATGATATTTGATTTTAATTTGTTGTTAAATTTAAAAGCAGTTTTAAAACTTGCTTAGGTTTATTTTTGTTTATCGATTCCAGCTATTTTTAATAGTCACCCAAATAATTGCCTGGAGTTCGTAGCCTTTTAAATTATATTCTTTTGCTAATTGTGCCGTGATTTTTTCAATTCGTCGATACTGTAAAGCAGTTACTGTTTCTGTGCAATCTTTTATACCGTCGTTTGGCTTCAATACGCACGCTCTTAAATGCCATTTATCTATGGTTATATGGTCGCTAGATAATAGACCTACGTTCATAGCGAACGCGTGTGTTTTGGGCGCTTTCTCGCTTATGGTTTCACCGTTCAAACATCTAAAAGCCTTGAGTTTATTGCTATTATAGGTACAAACTTTTATACTTTCCGGAGCAATCCCGTTTATATGCGCTTTTATGACAGTCTCGGCGTCGATTTTATTTCTTTCCCACTTGTTGTTTGGGCTTAAACAACTGATAACGGTTGCACAAGTGTAGGTATCAATATCATATTTTTCAGATAAGTACTTGCTAAAGTCTTGCGCGTCCTGGTACCAGGTTAAACCGCTTTGTATCTCTTCTTTTGTTGCCGATTCAAACCATTTTTTAAGGTTACCTTTTATTACTCTGTCTGTTAATTTTGTTACTGATAATTTCATGATATTTGATTTTAATTTGTTGTTAAATTTAAAAGCCTTTTTGAAACTTGCTTAGGTTTATTTTTTTTGTTTTTTTTTAATAAATATTTGAATCTTCGTGTGTCATCCACTCGATATCTTTTAACCTGAAACCTTCTTCTAATAAAAAATTTTCGGCGTCGTCTCCATTGTAGTTAAATTGGTGAACTAAGCCCTCTGAATAGTTTAAAACTGTAATTGTCATGATATTTGATTTTAAAATTATTGTTATTGTATGTTTACATCTGCAAAGATAATTCTAAACAAATGTTTCTACCAAATTTTTACCTAACTTTTTTTGATTTTTTATGTATTTTTATGGATAATTTAATAAATAGTATTTTTTATTGCGAATAATTCAAAGAAAATAGGATGTTTTTTAGTAAAAATTCAAAGGTTTTATTGTTACATATATTTACACTTAAAAGTTTTATTTTAAAATATTGATTTACAGAAAGTTATCTTAATTTAGATTCATTATAAAAATGTTTTGTCTTTATTTGTATCGGGGTGGGTTTATCCCTTGTCTGAATGTATGCGATAAAGTTTTAAAGCTACAGCAAATTAATTTTTAATAAAGTTTATCTTTTAAAGTTGCTAAACCTACAGTGTAAAATTATACATGGTATAAATGTACTATAAAGGTAAAACGAGGTAAATGTAACAAAGGAATCAACCAACAACAAAGAAACCAACAAAGGAAGCCCCCAGAAAAAAGCCAAAAATATGCAACAAAACCAAAAAAAATAAGACCCCCCTATCAAAATAAAAACCACTTTCTTTTTTGCTTCGTCATCGTCATATGTATATACAGCCCATTTACTACATACATCTGATTATATTTTTTACGTTAAAAAGTGTCGTGTCGACTTTTTTTCGTGGTTAAGAAACCATTAAAAAGAGGCTTTACGTTTCCAAGATACCATCTAAAAAATGAATATCGTATTGAAAAGTGATTAAAGTCGGCACGTTTTAATAAAGTCGACACGAAGTCGACACGCTCTAAAATATTGATTATCAGTATACTTATAAGTGTTTGTGTCGAGATGTCGACTTTAGTCCTATATAGAGAAAAAAATAATAATAATATACTATAATATATAAAAGGGGTATATAGGGAATCACAACATAGAAAAACACAGTTTATTTTTTTTGGTATATTTGCTTTATTAAATATGAATAAAAATGAATGAACTATTTTTTGACCAAGAAGGTCGAGACAAATTAATTAGTGGTATAGAACAAATATCCAGAGCTGTAAAAAGTACATTGGGTCCTATGGGTAACACGGTTATACTTGAGTCCAACACACATACTAGAGGCTTAACGGTAACTAAGGATGGTGTAACAGTGGCTAAATCTATAAACCTTACAGATCCTGTAGAGAACCTTGCGGTAAGGATGGTTAAGGAAGCTGCTGACAGAACAGCTACATCTGCTGGTGATGGTACAACCACTGCTATCGTGTTAACAGAGGCTATTGTTATTGAGGGTATGAAGGTTATAAAAGACAATCCATCGATAAGCATAACAGACCTTGTTAGGGATATGAACTCAATCACAGATATTGTGGTTAAGAGTTTAACTAAGAAATCAAAGAAAGTAACAGGGAAGACACTTCGTGATGTTGCTACGATATCATCAAACAACGACAAAGATTTAGGTAGACTTATTGCTAACGTGTATAAAATGGTCGGTAAAGACGGTGTTGTAACGGTAGAGAACAGTCAGACTAGTGACACATACTACGAGGTAACTAACGGAATAAAGATTGACAGGGGTCATACGAGCAGATTATTCATTAATAACCAAAAAAATGACGAGTGTATACTTGACGACGTGTATATTTTGGCTACAGACCTTGAAATCAACAATATTCTTAACATTGAGAACATACTGAAGCCTATAATTAACCAAAATAAAAAGTTACTTATAATTGGTGAATGTTCTCAAAATGTTATCAACACTTTAGGGATGAATGTTGTAAAAAACAGTTTAAAGATATGTAATATCAAGCCACCGCAGTTTGGATACAAGACTAAGGAGCTTATGAGTGATATTGCTTTGTCTGTTGGTGCAAAATACTTCAGTGAGTCTACGGGAGACGATCTTAGCTTAATAACCCTTGCAGATTTAGGTCACGCACAAAAAGTTGTGGTATCACCAACGGAAACGGTTATAATTAGAGACGATAACAAGTCAGAAGAGGTTTCTCAGAGAATATCTGAGTTAAAAGACGCTAGGGAGATTGCAAAAAGTAAGACTGACATAGATTTCATCAATGACAGGATTGCAAGCCTTTCAGGAGGTGTTGGTGTTGTGTATGTCGGTGGAGGCTCTGACATAGAGCAGAAAGAATTGTACGATAGAGTTGAAGACGCTGTCTGTGCTGTACGATCTGCACTCGAGGAGGGTATACTACCAGGAGGAGGATCAGCGTTGCTCTATGAGGCTAAAAATGCGTCGACGCTAGGTGTCGCTGGAGAGGTATTATCTAAGGCGATGGTTTCCCCATACTATCAGATAAGTGCAAACGCTGGTGTGATACATCAAGTAACGCCTGATTATGAGTATGGTTTTGGTTTGAATGTAAAAACAAACGAGGTTGGGAATATGTACAAGATGGGTGTAATAGATCCAGCGAAGGTTACGAAGAACGCACTGAAGAATGCGGTATCTGTAGCAACTACAATATTAACTACTAACGCAATTGTAACAATAAAGAGATAATGAAAGCAATAAACAAGTATATTATAATAGAAAAAATAACCGAAGAGATGAAGACTGAGTCAGGTCTTCTACTCTCTGGTGAAGATGCTAATGAGTTTAGGTACAACAAAGGTACTGTTGTGAACCCAGGAACGAATGTAGACACAGTGAAGCAGGGTGACGTGATATATTACGACAAGGCTTCTGGTCATACAATGGTTATACAAGACAAGAAGTACACGATTATTCTTGAGAGGGATGTCGTTGTGGTTTTGTAGATTTATTCATTTTTTTAATAGCTCGTGCGTACACCTTATCGGTGTATGACGAGCTTTTTTTAAATATAGGGTTGTTCTTTGCAACCTCAGAAACAGGTTCTTCTCCAGATAATTTCCTGTAAACACTAGAAACAAGTTTTTTTCCTTTAAAAGATACCTCGTAAAGAGCAGGCTCTGATCCTTGTTGATTCCTCCATTTAGATATCCAACCTTCCTTGAGTAGTTTTTGAAACCTTCCAATGTTCCATGAGAATATTTGTTGGTAGTCATTGAAGTCTGTTCTTTTGAATAATCTTTCGCTGTACAGAAACATTAACATTTCTAAATCGGCGAGACCCACTCCGTGGGTCTTCTTTGCCCAGTATCGTACTACCCTAAAAAATTTAAGATAATCGTAGGTAGGTTGCTTCCTATCATAATTGATTCTAACCTTGTCGTTGTACCCTTTTGTAGGTGTCTTGCGCTCGTACTTGCGCCTCATTTTACGTTTCTTCATTAACACAAAGATAATATTTTTATATATCTTTGCATAAAAAATTTATGAAAAGTAAACCGTGTACATTGAAAGTAAAAGCAAAAAGTTATGTTAAGAAGAAGAAGAAGAATTAGTTCAACACTTATACAGGACGCTATTATGAACAAGAAGGCTAAGAAAATGGCAGAAGAGATGAGTGAGGCTATTATGAAAGCTGGCGTTTATAATTCAATGAAAAATAATGGGTCTAAGTAAGTCGGCGAAATATTATAGAGATAATCCAGAGGCTAGGAAGAAAAAGAATGCTTACCAGAAGAAGTTTAATAAAAAGAAGTCTGAGGTAAGTAAGAGAATCGAGTTGAATCGTATTAACAGAAAGCTTGGGACGTATGGTAATGGTGATAGGTTAGATGTTTCTCATCGCTCTAATGGTACAACAAAGCTTGAGGCTCAGTCTAAGAACAGAGGAAATAAAAAAAATACGCCTGGAGACAGAAGGGCTAGAGGTAAAAAACAATAATTATGAGAAAAGATCCTAAAAAAGGTAGTAAGAAAAAAGCAAGTGTAGGGCAAGTTCCTGGTTATAATGAAATAGCTAATAGGTTTAAAGGAAAGTACAAGGTTACTCCTAAGAAAAATAAACCAAACCAGTACACGCTTACAGATAAATCTGGTAACACGGTATCTTATACACCTGGAAGAAAAAAGAAGAGTAATAAGTTTACGGTAAAAAGTGTGCTTAGTAAAAATAATTACTAATGGATTTGGTAAGGCTTGAGTTGAGTGTAGGATTGAAGAAAGGTTTACTCTTAGGGGTTTACCAAGAAGATTTTATGGATGATAAAGCCTTTGAGAGGGATATAAACATCTGTTTTGGTTTGTTTGTTATCACTTTAACGTTAATCTATAACTAATGGCTAAGAAGAAGGGAAATAAGATATGTCCGTCAGGAATAGCTTGGGCAAAGAGAACATTCGATAGATATCCTTCTGCGTACGCTAATATGGCTGCGAGTAAGTACTGTAAGGACCCTAAATACGGAAGAAAGAAAAAGTAATGGGTGCATTAAAAAAATGGAGAGATGAGAAATGGGTGAGAATTGGCACAGATGGTTCTATACTTGGTGCTTGTGGAACGAGCAAGGACAAGAAGAATCCAGACAGATGTCTTCCAATAAAGAAGGCGAAGAGCATGAGCAAATCAGAGAGGTCTGCTACTGCAAAGAAAAAGAAAAGAAAAGGAAAAAGCCAACAGTTTGTTGCAAACACAAAGAAGGCTAAGGTAACAAAGAGATATACAAGAAGGTAATGGCGAACAAAAGTAAGATGAAGTGTAATGTCGTTATGAAGAGCGACAGGGCAGGCAAGAAAAAAATGGTTAAGGCGTGTGCGAACGGCAAGGAGAAGTTAATTCACTTTGGTGCTTCAGGATACGGTCATAACTACTCTGCTGCTGCACGTAAATCTTTTAAGGCTCGTCATAAATGTAGCACTGCTACAAATAAATTAACTGCTAGGTACTGGTCTTGTAAGAAGCTTTGGGCTGGTAAAGGCGGTTCAACGAAGAGTTCACCAAAAAGTAAACAAGGGAAATATTAGTTATGAAAAGTAAAGGATTAGGAGACACTATTGAGAAGGTAACAAAAGCGACAGGTATAAAAACTGTTGTGAAGAGAGTTGCAGGAGACGACTGTGGGTGTGCAAAGAGACGTGACACACTTAACAGAATGTTTCCATATAAGTAAACTTTTATGAAGGGTTGGGAAAAAGTTAAAGATTTATTCTGGTACAGCGATAGCGAACCAAACGAGGTTCTTATTGCTTTCTGCCATTTAATTGCTTTGCCGTCTTCTATGATAGCTGAGTTCCATAACCCTAACCCTCTACTTATATTAGGAGGAATGGGAGCAGGATTATTTCAATTATGGGCAGTTCTTTTTAGAGGATGCTTGAAGTATCGTTTAATAGCTGTTCAATTAGCGTCTATCATAGCAGTAATGACTGTTATTAATCTTTGTTTAGAAGACTTAATGGAGGGTTCAAGAGTAGGTTGGATTATTATACTTGGATTTGCTTTCTGGAACACCATTAGAGTTTTTAAGGAAAAAGTAGAAAGAGGGTAATGGAGCAGTATGTACAAATAATAATTACGATAATTGGTGTGTTGGGTTCGGCATCCATTTGGAAGTATCTTGAAGCAAGGTTAAAGGTTAAAACAAACTTAAAGAAAACAGAGATTGAAAATTCAGATGGTGTGCAGTATCGAGATGATTTAAAAACAAGGGTTAGAAACTTAGAAAGTTTATTGGCAAACTCAAGCGAAGAAAAAGATAAATTAAGAGACCAAGTTCTAGAACTGGTTGCAGAGGTACACTCTTTAAGAGTTGAAGTAGATTACCTTAAAAAAGAAAATGAACGTTTAAAAAATAAATAATGAAGTTGACGGAAAACTTTAAAAAGTCTGAGTTTGATTGTAGATGTGGATGTGAGATGCCTGATGATGTTCTTGATAATGTAAAGGAATTGGCAAAATCTTTACAGATACTAAGAGATAAGATAAAGAAACCTATAAAAGTGAACAGTTCGTACAGGTGTTTATCTCATAATCGTACTATCGGTTCAAATGATTCTTCGCAGCATCCTAAAGGAAAAGCGGCAGATATCGTCATTAAGGGTCAGATACCTGAACAGACAGCTAACTTAATAGAAGTGTTGATTGGTAGTGGTGAAATTCCTGAAGGAGGATTGGGCGTTTACAATACTTTCACACATTTCGATATTAGAGGTAAAAAAGCAAGGTGGGACAATAGAAAGTAATTATACGTTTATACATATGATATGCTTAAAAAAGCTAATATTATACTCTTATACATATAATAAAGATAGTAAAAACTAACAAATGAAAGATAAAAAACCGTTTAAAGAAACTAAGGTAGGAAAGTTCTTACTGAAAAAAATACCAAGTATTTTTGGAGACATACTTCCAGATACAGGTATTTTAGGCGTTTTAAAGAACGTTATAGACTCAGATGATACTATCACTCCAGAGGAAAGAGAAAGTATGCATAAAGAGCTTAAAGAGCTTTATGAGCTAGAGGTTGCAGACAGGGATTCAGCAAGAAATAGAGAAGTAGAGAAAGCAAAGACAGGTCAGTTTGATTTCATGTTTAACTTAACAGGTATTGTTGGGTTGTTTTCTTTTGCTTTTATTATATACGCTATTGTGTACTTAGAGGTTCCTGACAATAATAAAGAGGTTTGGATACACTTGATAGGAATATGTGAGGGTATAGTTCTTAGTATATTCGGTTACTTCTTCGGAAGTGCTGTACGTAAAAACAATGAATAGATGACGAAGATAAAATCATACCCAATAGATAACAATATTACTGGAAGTGATAAGTGGATAGGAACTGACGGAAACAGTTATAATGCTACGAAGAACTTTACGGTAAATGGTTTAGCTAATTACTTTAACGAGACTAGGAAGATTGAGTTATCTAACTCTCTTAGTTTTAAGTATGACACCGTTGATGTTGGGGATGAAAGATCTATAGGTAGTTTCTCATTTGAGAATGAGATTGGAGCTACGGTTCCTTTCTCTAGTATATCTAACCTTATATTTCATAAAAATACATCCAACGGAAAGACAGTAACAAACTTTATGGCTGGGTTGGGTGAAGCTATTATATTATTACACAGAGCAGACACTCCTGATTTACATGGTATCTTTAAGTTTAAGTCTTACGAACAAAGAATGGACAACTTAGATTTTTATGATGTTACTCTTGAGTTTATTCAAGGTAACGGTAGTATAGAGGAGGATAAATTTTATTTCTTATCTTTGGTTCAGTTTGATGTTGTGCCTGATAAGAATTACGTACATAACCAGTCTGTAGCATCAGACACGTGGAATGTACAACACAATTTAAATAAGTTCCCATCAGCAACTATGGTTTTGTCTACAGGGCAGAAGGGTTACGGTGATATTACTTATGTAGATGAAAATAATTTAACAATAACATTTGCCTCTGCGGAATCAGGTAAGGCATACATAAACTAAAGATATGGCAATACCATTTTTAAATAACATTAGTCTCAATAACAATGAGATACAGAATGTAAAACTTCACAACACAGCGAATATAACTTCACCTAGTAATGGTCAGATATATTTTGATACTGACGATAGTATTGCTAAGTATTGGAACGGTACATCTTGGGTAGATATTATATCTAACAGTAATGATTTTTTAACAGGATTAAGCTTTAATACAGTAGACGGTGTTTTAACAGCTACGGTATCTAATCAATCTAATGTTACTGTTGATTTAGACGGAAGGTATGCATTAGCATCTGATATTCCTGCTAATATAGTTGAAACTGTAACGACTACAGATGGAACTTATATAAATTTAACACCAAACACAGCGACTGACGGAGATGTAACTATTACAGCTGAGTTATCTGCTGTAGATGGTGATGCTGTAGTTGGAGAAAGATATTTAACTAAAAATAATACTTGGGCTGAGGTAGCATCAATTCCTGGTACATATAATTTTAATGTATCTGACGGAACTAATTCTACACAAATAGACAGTGGTAATACTGTTACTTTTTCAGGCACTACAAATGAGACAACGGTAGTAGAGTCAGGAGGAACTGTAACAATAGGTTTACCAGACAATGTAACTATTGCTGGAAACTTAACTGTAATAGGTACAACAACAACAAACAATGTTGAAACGGTATCTACATCTAACGGTGTTATATTTGAAGGTAATACGGCAGATGGAAATGAAGTTACATTACTTGCACAGACAGTAACAGCTGATAGGACTATTGTTTTACCAGACGCTTCAGGAACTGTTGCTCTTACAAGTGATTTACATAGTGCGGTTACTTTAGCTGGAAGTTATGATTATATAACATTATCAGGACAACAGCTTACTTTAAATCAGATTGATTATGCAACTGACATTGCTAACACTCCTACGATTCCAACAAACAGTGATAGTACTTATGCAACAACTATATCTGATTCTGTTTCTGGTACAACCTTAAATCACGGTTTAGGTGAGGATGTTATCGTGCAGTTATTTGATACTGATACAAAAGAAACTGTTTATGCTGATGTGTCTAGAAACGGGAATTACTTAAATATAACTTTTTCAACAACACCAACAAACAGTATTAGAGTATTAGTACAAAAAATAGGTTAAAATAAAAGATATGACAAAAATTAGAAATTATCCTTTAGATACAGTAATTCAAGATACTGATACATTAATAGGAACTGATGAGGGAAATAATGGAGCTACTAAAACTTTTCCAGTGGCATCTTTATCTGCTTATATAAATGAACAAGGACCACAAGGTACAGTTACATCTGTATCAGGTACAGGTACAGTTAGTGGTATTACTTTATCAGGTACTGTAACTGAATCAGGTAGTTTAACGTTAGGTGGTAGTTTGAGTATAAGTAGTGAAGATATTATAAGCTTTTTAGGATATACACCGTACAACGCTACCAATCCAGAAGGTTACACTTCTTTTGCTGAACCAGCAATTTTTTCTGGAGGTGGCACACCAACATTAGCAAATGGAGTAACATCTGAAGAAGTTAGAACTTTGATAGGTGTTGACGCTACGGAAAATGTTGTTAAAAACGATTCAGACACATTTAATGCTTCTGATAAAGTAAGTCAGATAGTAACACTGTCTCAAGCTGAGTACGACTCTATAGCTACTCCATCTGCTTCAACACTTTATATAATATTATAATATGGCAGATTTAAAATTAAATAATATAACACCTGACGGATTTGGTAAAATAAAGTTAGGTAGTACTAACGTACAGAAAATATACAATGGTAGTACGTTAGTATTTCCTACATCTACGCCTATAGAGCCTGGGCAGGTGCAAATATGTGACTTGATTTGGACAGACACAAACTATAGCGGAACAGAGTTAATTTCAGGTGGAAACATACCTATTATAACCAATGACGTTGATTGGTATGCAGCTTGGGAAAGCAATACTCCAGCGGCTTGCTACGTAGACTTTGATTCTAATAACTCTACCTACGGTTTGATTTATAACTACTGGGCTAAAGATGTTATTAAACCTCCTACAGGTTTTAGATTACCAACTAGCAATGATTGGGGTGCTATATTTTCATCTTTTTCATCTACTTGCTACGCAGATAATGGGAATTGGTTTAATAGGTTTGGTGCAAACCCTGGAGTGTGGAATCCAGAGGAGTTAACGAATACAGCGGAGTTAGGTGATACAGGTTTCAATGGTGAAGGTTATGGGTATGCATATACAAACACTACAACTGAAGTTTTAGATTTTACAAATTTTCAACAAGCTGAAGCATATTGGGCTGATAACTCTATTGGGTCTTCGGTTTCTTCTGGCTATGGGCTTTTTTTAAGTTCTAATAAACTAAGCGATATTCAAATAGGAGACAATAGCTTGTTTTGTTTATTTATGAGATTTGTTAAAGACGCATAAAATAAAAATACAATAGATGAAGTTTAAACATAATATAGAAGTACAATCAGGTATAGCTGATAATAATAACTTAACAGGTGATTCAGGTCAGATATTATCTTCTACAGTTATGTTTGCTTCAACTCCAGTAAACGTTATAAAAGTATTAGTACATAAAATAAGATAATATATGCCAATAAAACATTTAAATTCAATAACCGTAGGAGAATCCAATGCAATTGATGTAAAAGAAATCGCTTGGAACCCTGTAGATGGTACGTTTAATATGGGTTTGCTGAACGACGTTGTTTTGCAAGCAGGTCAAGAAATGCATTTTTACGGTAAAGCTACTGAAGCTATTTCTAACGGAGATGCTGTTATGTTCGCTGGAGCTGAAGGAGACCACGTCTTAATAGCTAAAGCTACGCAAGCTGTTATAAACGCAAACCCAGAATACTTTATAGGTGTTGCAACACAAAACTTTACAACAAACCAGTATGGTTATGTAACTTCTTTTGGTAGCGTAAGAGACCTAGATACTACAATTTACAGAATAGCCCCTGATTCATCTGAGGGTAATATATTATACTTCGATAGTGCTGGTACAACTCCTGGAGCTTTAACAATAACAGAGCCTGTTGCTCCAAATGCTAAGATAAGAGTTGCAGCGGTTACAAGAGACAACGCTAATGTAGGTGTGATTTTAGTAAGACCAATGGTTGAACCTAAGTTAGATCAGCTTCAAGATATGTCTATTGTAGGTAAAACAGACGGCGATGTACTAGTATGGAATGATACTAATAAATATTGGTTTAATGACAGTACTTTAAATGTAGACTACACTAACAGTAGAGTGGGTATTGGAACGACTGATCCTGATTACCCTTTAGAAGTAATTGGTAAATCTGTTTCTAGTGATGGGTTTCATAAAACATCATCACAAGGAGTTATTTTATCCGCAGGTTCTGGCGCAGACACAGCAGTTATATCTAACGGGTGGTCAAGTGGAACAGGTGATTGGATGAGATTAGAAGTTCCATCAGCTGATGATGAAGGAGGAGTTATTCAATTAAACTCTAATGGTAGGGTAGGTATTGGAACGAATGATCCTGATTCTATACTTCACATAAAAAACAGCACTGCTCCTGAGTTAAAATTAGAATCATCGGTTACAACTTATAACACGGTTTCTAGTAAAATTGGATTCTATGGTGGTTATGATTCTAATCTAGAATTAGCCAGTATTAGAGTTAAAGAACTTTCTTCAGGTGGGATAGGCGGTGGTTTAAGTATATTTACTACTGTAGACCCAGATACCCCACAGGAAATTATAACTATAAATTCACTAGGTAGAGTAGGTATTGGAACGACTGGTCCTTCAGAAAAATTCCACGTCTCAGGCAACATATTAGCTACAGGAACTATACTTGGTAGTAACTTATCAGGAACAAATACAGGTGATCAAGATTTAAGTGGTTATGCGTTAACTAGTCATAATCACGATGGAGTGTATCAACCTGCCGGTACTTACAACACCATAATCGGAACAGATTTAGATATTGATACTTCTGGAGCTACTATTATTGACAACATATATGTTACTGATGGGGTTATAACCAGTATGGGTACAAGAACACTTACTTTAGGTGATCTTGGATATACAGGAGCAACAAACGCAAACAATTATGTTCACCCTGCACATCCTGGAGATGACATAAATCTAGACACAGGTGCATTGACAGGTGCTACTGTAATTAGTGATTTGGACTTTAACATAACAACAGACACTCTTGGTCACGTTACAGACGCTAATGCAACATATTCAACTAGAAATTTAACTGCTGCAGATATAGGAGCCGCTGCTGCTTCACATAATCACGATGATAGATATTATACTGAATCAGAATCAGATAGTAGGTTTGTAAATGTCACTGGTGATACAATGACTGGTTCATTAAGATTGCAAAATGATTTAAATTACTTTGGTTTAGCTACAACTAGTAATGAAGCAGAAATTATAATTAATACCGGTCAAGCAGGAAGCCCTCAAATTGGATTTACCGAACACGGCGATGCTTCTTGGGCTATTGGTATAGATGATGGAGATAATTCCTTTAAGATACATGGTACCGCAAATGCTGTCATACCTACTATAAATAATCTTGCAACTCCTATATTCGAACTTACTACCTCTGGGTTAGGTTATTTCGGAACACAAAGAATATTTGCTGATAACTACCATCCTAACGCAGATACTTGGACAAATTCTAGAACTATAACAATAGGTAATACAGGCAAGTCTGTAAATGGATCGGCTAATGTATCTTGGTCTTTAGCTGAGATTGGTGCACAACCAGCTGGAACATATAACACTATTATCGGTACAGATTCTGATATTAACACTTCAGGCTCCACTATTATAGATAATATATATGTTACTGATGGTGTTATTACATCGATGGGGACAAGAACGCTTACATTAGGGGATCTTGGTTATACAGGAGCTACTAATGCTAATTATATAACGAACAACAACCAGCTTACAAATGGAGCTGGGTATATTACTTTTAATGACACTAGCTCTAATTCAAATCATTTAAATTCAACGAGGGATACTCCAGACAATTCTTTACAATACTGGCAAGCTTCCGGATTAGGCACTACAGAAGCTCCTTCTACTGATTGGCACAATACTATAAGGATGAGCCATGGCGATCCACTAAGTTATTATAGTAACACTTTAGCTATAAGAATGACAGGTTCTGGTATTGGTGATATATACACTCAAACCATTGCGAATGGTAGTGCACAAGGGTGGAAGAAGCATTGGAACAATGGCAACGATGGCTCAGGTTCAGGATTAGACGCTGACTTGTTAGATGGACAGCACGCTTCCGCTTTTGCTACATCATCACATAATCACGATGGTGATTACGTAAATGTCACTGGAGATACAATGACCGGAAGACTTACGTTGAACCAGAACGTCACTATAGGAGGCACGACACCTAGTAACGGTAATCTTGTAATCACCGACGGATCAGCTACATTAGGGATTGACAGTAATGAGCTACATTCAACAACTGCAATGTATATTGGGACAAACTCAGGTAACTTGACACTAAGACCCGCAGGAGATACTTTAGTAACAAACGGCAACGTAGGTATCGGAACGACTAGTCCTGCTTCTAAATTAGACGTAAATGGAGCGGCAATCACAAGAGGTAATTTAGGTTTTATTAATTACGCTTCTCAGTCAGAAGCTTATTACACTAAAATAGGAACTCAATATAACTACAACGAGTCATTTTCTATTGAGCATAAGACATCAAAAATAATGACTTTTTCTGACAGTAATACTTTCGGTTTAGGTCTTAATGGAATGGGTTTAATTAGATTTTTAGACGGTGGTACAGAAAGAATGAGAGTCCACCCTGGAGGTAACGTAGGTATTGGAACAACTAGTCCTGCTAGCAAGCTACAAGTAGTTGGTGATGGTGCGTTTAATTCAACCTTAGTTGTTCAAGATCCGGCTGTAAGTAGCTATGGCTCGCTAAGTTTATATCACGATTCAACTGGTTCTAGTATACATTCTAATCCAGCTAGTTCTAATGGGTCTACTGTTGTTTTAAGATTAGGGATTAATAATTCAGAAAAAATGCGTATTGCTAATAACGGCAACGTAGGTATCGGGACGACTAGCCCTAGTGAAAAACTAGATGTTGCAGGAAACTTATTGTTAAATAATTCAGGTGAAGGTTGGATAAAAGGCTATGACAATTATCATTCTATAAAATTCCGTGTAGGAGGTACTAATAAAACAGAGTATTATGAATATGGTGGTACATTGGCAGCAGGTCTGGGTCATAAATTTTTTACTGGAGGAACAACTGGTCAAACTTTAAAATTACAGATTGCAGACGATGGGTCTTATTTTAGCGGCAACGTAGGTATCGGAACGACTAGTCCTGAAGCTAGTCTTGATGTTGATGGGGCAGGTAATTTTTCAGGAGGTACAGTTGTGGCTGCTATTGATACAAATACAGATGTAGGTGTATCAATAGCAAAAGGAGACTATTTATATTCTAATGATGGAGCTTACTTAAGAAAATTAATCGGTCAACAAACAGGAGGTTCTATTGACATTGGTCAGCAAGGCACAGGTTTAATTTCTAATATAAACTTTTTCCCAGGAACTTCAGGTAATATTGATTTTTTTGGAAGTGGATCTGTAGACATGCGTGTTTCCTCTGCAGGCAACGTAGGTATCGGAACGACTAGTCCAACGGCTCCTTTGCATGTAGAAGGCGGGACTGCCAGTGAGGTTCTAAAAATAGAAGCGAATACAAATCCTTATATTAGATGGGTACAAAATGGCACTAATGTAGGGTTTCTGCAGTTTACTAGTGGAGCCGCTTATTTGTCAAATATGTCAAATGGTTCTTTTTTTATTAGAACTAATAACACTGACAAAATGATTATTACAAGTACAGGTCACGTAGGTATTGGAACGACTAGCCCTCAAGCTAAATTGCATGTATCTAATTCAGGAGAATCTAATTTAGACATAGAAGATACAGGGGGACAAAGGTATAGGTTATTTTCAAGAAATTCTGATAAAGTATTCGGTATGTACGATGCTTCAAACCCTAAAACTTGGTTTAGATATACGGGTAATGCTAATACAAATAGCACTAAGCTTGCGTTATTAGAAGGAGGAGGTAACGTTGGTATCGGTATGACTAATCCTAGTTACAGACTTCAATTAAGCGTTAATTCAGCAGCAAAACCTTCAAGTTCCACTTGGACAGTTGTATCTGATGAAAGAGTTAAAGAAAATATAAAACCTTATGAAAAAGGCTTAAATGAAATTTTACAAGTAAATACTAAAACTTTTGATTATAACGGAAAAGCAGGTTTTGATAAAACAAAAAACAATGTAGGAATTATAGCGCAGGATATGATTAAAATATTTCCTGAAACTATAAAAACTTATAATGCTAAATTAAACGAAACTGATGAAGAAGAAACAGAATTATATAATTTTGATGGACACGCTTTAACTTTTGCACTTATAAATGCAATACAAGAATTAAAAGCAGAAATTGATGAATTAAAAAAACAAATAAATAAATAAATAATTATGATTACTTACAATTGGAAAATCACGGCTTTAAAGAAAGCACCAACACTAGACGGATTGTCTAATGTGATTACACACATTAAATTTGATTATACAGGTACTGATGCGGAATCTGGAGAGTCGCACACATTTAGTGGAGCTTGCCCTGTAGGACCACCATCAGCTGATAATTTTGCTGGTATTGAAACATTAACTGAAGATATAGTAATTGAGTGGGCGAAAGCAAACCATCCAACAGATCATATGAATGAAGTTATTGAAAAAGGTATTAAAGCTAAAGTTGTACCTACTAACGAAGATGTAACAGAATTAGACTGGTTAGCAACAGGAGAATCAGTAGAAACAAACACTAGAGAACAATGATTAATTACACATGGAATTGCAAAACGGTTGACACATACCCAACACACGCAGGAGAGTCTGACGTAGTGTATAATGTGCATTGGAGAGTAACAGGAACATCTGATCAAGTAGATTCAGATGGAGACCCTTACTCAGTAACTATAATAGGAACACAGTCTTTAAACACTGAGGACTTATCTAACTTTACAGCTTTTGATACTGTAGTACACAGTGATGTTGTAGGATGGGTTAAAGAAGCTATGGGAGAAGAAGCTGTAGCTAATATTGAATCAGGTATTGAAGGTCAGATTGATAATTTAATTACACCTGTATCGGTTACATTAACAGTAGCAGATGACCCTGTATCTGAATAAATAATAATTTGTATATTTGCTATATAAAAATTTAATAAAATGAGTAAAATAAAAGAAGAGCAACTAAATAAGTTGCAAGAATTAGTTGGAAAATCAAATAACTTTCAAGCTCAAATTGGAGGGTTAGAAGCTCAGAAAGCTACGGTAGTAGGTGAGTTCTTTAAGACTCAATCAGAGTTACAAGCATTCCAAAAAGAATTAGAAGAGGAGTACGGACCTATTTCTGTAAATTTAACTGACGGAGAAATCTCAGAGGTAGAAGAAAAAGAATAGGTTTGTATATAAGAAAAATTTCCATAGGGTCAGACTATAAGTCTAGTTCAATGCACTATATACACGGACAAGATGTTCTTAATGGTGAATACAAGATTCATTTAATTCAATATGTGAAAGATTCAGATTCTTTTTGTATATGGATAGAGCGAATGGATGAGGTGATTCTATGGAAACAATTCAATAAGAATATGCCTATATCCATAGAGTACAACATTAACTTCTAAGAAATGAAATCTCCGAACAACTTTATTGTGCGTCCGTTAAATGGTCGCAGGTATGATAATATAAAAAAAATAGGTGAAGTAGACCTTATAACAAGCACGTCTCAGGAAGACCATACTGTGTCTAACAGGTACGCAGAGGTTGTTTCTACACCTATAAACTATTCAGGAGAAATACAGCCAGGAGACACTCTTATTGTACATCACAATGTTTTCAAATACTTCTATGATATGAAAGGTAATCAGAAGAGTGGGAAGAGTTTCTTTATGGATGATTTGTTCTTGGTTGATGATTATCAGTACTATATGTATAAGCATAAAGGTACTTGGAAGTCTCAGGATGCGTTTTGTTTTATAAAACCTGTACCAAAAGAAGAGTTTTACGTACATAGTGCAGGAACAGAACAACCATTAATTGGTGAGGTTAAGTACTCAAACAATGTGCTTTCCTCTTATGGTATAAATGTTGGTGACAGGGTTTCATTCAAACCTCACTCAGAGTATGAGTTTAATATTGATGGTGAGAAGCTTTATAGGGTTAGAACAGATTGGATAACATGGATGCAAGAGAATTAAAAATTGAAATAATAAAGTCTGCTGAGAAAGCGGTTAAAGAACTTATAAAAGTCGCTAAGGAAGGCATTATAAAGGAGGGTTATGATGAGTTATCTCCAGACATTGCGGCTGATAGACTAAAGAACGCTGCTGCTTCAAAGAAACTTGCTATATTCGATGCTTTTGAGATATTGAATAGAATTGAATCTGAGAAGAGTCTTCTATCCGAGGATTTAAATGAGGATAAAAAACTAGACAACTTTGCTGAAAGAAGAGCTAAATAATGTAATCCCTGCCGCAGTTTTAAAAAGAAAGAACAACGCTAAAACATTCTCTTATGGGTACGATGAGAAGTATGATATTGTTGTGATATCTAAGGATGGTACTATAGGTGATATATGGAATATTAACGGAATAAAGATAGCTCTACCATCAAAACCAAAAAACATACACAAAAGGAGTAGTAAAAAAAGTGAACAGTACTGGGAACCTTTTGATTACCCTAAAACACTTGAAAAAATAAAATCTATTTTTCAATGGAATGATGCTCCTAAAGACTTTAAGAGAAATTGGGTTGACTACATTGAGGAGGAGTTTGATAGAAGAGAGCAAGGTTTTTGGTTCTATAATAACGGACATCCTACATACATAACAGGTACACACTATATGTACTTACAGTGGACCAAGATTGATGTTGGTCATCCTGACTTCCGTGAAGCAAATAGAATTTTCTTTATATTCTGGGAAGCTTGTAAAGCTGACAGCAGATGTTTTGGAATGGTATATCTTAAGATACGTCGTTCTGGGTTTTCTTTTATGTCATCCTCTGAGACTGTAAACACAGCGACTCTAGCAAAAGATGCTAGGATTGGAATATTATCAAAGACAGGTTCTGATGCTAAAAAAATGTTTACTGATAAGGTTGTTCCTATATCTAGTAATTACCCATTCTTTTTTAAGCCTGTTCAGGATGGTATGGATAAGCCTAAGACTGAATTAGCGTACCGTGTTCCTGCGTCTAAGATTACTAAAAAGAATATGTATGACTTAGATGATAGCGGAATATCGGGTCTAGATACTACTATTGACTGGAAGAATACAGATGATAACAGTTACGATGGTGAGAAGTTATTCTTGTTGGTTCACGATGAATCAGGAAAGTGGATTAAACCTAATAACATACTAAACAACTGGAGAGTTACTAAAACCTGTTTAAGGTTAGGTAGTAGAATTATAGGTAAATGCTTAATGGGTTCTACATCTAATGCCTTAGATAAGGGAGGTGAAAATTTTAAAAAACTTTACTACGATTCTGATCCAAGTACAAGGAATGCAAATGGTCAAACTAAAAGTGGGTTATATTCACTTTTCGTTCCTATGGAGTATAATTTAGAGGGTTTTATTGATAGATATGGTAATCCTGTTTTAGAAACACCTAATAAGCCTGTAGAAGGTTTTAATGGAGAATACATTAAGACATCTGCTATTGATTATTGGGAGAACGAGGTAAGTAGTCTTAAGAATGATCCAGATGCTTTGAATGAATTTTACAGACAGTTCCCTAGAACAGAGTCACACGCATTTAGAGATGAAAGTAAGTCTTCTCTTTTTAATCTTACCAAGATATATCAGCAAATGGATTACAACGATAATCTTATTAGAGACAGGGTTGTTGTTAAGGGTTCGTTCCACTGGAAGGATGGTGTAAAGGACACAGAGGTTGTGTGGGTTCCTGATGATAGGGGTAGGTTTTTAGTGTCTTGGATTCCAGGATTAAATTTACAGAACAGAAAGGAAGTAAGGAATGGTATGAAGTTTCCTGGTAACGCACATATAGGTTCGTTTGGGTGTGACTCATATGATATATCTGGTACTGTTGGTGGCGGTGGTTCTAATGGAGCACTTCACGGACTAACAAAGTTTCATATGGATGATGCTCCTGTAAATCATTTCTTCTTAGAGTACGTATCAAGACCACAGACAGCAGAAATATTCTTTGAGGATGTATTGATGGCTTGTGTTTTTTATGGTATGCCAATACTTGCTGAGAACAATAAACCTCGACTGTTGTATCATTTTAAGAACAGAGGGTACAGGAAATATTCTATGAATAGACCAGATAAAGGATTCAATAAGCTTTCAGGTACAGAGAAAGAGTTAGGAGGAATACCAAACTCATCTGAAGCTGTGAAGCAGGCACACGCATCAGCTATAGAAACTTACATAGAGAAGAATGTAGGTTTAGATTCTGAAGGTATTTATAGGTCAAACGATGAGATGGGGTCTATGTACTTTAATAGAACACTTCAAGATTGGGCTAGATTCGATATAAATAATAGAACAAAGTTTGATGCCTCAATAAGCTCAGGGTTAGCTATAATGGCAAATCAACAACATCTATATCAAGAGGTTAAAAAAGAGTCAAAAATAAGCGTTAACTTTGCAAGATATAATAACAAAGGAAGATTTAGCGAAATAATTAGATGAAAGAAGTAAAAATATCTATAAATCCTTCTACATTCCCTAGTCAGTATGTACCTGACTCTAGAAAGAATACAAAAGAGTTTGGTCTACAAATAGGTCAAGCTATTCAGTATGAGTGGTTTAAGAAAGATAATGGGGGTTCTAAATTTTACAATCAGTGGGATGCTTTTCATAAGCTTAGGCTTTACGCTAGGGCAGAACAATCTGTAGCAAAATATAAGAACGAGATTGCAGTAGACGGAGACTTGTCGTATATGAACTTAGACTGGACACCTGTACCAATAATACCTAAGTTTATAGACATAGTAGTTAATGGTATGGCTGATAGGATGTTTGAGGTTAAGGCTTATGCTCAAGACGCTATGTCTGCTGAGAAGAGAAATTCTTACCAAGATAATTTAGAAGCTGATATGGTTTCTAAGGACCTTTTAAACCAAATCAAAAATGATTTTGGAATAGATGCTTTCAACACTCCTCCTGAGGAGCTTCCTGAGAATGATGAAGAATTGCAGTTGCATATGCAGCTTAATTATAAGTCCTCTATAGAGTTGGCTGAAGAAGCTGTTATTAATACTGTATTAGCTGAGAACAAGTACGAGGATACTAGGAAAAGAATAATGTATGATATGACTACATTAGGTATTGGTGTTGCAAAACACGAGTTCCAACCTGGTGCTGGTATTGTTGCTAAGTATGTAGACCCTGCAAACGTTGTTTATAGTTACACTGAGGATCCAAACTTTTCAGATTGTTTCTATTGGGGAGAAGTAAAGACAGTTCCTATTACAGAAGTTGTTAAGATAGACCCTACAGTAACTAATGAAGAGTTAAAGACAATAGGTAAGTACAGTCAAGATTGGCACAGTTACTTTCATTCTACGCAGTACTATGATAACTCGTTATTTAATAATGATAGCGTAACGTTACTTTATTTTAATTATAAGACCACAAAGAATATGGTCTATAAAAAGAAAGGTGACAAGGTAATAGAAAAAGACGATGAGTTCAACCCTCCACAAGAGATGATGGATGATAGAGGGTTTGAGAAAATAGAGAAAAAAATAGAGGTTTGGTACGAGGGTGTTATGGTTATGGGAACTAACATAGTACTTAAGTGGCAATTAGCTGAGAATATGGTAAGACCTAAATCTGCATCTCAGAATGCTTCACCAAACTATGTAGCTTGTGCTCCAAGAATGTATAAGGGTAATATAGAATCTTTACTTAGACGTATGATTCCTTTTGCTGACTTAATTCAGATGACACACTTGAAGCTACAACAAGTAATACAGAAGGTTACACCAGATGGTGTGTTCATAGATGCTGATGGTATAAATGAAGTTGACCTTGGTAATGGTGCTACTTATAGCCCAGAGGATGCTTTAAAACTTTACTTCCAAACAGGTTCTGTTGTTGGTAGAAGTTACACTCAGGACGGAGAATTTAATAACGCTCGTGTTCCAATACAAGAACTTTCTAAGAACTCAGGACAGGGTAAGATATCTAGTCTTATTGGTAGTTATAATCACTACCTTCAAATGTTAAGGGATGTAACAGGTTTAAATGAAGCTAGAGATGGTTCAATGCCTGACCCTAACTCATTAGTTGGGTTGCAGAAGTTGGCTGCTTTGAATAGTAACACTGCAACAAGACATATATTAGATGGTACACTAGATATTACTAGAGACTTATCTGTTGCGTTGTCTTGTAGAGTATCGGATGCTTTAGAGTATTATCCATACAAGGATGAGCTTGTAATGCAGATAGGTAAGTACAACGTTAACCTTCTTAATGAGATTAAGGACCTTCATATTTATGATTTTGGAATATTCATAGAGATGGCTCCTGATGATGAAGAAAAACAACAGTTAGAACAAAACATACAAATAGCTCTATCTAAAGAGTCTATTGACCTTGACGATGCTATTGATATTAGAGAGGTAAGGAATGTTAAGTTAGCTAACCAACTATTAAAGGTAAAAAGAAAAAGAAAAGAGAAAGAGAGAAGGGAGTACGAAATGCAGAAGATGCAGCAACAGCAACAAGGACAACTTCAATCCCAACAAATGGCAGCTCAAGCATCTGCTCAGAAGGTTGAAATGGAAACAAGGTCTAAGATGCAGATTGCTCAAGCTGAAGCAGGTTTTGCTTTAGAGAAGCTTAAAGGTGAGGCTGAATTAAAGAGACAGTTGATGCAGTTAGAGTTTGATATGAATATGAAACTTAGAGGCGCTGAGGTTCAGATGTTAAATGAGAAGGAGAGCCTTAAAGAGAAAGCTAAGGATGAAAGGATAAGCAAACAGAACACTCAACAATCTAGATTGATAGAACAAAGAAAGAAGGATTTACCTCCTATAAACTTTGAATCAAATGAGGATACGTTGGATGGTTTTGATTTATCTGAGTTTGAACCTCGCTAAGAATATAAATAATATTAATGTGTATTTTTGCACAAAATCTAATCTAATATGGAATTAAAAGTAAAAGAAGTCTCAGGACCAGAACAAAAATCGGTTCAAGAAGTAGAGACAGAGTTTGTAGAAAAACAAGAAGAAGCTGCTGTTGAAGAACAAGAAACAGTAGTTGAAGATAAACCTACAGAAGAAGTTGTTGAAGAACAATCAACTGTAGAGGCTCCTCAATTTGGTGAGGAAGAAGTTCTTTCATTTATTAAGGATAGATATAAAAAAGAAATAAACTCAGTTGATGAGTTATTTGCTCAGAGAGAAGTAGATAATGATTTACCAGAGGATGTTTCGGCTTTCTTAAAATACAAGAAAGAAACAGGTCGTGGTATCAATGATTTTATGAAGCTTCAGGCTAATTATGATGAAATGGATGCAGACCAATTATTGCGAGATTACTATTCTGTTACTGAGGATGATTTAGATTCTGAAGATATAGATTATATTATCAATGAGAAGTTTTCTTATGATGATGATTTAGATGATGATTCTGTAATCAAGAAAAAGAATATCGCAAAGAAAAGAGAACTTGCTAAGGCAAAGAAATATTTTAACGATCTAAAGGAGACATATAAGGTACCTGTCGAGTCGGCATCGGTTCCTGTCAACGAGGATGAGTTAGAACAATACAATGCCTACAAGGATTATATATCACAGTCCAAAAATGTTCAAGAAGAGAATCAGAAGCGTGCTGAGTATTTCTCAAAGAAAACAGAAGAGTTGTTCAATGACGAGTTCAAAGGTTTTGAGTTCAATGTCGGAGACCAAAAGGTAGTTTTCAATCCAGGAGATGCTAAGGAGGTGAAATCGGTTCAGTCTGACATCAATAACTTTATCTCTAAGTACTTAGATGATAATGGTATGATAACAGACCACATTGGATATCATAAGGCTTTAAATGCTGCAATCAATCCAGACAAGTTAGCGTCTTACTTTTATGAAAAAGGAAAGGCTGATGCTGTTGTGAATACGGACAGAGTATCTAAAAATATAAACATGGATGCTAGAGCTACTCCACAACAGATGTCTAACAAATCAGGATTTAAGGTTAAAGCGGTAGAGACTAATTCAGGACGTGGTTTAAAAATAAAGAAACGTTAAATATTAAAAACAAACAACAAAAATGGCTTATACAATAGGCGGAAATGTGAGTTTAACTCCAACTCCAAGCCAGGTAACAACACCTGGATCGTACATTACAAATTTTGATTTTTTAAATCAATACTTACCAGACACTTACGAAAAAGAATTCGAGAGATATGGTAACAGATCAGTTAGTTCTTTCTTAAGACTAGTTGGTGCTGAAATGCCTTTCAACTCTGACTTAATTAAATGGTCTGAGCAAGGAAGATTACACATTAAATATGAAGGTGTTACTTTAGATGACGCTGTAGTTGCTGCTGATGATTCAGTTGTAATTAACATTACAGGACACTCTATCCGTAAAGGACAGACTGTTATGGTATCTGATGGTTCTAATGGAGCTACTGCTTCTTTTAAAGGTATCGTTACTGCTGTTGCAACAGACACAATTACTGTAGCTATCTATGATGCTGCTGGATTACCTGCTGTAGCTGGTTTATCTTCTGGAGATAACAGTGGAACTGACTTAGATGTATTCGTTTATGGTTCTGAATTTAAGAAAGGATCTAACGGAATGGAAGGTGCATTAGAAGCTCCTTTTGACAACAAAGAGAATACTCCAATCATCATTAAAGATAAGTACAGTGTATCAGGTTCTGATATGGCACAAATCGGATGGGTTGAAGTAGAAGGTGATAATGGTGCAGGTTACTTATGGTACTTGAAATCAGAGCACGAAACTAGATTACGTTTTGAAGACTACTTAGAGACTGCAATGATTGAAGCTGTTCCTGCTGAAGCTAATTCAGGAGCGATTGCTGCTGCTGGAGACTTAGGTAACAAAGGTTCTGAAGGTTTATTCTACGTTGTAGAGAACGAAGGAAACACAACTACTGGTTCTTTAGAGACTTTAGCTGATATCGATGCTGTTGTAACTCGTTTAGACAAGCAAGGTGCTATCGAAGAGAATGTTTTATTTGTTAACCGTGCTTTATCTTTCGAGATTGATGATGTGTTAGCTGCTCAAAACAACTTTGGTTCTTCAGGTGCGTCTTTCGGTTTATTCGATAACGATACTGATATGGCTTTAAACTTAGGTTTCTCAGGATTCCGTAGAGGTTATGACTTCTATAAATCTGACTGGAAGTACTTAAACGACGCTACTATGAGAGGTGGTTTAGTTGGTGGTGCTATTGATGGTGTGTTAGTTCCTGCTGGTTCTACATCTGTTTATGACCAAGTATTAGGTAAAAACGCTAAGAGACCATTCTTACACGTTAGATATAGAGCTTCTGAAACTGAGGATAGAAAGATGAAATCTTGGATCGTTGGTTCTGCTGGAGGTGCTTCAAATAGTGATTTAGATGCTATGGAAGTTCACTTCTTATCAGAAAGAGCTTTATGTACTTTAGGTGCAAACAACTTCTTCTTATTCAAATAAGAAGTAATAAATACTGTAGTAGTTACCCTCGTTGAATATACGGGGGTAATTATTACTCTTTAAACTTTAAATTAAATACAAATGAAAAAAAATTCAGTCTTAAAAGACAAAACTTACAGATTAAAAGGAAACACAGCTCCTATTGTTTTTATCCTTAACTCACGTAATTCACGTAGAAAACCATTATTATACTTTGACGGAGAACGTAATCGTGCTCTTAGATATGCTTCAAATCAGAAGTCACCTTTTGAGGATGACCAAGATTCAAACGCTATTATTCAACCAGTAGTTTTTGAGGATGGTATGTTGTTTGTTTCAAAGACAAACCCAGTATTACAGGAGTTTCTTTCTTACCACCCAGGTAATGGAACTATATTTGAAGAGATAGATGAAGAGAAAGATGCTAGTGTGGATGTTGAGATATTAGATGCACAACTTGAAGCTCAGGTTGCTGCTAAGGATTTACCTATTGAGATGATGGAGACCATTGGTCGTATATCATTATCTTTGAATGTAGATAAGATGTCTACAGCAGAATTAAAAAGAGATATTAGATTGTACGCTCGTAACAATCCAGAAGATTTCTTAAGTACATTAAATGACCCTATGTTAAAACTACAGAACTTAGCATCTAAATGCTTTGCAGAGGGATTATTATCATTAAAAAATAAAGGAAAAGATATTTACTTTAGCTTACCATCAAACAAAAAGAAGTTGATGAGTATTCCTTTTGGAGAGTCTCCAATATCTACTTTAGCTACATTCTTCCAAACAAACGAAGGTATAGAAGTTATGAGTATGTTAGAGAATAAGTTAGAGGAATAAACTTAAATTCCTTAATAATATACAAGCCTCTTCATAACGAAGGGGCTTATTTATTTTTATTATCTTTGCCTAAAATATGATTAGATGATAGATAGTGTTAGAAATACAGTTTTAGCTGTAGCTAATAAACATAATTTCGGATACATAACCCCAGCTGATTTTAACCTATATGCAAAGCAAGCTCAATTAGATGTATTTGAGAATTATTTTTATAGATACAATGAGTGGATTCAGAAACAGAATGCTAGGGTTTCAGGAAGTGGTTATGCGGATATAGTTAGGAACTTAGAGGAGGTTATAGATACATTCTCAGTTGAAGGTGAGTTACATAAAGGATTAGGTAATAAATATAAAATGCCTAATGAAGATAATAATGGCAATACCTACTATCTTTTAGATAAGGTCCTTGTTTCTAGTAGCCCAGTTTACGCTGGTTTAACAGATGGTTTTTCTGCAAGTAATAACACAATAGAGGATAGTACTAAAGATTTTTCTAGTTTAATACCAAGCATATACAGTGCAGCAATACAGGTTGGAGACACTTTACAGTTTGTGGACGTATTAGAGGTTGTTGATGACACAACATTAAGAATAGATTCTTCTGAAATATCTAGTAGTGGTAACAATTATGCTCTTTATCTTAAAAGTAAAACTTATAAGGTAGCAGAAAGAGTTTCTCACTCAAAGATAACAATGCTAAACGCATCAAACTTAACAGCACCAAAAATAACTAGTCCAGCTTATACACAAAGTGAATTATCTATATCAGTTTTTCCTGAAAGTGTAAATTTTGTAGGTCAAGTTAAGTCTCAGTACATTAGAAAACCTAAAGACCCCAAGTGGACTTATGTAGATATATCTAATGGCGAGCCTTTATTTAATCAGAGTTCTTCAGACTACCAAGACTTTGAGCTTCCAGCAACTGACGAACCTTTATTGGTTTCAAAAATATTACAGTATGCTGGTGTATCTATAAGAGAGAAAGATATTTATCAAACAGGTTTGCAAGACGAGATGAAAGATAAACAAAAACAAGGATAATGGCGTATTTAACAGGATATCAATATTACGAGAACGAATCTAACGTACCTTTAGATACTAATTGGGGTTCTTACCAGTACGTATCATTAGATGATATAGTGAACAACTTTATGCTTATGTATGTAGGTAATGATAAGTTGATAAACAATGCAGAGAGATATAATGTGATTTTTCACGCAAAGAGAGGTATACAAGAATTAAACTATGACGCTCTTAAAGAGACAAAGATTGTAGAGTTATCTGTATGTAGTAATGCAACAGTGATACTGCCTCCAGACTTTGTTAATTGGGTTAGGATTTCATTATCTAAGGAGGGTGTTTTAATGCCACTAACAGAGAACATACAAACAAACTTTGCTAAGAGTTATCTTCAGGATAATGAATGTAGAGTTTTATTTGATGAGGAAGGTAGTGTACTTATAGGTACATCTTTATTGGATGCAGACAGAATAAGTGGTATGCAGAAGACACAGTACTTAGGTGACGGAAAACTTAATGGAACGTTAGGTTACAACATAGAAGGTAAGTGGGTTTTTGACCACACCATAGGAGGTAGATACGGTTTGAACACAGAGACAGCAAACATTAACCCGACCTTTAAAATAAATAAGTCATCAGGTGTTATAAACTTTAGTTCTGCTATGGCAGACCAAATAGTCGTTATAGAGTATGTTTCAGATGGTATGGAAGGTGGAGATGATAGTAATGTTAGTTTAAATAAAATGTTTGAGGACTACATTTATGCTTACATGAAGTACGCTATACTTAGTTCTAAGTTTGGTGTTCAGGAGTACATTGTTAGAAGAACTCAGAAAGAAAAAAGTGCATTACTTAGGAATGCAAAATTAAGACTTAGTAACATTCATCCAGGGCGTTTACTTATGAATATGAGGGGTGCTCAAAAATGGTTAAAGTAGAATGAATATAAATAAAAATTTTGTCGGTTCAAGAATGAATAAAAGTCTTGATGAGAGACTAGTACCTAAAGGTGAGTACACTGATGCGTTAAACATTAGAATAAGCTCTGATGAGGATGGGGAAGCGGGTTCTGCTGAGAACGCTAAAGGTAATGAATTGGTTTTTGACCCTAAATATAACGGTTCCTCGTTAACAAATGCTGTTTGTATAGGTGCGATAGAGGATAGTGAGAGTGATATTATTTATTGGTTTGTTACATCTGATGATGTAGATATGATTGTATCATTCAATACTCAGAACAATTCTGCAATATACCACGTTATATCAACTACAGTACTAAACTTTAATAAAGATTATCATGTAAATGGTGTTAATCTAGTAGACAATTTTTTATTTTTTACAGACAACTACAATCAACCAAGAAGAATAAATGTTGATAGGTCATATCCATATCCTGTTTCTGGAGTGGATCAAATTACTGAGGATGATATATCTGTTATCGTTAGTCCTCCAAAGGAAGCTCCTTCAATAAAGCTTTTAAAAAAACCAACAAAAAATAATTACATAGAGGATAAGTTTATTAGGTTTGCTTACAGGTATAAATATAAGGATGGAGAATACTCAGCACTTTCTGAGTTCTCTGATTTAGCTTTTGACCCAGGAGCATTTAAAATAGATTACGGAACCTACGATATGGTGGGTATGAGGAATAGTGCAAACGCTGTTTTATTAAATTTTAACACAGGATCTAAGGATGTTACAGAGATACAGATTTGTTTTAAATTATCCAACTCTAATATTATAAATGTAATAGATAAATACAACAAGGAAGAGCTACAATGGGCTAACAATTACATTGCTAGTATAGAATTTTCTAATCAAAAAATATACACAACACTTACAGAAAGTGAATTACTTAGATCATACGATAATGTTCCTAAAAAAGCAAAAGCTCAAACATCTATAGGTAATAGGATTATGTATGGTAACTATGTTGATGGTTATGATATAGACACTAATATTGATTACACGTTAGAATTAATCAATGAGGATATTGGTGTAGAAGGTTTGCCAAGCGATTCTTCTGATGGTGTAGCGTACTCATCTACAGATAGTACAGTAATTTCAGATTCTGCTATAGAGTTAGATTTTACAGGTGTAGAACTTTTAGAAGGTTCAAGTATTTTTATTGACTTCGGGATACTGAGTAATTCATTTGGAGGCGACTCGTCTTTTCAAGATGGTTCAGAAGTTTCAAATGAATACAATGATAACTTTGAGTTCATACTACCAAGAGACTACACTTCGTTAGCAGACTTAGCTACATCACCTGAGTTTTTAAGTTCAATTGAACTTACTGACACTGCTGGGTTTCCATCAACTACTGATGATGGGTACAGTTTAAGTGACTTATTTTACTCAAACATACAACTTCATCCAAGTGGTAATTGGGTAATATCTGGTGGAGGAGTAACAACATCTCCAGAAGGTTTTAAGGTTTCTTATTCAGTTAGCACATTAACAATACAGGTTCCAGCTGTTATATATGAAGACACTACTAACCTAGGGACTTATGCTTACGAGTATTTTTCAATGTCAAGTACTGCTGGAGAATTCTCTAAAATATCAGACACGAAGAGCTTACACAGTAACAGGGATTATGAGGTTGGTATTGTTTACTTAGATGAATACAATAGAGCTTCAACAGCTTTGGTTTGTAACAGTAACACAATTTTTGTTGGTGCAGAGAATTCTCAGAATAAGAACTACATAAACACAACAATAAATAATACAGCTCCTAGCTGGGCTAAAAGATATAGGTTTGTAGTAAAACCTAGTAGAGGGGCTTATGAGACTGTTTACGTGAACCAATACTACTTTGATAGCGAAGAGTCTTCTTGGTGGTTAAAACTTGAAGGAGACAATCAAACATCTTTTAAGGTTGGGGATGACTTAATAGTTAAAAAGGATTCAAGAGGACCTACATTAGATTTAGTAAAGACAAAGGTTTTAGAAATAGAAACACAAGAGAAGTATTTTATAAAGAATGAGGATACCGAAAAGTTCCCTCCTTCTAGTGGTTTATTTATGAGAATAAGACCAACAAACTTTATTATATCTAGTTCAGAAAAAGAAGACATAGATTTAGGTCTAAAATCACTTAACGTACCTAAAGGAGATCTAAATAAATTAGGTATTGCTATTCCTACATATTATGAAGACCCTGAAAATGCTAACCAGTATATAGATTACGACATACCTGCTGGTAGTGAGGTTAGAATATATTTTAAAATTGAACAAGATAAAAATAGTCAAACAGATACTCAAAAATTTGTATTTGATAGAATATTTACATCTACAAAGGATTATAATAGCTTTTATGATTTTATACTTGGTGAAAATATAGACTTTAATAAACCAACAAATAATCCAGAACTAGATAGTGCAGACAAACCCACACCTAGTGCTGCGTTTGATTCTACTGTAGGTACTTTTTCCTCTTATAACTCAAGAGTAGATGCTGATGGTACAGATTATGTTTTTGCTGGAGGTAGAAGTTTTGAGGATAATGTTGTAGGTGTTAGGTACGCTACTAAAGGTACTTATGGAGGTGCAGACTATCAGTCTTTCTTAACGTTTAGACCTGGAGGTAGAAAAAGAAATAGTAAATGGTATTATTTACAGGCTCATATACAAGCATTCAGATCTTCTGGTGTTTTAATATTTGAAACAGAACCAGAAAGAAACACTAACGAAATATACTATGAGAGCCATAAGAGTTATGAAATAACTGATAATGGTTACCATACTGGAGATATTCAAGATCAAACGTCAACACTACCAGCTATTGTTAGTTTGGATGCATTCAATTGTTTTTCATTTGGTAATGGTGTCGAGAGTTTTAAAATAGATGATGGATTAGCTAAACCTGGATTCAATATGGGTGCTAGGGTTACCGCTGTTTCAGAACAAGATTATAAGGAGTCTCATAGGTATGCAGACATTACTTACAGTGGTGTTTATAATGAAGAAACTAACGTAAATAAACTTAATGAGTTTAACCTTGGTTTAGTAAACTTTAAGACACTAGAACAGAATTATGGTCCTATAGAGGTTATGCACTCTAGACAGAGTGATATACTTGTACTTCAGGAGGATAAAATTTCATATGTACTCGCAAACGGTAGAAACCTATTCTCTGATGCTCAGGCAGGAGGAGCTATATTAAGTACTCCTGATGTTTTAGGTCAGCAGGTTGCAAGACCTGAAGAGTATGGTATTAGTAACAACCCTGAAAGTTTTGCTAATTATGGTTATGATATATTCTTCACAGATGTAAAGAGAGGTTCTGTTATAAACCTTAAAGGCTCTTCTTCTTCTAATGACTCATTAAGCATTATTTCTAATGCAGGTATGGGTTCTTGGTTTAGAGATAGGTTTGTAGATAATAGTAGAAGTTTAAAGTTAGGTTCTTACGACCCATACACAAAGGAGTATGTATTATCTGTATCAGACGAAAAATTACCACAACTAAAAAGAAGTATAGAGTGTGGTTCTACTATATCTCAAGAATCATCTAACACACCTGTTACATATAACGTGCAGCTTAGTGATTACAATGGAACTGTAGACCTTGATTATTCGATAGAGTCTGGAAGTATAAATATTTCTGCTACATACAATGGAGTTGAGGTTATAAACCAAACTGTCACGAGTACAGGAACATTAAATATAAATAGTAATGAGTATGGTGTGAATGAATTCTTACTAACTGTTACACCTAATAACTCTACTTATAGTTTAGATATAGGATGTGTTAAGGCTGAAGAGGTAACCGTAGTAAGGATTGTTAAGAACACAGAATACATGAGTAATAAAACAATTCATCACGAAGTGTTTTGGGAGGATGGTTCAAAAACAAGCCCTGTGTTTACAGATTCAGTAGTTTTTGAAGATGGTCCAGTATCATTGTATGAGACATTTACAGCCCCTGAATCTTTCGGTATTGTACCACCAAAAGGAGGTGTTGTTACTATGAGATACAGAAAAGATATTACAGATACTGCTGAGTGGGATTTCGATAGGTTAAAATATTTAGTTTCAGATACACTATACACAGAATCAGAGATAGAAACTTTAACACCTCTTCTTCAAGACGCTGTTCCTATATCAAATCCTTCTGTAGGAGTGTATGAAGCTTCTTTCACTTACTCAAACCCATTAAACTTCAAATATCTTTATTTAGTTTGGGATTATGTGGAGCCTTTCATTGAGTGTGACAACAGTTTATCAGCTTCTGGTAATGACGGAGTATATGAGTTTTATATAGAGCTTGGATCTAACACTGGAGACGCAGAATTTACTTTCAATTCAGTTGGTGTTCCTGATAGGTTCCAGATTGAATGGGATGGTAACATTGTTGCTGACTCTTTATTTGTTGGAGATTTACTTCCCAACTCTACTTACGAGTCTGATATAGAAAATGTAACATCTTTAGATTTGTATGCTTATGACGGTCAAGACTTTATAGATAACGGAACTCAAAGTGTTAATTATACATCGGCAGATATATCTGATTACAATACAAATAGACCTACAACTGGAGACGGTTCTATAGGTGGTCAGATAGGTGTTGTAGCTGGTTACCCATCAGGTACACCATTAGCTTCTGATGGAGATGTTAAGCTTAGATTCAATAAGACTTACTCTAATCCAACAACAGTTAAGGTAATTGTTACAGGTGTTAATGTAAATACAATATGGAGTTTATCAAGTATATCTTGTCCAGATGGAACATCAACTCCAATAAACGCTGTTGCTAGTTTTGATACAAACGGAGGTAACGAAACTTATGCAGATCAAATAGGATTATCTCCTTTATCTGTTACAAATCCAGGGACTCCAACAAGAGGTGGTTATGATTTTATAGGATGGTCTCCTTCATTACCTACAACTATAACAAGTAATACTACCTTTGTTGCTCAGTGGGAAACTTCAAATGTTGTAGCTAGTTTTGATACAAACGGAGGTAATGAGACTTACGCAGATGAAATA
>Ga0209953_1000042_pt1 | contig 53319 bp, 40 predicted proteins | sample SalPonred_H2O_MG_FD_185713 | JGI IMG/M metagenome (GOLD analysis project Ga0209953, IMG submission 185713) | Salt pond water microbial communities from South San Francisco under conditions of wetland restoration - Salt Pond MetaG... | ecosystem: Environmental > Aquatic > Non-marine Saline and...
AGCAAAACCGTACCGGTGGCTGTGATCAATAGCGGAATCAGACAAAACAGTGGTGCCTCAGCCAAACCGAACCGACGCAAACTGGTGCTGTGGTCATTGTGATGGCCGTCTTGATGATCATCATGACTGTCGGTTTGAGGTGGCTTTAACAAAAACGCGCGGATCACTGGCGGCAATAAATAGCCCATGTTCAGTAATGTACTGACAAGCAACACCCCGACCATGATGGCGTGGTGTGCTTCAACAGCACCGAGCAACAGATACCACTTGCTCCAGAACCCACCAAGGGGTGGCGCACCAATGACTGACAACGCCCCAAGCAGGAATGCAAAGAAGGTCAGTGGCATTTTGCGGCCCAAGCCGTCCATTTCCGGGATCTCGCTTTTGTGGGCAGCCACGTAAATGGCACCTGCACAGAAAAACAGCGTGATCTTGCCAAAGGCATGCATGGCAATGTTCATGCTGCCACCAATAAAGGCCAGCTCACTGGCCAGCATGGCACCGAGCACGATATAGGACAACTGACTGATCGTGGAGTAGGCCAGGCGTGCCTTGAGGTTGGTCTTTTGTATGGCGACAACGGAAGCGGCCAGCAAGGTGAAGGCTGCCACCCACATGATGAGGTCAGTGCTCCACAGGCTTTGCAGGTACTCAAGGCCAAAGAGGTAAATGCTGACCTTAAGCACCGTGAACACACCAGCCTTGACCACGGCCACGGCGTGCAGCAAGGCACTGACCGGGGTGGGGGCAACCATGGCCGCGGGTAACCATCGGTGAAACGGCATGAGCGCCGCTTTGCCAATGCCGTACATGTAGAGAATCAGCAGCACCGCACCGACACCACGACTGACATTGTCTTGCAAGATGCCACCAGGTACGAAGTCCAGGGTGCCAGCCATGAACCAGGTCACCAACATCGCTGGCAACATCAGGCCAATCGAGGTGCCTAACAACAAACCCAGATAGATACGAGCACCACGCTTTGCCTCTTCATTGCCTTTGTGTGCCACCAGAGGATAGGTCGATAGCGACAAGACCTCGTAGAAGATAAAGAGCGTAAACATGTTCTCGGCAAACGCCACGCCGAGTGCCGCAAAAATGGCAATCGAGAAGCATGCAAAAAACCGCGTCTGGTTTTTTTCGTTGGCACCTCGCATGTAACCAATGCCGTAGACCGACGTGATTACCCACAGCCCTGACGCAATCAAACCAAACAGCATGCCAAGCGGTTCAACGGCAAAAGCTAGCGGCAGACCTGGCAAGATTTCAAATAAGCGCACCGAGGGCTGTTGGCCATCAAGTACCGAGGGCAAGATACTTAGAACCGTTAGAAACACCAGCAACGCTGAGGCCACCATTAGGCTGTCGCGCACGTTGCGGTTGGCACCCGTTAAAGCAATCACCAAGGCGCCAACCAGTGGAATTGCCAAGGCAGTGAGAATCAAAGTGCTCTCAGTCATTGGCTAACTCCCAACACATATCCGATCTCCATGCCCGCGACCTTTAGCGGCAACGACGGGTCAATGCCAAACCAGATGTTGGCTGCCACGAGCGCCCACAGCACCAAGAGAATGGGTAGGGGCGCTTCTTGACGTTTGACGTCTTGCAAGCTGCCGTTGGCCGGGACTTTGAAATAAGCGACCTCCACGACCTTCCAGATGTAGACCACAGCCATCAAGGAAGCTAACAAGATCAACATCGTCAACAAAATACCCAAGCCGCGCTCTTCGAGAACGGCCTGAATCAAGTACCACTTACTGATAAAACCCGCTGTCAGCGGCACACCGATGAGCGACAGTCCAGCAAATACAAACCCCAGCATGGTCAGTGGCATGCGTCGCCCCAGACCGGCCAGGTCATCAAGGTTGGTGGTGCCATAACGCAACATGATGCCAGCGACCGCAGTAAAGAGCGCGGCTTTCATCAGTGCGTGGTTAAAGAAGTGCACAATAGCCGCGGTCAAGCCAGCGCTGCTAGCCAACGCAATGGCCAGCACGATGTAACCGATCTGAGCCACAGACGAATAACCCAGCATCCGTTTAAGGTCGCGCTCAAAAATCGCCACGACTGAGCCTACCAGAAATGCTGCTACCGCCAGCGGAATCAATAGATTCGATAAGAAGTAGGCCTGCTCCCCTAGGTTGGGCAATAGCACCATGAACTCGTAGCGCATCATCACAAAGAGCGCGACCTTGGTGGAACAAGCTGCAAAAAAGATCGCCACTGGCGAGGGCGCAAATTGATACGTATTTGGCATCCAGGCGTGCATCGGGAAAAGTGCGGCTTTCAATGCCAAGCCCATGATCAGAAAGCCAGCGGCAATCATCACGGGCAGGGTGTCAGAAATCGGTGCGATCCGCTCGGCGATGTCCGCCAGATTCAGGGTGCCGGTCATCATGTACAGATAACCCACACCGATCAGGTAGAAAGTTGCACCGATGGTACCCGTGACCAGGTATTTAAAACTCGCAGTGAGTGCGCGTCGGTTCGGGCCATTGGCCACGACCACATAGGAAGCCAACGACGAGATTTCCATAAACACAAAAATGTTGAAAGCATCGCCCGTGACGGCAATGCCAACCAAGCCAGTCAGAGCCAGTAACCAGCAGGAGTACAGCAAAGACTGATTCTCACACGGCACTTCAGCGGTCATGCTGTCGCGCCCGGCAAGCAACGCGGCCAAGGATGCGCCGGTGATGATGAGCACCATCAATGCAGAAAAAGGCGTAACCACAAGACCAATACCAAACGGCACGGGCCAATTGCCTAAGGCGTATTCAATGGTGCCGGTATCTAAGACCTGAGTGGCCAAGCCCACGGCAATGGCGAAGGTCAGCGCGCTTGTGATCGTGGCGAACAACCAAGGTAGGTGCCCGCGACTTGGCACGATTGCCACCAGTGGCGCCAACAGCATGGGCACCACCACAACCAGGATAGGAAACTGCTCTACTAGTGTCATGCTTGCTCATCCAGTCGGCGTGTATCTACTTCTTGGATGGAGCCATATTCTTCCCGTATCCGAATGGCAAGCGCCAAACCGAGTGCCGTCACGGCAATGCCCACCACAATGGCCGTCAGAATCAAGACCTGCGGCAACGGGTTGGCATAAAGTTGATCAACAGGTGCATCAGGCAACACAATTGGACCCGTGCCGCCTTCTACTTTGTCCATGGTGATGAACAATAAAAAGACCGCGGCCTGAAAAATGCCTAACGCAATCATGCGTTTGACGTAATTGTCATTGGTCAGCGCCGAGTACAGGCCCACCGCCAGTAACAAGATAAAGACCCAATAGTTATAGTGTCCAAGTATTGTCATCACAAAACCTTCATAGCCTTTTTAGGCTTGGTAAGTCGGGCGATTGGCAAAGGCATTAAAGATCAGCACCAGCACAGTGGCCACGGTCAGACCCACACCAAATTCCACCAACAAAATCCCCCAGTACTGTCCCGTCACAGGATCCGGCAGCAAGACGTTGTAGTCCAAGAACGCACCACCCAAGAGCATGCAAGCAATGCCCACGCCGGTGTATAGGGTGGCACCGAGCACGGCCAACTGCAGCATCGCCTTGGTTGGCATGGCCGCTTCCGAGCGATCCGCGCCCGACAAAATGCCGTAAAGCATGATTGCCGCGGCAAACAGAGCACCAGCAGAAAAACCACCACCCGGTGTGTACTTGCCATGGAACTGAACCAACAGGCCAAACAGCAGCAAAATGGGGATGATGAGTTTGCCCACCACCCGCAGGATCGCGTGGTGTTGAACGCCACGGATTTTTTTGCTCAGTTGCGCGCTGGTGATCTCACGCTGGTTTTTGGGCTTAAAGCTAAGCACTGAAAGCACACCGATGCCCGCCGTCAGGATCACGATCACTTCGCCCAGCGTGTCATAACCGCGAAACGAAGCCAGAATGGCCGTCACCATGTTGGGGATGTTGATGAGTTCAGGCGTTTTTTCTATATACCAGGGGGCGACGTGTTGGTGCACTGGCGCATTGGGGTCGCCCAACAGCGGCTGCTCAAAGGTCGCGACAAACAGCACGAGTGACAGCGCAACCAAGGCCATGATCGGTAGCCAACTAAGGCGTTGCACCACAGTTTCTTTCTCGGCAGTTAACGCCAAGGCGCCCATAAAGAGCACAGTCGACACCCCAGCACCCACCGCTGCTTCCGTTAGCGCCACATCGGCAGCATCGAGAATAAAAAAGTTCGATGCCATGAGCAAACTGAAAATCCCGAACCACATGCTGGCTACAAACAGATTGCTCGCCATGATGGTGGCAATGGCCACAACCGCCACCATGGTGAGCGTGAACAACCCCAGGACGGTTTCAAGCATCATGACGACTGCTCCTGATCAAGCTTGGGCTTAGTGCCACCCATGAGCGCTGTGTTGGCCAGGGCATATGAGGAGACCGGCGCGGTGAACAACAAAAACAACAAAATCGCGAAGATTTTAAAAGTCGCCAGCGACCACCCTGACAACAGCATGAGGCCAGTCAAAACTAGCATGGTGCCGAGTGTCTCAGTGACGCTTGCGGCATGCATGCGCGTGTACAGATCAGGCATGCGAATCATGCCAACACCGCCGACTAATACAAAGAAGCTACCAAGCCCTAGGAACACCCAGGCCACGATATCAACGATGATCATGGCGCCTCCTTCTGGTTGTCCTGTGGCACTGGTGTCTGTGGTGCGGGAGCTTGGCGTGCCTCGCGGTTTTGTACGAACTGCAAAACTGCTAAAACACCAATAAAGTTAATCAAGGCGTAAGCCAACGCCAAATCTAAAAAATCCGGTCGCCCCATGATCATGGCCACCACGGCCACGAGCAATACGGTTTTTGTGCCAAACATGTTCATGGCCAACACCCGGTCATACACGCCAGGCCCAAGCAGCCCTCGCAGAATAGCCAACGCCATGGTGACGACAATCGCGATACCAGCAACAACAAGCATCATGACTCCTCAAAACCCGGTAACGCCGCTACACGGTCATTCATATCACCGCTAACGACACCATCTGCGCCGTCTTTGGTCAAGGCATGCACGGTAACCAGACCGTCGTCATCGATGTCGGTGGTTAAAGTGCCTGGCGTCAGTGTGATGGAGTTGCCAAACAACACCCGACCAACAACCCCTTTGCTTTTGGCGCGCACTTGGACCATGGTGGGGCTAATTGGCATATCGCGCGCCAAAACGATGCGCGTGACTTGCAAGCTAGAGACCACGATTTCTTTAACCAGCCATCCCCAGTACGCAATTACCTTCGGTCCAAGGTGCGTGGGCACGGATTCGTGATCAATCGTTTCAAGTCGTCTGGTGAGCCACACCACGAGGATGACCGAGGCCAAGCCGAGCGCGAGCATCAACGGCAAATACAGACCTGACCACAAGAGCCAGAGTACGGCGAGCGTGATGAACAGAACAACTATGTGCATACGTAAGCCACCTCGTTGCTAGATTTTTGACGGCAATCCTAGCAGTACATTGCAGTTAGCGCCTGATAACCGGAAAAACCGCCGGAAAAACATCAGACATATCTGCCGACCCACTGCCTCGGCGCTGCTTGTCTGATCCAGACACACGTATTTGGTGATGCCTTCGATACGTTAAAACCACTTTCGCATCGGACATTTTTGGGTGATTATGGCAGAAGATTAACTCACGTATCTCTTGAGCAAGCACAAGGTTTGCTTCATGGAAAAACTAGCAGTGTCTAATTTGACAAAAAACGCGACAAAAACCCCCAGCAAAAATCACAAAAACTTAACGCATCCAGAGAACCAACATGTCGACACCCAACGCCTTTATGACCATGACCGAAATCGCCAATGGCCTACAACATAAGTCCTTTAGCGCCGCAGAGGTTGCCAAACTCTATTTAGACCGTATTCAGAAGGGCAATCACAAGTTGCACGCCTATGTCTCGGTCGATGAAGACTTGGTCATGACGCAAGCACAAGCAGCAGACGCCCGGCGTGCCAAGGGTCTGGCACTAAGCCCTTGGGACGGGGTGCCATTTGCCGCCAAGGATCTGTGTGAGCTCCAAGGCCATGTGACCACGGCCGGCTCACAAGCCTGGCGCGATCGCCGCAGCCAGACAACGAGCACTGCTTTGGCGAAGTGTCTGCAAGCCGGCATGGTCATGCTCGGTAAGACGCACATGGTTGAGTTCGCATTTGGCGGTTGGGGCACCAATCCGGTGATGGGCACGCCTTGGAATCCGTGGGACCTAGATACCCATCGTGTGCCAGGCGGGTCCTCTAGTGGATCCGGTGTGGCTGTGGCGGCAGGTCTAGCACCAGCGGCGATTGGATCCGATACGGGTGGCTCGGTCAGAATTCCAGCAGGGCTCAATGGTCTGACTGGCCTAAAGACTACCCGAGGCTTGATCAGTTTGCACGGGGCGGTGGCGCTGTCTTCGACGCTCGACACCATTGGGCCGATTGCGCACAGTGCGGAGGATGCCGCCATTTGGACAGCCATCATGGCCGGGCCTGACTGGCAAGATCCATCAAGCGGGCATCACCCAAGGTTTGAGTGGGTGAGTGGTGGAAATGTTGCAAATGCTGCAAATGGCGCGGCTTTAACTAAGCAATTGGCTGGCATCAAACTCGCCATATTGCCACCCGGGCAGTACCCTTGGACAGTGGACCCAGATGAGCTTGCCGCCTTCAATCAGGTTTGTGATGTGTTGCGTGATCAAGGCGCAACCATTGAAACCTTATCTTTGCCCTTTGATTTGCGTGACCTGATGGTACGTAATGGTCAGATTATTGCCGCCGAAGCCTACGCTATTCATCAGGCTTACATCGAAGATTCAAGCCTGCCACTTGGTGAGTTTGTTCAAAAGCGGGTCTTGGCTGGCAAAGAGGTCTCGGCGGCGGACTATATCAACGCCATCGCCCACCATCGTGCCTGCAGCGCGCAGTTTGTGACCCTCATGCAGGGCTTTACGGCGTTAGTCACCCCAACCTTCCCGCATCCGGCGATACCATTGACCGAGGTTGATGAGGCTCAAACCCCGATGGCGGCTTTCTGCCGGGCGGGCAATTACTTGACAGCTTGCGCCTTGGCCTTACCGGCTGGGTTGTCGAGTAACGGATTACCTTTAAGTGTGCAGCTCATTGGAAAGCCGTTCACGGAGGCAGAATTGCTACACATCGGGGTTAGTGTTCAGTCAGTGACCGATTGGCATCGACTGCGTCCCGACTTAAGCACGTTGGAGCTGTGACTGACAGGACGCTCACTTGCAAGGTTGTCGCCTTAAAAAGCGCTAAAATCGAGGGCTTTCCAGATTATGTGCACGGCTTTTACCGAAGGAGTGAGAGGTGCCTATTTACGCCTATCGATGCTCGAATTGCGGGCATGAAGAAGATGCGCTACAAAAAATGTCGGATGCGCCCCTGTCGCAATGCCCGGCCTGTGGACAGGCGACCTACGTCAAGCAAGTCACCGCAGCGGGGTTTCAGCTTAAAGGCTCAGGCTGGTATGTGACTGATTTCCGCGACGGCGGCAAAAAGCCCGCTGATAAGGGTGGTGACAAAGGCGGTGACAATGGCAGCGATAAAGCTGCACCGGCAAAAACTGGCGGCGGCGATGCCACGCCTGCAACACCGGCGGCTTCAACCTCCACACCCACCCCTACTTCAACCACGTAGTGCCCGTTTTGATCAAGGGTTGCCTTGATCAGTGCGAGCGCGACATTTTGGACAACCATGCGGGCATTTAAGCGCTACCTGATCGCCGGATTGCTGATTTGGGTCCCTTTGGTCATCACCATCTGGGTCATCACCTTACTGGTGACGACGTTGGAAAGTGTGGTGCCGGAGGCGCTGTCGGCTAAGGCTTTGTTCGGGGTGGATGTCCCGGGCTTTAGGGTGCTGATTGTCTTGCTGGTGTTGATCCTGACCGGGCTGTTTGCAGCGAACCTGTTGGGCCGCAGCATTGTTGAGCGGTGGGAGCGACTGATTGGTCGTATTCCACTGGTGCGTTCGATCTATAAGTCGGTCAAACAAGTGGGTGACACGGTCTTGGCACCCAATGGCCAAGCATTTCGGCGGGCTGTATTGGTGCAGTTTCCGCACAAGGGCACGTGGACCATTGCGCTAGTCACAGGCAAGCCGGGTGCTGAGATTGCCCCACTGTTGTCGGGTGAGCATGTCAGTGTGTACGTGCCCACCACCCCGAACCCGACATCGGGATACTTTTTAATGGTGCCGGCCAACGAGCTCATTGAGTTGGACATGACCGTTGACACTGCACTGAAATACATTGTTTCCATGGGGGTTGTCGCACCCCCGAAGACGCTTGAAGGAGCATGACTGAATGCGTACTTGCTACACCGGCGAAGTTTGCCTTGACCACCTCGACCAGACTGTGACACTTTTTGGGTGGGTGCATCGGCGCCGTGACCATGGTGGCGTCATTTTTATCGATCTGCGCGATCGGGCTGGCCTAGCGCAAATCGTGTTCGACCCAGACAATCCAGTTGCATTTGAGATTGCCGAACGCTTACGCAATGAGTTTTGTATTCGTATCACGGGTCTGGTGCGCCACCGTCCTGAAGGCACAGTTAATACCGATTTGGCATCGGGCGCCATTGAGATTCTCTGCCGTGAGGTGGAGATTTTGAACCCATCCGTGACCCCACCGTTTCAGCTTGATGATGAGAACCTGTCTGAGACCACGCGCTTAACGCACCGTGTGCTGGATCTGCGTCGCGGCCAGATGCAACAGAACTTGATGTTGCGCTACCGTGTCTCGATGGCCGTTCGTCGTTACCTTGACGACCAGGGCTTTATCGACATTGAAACGCCGATGTTGACCAAGAGCACACCGGAAGGTGCGCGTGACTATTTGGTGCCCTCGCGTGTACATGGTGGAGAGTTCTTTGCGTTGCCGCAGTCGCCACAGCTCTTTAAGCAGATGCTCATGGTCTCTGGATTTGATCGGTATTACCAGATCACCAAGTGCTTCCGCGATGAAGACTTGCGTGCCGATCGTCAGCCAGAATTTACCCAGATCGATTGCGAGACCTCTTTCCTTGGTGAAGAGGAAATCCGCGAGATCTTTGAAGGTATGGTGCGCCAGGTGTTTCAGTCGGTGCAGGGTGTGGCGCTAGCAGAGCCCTTCCCGATGATGACCTACGAAGAGGCGATGCGTCGCTTTGGATCGGACAAGCCTGACTTGCGCGTTAGCCTTGAGCTCACCGACCTTGGTGATGTGATGCAAGACGTGGACTTTAAGGTGTTCGCCCAAGCCGCGTCTGCGGCTGGCAGCCGCGTGGTGGCATTGTGCGTGCCAGGCGGTGCTGAGATCTCGCGCAGCGAGATCGATGCCTACACCAAGTACGTTGGGATCTATGGTGCCAAGGGTCTGGCCTGGATCAAGGTCAACGAGATCGCCAAAGGCCGTGATGGTTTGCAGTCACCAATCGTGAAAAACATTCACGACGCCGCGATCAACGAGATGCTCGCGCGCACCGGTGCCCAGGATGGGGACATTTTGTTCTTTGGTGCTGATCGCACTAAAGTGGTCAATGATGCCATGGGGGCGCTGCGCCTAAAGATCGGTCACAGCGAGTTTGGGCAGACCAAAGGTCTATTTGAGGCGGGTTGGAAGCCGTTGTGGGTGGTTGACTTCCCCATGTTTGAATACGACGAAGATGCCAACCGTTACGTGGCATTGCATCACCCGTTTACCAGCCCCAAAGATGGTCATGAAGACTATCTTGAGACCGATCCGAGTCAGGCGCTATCAAAGGCCTATGACATGGTGTTAAACGGCTCAGAGATCGGGGGCGGCTCAGTGCGTATCCACCGCGAGGAAGTGCAAAGCAAGGTGTTTAGGGCGTTAAACATCGATGAGGCCGAAGCGCGCCAGAAGTTTGGGTTTTTGCTTGACGCCTTGCAGTACGGTGCACCACCGCATGGTGGCATTGCCTTCGGTTTAGACCGCATTGTCACGATGATGACAGGGGCAGACTCTATTCGTGATGTGATTGCCTTTCCTAAAACACAGCGAGCGCAGTGTTTGCTTACGCAGGCGCCGTCACCGGTTGACGACAAGCAATTGCGTGAACTGCATATTCGGGTCAGGCAAACGGAGATGGCCGCTAAATCAAGCACCGAGTGATATGGCCAAACTGAGAGTCGTTAGTTACAACATTCACAAGGGCCGCTCGTTAAGTGGCCGCGACTCTCTGCCTGACTTAAGGCTTGGGTTGCATGGCCTGCATGCTGACGTCTTGTTTTTACAGGAAGTGCAAGGTCGTAACGAGCAGCGAGCCAATCTCGATGCGCAACACGAGTCACTGGCTGCAGCCCTGCATATGCAAGCTGCTTATGGTTGCAACGCGGTAAGGCAACTAACCGACCATGGCAATGCGCTGCTGTCGCGACACCCGATTCTGAGTTTTGAGAACGAGGATGTCTCAGATCACGCGCTTGAGCAGCGCGGCTTGTTGCACGGGCAAATCGATGTTGAGGGCCGGTGTGTGCACTGCTTTGTAGTGCATTTGGGTTTGTTTTCTGGTGGCCGCATGCGGCAAATCGAACTAATGGCCCAGCGTATTCAAAGGCTTGTTGGCCCAGAAGAGCCGATGTTGATTGCTGGCGATTTTAATGATTGGCGCAACGAGCTAGCACCCTTGTTTGTGAAACAACTCGGTGTCTATGAGGTGTTCACACAAGCGTCGCTTGCCTCAGGTAATGTGCCGCGCCTGCGCGATTCGGTCAGACAAATCCGGCAGGTGCTAAGAGGTGAGCAGCCGCTAAACACCTTGTCGCGCGATCGACAATGGCGCCATAACCAGTTGTCGATGACGGGTGTCGACAGTTTGCAACCACCACCTAAAACCTTTCCTGCCAAGTTCCCGATGCTGCGCTTAGACCGCATCTATCAGCGCGGGTTTGCGGTTAAGCGAGCTCAGGTGCTTCGTGGCAAACCCTGGAGCCTGCTCTCGGACCATTCACCGATTCTGGCGGATCTGGAGTTGGTTTGATGATCCAGTGTGCCAGCATTGCCCGTGGTGTGGAAGCAGCAGACAAAATTGCAACCGCTTATGAGCGGGAATTGATTTGCCTAATCGCGTTTGCACTGCGCCTGTTAGTTCACCACGCCGAGTGAAAATGTCAGTCAAGATGACAAACCATTACGTACCTGCAATTGATGGGCTTCGCGCAATCGCCGTTTTAGCGGTCATCGTTTTCCATTTGAATCCTCACCTACTTCCTGGTGGTTTCACGGGTGTGGATGTTTTCTTTGTGATCTCCGGCTATGTTGTGGCACGTTCGTTAGTGGCACATGCTAACGAAGGCTTTGCTGAATTTTTGATCGGATTCTATTCACGCCGTATCAGACGAATTCTTCCTGCATTGGTACTTTGTTTGGTGGTTACTGTCGTCCTCACGGTTTTGTTCATACCGGACTCATGGTTGAGCTCCACCGTTGAACAAGCTGCACTGTTTGCTTTTTTCGGTATGAGCAACTTTGCGCTGGTGTGGTTTCAAGATGGCTACTTTTCTCCGCGAGCGGAGTTCAATCCTTTCGTTCATACGTGGTCGCTTGCTGTTGAAGAACAGTTTTACTTGATTTTCCCATTTTTAATCTACGGTTGGTTAAGGAGTAAGGACACCCCGTGGGGGTTGAGATCGGTGGCAAATGCACTGCTGCTGCCTTTGCTCGGATTGGCGTCATTGGTTATCGCGGCGACGGGTTTCGATACAAGAGCAGATTGGAACTTTTATATGCTCCCTTCTAGATTTTGGGAGTTAGCCGCGGGCGTCCTTCTCTTTCAGTGGCAGCACAAAGGTTGGCTACCTAGTCTGCTCAGTCAGTCTGCGAAGTTCTGGCTGATGCTTATCGGGTTTTGTTTGATCGGATGGGGTTTTATCGCAACCGATGTGGGCGCTTTCCCCTATCCCTGGGCTGCGGTGCCAGTTTTAGGCACATTCTTGTTGCTGTGGGCCGTTACAAGCCCAGGGCCTGACTCACGAATGTCTCGATTATTGATCACAGGTCTGATGATCTTTGTTGGGAAGATCTCGTTCTCGCTTTACCTCTGGCATTGGCCTGTTTTTACACTAATGCGATGGACTGTTGGCCTTGAGGGGCTAGGGCTCAAATTTGTAGCCTTATCCCTAACGTTTGCTGTGGCCTTGTTCTCGTACATTGTTATCGAGACGCCCGCTAGGAAAACTACCTGGTTGGCATTGCCTAAAAGCAGGGCCATCTACGCCGGCCTGACAGTAATTGTCCTTTCGTGGTTCACGAGCGCGCTGATGTTTAATAACCGCCATCATCTGTCATTAAGTGTCACCGCCAATGGCTGGATGTGGTACCCATATGCCTATGAAGAGGCTGAAAGGCAGGATGTGAATAGCGATCTTTTGCGAGGACGACAGATATTTGTCATTGGTAACTCGCATACTGTCGCGTACAGCGCAATGATTAGCTTGCTTGAACAAAGACAGGGCATAAAGGCGACATTGATGCCGACCGGTGAGTGCGCAGTCGGTAACCTGCACTATCCAGTCAAGGAAATTCCTGGCTGCGAAGGTGAAATCAAAAAATACATAAATGAGATATTGGAACAAAGTCATCCGGGTGACCTTGTGATGTTCGCCTCGTTGCGCACTCACCGTTTTACAGATCAGTGGGAGCGTCGTGATCCGCAAGAGGTCTTGAAAAAAGCAGCGAGTCAGCGCGAAAAAGATCGAATAAATACAGCAAGGCTAGAGACCATTCCGATTTTGCGTCAGCTCCAGCAAAAAGGTTTATACGTATTATTTGACGCGCCTAAGCCTGTGTTGCTGGGACCAGCTTATCGGTGCTCGGATTGGTTTAATAAAAACAACCCAATTTGCGAAGGGGGTTTTGATATTTCAGAGTCCTTGATGCGCCAACTCAGGGAGCCAGTGATGAGATCGATGGCGCAAGTTGCCGAACAGTTCCCTAATGTACACCTTTGGGATCCGCTGCCTTATCTTTGCCAAAGCGATCTTTGCGCTCCCTTTGACAAAGATGGCCATCCCCTTTTTTTAGATGGTGATCATCTGAGTGGCCACGGCAATAGGGTTCTTTACCCTAGTTTTGAGGCTAAGCTCTTTGACATTTATAAATAGTTAATCACCTGACTCTGAGCGCTATCATTGCCTGGTCAGGTAAGGTGTTTAATAGTGAGCGTCCCGGCGATGCCCCACATCATGAGGGCAACCATGCCATCGATCCAGTGCCACAGGGAAGACTGACCCAATCGCTTGCCGAGCCCCCAGGCCAGTGCGCCGAGCGTGACAAACCAGATAGCAGACCCAACCATGGCACCAAGACCGAATCCGGTGCGAGCTTGCTCTTGGTAAGCTAGCGAGGCACCACCGATGAGAACCGCGGTGTCGATCCATGCGTGCGGGTTGAACCAAGAGAACGTCAGGGCGGCACCGACGGCTTGTCGGCGCGTCATGCCTAGCTGATGAGCCGGTACTTGCGCCTGAAGCGGTGTCTTAAGCCCCTGCCAGAATCGTCGCGCGGCTTGCCATCCGTAGAGCAACAAAACCAGAACCGTGGCGCCCATTAGCGCGCCATACAGCTTTTCTGACAACTGCCCGAGTTGGGCCAAGCCGGCCACGCCGATAGCAATTAAAACCATGTCGGCCAAAGCACATACGGCAACACTTAACCACAGGTGTTGGCGCTGCAGGCCCATGCGTAGGAGGTGGGCGTTTTGTGGGCCAATTGCTACGATGAGCGACAGACTCAAGGCCATGCCGGCGCTGAACGGGGCGAGGGCAAGTGAGGCCGACGCACTACCTAAGCCACTCGAGGTGATTGGGCCAATAGCCAACAGAGAGGATAGAGAGTCGAACATCATTGCGTGCTCCACGACGACAATTAGTTAGCGCAATGATGGGCAATCCACACAATTTATTAAATAAAAATAAACAAAAGTTTTATTAATTAAATTAAATTAAACTCGACTAAACACAATCCAATCCATCAGTTCTCATCGACCCAATGATTGAAGACAAACTCGCGAAGTCGCTTGTTGCGGTGGTTAACGAAGGCAGTTTCCAAGGGGCAGCCAAAGTACTGAATGTGACACCAGCGGCGGTCACCCAACGCATCAAGGCGCTAGAAGCCGAGAGCGGTGCGCGCGTGTTGGTACGTGGCAAGCACTTGCGCTTAACACCGCAAGGCAAAGCGATTCTGGCGTTTCAGCACAAGCACGCCTTGTTGCAAGACGAGCTCTTGCGCGCGTTAAACCTTGATGCTCATACTTATCACGGCAAAAAACGCTGGCGTACGCTGCGCGTGGCCATCAATGCGGATTCGATTGCCAGCTGGTTTTTGCCGGAGGTGACTGATACATTGGTGCAACAGCATCTGCTACTTGACGTGGTAATTGATGATCAGGATCACACCCATGAAGCCTTACGCACTGGCGAGGTGATGGGGTGTGTGACAACATTGGCACAAGCCATGCCAGGGTGTTTGGCTGAGCCGCTAGGGGTAATGCGTTACCTTGCGCTAGCCATTCCAACAGTTATTGAGCGTGTGCAAACGGCAGGCGGTAAGGTTTCGGCGCATCGTTTAATGGCACAACCGGCTGTGATCTTTAACCGCAAGGACGCGATTCACGATCGCTTTCTGAGCGAGCATCTCGATTTACGGTCGCCTGCATACCCAAAGCACTTTGTGCCAGCGCTCGATGCCTTTGAAGCGGCCATCAGCTTGGGGCTTGGCTGGGGGCTGGTGCCAGAGGCGATCTATGGTGGCGTACATCACAGTCCAAATGCCGCCACAAAGCATCGTTCGGTGCTCGAGGAGGTTATGCCGGGTTGTTACGTCGATGTGCAACTGTATTGGCAGCATTGGGAGCAAGAGCCAGCACATGCCGCCGCCCTGACCGCTGCGGTCAAGGCGGCGGCTAAAAGTTGTCTACGGCAGGCTTAGCGTTTATTTGGCGTTTGTTGCGAGCGCTCCAGAAAGCAGCAAATTAATCGTCGCGTCTTTGCGTGACGTGCGTAGCGCATCAAAGGGACCCGCTAAACGTTCAGAGCCTTTTAGAAAAACGTGTTCTCGTGGCTCGATCGCGCTTGAGTCATAACGACAGCGTACCCAATCGGGTTGTTGCCATATCTAACTCACGCCACCAATGACCGTTCGACGCACAGTGAAGAACCTAAGCGTGAAGGATTAAGAGCTAGCCCTTCCATAATGGTCTTCAAACCGGACAATGTCATCCTCGCCGAGGTAAGTGCCAGACTGCACTTCAATGAGCTCTAGTGGCTCATTGGTTCGGTTAGCTAGTCGATGAATGGCACCTTGGGGGATGTAAGTGGATTGGTTAGGGCCTAAGGTGATGACCTTATCATCACATGTAACTTCCCCATGGCCACACACCACGATCCAGTGCTCGGCACGGTGGTGGTGCTTTTGTAGGCTAAGGCTAGCGCCTGGTTTGACCATGATGCGCTTGACCTTGAAGTGCTCGCCTTCGTCGATGCTGTCATACCAGCCCCAAGGGCGATGGACTTTACGGTGTAGCAAGTGTTCCTCGCGTTCACGAGAGGCAATGGTCTGCACAATCTCTTTCACACGCTGCGACTCACTACGCTTACCGATGAGAACGGCATCGGCAGTCTCGACAACGACGAGGTCCTGAACGCCCACGGTCCCCACCAAGCGATGGGTGGCGTGAATCAGAGTGTCGCTGGTATCAACGGTGATGGTGTCGCCCAGTGTGGCATTGCCGTGCTCGTCTTTGTCAGCGAGTTGCCATACGGCATCCCAGGCGCCCAGATCACTCCAACCGGCGTCTAATGGAACGACTTCGATACCGAAATCACTGCCAGGGCAGTTTTCAAGAACGGCATAGTCCGCAGAGATGGACGGTGCCATGACAAACTGCTCCGGATTGGGCCGAACGAAATGATCGTCAACGCGTGCATTGGCCCATGAAGACGTGACGGTATGGCAAACAGTTGGGTTAAACGCCTCAATGGCGGCAAGCCACACACTGGCTTTGACAACAAACATACCACTGTTCCAAAAGTAATGACCCGCAGCCAGATATTCGGCCGCCGTGGCGGCATCGGGTTTTTCTTTGAACGCCTTGACGGCGTGACTTTGCGCGGCTTCAGGGGCGCTGCCCGAGTCGATGTAACCAAACCCGGTCTCTGGGTGGGTGGGGGGGACCCCCAGAATGGTTAGTGAGCCGTTGGCTGCGCACGTAATCGCTCGGCGTAGTGCCGTCGTGTAAGCAGCAACGTCTGTGACTACTTGATCGGCTGGCGAGACCACGAGAACAGGATCCTGACCCTGCGCCATTGCCGCGAGTGCCGCCAGGGTGATGGCGGGTGCCGTGTTACGGCCTTCAGGCTCTAGCAGTAAGCGAGCCTGATCATATCGCGCCACTTCACGTAGTTGGTCAGCAGCCAGAAACCGATGGGCTTCGTTGGTGATGACCAGTGGGTCGGCACCCAAAAAACCATCACCAGCTAGGCCGGCCAAGCGGGTGAGCGCCATTTGAAACAGACTTTGGTTGCCGTGCAGCACCAGAAATTGCTTGGGAAAGCCATTGCGCGACAAGGGCCACAATCGGGTTCCAGAACCGCCGCATAGCACGACAGGGACGAAGGACAACTCATTAGAAGAGGACATCATTGCACTCACCACCTTTGAAGGTGTACCAGTCATTTTTCAATCAAGTGATTGTAAGTCAGCCACACAACGCCATCATGACCGACAGGTTTATGCTTATCCCGCGCGTAACCAATTCAATACCTGTTGAGCGCTTTCTTGCCATGAGATCGTGTTCTCATCTTTGGGCGGGTGCGCGGGCTTGGCCCAGTTGCCAATGGTATCGTCCAGTTCCCCGTGCTTGAAAAACGCCGTGCCGGGAGGTGCCACTTCGCGAAACACGGGGATATCTCTAGCAATCACCGGTATCCCATGACGCGTGGCCTCGACAATGGGTAAGCCAAACCCTTCATCATATGAGGCGGCGATCAGGCAGTCTGCCTGTTCATAAGCCTGCTCGAGTTTGCGGTCATCGGCATTCGCGATCCAAACAAAGCGGTGGTATTTCTCAGGATGAGTGGTAAACCGAAAAATCGTATGAGGAATGTCTCTTCGTTCGTCGTGAGGTAGGCTGCGCCAGCCAGGCCGACCTACAACCACAAGCCGTAGTTCATGGCCCTGCCGCCATAATCTCTCGAACGCGTCGAGCACCTCCAGGTAACCCTTACGCGGCTCAATCGTACCGACCATTAGGAAAGTGAGTTTGGATCGGTTGATCAATTGCCTTAACGGCCTCTGCGGCCATGTCTGATTGTGCCCTTGGCTTTGGTCGAAAGTGCCCAAGTCGGCCCCCAGCATAAAGTGCCCAATTCTGTAGTCATTGCTGTCATAGCCGTTTTCTGCGCGCCAAGACGCGAGATCGTTGGCCACATGGGCTGAAATGCACACTGCACCATCAAACTCAGAAATTACTTTCAACCAACGCTCGTGGCGCTGTGGCATATCAGTGGGAAAGACGTCTGGCAAACGCAGTGGCAACAGGTCGTACACGATACCGAATTGCCGGATACCCAGCGCGCGCTGACGCTCGAACAGCCCTTGATCTGACGCTTCACAAGCATGATAGTTGGCAAGATCGAGTGTCAGCAGCGTGTCATTTGACCGCATCTCTATCGGCAATTCAACGCGCAGATTCTCAGGAATGCCGAGCTGCTCACCCATGAGATCACATGCCTCTCTGTAAACCCATTGACCCTGCTCTTGCGTCAGATAGACCGGCGTGACCAGCCCAAGCGTTGGCTCAAGATCCATGAGTTCGCAACACAAAGCCATCGCCACTCGTTCGATACCAGTTTGGAGCCTGGAATAGTGAGTGGCTGTTACATCGACAAACAGTCTTCTCGGGTGAGGCTTAACAAGGTAGTCTTGTTGATAGGCGGCTTCAACGACATCATGGTACTGCGCTGCGCATAGCGCAGGATTGTGCTGCTGCAGTACACACTGCTTGGCAGCTTCGGACATCTTTTGGCGTTGTGCGGCATCCTGATAAAGTCCGTTTAGCGTTTGGGTCAAACTCGCGTCTTCGAACTCGTCTGGCAAAAGTGCAACGGCGTCTGGCTCTAGTTCGGCGAATGAGCCATTCGCATTGGCGATCTGTGGCAAGCCATAACTCATGGCGTCCATGACAGCGCCCGAGGTCTCACCACGCGAGTCTTGCCTTAGTTGTATGCCCAGATCAGCGGCGGCGAGGTAGTCTCGAAACATGCTAGCTGAGACAAAACCGGTGATACTTACCTGCGCAACATTCGGTAAGGCCTCGAGGGCTGCCATCATGCGCTTGGCATAGTCCTCGTTTTGAGTTTGCCCGACAAAGAAGAGTTTGCAATGGGCCTCTTGCGACAGATTGCTCAACGCCCAAGCTTTAACAATCCGGTCAGAAAGCTTGGAAGGAGCGAGGTACCCAAAACTGCAAACGACAAAGTCGGTCGCCGCTAGATTAAGCCGATCTCTTGCTTCTGTTCGGTTGGCAGTTGTGGCGAGTGGCTCGACGAAATTGACAATGTGGGTTTTTTCAAACGCAACTGGCCCATGCCATTTCGCAACGAGTCCTGTGGCGTAGGCAGAATGGACAATGACGGCCTTCGCATCACAAAAGACTCGTCGGTTTGCTGGGAATCGGCAGATCGCGGCTTCTAGGTCGTTAGCAAGTAGAGCTAGCCCGCGTAACCCATGTTCTTCATGAAACACGTCCAAGGCAATGGTTGATTCTTGTGAGGCCTGCTCTTGCCAAAGGTAGTACCCAAGAAAAAAATCATGCAAGACAACAACCCCAGGGTACCTAGTGAGAGCCTCTAGTACGCCCAAATGGAAACCGGAGTTTCCGAGTTGGTAGACAATCCTGTCAAAGTTACTGCCGTGGCTCATGAACCAAGCGACGTCGTGTAAGTCGTATTCACCGTAATGGTCGCAAGATTCATCCCGCAATTCGAGTGCAGTGGTATCGATGAGTGTGACGTCGTAGTAGGCGCTCAGTGCGGGCAATAAATCGCCTGTATAGTCCGCTATGCCAGTTTTGGCAGGTGGGATCGGCGATACAAGCGCTAATCGAGGGCGCGACTTAGAACTGTTCGGTTGATACGTTTTGTTTGTCATCGTGGCAGGTTGGGTTTGGTTGGCTGGTTTGGTTCCAATTTCAAACCACAAATATCGATTTTCCCGAGCTCACTAGTGTTTTCTACCGATGTCTGCCTATGCAACAAGAACGAAAACGAGAACCCCGTGCGGGCTCGCGACTTGACTAGCAATGCCCTGTTTGGCCGCAGATGGTTGTAGTTTGTGGGTAAAGCAAATGTCGCGGCAGACATCTTGAGCGCGATCCGCATTATTGCTCCGCCTGTGTATTCTCTAACTGTTCGGCAGTCTGACGAAATCCAAACCTTCTAAGCCATTTAGCGGTTTTTGAGCGGCGAGACGGGTTTGCGCAAACGTAATGCGCAAAGGGCGTACCAAAACCCTTAATCCCCTCAGTTTTGACCGACCTTGCGACCCGACCAACAACCCGCACGGGGCGTGTGATGTGCCAATAGATGCTTCTTTTCGTGCCATTGATTTGCTCGACCAGTCCGATCGGCGTTTTTTTTATTTCTCTAGATAGATTTTGTAAGGCCTGTCTGAGTTGCCCCATTTGGCTTTCAATTTGACTTAGCCTTTCTTGTAACTGCGTATTTGTCTGCACGTGCCCTTGTGCAAGCTCATATGTATCATCGAGCTTGCAACCGGCTGCAAAGAAACGTTCGTTAATAATATCCAGGGCTTTTTCGAGTCGGTCCACCGTCTGCGCGTTGGCCTGGTGTCGGTCGTATTGCTTGCACAGTTCTAGTAGTGAAGTGCCGTAATCACGTGCGAGAAATGCTTCGTAGGCAGCGAGTTGCGAATCGTTGTCTGCTTTGATTCCGATCACGGCGTAATCAGGGCTTGCCGCAAAAATCACGTTAGTCAAACTAACAGATCCATTGTCGTGCTGCGCATAGTCCTCATTTAGACCCACCACTTTGTGCGTTTTGAAGCCACCGAACTCGACTACAAACGACAGTAGCGCTCGAGGAATCGGTTTGGTGTGGGTGGGGTCGAGATAGAAGCTAGTCGTGTTGTACAAATTTTCCGAGTTGGGGGTCTCGAGGATTAACAATCCGCCGGGCGCAAGCGCCCGGTGAGCCTCTTTAACAAGCTCGAGCAGTTGGGCAAACGGTATATGCTCAATGACGTGCAGTGCTGATATCAGCGCTAGGCTGTTGTCTTGATGTGATTTGAGAGTCTCAAGCGCATCTGCGCGCTTGGCAGACAATCCGAGACCATGGCACGCTTGCAACATGCCGTCATCGAGGTCAACCCCTTGCGCATTAAAACCGATCTCTGCGAGGATCTCTAGCCATTCGCCGCGGCCACACCCCAAGTCTAGAGCGGTGTCCTGGTCAACATTGGTGCGCAAACTGGCTAGAAGGGGGCGATAGAAAGAGAGGCGTTGTTTGATGTCAACGCGCGATCCTCGGAACCGGTCTTCAAACTGGCGATAAAAATCGTTGGTCGTATCAGTATCCATTACTTGGTTTGGTCTTTATGATTAAGGCGGCAAACCCGTAGACGCCGTTATCCAAAGAAGGGCTCAAAAAGTCGTGTCACGATACACTTGGTGCGGCTTCTGGCCGCTAACGCCGACCGCGCGGTCGGCGTTAAAGCGACTGGACCGCTAGATACAGCGCCGAGTACTAAAAAATTCGAGCTTTGACCGATCGACGAAAAACGCGACTTTACATATACGGTAATAGTATACGAGACGCATCAAAGTCGATAATTTCGCAGCTAGGCAAGTGAGAACGACACGCCCGGTGTTGGAAAGCAGCTGCGGGCTAGGTTCAGGTTAACGGTGATTAAGCGGTTGCTGAATCAGAGGCCACTACAGACGTCAATCGTGGTGAAGCGCTTGACGCAAGTGATCGTCGGATTTCCGTCGCGTAAGCTTACGGTCGTACCTCGACTTCTTTGCCGTATTTTTGAGGCTGGATTAAAGACTGTCTTGTTTCAGTATTTCTGGTCCGTCGTGGGCGAGGCGTCTGAGTAAGTCGAGACGACGAATCAATACACGGTGACCTATTTTGCGGATGATGCCGGCCTTCATCAGCGTTTGCAGTGTGCGGGATACCGTCTCGCGACTGGTGTTGGCCGCACTGGCAAGGTCTTGTTGCTTAGGCAGGGCGCTCACCCGCTCTAATATATGTGTGTCGACATCACCGGATAGATGACTAATTAGAAGGCAGACCCTTTGAAACGCATTGGGCAGTGTCAGCATCATCCGCTCGCGCTGCGCGATATCCATGGCTCTCACGGCTAGCTTGAGCAAACGATCAAGCAAGAGGGTGTTGGTTTGAACCAACGGTTTAAGCAAACGAATCGGGAAACTCACCACCTGACATTCCGTTAAGCACCGGATCTCCTCGCTGACATGCCGGCCGTCCACAAGCGCTAGCCAGCCAACCCAGGCTCCGGGGCCTATCATGGACAGGCTGGTGACCCGACCATCGTCGGCAAGTTGTTTTGACTGAAGTTGCCCAGAAACCACGCAAACAGTGGCTTCGCGCGCATCACCTGCACGCCCGATCGTTGCCGCTGCTTTAAAGTTTCTCAGCGTGGCAATGTTGCAGATCTGGAGCTTGTCCTGCTCATCCAAACCCTCGAAAAAAGGCAAGGAGTCAAGCAGCGGTATGCTGATAGACATGATGTTTTATAAGATCTCGCTCAAAAGTTACCTAAGTAAAAACCGTTGACGCGCGTAGGGGTTTGCGTATAAAGTCGCTCCCACGTTCAATTGCCGCGAGGCACTAAGGCGTTTTAATTAACTGAAAAGTGTGGGTTATATGCAACACACCCTCAAAATAGTACCATTTTGTGGCGTACATCACATACGTAATGACCGTTGCAGTTAGAATGCACTCAATAGGGTTGGCTATTTGGGGCCAGACCCTGGTGTCAACCTCACCTAAGATCTAGGAGAATCACATGTCAGTCGTGACAAACGAAATGCAAGATCAAGTTTCTGAGCTCTACATTACATATTTTGGGCGTGCGCCTGACGCTGAAGGTTTCGCTTTTTGGACCCAGGCTTTGGCGAATGGCGCAACGGTCGAGCAAATTGGTGCCGATTTTGCGAAGAGCCCGGAGTTTCTCGCGGCGTACGGTGGCAAAACGCCGGAAGAGCAGGTCAACCAGTTCTATCAAAACACATTGAATCGTGAAGCCGATGCAGGTGGTTTGGAATATTGGTCCAATCTACTTGAGCAGGGCGCATCTTTCACGTCTGTTGCGTACGCCATCGTGAACGCAGCTTTTGTCGGCGGCACAGGTATTGCGGAATCAGACACAGCCCTCGTGCGCAATAAAGTCGCCGTCAGTAAATACTTTGCCCTCACTCTGGGATCAAACGATGAGGCAGCTGCTGCTGGTGCATTCGACACCGTGACTTCTGATCCGGCATCTGTCGAAGCAACCAATGCTCGTTTGGAAACCGAAGTGGAAGGCGGTACGACATTTGATCTGACCACCGGCAAAGATACTTTGACAGGTAACGGCAACGACAATACGTTTGTTGCTAGCGTTGTCCAAAACTCGCTTGGCGAGCAGACCAACGAACTTGCCACTGGCGACACCCTGAACGGTAGTGGCGGTAACAACACGCTGAACGCGACTGTAATTGAGGCATCGCCACTCAACGGCGGCGCCGCAATGGCTATTACTCCTGAGACGGTTGCTGTTCAAACTGTGAACTTCACGGCGTTAACCACAGGTCAGTCCAACACCACCGGTCAGTCCAACAGTCAGGCAGAAACGGTTGAAATCAATGCCAAATTCATGGACGGCGTGGATGTAATCAGTTCCGTTCAAAGTGACGCTTCATTGCTAGTTACAAACGTCAACACCCTGACGGACGATGGATTGTATGCAAACAAGCGCCTGACGGGTGATTTGACAGTTCGTATGGATCACAGTGGAAACGATGCAGTGATCGCCGAGTCAGACATGACAGTGTTGTTTGATAACGATTACTTGTTGCGCGATGATGACGTCCAATCTAGAGAGATTACTGTCGCGATTGAGCCGTTGATTAATCAAGATGACTTCGTGGCTGCTACTCCTCTACTCAATAACCCATATGACCAATTGACTTTCTTAGTTGATGGCGTCCAAAAAACCATTGACATCACTACCGGCACACCCGCCGGTCCTGTCGAAACCACCTACGATGCCCTCAAAGCTGCCATCGAAGCAGGATTAGCCAGAGCTGCTGAGACTGATCCAGCGCTTGCAGGTATCACGGTTACGCAGAATACAGACGCACAAGATTTTGTTGCGAAAGACGGTACGCCGCGCCAGAGCGATTCGTTCACGTTATCCAAAGCTGGCGCAGTACTCACCTTTAACGAGAGCCAAGGCTGGGATGCCTCGGCTGGCTTACCAGCCAACAATGCCTTTGGTGCTGTAATTGTGCAAGGTGATCCGGCGGTCGTTACTCCACTAATCGAAGTTGATGTTCAACTTGAAAAAGTTGGCCGTGGCAGCGACGGTGGTGCACTGGTCATCGGTGGCATGGCAACTGATTTTGACAATGAGTGGGACTTCTCAAGCGCGCCAACGCTTGCCGAAGGCATCGAGAAATTCAATGTCACTGTTTCAGGTGATGCTTCTCAATTCAGCAGCCTGTCAAGCATGGCTTCTACCAACAACACGTTGCAACAAGTTGTTGTGACCTCTGCAACTGGTAGCGACGCTGCACTGATCATCGGTAATAAGAACACCGACGGTGCTGCGCCTAACGACGCTGGAGTACTCGGCGTAACCACCGGCAAGAACAACGCACTGAAAGATGTCAGCGTTTTTGATGCAACCGGTGTGACGAGTTCCGTTGAAGTAAACGCTTATCTGTCAGACGAAGTGGTTGCTAAGTACTTGAATCAAACCGACACAGCCGCTGATCCGGCCGCAGATGACGTTGCGTTCACGTACGACTTGTCTGGTGGCGATGACACATTGAACATCAACCTGAGCAAGGCCAACTTGGCTGCTGCTGGAACCGCGACACGCGCAGACTTCTCATTCGAGGCCAACGGTGGTGCTGGTAACGACACCATTTTGGTGCAGATTGGCGATGGCGTAGGCGCAACTACTGACGCTTGGTATGTTAATACCCTTCAAAACGACAACCTCGCAATCAATGCCGGTAGCGGTGATGACGCAGTGCTCACTTACGGTGCTGGTGTTTTCGCAATTGATTTGGGCGCTGGTAACGACGTCGTGTGGACGGATAACTCTGGTGTTCAGACAATAACAGTCGGCGGTGTTTCAGTACCAACATTCAACGATGGCAAAGCCACTTTTGTGTTCAATGCTGCAACCACGGACATTGAGGATCTACAGTCAAACGACCGTTCAGCATCAGTTACGGATGCCGGTGAAACAACTGTAACCGTCAACTTCGCAGGTTACGAGGTAGAAGCGGTAGTTGCCGGGACAGATTCGAGAGACGGCGGGTTGCTCAACGATTTGACTGTAGGTCAAACAGTTAAGAACCTGATCAACAACGACCAGTACTTGAGCCATTTGTTGGTTGCTGAAGACGGTCCAAGCGGCACTTTGGTCGTGAAGTCAATCATTGATGGTGAGCGCGAGTTGGCAGACCTTGATATTACTATCGCGTCTGATGAAGGGGGCCTGGCAACGCTTATCGGTGACCTCAACACCAGTTACGAAACTGCTTTTGCCACTCAAGACGGTGATGATCTTGTAGGTGCAGATTCAGTTGCTGCGAACGAGAACAGCGTTTCTGACGGTACAGGCGAAGACACAATTGTGCTCTCCTCCTCAGCCAATGCGACTGAGACGGTCGAACTCGCAGTCGATGGTGAGCTCGATGTGATTGTCAATTTTGCCGGAAATGTCCAGGATGATATTGGGTTCGAAGGTGGTGCGACATTTACTACCCGCGCCGGCGACAATGGCGGAACCTTCTTGGTAGTTGGCGGCGTCGATGAGGCCTTCATTACCGCTTATCCTGCCTAAGGTATAAGTAACATTCGTTAGCCCGTTAGACACCGCGGGTTAGTACTCAACCCCATCGCTCACAAGGCGGTGGGGTTTTTGTATGGCTCTAAGGTTACAGAGGGCGGGTTCTAGTTTTAGAACTGTGACTTGGACATGGCGACGAGCCGCCACTGTACAACCCTGCACCAATAACCGACGTATCAGCAAAGTGATTGCATCTTCATTGAGCGAATACCAAACGCAAATGGTATGAAATCAGGAGTGCAGAGATAGCGAATGCGATATTTGCGCGCATTGCTTAGCGAAATATGTTTGAATCTTCCATGGTCGGTTCGTATAAACCTTCCTCACTGAAAGGTGGCCGTGGTCCATTGGTCACGCGGTAACCGTAGCTCGTTCGGCGACTCACCATTGAATGGCGTAATTGCAAGGCGGAAAGCGCAAAGGGTCATACAGCGCACGGCTTGCACGCCAATCACAAAAGACAAATAGCTCATTCCCTCGACTTTAATAGGACGCTAAATGGCACAACTGACGTATTACCAAGCAATTGACATGAACAACGTACCTTCATGGACCGGAGAGTTCGTGGTGGCACAACCTACTGTCTTTGGGGTCCAGGGAGAGGGTAATGCCGCGGTGTACTCCGGGCAGTATGAGTACAGCGATTCAGGCGCGATTACCGGCGCTGTATCCAGTTATGAACTATTCCGAGGTTCTGCTCTGGAGGTACAAGTAGCCGGCGTGAGCTTTGACGCAAGCGCCGTGCAGCAGTTGCTAATTGATGGGGACCAGGCTACATTGCAGGCCGCAACATTGCAGGGTGATGATGAAATCCGGGGCTCGTTTGAGGCAGATCAGTTGATCGGGCTTGGCGGCAATGATCTGATTATTGGAATGTCTGGCAACGATACCCTTTTTGGGGGCGATGGTAGTGATACGTTGGTTGGTGGTCCGGGTGACGACATCCTGATTGGTGGCGAGGGCTTGGATTTTGCTCAATTTGCAGGGACCATCGACCAATACGCGGCCGGAAGAAACGAGGAAGGTGTATTGCAGGTTAGTGATGCGATTGCAGTGGCCCGCGATGGTGTGGATTCACTAGAAAGCATTGAACGGCTAAGGTTTACCGATGGCGACTTGGCACTAGATATAGATGGCGTAGCAGGCGAGGCATACCGCATTTACAAAGCAGCGTTTAACCGTCAGCCCGACCCGGGTGGTCTGGGCTATTGGATCGAGCAAATGGACAATGGTGTCACCGTTGCTCAAGCATCTGAAGGTTTCTTAACGAGCCAAGAGTTCCAGCAACTCTATGGTGTAAGTCCAAGCGATGAACAATTCATCGACCTTCTCTATGAAAACGTGTTGCAACGTGCACCAGACCAATCCGGCTATGACTTTTGGATTTCCGCCATGGATGAGGGCGTGAGCCGGGCCCAGGTGCTTGCGGATTTCAGCGATTCTGCCGAAAATATCGCGAATGTTGAACCAGAGGTTGCCAACGGCATTTTTTACACGCCGTTTATCGGATGATAACTGGCACGAATGAGCATGTGGCAGTGGCGGGGTTTGTTGTCTGAAACAGATGACAATGAGCTCGTTATGTATTCAAAGGGATGAACATGCAAGCGTATGACTATGTCTGGAAGGTTTACGGTGAGCAGTCTACTTGGAACACCTTCGATTATCGCGATGACACGCAGGAAATATTGACGTTGGTATCTGCGAGTCCTGATCGGCTTGTTCTCGACATCCAAGAGGGGGCTGACAGAACACAAGCTGAACTTACTGGTAGTTTCAGTTTCGAGCAAATACTGGCCTCTGTTGGACTTCAAGACATTGAAGGCATGGTCGATACGCTAACCGTCCGTGATGGTCAACTACTCATGCACGAGGAAAGATATCCGGCAGGTACTTCGTTGTCAGATTTGCTGGCAGGTGGTTATGCTTTTGAGATGTCGTTGATCGATGGCAATGACTATTTTGCTGGATCACCGCTTGCGCACTCTGAGTCCAACGATGGAATTCGTGGCGGTGATGGAAATGATACGTTCATAGGTTACGGGGCAGCTCCAGGTTGGGACCAGTTTTACGGCGAAGCTGGAACTGACACAGCAATATTTCGGGGCGAAATCGGTGAGTACACCATAGAGTGGTCAGACGCTATATGGGACAGTCGCCTACGAGATGGCACCAATGTGTCGGGCTATGTCGTGACTGATAAGGTAGATGCCCGCGATGATGCAACGGCCCTGGTTGAGGTCGAACGTCTTCAGTTTTCTGATGTCACTTTGGCATTGGATATCGAAGAAGTAGCGGGCCAAGCGTATCGAATCTATAAAACGGCGTTTGACCGTGAGCCCGACATAGAAGGTCTTGGGTTTTGGGTCAAGCGCATGGACGCAGGCCTTGGCCTTGATGCGGTGGCTGAACAATTTATCAGCAGCCCTGAGTTTGTTCGAATGTACGGTGCCAATCCCAGCAATGAACAGTTTGTCGATTTGCTCTATGCCAACGTGCTCGATCGCGAATCCGACCAATCAGGCTATGATTTTTGGATAGAGGCTTTTGGTCGTGGTCTGACCAGAGAGGGGTTGTTGGCTGAGTTTAGCGAGTCACCAGAAAACGTGGCCAACGTTGCACCGTTAATCGCTGACGGTATTCGTTACACCGAATTCATGGGCTAGCGTGTAAGGTTTGGCTCTGGCAATGTCTTAATCTACAGACCGCACGTTAGCAACTTGTGACTGTGCAACTTAAGAGAGTTTGCTCAAGTCATGAGCTTTGTCGTCGTCGCTAATTTTAGCCACGGCTTTACGTTGTCGATATTCCCTGTATAAGAACGATAGACCTATGGCAACAAATCATACTCACACCCTTGGCCGATAGCGTTCGATCATAGACAGCATGCGAGGTAGACAAACCAAGTTCAGATCATAGTGCTTGATGGCAAAAGCCCGCGCTGCTTGGCCAAGCCGCTGTCTTTTAATGGGCTCATCGAGTAAGCGCGTGATTTGATCGGCTAACTGACCAGCCTCAAAGAATGGCGTCAACACGCCAGTCTCGTTATGCCGGATAGCTTCTTGAACGGGTTTGCTATCACTTGCGACAATAGCGCAGCCACACGACATCGCCTCAATTAGACTCCATGAGAGCACAAACGGATACGTTAGGTAGACATGCACTGTCGAGATCTGTAGCAGGGAAATGAAGTGATGGTAAGAAATGCGCCCTAAGAAATGCACCCGTGACATATCAATGTCGGCTTTGACTTCATCGAGAAAGATTTGCCGCCAGGTTTGGCCAGCCGGCGCATTAGTGCCATAGGAAACCCCGTCGCCACCCACAATCAGCACGCGGGCGTTTGGCCTGGCCTTGAGCAGTTTGGGCAGTGCGCGCATGAAGATGTGGTAACCACGATAGGGCTCAAGATTGCGATTCACAAATGTGATGATCTCGTCTGTGCGTGTCAGTTTTGTTTGTCCAAGCTCAAGCCAAGCGTCGGCGTTGGGTTTGAGCAGATCCGTTTGGATGCCATCGTGAACCACATCTATTTTTTCTTGAAACGACAATGGAAAGGTGCTTTTTTGCCACTCGGTGGGTGAGATGCCCGCATCGGCCACCTCAAAGTGCAGCAGGTTATTGACGTTTTTCATGCGCAAGCGGCAGGCACCCGCCGGATCGTGCGAGGCAAATTCCGGGTCAAAGCCGACGTCAGCGCCTTGAGCGGCATAATAAAACTCGCAGTACATCACGAGCTTGGCGTGCGGCCAGACTTGTTTTAGAAACAAACTTTCACCCCAGCCAGGGTGCGCGATGATGAGATCCGGTTCAAATCCGTGTTCTTTGACTTTCAAGGCCGCTCGAAAGGCAGCATCGCCTCGGATGACTTTGGTTTCAGTTTCTGCCACCCAGGGGTGCACGTCCTTGGCGGTTCCTTTGGCTGCTTTGTAACGAACCACCTTCATTGACGCAGGGCCAGTGAAGTCATTCATGGTGAAAGCCATGACGTCGTTACGCGAATCGTCAAGCAGCTTGGGTAACAAGTGCTTGAACTGGCCGGGAAAGTTCTGGTGAACGAGCAGGATTTTCATGGGGAGTCAATGCCGGGCGATTCGGGTGGCTAACGCTCTTACAATAGTAACTAAAGCAATCGACGCAAATAGATAGAGGACAATCTTTCATGGCGCTCACCCCGGTCTCTTACTCTGAGTTTGGCACAAAGCGTTTCAAACGCAATGATTCATATGCATTTGCAGCCAAGGACGCCATGGCGCCTCTGGTGTTTAAGGAGTTTGTGCCGGCATCCATGGCCATGCCCATCGGCTTTACCAAGGCTCAAGACACATTCATCCCAGTAGCTGTGCTGGGTCTTGGCAATCAAACAAACCTGTTTGTCGCACCGGACGGACGTTGGGTGGGGCGTTATGTACCTTTAGCGTACCGTCACTATCCCTTCGTGCTGGCCAACGGCCCCGAAAAAAAACAAATCCTGTGTTTTGAGGACAGCAGCGGTTTACTGACGGACAAGTCAGGCGAGCCATTTTTTACAGAGGATGCCAAACCGACTGATGCCATTAACGAGGTGCTGAATTCGCTGACTCAGTTATCAGCCAGTCGTCAGGCCACCAGCCAAATGTGTAGTCTCTTGGCGGCACATGAGCTCATTGAGCCCTGGCCAATCAAGTTAAAAAACGAGCCAGAATCGCCCGAACAAATACTTGAGGGTCTGTATCGCATCAATCAAAACGCACTCAATGCGCTCACCGAAAAGCCGCTGCATGCATTGCACCGATTCGGTGCCTTGCCGATGATTTACTGCCAATTACTGTCTATGCAGCACTTGAGCATGCTAGGTGAGTTTGCTCGGGCGCGACAGCTTGCTGAGCAGCATGCCGCATTACCAAAGAACAAATCCGGTGAAATTGACCTGTCCTTTCTCGCCGATGACACAACCATTAGTTTTGATAATCTGTAATGGGTGTTGTCGCGCAACCATGACACTGGCCGTGCCCTGCTAAGTCCCCAGTGCATCACTCAGGAAACCACACGTCAGTTACGTGTGGCATTAACATGTCGGGGTAGGGTGATAGTCGAAGGATAAGGTGACGGTTAGGGTATGACTGAGTCACATGGCTAGTCACAGCACCCCGCTGGTCTATGGTGATCCGGGGCGCTTGCAGACATCGATCGGAGGTCGCATGGCCAACACTGTCGAATATTTTGGGATCACAGGCGACGATGCGGTTGATAGCCTGACCAATGGTTACCGGTGGTTGGCCGATTCGCAAAACAACCTGTCTTACTCATTGTCTGGTGGGTTTAGCGGTGAGTATTTCACGAACCCGGATTTGATGCTCAGCTACTTTGGAAACGCGATCGAGTCGTTTTCTGATTTTGCGGATATTGGGTTTCGCAATGCTGGCCAGTACGACACGCCGATTGCCGCCTATCGAGCAGGCAGTGACATCAATCTATCGATCGATGGTGCTGGGTTGTTGTTTCCCAACCCCTCAGCCTGGGCGCTAGGGTTTTTTCCAGCGCGCCAGTACGTTAGCTCACCCTACCCGGGCGCTGCAGGCGACGTGTTCATCAACACGCAAAGCGCAGCCAACACGTTGCCAAGTTATGCGCCAGGCTCACAAGGCTATTTTCTGTTGTTGCACGAGATTGGTCACAGTCTCGGTCTTAAACACCCACATGATGATGGCGGTACGGGACGTCCGACTTTTAACGAACTCGGTATCGGTCGACTCGATCAGGACTATGTGTCAATCATGTCTTACAACGATGACGCAGCCTGGAATCTGATCGAATGGGACCCAGCTACACCCATGGTATTTGATGTCATTGCCATGCAGTACCTGTACGGACAGAATCCGACCACCCATGCTGGCGATTCATTTTTTGAAGTTCAGCGCACGGGAATGTACTACTCCATCTGGGATGCGTCGGGCACCGACACCGTTAGCGCTGCGACGGCGGGCGAGGGCTGGCTCATCGAGCTGCCGAGTTTTACGATTTCGGATCTGGTTGATACCAAGATTGGCCGCGCTGAGCCGCTGGCTGATTTGCAATCGACCGTACCGCAAGATTTGGTATGGCTGCTTGGCGATATGGAAAATGCCCTGGGCTCGAACTACGATGATTTGATTCTTGGTAATGACCTCGACAATTGGCTGCAGCCGCAGGCTGGTAATGACCGTGTCGATGGGGGCGGTGGCACTGACATGGTGCTCTATAACCTGAATGTTGAGCAGGTCAGTTTGAGCAAAGGTCAAGACGCAGACGGTCTAGAGTTCTACTCGGCGGTCACTCCCGTGGGAACAGATACTTTGTATGACGTTGAGTTCCTGTCATTTCGCAATGCGCGTACGGCGCTCGATGCGCAAGACCAAGCGCCTGGTCAGGCATTGCGTTTATATCAAGCCGCCTTCGACCGTAGCCCGGATACCGATGGTTTGGGATATTGGGTAGCTCAAGTGGAAAACGGATTGTCTTTGCCTGATGCTGCTCATTGGTTTATGAAAAGCAATGAGTTTGAAGGGCTTTATGGCAATAGTCTCGATAACGAGACCTTCGTAGCTTTGTTGTACGAAAATGTGTTGGATCGTGCGCCCGAGCAGGCGGGTTATGATTATTGGGTTGGTATGTTTGAAGCATCGTCGCTTAGCCGAGAGGCGGCGTTGGCGTATTTCTCTGAGTCGGCCGAGAACAAATTCAATACGAGTATGGACATAGAGTTAGGCATAACCTACACCGTCTGGCAAGGATAGTGCCAGCGTTTATCTCGGCCTCGGCCTTGACCTTGGGCGCGACCCATTAAGGCAGGTGGCAAGACGCAAGATGCTTGATAGCAATCTGCTTTCCATCCACTGAGCATCCGCGTTGTGTACAATCAAAGATACGTTTTGAGAGAGGCTTGGCGTTTTCCCCTCCGAGTTCACGGGTTATTTGCTTCAGACTCTAGGGGCGACTTATTTTTTTTCTATGCGTTTCGGTGGTGTCATGCGGTTGAAAAATTTGGTGCTTTGTACCTTGCTCTCGATGCCAAGTGTTGCAACGAGCCAAAGCTTGCCAGAAGCGGTCCAGATCGCCTTGTCCCAGTATCCGACGATTCTGGCGGCACAGTCACGGGTTGAGGCTGCGGGTCACGAAGTCACGCGCGCGCGCAGCGGCCATTTTCCCCAAGTCGGCTGGCAAGGAACCAATAGTGCTTATAGTGATGTGGGACCTAACCCGTTTGGTCCCGAAGACACTTGGATTCAGTCGCCTACGGTCAACATGAATATCTGGTCGGGCTGGCGTGTGCAGTCTGAAGTTGAGTTCGCCCAGTCGGTGCATGAAAGAAACCGTCAGCAACAAAACATCACGCGTGATGAAGTCGCGTTCATGGTGGTCGAAGCTTACTTGAACTGGATGCGCACACGCGAACTCGTTGTGCTGGCCGAGCAAAACCTCGCGGCTCACGAGCGTTTGACCAATGATGTGCGCCGGATTGCAGCGGTTGATCAGGGCCGGCGTATCGATATCGATCAAGCGGTGGTTAGAACAGAGAACGCTAGGCTTTCGCTTGAGCAGCGACGGTCCGAGAACCAGATTTTTTCCCAGCGGTTGCGTCGCATGCTGCTTGGCCGTTTGCCACAGCATCCTGATGGCTACCAATCCATTAAAGGGACGCTGCCGACCAATACGGATCAGGCGTTAGCCATGTTGACTGACTCCCATCCCGTGATTGCGCAGCAACTTGCGCAAATCGAGGGTGCAGAAGCGGCTGTACGCAGTGCCAAGTCGGGGTTTTCTCCCACGGTTGACATCTCATATCAACGTCAAACGGCGCAAGGCAGTGGGCAAGGTGATTACATTGCCCAGCTCAACGTGCAGGTACCTTTGTTCGATGGTGGCGCTTCTTATGGCGCCACGCGTGGTGCTTATTCCGAATTAGATGCCGCCAAACAAGGGCTGACTGAAGCCAAAGTGACGCTACGGGAGAACTTGCTAGCTAGTTGGTCGGAGTACCTTTCTGCTAAGCGACGTGCGATTCTGGGTAAAAGACAGGTCGTTAATGCAGCCAAACTGGTTGAAGGTTACGACCAACAATTCCGGGTAGGTCGGCGATCGCTGCTTGACCTGCTCACGATTCAGGACAATCTGTATTCCTACCAAACCAACGCCAACAATGCCGCCTTTGAAGAGCGTATTGCCAAAGCCAAGATTCTTGCTGTCTTGAACCGCTTGGCGGCAACCTACCAAGGCGGTGACACAGGGCAAGTGCACAATGCCAGCGGCAATGTTGCTTCGCGATATTCCGCGTCAAGCCCTTCTACTGAGGCCGACTCTAGTCAAGTCACCACGCAGTTTGGCTCAAGCACCAATATGCGCACCGAGTTCGGGCAGTGAAACAGATCTCGGTAAAAGTCCTGACAACCCTTACGGGGTTAAAATAGCATGTTTAGTGCTTTATTCCTTAGGTAATTTCACTTGACTAACCCGACCGACAACTCGCAAAACACCGTTGAATCCGAGCAACCGCTGCAAAGCGATCCCATGCTGGTCTGTTTGGCCTTGATGACACAGCTGCTCGACAATCCGATACCGATGAACACGCTGCGTTCGGGGTTTGCGCTCGATACGAAGGGTCACATTCCGCCAGCTGCCATCCCTGAGGTTGCGACTCGCTATGGGTTTAATGCTGCATGGGCAAAGCGTCGTGCCAGCGCCTTCCCTAATTACGCTTTGCCCGTAGCAGCGCCCTTGATGGATGGGCGAATGGCAATCTTGCGTTCGGTCAAAGACGGTCAAGCCACGGTGCTGTTCGCCGAATCGGGGATGCGACCTCATGAAATGCCACTTGAGGAGTTTGACGCCCTGCTTGGCGATCAGTCTCTAATCGTCAAGTTGCAACCCAAAACGAGCAAGCAGCAGTTGGTGCCATTGAAGAACGAGGCATTTGGCTGGTTTTGGAATACCATGTGGCGTTTCCGCCGGTTCTATTACGAATCCATGGTGGCAACGGTGGTTGCCAATATTTTGACGCTTGCAACCGTGTTTTTCACGATGAACGTGTTTAACCGGGTTATCCCCTCAGAGGCTTATATATCGCTGTGGACGCTCACCATTGGGGTGGGCATTGCCATGTTGCTCGAGTTTTTGATGCGCTGGCTTAAAGCCAGGCTCGTCGACGAGGGCGCCAAACGGGCTGACTTGGCAGTGAACTCGACGCTGTTGCGTGAAATCATGTCGGTCAGACTCGATCATCGGCCGCAGTCCATTGGTATTTTTTCTAGTTCCATGCGCGACTTTGATTCGTTGCGTGAATTCATCTCATCCTCCTTGTTTGTCACCGTGGCTGACTTGCCATTTGTGTTCATGTTCCTGTTCCTGATCTGGGTGATCGGTGGACCATTGGTGTGGATTCCCGTGGTAGTGGTGCCAGTGCTTATCATTTTGTCACTGGTGGTGCAGCCCAAGCTAATGCGTGCCATGCGCAAGAACATGAAACAGGCCGGTGAGAAGCAGTCAGTTCTAGTTGAAGCGCTCATGAATCTGGAAATGCTCAAAGCACACAATGCGGAGAGCTATTTGCAGCGTCGCTGGGAGAAGTCCAATGCGGCAGCAGTTCAGTCGTTCATGGATATCCGTAAAACGAGCATCTGGCTAACCGGGCTGACAACCACTTTGCAGCAGGCCACCTCGGTGTCGATCATCGTGATGGGCGTTTACCTGATCCACGACAACAGCTTGTCGCTAGGCGCTTTGATCGCATGTAATATTTTGGCTGGGCGGGCAGTAATGCCGCTGGGTCAAATCGTGCAACTAGCCACGCGCTATCAACAGGCCAAAACATCACTGGAGATGCTCGACGGTCTGGTACAGCGTCCGAGAGACCGGGATCACGATCAGCGCTACATCATCCCAGATGCATTCAAGGGTCGTCTGGCTGCCGACAATTTAGAGTTCGCCTACCCTGGTCCACAGCCTATACCGGTGATTGAGAAGGTCTCCTTGGCACTAGAGCCTGGCGACCACGTAGCCCTGCTTGGGCCCGTAGGATGTGGCAAAAGCACGTTGTTAAGGTTAATGGCGGGGCTATATAGACCCTTAAGTGGCAGTGTGCGTGTCGATGAGCTTGATGCCCTGCAGATCGAGCCCTCGGAGTTGCGTAGCCGTATTGGTTATGTTGGCCAAGATGCCCAACTATTCATGGGTTCGTTACGAGAAAACCTAGTGCTCTCGGAGACATGGATCACCGACGAGCGCATCATGGAAGTGTTAAAGCCGCTTGGTATCTATCCGATGGTTGCAGCCCACCCACGTGGGCTCGATATGCCGTTGACCGAATCGGGTGGCGGTCTGTCAGGCGGGCAACGCCAGTTACTGACTGTTGCTCGCATGATGCTACGCGACCCGGTCTACGTATTCATGGATGAGCCAACAGCAAATATGGACCAAGACACCGAAGCCCGTGTGATTCGCGTGCTAGGCGAATGGCTAAAGGGTCGTACATTACTCATTTCCACCCATCGTCCTCAGTTGCTCGCCTGGGTTGACCGTATCGCGGTCATGCAGAAAGGCAAGATTCTGAGCGAGGGGCCGCGCGATGAAATCCTGCAGAAACTTTCGCGTGGCGCTGCTCAAGCCAAGCAGCGTATGGCGGCTGTGCCTAGTGGCGGCGGCGGTAATGACAAACAGCGAACGAGTGCAGCATGAGCAAGCAAGACAAAACCCCGGTGACTGAGGAAGAAGACGATTTCGTCTTTTCTGCTATCTCGGAAGACGATGGTAAGTGGGGGCGCTACCTTGTTTATCTGGTGTTAGTTGCTCTGGCTGCCGCCATTGCTTGGGCGTCGTATTTTCAGCTCGATGAGGTAACTGTGGCCAACGGTAAAGTAATTCCGGCGAGTCGCGGTCAGGTCGTGCAGATACTAGAAACCGGCATACTCAAAGATATCAAAGTTAAGGAAGGTCAAGAGGTCAAGAAGGGGCAAGTGCTATTGACGCTCGATGACACCAGAGCCGGCCCGGTGTACCGTGAATCGTTCCAGAAATGGAAGTCACTGTTAGCCAGAGTAACCCGTTTGCGCGCCGAGGCCTACGGCTTGCCGCTTGACTTTCCGCCAGAAGTTGTTGACGACGAAGATCTGGTTAATATCGAGACACAGGCGTTTAAGGCGCGCCGCAATGCTTTGGATGATCAGCTAGAAGCGTTTGAAGATTCCCGCGATGCGCTGGCCAGGGAAATTGAGTTAACGGCACCATTGGTCAAACAAGGTGTTGTCTCCGAGGTTGAGTTATTGCGATTGCAGCGCCAGGCGTCCGGTATTGCAGGTCAGATTGCAGAGCTTCGCACAAGGTACCTCACTACAGCGAGTGACGAACTCGTTCGTGTGGACGCCGAACTCAGTCAGGTCAGCGAAATATTGATGGCTCATGAGCAGTCATTGGCCAGAACAACAGTTAGGTCGCCCGCTGATGGCATCGTCAAAGATGTCGGCGTATCGACCATTGGTGCCATAATCAATTCCGGTCAAGTTATCATGGAAATTGTGCCCACCAATGATGAAATGCTGGTTGAGGCTTTCATGCCACCAGCTGACGTGGCACATGTCACGGTAGGTGCTTTTGCCAAGGTCAAGCTCACAGCCTATGACACGCGACGTTATGGTGATCTCGAAGGTGAAGTGATACTCGTTAGTCCGGACGTGTTGATTGAGGACTCAAAAAGTGGCGGTGGACGCTCGGATGCCACGCCTGTAAATTTTGAGCCGGGGTTCTACAAAATCTTGGTACGAATCACAAATGCCGGCATTGAACGCAACGGTATGAAACTGATTCCTCGCCCAGGTATGACCGCCACGGTTGATATCCTGACCGGTGAAAAAACCGTCATGGAATACATCTTCCGTCCGATCGAATCCTTGCGTGATGCCCTGCGCGAGCGCTAACACCCGCATTTAGCTACGAACAAGCCCAATCTCTAGGGAGGTTGGGCTTGTTTGTTTTTAATCGTCGGTCCATGTTTGAACAAAACCGGTATAAATTGGTCGTATAGTTTCAAACTATTAGGCTAGTGAGCGTTAACTGAGGGGCAATTGAGAGGCAACGGACCAGCAAACCCCGTTTCCCACAAGACTCCGAATAAGGAAAAAACCGTTATGACAACTCCGATCAATGTTGGCCAGCCTAGCCTGGCGTTACCCCAATCTCTCGTCGTGCAGGGATACTATCCGATGTTGGGTGGGAACTCAGGTGGTGTCGATACGTCAGCTGTCTTGGGTTTCATTCTGACAACGGCCTTTGAGTTTGACGACTCAGATATTAAGCAGCTCTCATCGGCTTCAGGGCAGGTGCTCAATATCGCGCCGAATGCCACCATGTTTTCTCTGCTCGGACAGGCATATGGCGGTCAGATGCCCAACACATTTCAGTTCCCGGATTTGCAAGGTGCATCGCCGGTTTACAACACGAATGATGCGGGGACGACCATTTGGGGGCAATCGCAAGGTACACCAACCAACAGCAAGTTGATTTCGAGCGAGCAACTGCCCACGACCCTAGGTGGTGAAATGGCGCCGATTAACAATGAGCAATATGGTCTGGGCATGCAGTATGTGATTCAGGTCGAGGGAACATTCCCCACCCACAAGGGACCACTGCCCGATACGATTGGTATGGTCTACCCATATGCAGCACCGGCACGAGGGGGTGTGCCTGCGGGCTTTTTGCCAGCTGATGGCAGCTTGCTCAATATCGCCGACTATCAGACGCTATTTGTCTTGATTGGCAACACATATGGCGGCGATGGGGTATCAACCTTTGCACTGCCGGATTTGCGCAATCGTATGCCAATTGGTACGGGCAAATCTGATGGTCCCTATATTGAACTGGGTCAAGAGTTGGGTCAGGCCCAGATTAGTCTTCTAAACCCAAATCTGACTGCAGATGATCCGGTATCAACGTTGCAGCCATCCTTGGGGATGCATTACGTTATCAGCACCGAAGGCAACTACAAGTTTGTCGATTCAAATAGCCCTATGCTTGGTCAGGTTGGTTTGTATGCTGGCCAACGTGTGCCCGATGGCTGGACATTGGCCCATGGCCAAGAGTTGCCCATCAATGGCAATCAAGCCTTGTTTTCTTTGCTAAGAGATGCCTTTGGTGGCAACGGCACCACAACCTTTGCGCTGCCGGACCTGCGTGGACGCACGGTAGTGGGCACCGGTGGTGAACAGAACTTAAGTCTTGGTGAAACCCAAGGCAGCTTCACTGAACAGATCACCATGGCCAATCTGCCAGAGATCGTGGTGCCAGTGCCTGGTGTGCACATGACCGATGAGTCAGGCCGATCGGTGACTGGGACGGTGACAGGCAAGTTCGAATTGGATGTCTCTGGCGTCTGGCCACAAGCGCGGGTGGAGTATTCCACCGATGGCAGTACGTGGACTGAGACGTACACGGCGCAAGAAGGCAGCAACACGTTGTTCGTGCGTCAGGTCAATGTGCTTGGACAGGCTTCGCAGCCAACCAACCCGCTTAACTTTGTGTTGGACACCACAGCGCCCGAGCCACTGCAGGTGATGATTGACGGGGTGAGTGTTGCAGCATCGATGGCAATATCGATGCCTGAACCGATGTTCAAAGCCTCTAGCCTCTCCTCATTGGCCACTGTCCCGGCAGAGAATGAGACGGTGCTGCGTAGCCCCACCGGCAAACTGTCGTTTGGCAACGTTGAGGACGGCGCACAGTTAGAGTTTTCTGTTGATGGTGGTCAGACGTGGCGTGATTCGTTTGAGGCGCAAGCCGGGATCAACGCCGTTCAGGTCAGACAGATTGATGTGGCTGGTAATGTGTCGCCAGCCTCTGAAGTAATTCGGTTTCACTGGGACGGGTCAGACACGGATGCTGCATTGACTTCCACGGCTACCCACAGCACGGGTGGTAATGCCATTACGGTTGACCAGCACGGTGTTCTGTCAGTGGGGTTGGGGACTGATGCCATTGATCTACTGATTCATGGTCACCAGCAAGACGAGACGCTACCCGAAGACATTGAGCACATCCGGTTAACGGAGAATGGTCTAAACAACCTGGTCACAGGCAACGCCCAAGACAATGTGTTTGAAGTAGTGATGGGCAACTGGGTCATCGACGGCCAGTCTGGTGAAGATACCGTGAAGCTGCCGAACGCATTGTCAGACTATGTCATTAGCCAAGAGTCGTATAACGGCGAATTACAGGCCACGCTCTATGGTCCAGAGGGCCGGATCATTGTCAGGGACGTTGAGACGATCGCGTTCAGTGATGCCACCCTCATTAAAACCGAAGGTACAGAGATTGCCCAGATCGACCATCTCTACGAAGAGGTGCTGGGGCGCAACCCTGATCCCGATGGGCTGACCTATTGGGTTGAGCAGATGAGCCAAGGCGCGAGCCTGACTGATGTAGCACAAGCCATCGAGCAGTCGGAAGAGTTTAAGTGGATGTATGGCACGCCATCGGAAGCACAGTTGGTTCAGGAGCTCTATGAAGCGGTTCTGGGTCGAGATTCAGACGCGCCGGGTTTGAGTTATTGGACCGAGAAGCTAGCGGTCCATGACATGACTGAAGGTGAGTTGATCGTGAGCCTGATGCAGTCAGCTGAGTCCCAGGCGGCATCAGTCAACCAGATCAGCAACGATGGCCTGTTTGCGATGGCTTAACTTCATCTGATTCGGTCAATGACAGGGCCCGAACCGAACTCAGCACGAGATCGTCATCAAAGGTGGCTGACCGCGCGAGGCCAGGCCTAACGCCCTACAAGCATGATGCTTTAAAAGCATATCAACACCCGAATGGTCCTGTAGCCAACGCCCGATTCGCGGTTGTGGCTGAGGACCGGATTATGATTACCCCGTCGGCTTTATAGGGTTCTCAGGCATGGGGTTAGATCGGCGCATTGCACATCTGGACATGGACGCATTTTTTGCGTCGGTGGAGTTGTTGCGTTACCCGGAGTTGCGCGGTCATCCGGTGGTGGTCGGTGGCAGACGCGTGCCTGCACCAGATGGCGAACCAGGCCATCGCACCTTTGGGCGGCTCGGCGATTATACGGGTCGAGGTGTGGTCACGACATCCACGTACGAAGCCCGTGCTCTAGGGGTTTTTTCCGGGATGGGGTTGATGCAGTCGGCACGGCTAGCGCCCAACGCGCTTTTACTGCCAGCGGATTTTGAGGCATATAAAGAGTACTCACGTCGTTTTAAGCAAGCAACACTTGAGATCGCCCCCATTATGGAGGACCGAGGCATCGATGAGATTTATCTGGATCTCAGTGGATTTGATGAGCCTGACGATGTGTTGGGGGGTCGGATTAAACAGGCTGTGTGTGACGCCACCGGGCTGAGTTGCTCCATTGCCATTTCGCCCAACAAGTTGTTGTCGAAAATTGGATCCGATTTGGATAAGCCGGACGGACTGACCATTTTGTCGTGGGACGATGTGCCTTTGCGCATCTGGCCCTTGCCAGTCAGTAAAGTCAATGGCATTGGTCCTAAAGCCACCGAAAAACTAAAGATGCTAGGCATACAGACGATTGGGGAATTGGCACAAGTGCCGGTTAAAGACTTACAAGTCCACTTTGGCGGCTATTACGGGCACTGGCTGCATCAAGCGTCTCATGGACGAGATGATCGACCCTTGGAAACCAGCCGTCAGCCCAAGTCTTTGAGCAGAGAGACTACCTTCGAGCGCAACTTGCATGTACGAAATGACCGCGCGGAACTGACCAAGATTGTTGATGCCTTGTGTCGACGGGTGTCTGAGGACTTGCAACGTAAGTCGCTGACATGCCGCACTGTGGGACTGAAGGTTAAGTTCGCTGACTTCTCTGTGGTCACGCGAGATGTCAGTGTTTCCTATCCTATTCAATCGGCAGATCAGTTGCGCCAAGTACTCGCCGACTGTCTAAGGCGAGTGGCGTGGCATGACCGCATTCGATTGCTCGGCGTCAAGGTTAGTGGGTTGTGTGATTCGAACGAAAGGCAGACCTTATCGCCTCAACTGACGTTTTGGTCTGGCGCTTAACCTTCCGTGCGTCTTGATGATTGCTATTCTGTGACAGGGTTACAATAGCGCGCAGGGTCGATACCAAGCCCATCAACTTGAAGCGAGGGCTTTTGCCGTCGGTTTTTCGGTTTAAAACCTACCGGCTTGGTCACAGCCCAATTATCTTATTCATACACAGGGTTTGTTGTGAGTAAACTGTTGCCGATTTTTCGACATCCTGTCGACCATGCCATGCGTTACGTAGCCAGGCGTCCCGGGCTGAAACAAAAGGTTCGACCATGGCTTGCCCGCATGCCTTTCATTTATCGCTGGGTGGTCGAACGACGTACACGACAAATCCGGGCAGATTTTTTAACGGCCTGGAGCAAGCAAGGCAGTGACCCTCGCACCCAGCAGGCGACGCGCGGCTGCCAACTCGGGGCATCACCGGTTAAGTCTGTCGACGAGGTGTTGCAAGCCATTCGAGACGAGCTTGCGCAAGCGCGGGACACCTCAGATGCAAGCTGAAGGGGTGAGTCGGTCCATCAAGGGCGTGCGAGTTGCGTTGTTAACCGCAGGTCCGTCAGAAGGACCTGCAGGTGGTGCGGAGCGACATTTTCAGGGGTTACATGATGGTTTGGTTGCCATCGGCTGCGAAGTAGAGTGGATCAACGTTCCCGCTGATGAGCCTGACTTTGCGACGATTTTAGATAACTACAAACGTTGTCAGGCCATCGACTTGCAGACCTTTGATGTGGTGATCTCGACCAAGGCGCCCACGTATGTCATCAAGCATCCTGCCCATGTGTTGCACCTCGTGCACTCCGTACGGGTTTTTGATGACATGTTTGAGACTGCCTTTCCTGCACCCAATGCTGAACTATGGCAGCAACGCGCGACCATACATGCCCTAGAGTTCGAGCCTCTGTCTCAGGTGAAGGTTCGATTTTCTATTGGTAAGGAAATTAGTGACCGCCTGTATCGCTGGCGCGGCATGCATGCGCAAGTGTTGCATCCGCCGCTGCTTAAGAACGACTTTCAGCAAGGCCCAGCCGGTGATTATTTCTTTTTACCTGGGCGCTTACACCCATGGAAGCGGGTGGACCTGATTATTGAGGCGGTGCTTGGTTCGTCATACCCCTTCAAACTCAAGATTGCGGGTGCTGGTGACGATCTGGATCGTTTGCAGAAAATTGCTGATAATGACCCTCGAATCGAGTTTCTCGGGCGTATCAGTGACGAGGATGTGATCACTTTATATGCCAACGCATTGGCGGTACCATTTACGCCGCTACGCGAGGATTTTGGATACATCACTTTGGAAGCGTTCGCATCAGGCAAGCCCGTGGTGACATGCGCTGATGCTGGTGAACCGACGCGCTTGGTGCAGCATGGCGTCAATGGTTTGATCTGTGCCCCACAGCCTCAAGCAATCCAAGCCGCGCTTGAGCAGCTTTACGATGACCGTGAGTGGGCCAACAAATTGGGCCAGGCAGGGCTCGAAACGGCAATGGGTATGCCGGACTGGGCTGCGGTTGCACAAACCTTGGTGCAAGCCGGTCTCGAACCAGATTACTCAGTGGATCGCTCGCCACAGCGCGTGTGTGTACTTGATATGCAGCCAATTGACCCACCAGTTGGCGGCGGGCGTTTGCGGCTTCTAGGGCTTTATCACAACCTGACTGAAACCGGTCAATGCACTTACGTGGGATCTTATGACTGGCCGGGCGAATCCTATCGCTCGCATGCATTAAGCGCAACGCTGAGTGAAATTGACGTGCCGTTAAGCGATGAGCACCATCAACTGGCTGCTCAGACCGCAGAGCTTGCAGGCGGTAAAAACGTCATTGATCTCATGTTTAGTGAGCACGCACGCTTGTCTGGGCAATACGTTCATACCGCCCGAGAAAACGTTCTTAATGCAGATGTTGCGATCTTCTCTCACCCATGGGTGTTTCCGTTGGTTCGCGATTGTTTGCGCCCGGATCAGGTGGTAATTTACGACTCCCATAATGTCGAAGGTTATCTACGTGCGCAGTTGCTTGACGAAAGCGACCCCGCGCAGGCGAATGTGCTGCGCCATGTTGTGCAAGACGAGAATGAAGTGGGTCATGCAGCCGACTGGATTCTGGCTTGCTCGCATGAGGACTTGCTCCGATTTAATCGTCTCTATGGGTTTGCGCTTGAGAAGATGCGTGTGGTGCCAAATGGTGTCATGGCATTTGCCAAACCTGTGCCGGGCGAGCAAGATAAAGCGCAGGCTCGACGAGAGCTAGGGCTGGGTGACGACACGCTGGTGGGAATGTTCATTGGCAGTGCTTATGGGCCCAATTTGCAGGCAGCTGAGTTTCTGCACAACGAATTGGCACCGTTGATACCTGATGTCATGTTGGTGATTGCCGGGGGTGTTGGGATAGGGATGCAAACGCGTCATCCTAATGTTCGTGTCACTGGTCAAATCTCTGAAGACGATAAACAGCGCTGGTTAACAGCCTGTGATTTCGCGGTCAATCCGATGATGTCTGGCTCAGGCACCAACATCAAAATGTTTGACTTCATGTCGCAACGCTTACCGACAGTGACAACAGCTGTTGGTGCGCGTGGGATAGATGTGGGCGGTATTCAGCCCTTTATGCTGGTTGAAGCAAACGCCGAGGCGTTTGCTCAAGCCATTGGAGAATTAAAAGACCCGGCACTGCGTCGCGAGATTGGTCAGAGTGCACGGCTGTGTGTCGAAGAGGGCTATGCTTGGGAGCGTATTTCGCGCCAGCTCGGGTGTTTCATAGAGGCGCGCCGGCGGATGGCCGGCCAGCCTTTACCGAAGTTCTCTGTTGTGATTCCTACCTATGAACGCCATGATCACCTTGATAAGGTGCTCGGATGCTTACAGCAACAAATCGAGCGTGATTTTGAGGTCGTGATTGTCGATCAAAGTCTCGAGCCATACGCGAAGGCAGATGACTTATTTGGTTTTCCAGTCACCTATTTCCATAGCCCGGTTAAGGGGGCTGTGCGTGCGCGCAACACGGGAGCCATGCTCGCTCAAGGGCAGATTGTTGCGTTTGTTGATGATGATTGCCAGCCCGCAAAAGAATGGTTGTTAAACGCCCGACCCTATTTCAATGATCTTGACGTGGTGGGACTTGAGGGGCTTATATACTCGGATCACATGAACGACCCAGATTGGCGCCCGGTCAGTAACGTGGGCTTTGAGGGTGTGGGATTCATGACAGCCAATTTGTTTGTGCGCTCTTCGGCATTCCAGTTGCTTGGAGGGTTTGACCTGCAGTTCGACCGTCCGCACTTTAGGGAGGACACAGACTTGGGGTGGCGCCTTATGGAGTTGGGTATGGTGCTGTTCGCCAAGCAAGCGCAGGTATTTCATCCCGCGCTGCCACGATCTCAGGAGCGCGAGTCGGCGGCGGCGCGTGCTAGGTTTTTTGAGAAAGATGCTCTCTTGTATAAAAAGCATCCAGAACGTTACCGAGAGCTGTTTTTTATCGAGCGCCAGTTTGACCGGACCCCTGGATTTACCGAATATTTGAAGGTTGGGTTTGCGAAGCACCAAATTGATATGCCTGACTGGATGCAAGCGACGCTGAAATCAAGCAAAGCCAAGTAACTAAGATTGGTGCCCACGAAGTGACTGATTGTCTTGCACCAAATAAAAATGCGACATCCACACGGTGTACCTCTTTGTTGCTAGTGCATTGCTCTGAGGGGCATGGTTTAATTGACTTATGACTATGTCACAACGATTCACCACCGAATATATTGATCAAGAGGATCGTTTTCGCATCAGCGCCTCATTACCCAATGAGGAAGTGGCTGTCATGTGGTTAACGCGTCGTTTGCTAGATCGCCTGGTGTCGCATCTAGCGGGCTTGCTTGAGCAAGAGACCGCGCGTGTGCCGATGCCAGAGGTGCAACAGACATTTGCTCAGCAGGCCGCCGTGGCCTCGCATCAGGAACAATCAAAAACACAGGCGCAAGCCCCTGTGACACCTGCGCGTGCGCAAGTGGTTCACGAGTGGTTGGTCAAAGAGGTGGATATCACGCCATTGGAGCAGGGCGTCAGTTTGCGACTGCGCGGAGCACAGGCGCATCAGATGATTGTGCTTGGCATGCCACCGGTGATGTTGCGTCAGTGGTTGGGCATCGTACATGGTCAATATGTCCGGGCACAATGGCCGCTCGAGTGTTGGCCAACCTGGATGAACGAAGCGGCCCAAAAGGCCCAAGTTCCGCATGCCTCTGATACGTTTTTGCACTAGCGTATCAATATTCAAAAAGTTTGAACCGTTTCTCTTTACTGAACGACTAATCAGATGACATGGCTTGATGACGCGTTTTTGACGCGAATCTGCTCTTGTAATCGCCGTTAGTTTCATAAGGAGAGAAAACGTGGCAATTCAGGATAATTTAGCGACCGGTACGACTTTCGACATCACATGGTCGTGGGGGCAGCATGCTGTCTTGGCTTTTGATTCCGAGCGGGACGTGCTTGATTTTGGGTGGTTTGCAGCCGATAGTTTCACCATCGAAGAGATCAATGGCTCGGTTGTAATTTCAATACCGTCCAACGATCAGAGCTATACGCTCGAAGGGGTCAAGCTGTCGGCATTACGTGACGCTAATGTTCTTACAAAAGATGCCTCCGCTCAGGCGAAATGGGAGCAGGCACTAACCGATCAAGCAGTAACCGATCAAGCGCCCATCGAGGTGCCAGATAACGATTCCAACCCGCCATCCGAGCCCGCTGATCCCACGGACGGCGACACAGCAGTCGGCGGATTTGCCATGACCTGGTCATGGAACCAGCAGCGTAATGTGCAATTTGATACAGACACCGACCAAATTGATTTTGGTTGGTTTGGTGCGCAAGATTTTGAGGTCAGCGAACAGAATGGGTCTGTGGTGATCTCTGTGACGGGTAATGAGCAGACTTATACGCTAACCGGGGTTACGTTAGCTGAGCTCAGTATGGCCAATATACAAGCGCTAGATTCAAACACATTGGCGAAGTGGCAGGATCTGCTTGTAGAGTCCGGTCCGCAACCGGAGCCCCAGCCGGAGCCCCAGCCAGAGCCAGAGCCGGAGCCAGAGCCAGAGCCAGAGCCTGAGCCGGAGCCGGAGCCAGAGCCAGAGCCAGTTGAGCCAACTAACCCTAGTACCGGACAATCGCCCATTATCGCGGCGTACTTTCCGGAATGGGCGATCTACGGTCGTGACTTTAACGTGGCCGATGTGCCCGCCGATGACCTCACGCACTTGATCTATGCTTTCACCAAGATCGACAGCTCAGGGCGTATGAGTTTGTTTGACCCCTACGCCGCGGTAGAAAAAACCTTCAGCGCCCAAGACAGCGTGGACGGTATTGCTGACACGTGGGATCAGACACTTGCAGGTAACTTTAACCAGCTCGCAGAGCTCAAAGCCGCCCATCCTGAGCTCAAGAACCTCATGGCCGTCGGTGGTTGGACGCTGTCAGGACCTTTTTCCGATATGGCAGCCACTGAAGAGGGTCGAGCCAATTTCGCGGATTCCGCCGTGGAGTTTTTACAGACCTACACCATGTTCGATGGCTTGGACTTCGATTGGGAGTACCCCGGTGGGGGTGGGTTGGCCTCAAACACTGTGCGACCCGAAGACGGTGAGAACTATGCCTTGTTACTGCAGGAGGTACGCACACGTCTAGATGAGCTGGAAGTTGAAACGGGCAGGGAATATGAAATCTCGGTCGCCTCGCCAGCTGGCTCTGACAAGATTGCTAACTTTAATCTGTCGGGCTTGGCGCCATATGTGGACTTCTTTAATTTGATGGCGTACGACTTTCACGGTGGTTGGGAAAACATCACAGGTCACCAAGCACCGATGTACGACACCATTGGTGGAGACTACGACATTGCGACTGCGGTCGAGCTCTATAAGCAAGCGGGTGTCGATCCGGCGCAAATAGTTTTAGGCGCACCTGCGTACACACGTGCCTGGGCTGGTGTGCAAGACAGCGATGGTGATGGTGGTTGGCAGGAAACCACCACACAATTGGCACCTGGCACGTTTGAGGCTGGTGTGTATGACTACAAAGACTTGGCTAACCAGGTGCTTGACCCTGACTCTGAATGGGAACTGTATTGGGATGACGAGGCCCAAGCGCTGTCCGCATACAACGCTTCAGAGGGGATTTTTTCGACAATGGAGAGCCCCACAACAATTGCCCTTAAATCACAGTGGGCGCAGTCACAAGGTTTGGGCGGCATGATGCTTTGGGACTTGTCTGGCGATGTGTCGCAAGGACCAGAGAGTCTGTCTCACGCCGCTTATCGTAGCTGGTATGAGGGTGCCACTGTTGAAGAAATCTCTGCGGACTCCATGTTGCAAGCCGATGTGATTGTTGGTGGCAATGGCGAGATGGATAGCTTCGTGGACTACGTTTACACGCCCCCTGAGTTGCCGTTGTCTGAGTTGCCATCATCTGATTCGTCAGATCTCGTTAGTCCCGAGCCGTCCGTGCCCGCTGATGATATGGGAGCGGGTGGTCAGACTTTTACGATCAACTGGTCTTGGGGTTCGGATACGATTCTGGCTTTCGATCCCATCGTTGATAAGCTCGATTTTGGGTGGATCGCCGCTGACGCGTTCACGTTATTAGAGCAGGCCGATGAGGTCATCATTGAGCTGCCAGGTAATGAGCAGACTTACCGGCTCGACGGTGTGAGTGCTAGTGATCTGTCACTGGCCAACATCGAAGCGCTCGATGCATCGACCGTGCAGCAATGGGGTGACTTTGTTGGCTAAGTTTGGCTTTTGAGCGTCATGTGCTTTGCATCATCCCGCGCTATAGTAGCCTCTTTCAAAAGGGCTAGATGCAGGGCACATGACGCAACAAGCTAGCGAACACGATATCGAAATATGGCTCGAGCGGCTGCAGCGCGGTGATCGCGCCGCAGCCGAGGCCATTTACCGCGGTTTTTACGGCAGGGTAACTGGGTTTGTTCGGTTGCAGCTCGCCGATGACGCGGCAGTAGAGGAAATTGTGGACGACACCTTTATGGTCTTGTTCGAGAAACCGAGCAGCTTTGACGGGCGGTCCCGTTTCACAACGTGGCTACTTGGCATTGCCAAACGTAAAAGCGCGGATTGGTGGCGAGCTCATTCGCGCGAACCAAGTGCCGGTGGTCAAGATGACAGCGAGATGCTTAACCACCTTGAAGACCCAGCTTGGCCCGCGCTTGAGCATTTGGAACAAGCGCAGGTATCGACGATTTTGCGCCGCTGTATCGAACGACTGCCACCAACGCAGCGTGATGCGCTGTATTGGGTGTTTTTTGAGGCGTTGTCTCTAGCAGAGGTTGCCAAGCAACTCGATTGTGCTGGCGGTACCATCAAAAGTAGGCTGTTTCATGCCAGATTAAAAATGGCAGACTGTGTCAAACGTCGGTTAAATACTGGGTCTATCTGAGATGAGCGAATCACAGATTTCGCGCGAGCGTTTTGACTTACTACTGCCGTTTTATCTAAACGGCACGCTCGAGCCCGACGAGCAGCAATGGATGCAGCAGTATGTGCAGGCCCACCCAGAGGTTGAGCACGCCTTGAGGTTTGCCCAGCAGTTACAGCGAGTGGTGGTTACCGAGGGTCAAACAGAGCAGCCAGCGCAACATCGGGTGGATCGCCTTTTGGCGCGAACTTGGGCACAACAGTCTGGCGAGTCAGATACAGGTGTTGCGCAGCCGGCGTCAGTTGGCTGGTCTTGGTTGATGCCGTTTGTCGCAGGTATGGCTGTAGTTGTACTGGTGTGGGGAGTTCAAGGGGTGCCTACGGGTTCTTTGCACACCGATACCTTAGATGGACGAGCCGATATTCGCGTCGCACTTGCACCAGGGGTCGAGGCAAATGACCCTGCCTTGCTTGAGCAACTGCAGGCCTTTAATAGCGAGGTGGTAGGTCATGAGCAAATCGATGGCCACAACATGGTTGAAATTGATCTGAGTCGCCGTGCCGAGCAGCAACATGCCCTAATCGAGGCGCTCACTGCCAGTGGTCAAATTGATGGTCACGTGCTGCTTGCCAGTCAATAGCGTGTGACTGCCTTACCCACACCCAAACATCGTATTCATCCAAGTCCTAGCGGCGACGTCTGCGCCACCAAAGTGAACCGGCGACATTGCAGGCGCCGCTAGCACGTCGGTCATTTCTGCGCCGAATTGACCCGTGGCCAGTTGCGTTGGTGTTATTTGGCAGGACTGAGTATGGGTGTTTGCCCATTGAACCAGGCAGTCGGTCTCGGGCCATTGCTCGCGGGCCACGTACAGCATGGGTTTGGCGTGCGTGCGTGTTTCAACAAACATGCCATAACCGGGTTTGGTCAGGACCAGATCGCATGAGGCCATGATCTGCGTGAAACTCAGGCCGAGTGACTCATAGGCAATCACGTGAGGCAACTGCTTTGATGGGTCATCGGCATGGGCCAAGCCTACATGGGTGAGATAGATTATTGAACGCCCTAGAAGGGATGTAGGCCAGAGCGTTGGTTGCAGCTCAAGTGCCATACCACCCATGCTAACGAGGACTACCCAAGGATTTGTCACCTTGGTGGCTACTTGGTCGATGAGCGCAGCACGATTGGACAGCAGCGGGGGTGGGGCAATGGGCTCGATATCTTGCGTATTGTTTGCTGGCTTGCCCATGAACGGCTCAGGTCGCACGACTGTCGTGGCTAAGCCGTATGCATCGCGTATCTGCTGCAGCATGGCACTGAACTCGGTTCCCGAGATGTTGGCTTGTGCCAGCGATTCGGTGTTCTGTCGCACGCATCCTTCAAGAATGTCAGCCCAATTTAGTGAGCAGATGGCCATTGAGGGGATGCCAATGGCATGCGCGGCTGCCAATGTTAGGTAAGGCGTGTTGGTCAGCACACCCTTAAGGTTTAGGGCATCAAGGTGTAGAGCGAGTTTGTCAACGTTGTGGTGCCAGTGTCGATGCAAGGTGGTATAAGCATGCAAAGATCGGGCTAGATCAACTGTCAATGCGTCACGCATGAGCATGCCGACGTCATCGTTGCCCGGGTCGCACCGAAATGGGCGTGTAATGCGTGACTCTAACTGGGTGTGGGGCAGCGTGGTGCGTACGGTCAGTTCAAACGATGGAGCCAAACTGGCATCCACTAGGGCTTGCGTGGCTGAAATCACCGGCGCCACTTGGGCCAGGTGGCCGAAACCATGTGAAGATATTGACGCTAGTAATCGAGCGGTGTCATGAGAGGTGTCATGCATGTCAATGGGAACGAGTGGTTAAGCTGCTCGCCATTGTGCCAAGGTGAGCGCTTGGCCAGGTTGGTCTTTATTTGACAGTGTCGGCTCAAAATCCATGGGCCAGTCAATGGCCAAATCTGGGTCATTCCATACCAAGCTGCGTTCGTGATCGGGGTAATAGTAGTCGGTGGTTTTGTAGAGAAACTCGGCGGTATGGCTGAGCACCACAAAGCCATGGGCCAGGCCAGGTGGCACCCAAAGTTGTTGCTTATTCTGAGCACTTAAGTGATGGCCAGTCCATTGACCAAATGTCGGTGAATTGGTTCGGATATCCACGGCCACATCAAATACTTCACCGGCGGTCACACGCACTAGTTTGCCCTGGGGGTGCTGTATCTGGAAATGTAAACCGCGCAGTACTCCTCGCTGTGATTGGCTGTGGTTGTCTTGAACGAATGTCACACGCTGACCCACGGCCTGTTCGAAATCACGCTGATTGAAGCTCTCAAAAAAGAACCCCCGCTCATCACCAAATACCTTAGGGGTAAGCAGTAACACGTCACTGATCGTCGTTGGTTGTACCTGGTAGGGCATGTTGCTTAGCCTCGCTGCGTAATAAGTGACAGGAGATATTGACCGTAATGGTTCTTTTGCAGGGGTGCGGCGAGTTTCTCGATTTGCTCGTCATCGATCCACCCTTGGTTCAAAGCCACTTCCTCTGGGCAGGCAACCATCAAGCCCTGACGTTTTTGTAGGGTACTGATAAAGCCTGCGGCTTCAAGCAAGCTGTCATGTGTGCCGGTATCGAGCCACGCATAGCCCCGACCCATCATCTCGACCTTGAGCTGTGCCTGCTCCAGATATTGTTTGTTGACGTCGGTGATTTCTAGTTCGCCGCGAGCCGAAGGTGCAATCGAGGCCGCAATGTCGCACACCTGCTCGTCATAAAAGTACAGCCCGGTCACCGCAAAGTTGCTCTTGGGCTGTGCGGGTTTTTCTTCAATGCTCATCGCTTGGCGTTGATCGTTGAAATCCACCACGCCATATCGTTCAGGGTCGTGGACGTGATAAGCAAACACCGTGGCGCCAGACTCAAGTTCGTCGGCACTTTGCAGCAAACGCACGAGATCGTGACCATAAAAAATATTGTCACCAAGTACCAAGGCACTAGGGCGGTTGCCGACAAACTCGCGTCCAATGATGAACGCTTGCGCCAAACCATCTGGTGAGGGCTGTACGGCAAACTCGATGTTCATGCCCCATTGACTGCCATCACCAAGCAAGGTTTCAAACCTTGGTGTGTCTTGCGGCGTGGAAATCACCAGCACATCGCGAATGCCGGCCAGCATTAGTGTGGTCAGCGGGTAGTACACCATGGGTTTGTCGTAGATGGGGAGCAGCTGTTTCGACACGCCTTGGGTGATTGGGTAGAGTCGTGTGCCGGAGCCACCAGCCAGAATGATGCCGCGTCGCTTACTTTGCGTTGATGTCATCTGGTTATCCATATTGCTTTTCTACCCACTGTCGATAGTCACCGCTGGTGACGTGTTCTACCCATTGCTGATTGTCAAGATACCACTGAATGGTTTTTTCTAGGCCCGACTCAAAAGTCTCTTGCGGTGCCCACCCAAGTTCGCGTTCAATCTTCGATGCATCGATGGCATAGCGCCTGTCGTGGCCAGGGCGGTCGGTGACGAACGTGATTTGCGCCTGATAGCTCGTGCCATCGGATTTTGGTTTAAGCGTATCCAGGTGGCCACAGATGGTTTGCACCACGGACAGGTTGGTTTTTTCCTGATTGCCACCAATGTTGTAGGTCTCACCGACCTGCCCGCGTTCGAGAACCCGCATGATGGCTGTTGCGTGATCGCGCACGTATAGCCAGTCACGCACCTGCTGGCCATCGCCGTAAATGGGTAACGGCTTACCCGCCAAGGCGTTAAGGATCACCAGCGGAATGAGTTTTTCGGGAAAATGAAAGGGACCGTAGTTATTGCTGCAGTTAGTCGTTAGTACTGGCAAGCCGTAGGTGTGATGCCAGGCGCGAACCAAGTGATCAGAAGCGGCTTTGCTTGCAGCGTAAGGGCTATTGGGGCGGTGCGGGTTGGTTTCACTAAATGCGGGGTCTGTTGGCTCTAACGTGCCATAGACTTCGTCAGTTGAAACATGTAAAAACCGGAAGGCTTTTTGAGCCTCTGTTGACAATGTGTCCCAGAAGCCACGAGTCGATTCCAACAGGTGGAATGTCCCATTGATGTTCGTGGTGATGAATTCACCAGGCCCGTGGATGGACCGATCAACATGCGATTCAGCGGCAAAATTGACAATGGCGCGCGGCTGATGGCTTGCTAGTAACGCATCAATTTGAGTGCGATCGCCGATGTCGCCGTGCACAAATGTATACCTACTATCTTCTTGAAACTTAACAAGATTCTCTGGATTGCCCGCGTATGTTAACTTGTCCAGATTGATAACCGGCTCGTCGGTTTGCGCCAGCCACGTGTGAATGAAATTGCTGCCAATAAAACCAGCACCGCCAGTGACAATAATCATGAGAATTCCATAAATTGCACATCAGTTTTAGCTTGCATCAGACTAAATAAAATTGAGTTATTGGACAACCCTACTAGATTTCTGATCAAAGCTGTATATGATTGTTTATAGAAGCGTTGTAACGCTCGTGTAAGTAAATACCTTTCAATTGGGGGATTGTAGTATGAGTAGCATCGTGCTGACCCCGCTTTCTGCAGGGGGCAAACCATGAACGGAATTGGACGTACGGTACACAGCCGGGAAAACCGCCGGCAGGCCATGAACAAGCCAGTGGCTGCTTTTGACAGTTTTGGCAAGCCAGACAACTTGGCTGATGAGATCGCGGCGCAGTTACGTGATCGTATTTTGAAAGAAACCTTAAGTCCTGGGCAGCGC
>Ga0209953_1000043_pt1 | contig 52697 bp, 64 predicted proteins | sample SalPonred_H2O_MG_FD_185713 | JGI IMG/M metagenome (GOLD analysis project Ga0209953, IMG submission 185713) | Salt pond water microbial communities from South San Francisco under conditions of wetland restoration - Salt Pond MetaG... | ecosystem: Environmental > Aquatic > Non-marine Saline and...
CATCAAATCTCTATATTGATTGGTTGTTCTGTTTACTCTGAGTAAGTATTTGGTTGATTTTTTTAAATTTTCAATATGCTTTTCAAAAGAGTAGTTAACATCAATTGTATTAGTAGCTCTTGTAAAAGTTTCATATTCAGTAACATTATCAAATATACATGTTGTTAATGGAGTATCATCCCCATATTGAATACGTTCTTGTTCATATCCCAACATATTACTTGATAAAATAATCATAGAAGTATTTGGTAAACCATAATCTATAATAACATTATCAAACAACTCATAGTAATTTTTTAAATTACCATCTACATTATTATAATCATTATAATAAAAACTATCCGCCTCAAATCCAAAATATAAAAATAAATAAGCATTACCTAATTTCATTTCAGATAATAGTTCAGGATAATCTTTAAATAAATTATCAAAAAAGTTATTACGTATTATATTAAATGACCTACTACCTGGATGAAAATCTAATTGAATTATTACCTTTTTATTTAAACTTAATGAAGTTTTTAAATCATAGTTTGGTATGTATATGTTATTATTAATATAATAATCAGTCAATTCCCGATTATGATAGAACTCAGAACTACCGGATATAGAATAAACATATTGGTTTAGTAAATCATTAAAATATTTAGATGGTCTATTTATGATATGTGAATCATCTCTAGCGGATTCTTTATATTCATCGGTAATTGTTGTAAATATAAAATTATCAATTAAATATTTTACGGATTCTAAATAATTCATATTATTATATCTTTTCTAATTCTTTACCAAAGTTTGATTCGGCTATTTGTTGGAAATGTTCTTTTCTATCAAAAACTGACATATTGTTTAAATAGTGGGCGTTGTTTCTGTATTTGTAATTTTCACAAATAACTACATTTTTCATTTTGAATTGTTGAACTTTGATATCAGTAGTTTGAGTTAGTTTTTCACTTGCCCACATTAAAAAGGTATCATCATATCCATAATGTCCAAATGATTCAGGTATACCAACTCGTTTGAGTAAGGGTTTACTGATACAAGTAAACATACCTCCTAAGAATTTATACCGAGGTTGTCTTTCTAATGTATTTTTTACTTCTACTATTTCTACCTCACCATAAATACCACTATCCACATAAGGATTACAGATACTTTGATAATTGAGTTTTTTATCTTTAAAGTTTTCATTTACTAAATTATCCCAACTTTCATCCCACATTCTTACCATTTCAGGAGTTACGATGTGATATGGTGTAAATTCACTTGCCTGTTTTAGGGATTGTTCTAAATAAAATAAAGTTTTCTCTGGAAAAACTATATGAGTATTTAACCAAATAAAATGAGATGCGGATTTGAAATGAGTTTCAAAACTATCTCTACGATGCGAAACCTCACCTAAAATATCGGTTGAGGTTCTCATATACTTTACACACCAATCTGCGTGTGCTGATAGTTTTAGAAGTTTTTCTTCAAAGTATGGTTTGGGTATAGATGATTTTTTCCAATTGACCATATTTTCAGATAAACATAGAGTTATATCCAAAACAAGTTCAACATCATCTGATAAGTGATATGAAGATAATCGAAGTTGATGAAGTAGGATTTCCAATTCATCAATTTCATGCGGTAAAGTGAAGATTGAAACCACTATTCTCATATTATAATTTATCTATTTCGGAGTTGAATGCACTATGTGCTATTTGTAAAAATTCATCTTTACGATTTATTCGTTTAATTAATAAATCATATTCACTTTGATTTCTGTAATAGAAGTTTTCACAAACTACATAATTTTTTAATTTAAACTGATAGATATCCTCACCTCTTCTTTTTAACTTTTCCATTCCCCACATTAAGAAGGTATCATCGGGTCCATATGCCCCCATTGATTCTGGTAAAGGAATACTATCTAATAAGTATTTTGAAACTACCACTAACCAACCTGCTCCGAACTTAAATTGTGGTTGGCCATAAACATTGTTAGATACACTTTCGATTGAAACATCTCCCTTAACACCACTTTCGGTGAATGGATTACATGTTTTACAATAATCTAATTCGTTATCTAAGTAATTTTCATTTACTACACAATCCCAAGTGGTATCCCAATACTTAACCACTTCAGGTGTGATGATATACTTTTGGATATTGTTAGATTCAATTGTATTGATTCCATTTTCCAAATAAGCTAGTCCCATTTCATCAAATACAATATCAGTATCTAACCAAATGAAATGAGTTGCATGAGTAAATTCTTTATGGGTTATTCTCTTTGCTTGTAACGCACCCATGATATCTTCTCTGATTTGAAAAGTAGAATTACTTGCCCAATCTGTAAGTTTTTTGAGTTTATTAAATTTGTGAATGAAAAATTCTTTATCTATCAATGATTCTTCCCAATTGATAAGATAGTCTGAAATAGACATTGAGATAGAAAATTCATAATTCTCTCCTTTGATGTATTTAGAAGAACGATTTAATTCAATCAGAACTCTTTCTAAATCATCCAATTCGTGAGGCATTACGAATGATGTTATAACTATTTTCATTAATATTGGTTTGTGATTACTTCATTTAAAGATGGAATTCTATCATACTGGTGAACTAATACATAAGGAGTATCTCCATTCATTACAATTCCATCTTTAATTTCTACTTCAGCTTTTTCAAATCTTTTTGGATTTTTTATAGAATCAACCTGTAAAGCGAAATCTGAGTTTAGTTTTATTTTATCAGATACCAAAGAATTGTTTAATAAAAGGTTTAGTGCTGATTGGTCTGTAAAGTGAGTAGTATCGCCACCCTGAGATATCAACCAATTTACCATTAGTAAATCTTTCATTGATTGGTATTTACCTGCCATGACACCAACGTTAGCAACTACGTTTGATTTTATTGAATCCCAAAATATAGGTCCATATCCTTCGTGAATATTTTTCCTTGCCCAAGGTTCATCTTCATTTTTAATATTTTCAGATGCGACTATGATTTCTGATTGTAGATTTTTACTCAACCAATCTGATGGGTTAGTTTGCCAGACAATATCACGAACATCGGTGGTGATTATATGATTCCATTTACGAGAATCGTTTTCAAGGAAATACCACATATCAATCAATCTTCTCATATGAGGATGCCCGTGAAGTTCCATACCATAACATTCCCAACCATTTGATTTTAGATAATCAACTGTTTCTGTTGGTATATTATAACATATCATAACTTTATCACCACTAAAACCAGAATTATTTAAAGATTCAATATAAATTTTTATTTTCTCTGGTAAGTAATTTGCTATTGCTGATATTACTAAATCTTTCATCTTTTGAAGAATTTAAAATTAAAATAATTTATTTCTTCTTTGAATAACTCATCTACCTTTTTACGAGTTTCCTCATCGTAATATTCACGTGCATTATAAGAAAATGTAGTTTTTTGTGATTTTCTATGAGCCGGTTTTGGAATAATTTTATTTAACTCAACTGGATTTTCAATATTCAATTGATTACATACTTCCAAATAATCTTCTTTTATATTTTCAAAGAAACCAATAAAATCTACATCAATTTTACCTTCTTTATTTTTTAAATATATCATCTGGTCCATTGGATTATTATCTTGCCATGAGGCAATCCAATCAACATCCCACCCAACATTACACCCACCATGAACCCATTTTCTAAATCCTTTTATTTCGTGTCCATATTGATGTCTATACCAAGAAACTAAACGAGTGTAGGTATTTCTTACAAATGCAAAAGAATAATCATAATCAATATTTTTTTCTTGAAAATATCCAAGAGTGTGGTGGCCATTTGGTGTTTTTAAAGCAGTACCAATTGATGTACTACCTGTTTTTGGTATTCTTATGAATAAAACTTTTTGTTTATTTTCCATATTTTTTCCAATCGTTATGCTTAAACAACCCCTCTCCGTGTGCTACTTTGAAATCTTGTTTAACCCACCACTTACCAATATTACCTTCTAATGCAATACCATCACCTGCGAAGTTCTGAACCACATCTAAGTAAAATTGTTTTTTATACATAGTAGGATTATTTGTCCAATTAGCCCAACGTGAGGTGGTTGTAAAATATTCTCCTTCTTTTTTAATTTTATCACCAAATTCTACATCAGGTTCTAACCAATGTAATGAATCCAATAAGTGAGGTGAAGTTGCCCCTATTTCTTTATCAAAATAAGTCAATTCCTCTCCTCTATGTCTGAATGAAAAATGAGGTACACCTGGATTTCTGCGATGTCTGTATCGTACTGCAGATGTTCCATTATTCAATAAATCAATACCACTTTGTAACCTTTCTAAAGTAGTTGGTAAATCTTCTATCAAGTTCCAATCATGTTCTAATACTAAAACATTATCAGTTTTTGCATTCTTGGTTAGTTCAATAAAAGCCTGTCCTATTCCAATATTATTCTTATAAGGTAAATATGGTATATTAAAATGTTTAGCTATTTTTAAATCAGTTTCTGAGAATTCTTGGAAAAGAATCGTAACATCATTTACATGATGTAGAAAGCTTCTATCAAAATAGGTCTGTAAAGTATCAATTAAAACTTGATTACTTTTCCATGATAAAATACCAATACTTAGTGGAAGTTTTTCCATTTTTATAATGAATCAATATATTCTTTTAATCTATCCTGAGGTTTCCAACCTAATCTATTTAAACTATCATCATTTTCACGAAGAGTTTTGCGATAGTTTCCTGGCTGGTCTGGTAAATACATTGCATCAGAACCAAACTTTTCTTTAAACATACCATAAACTTCATTTATAGAATAATTCACACCAGTACCAAGTTCCCATGCATCTTCATGTGATTCTGAACTCATACCAACCTTATATAGTGCATCTACAATATCATCTATATGAGTAAAATCTCTTCTTTGTTCACCATCACCAACTATTGTTATAGGTTGATTATCCCTAACCTGTCTCCTCCATATACCAATTACTGCAGCCCAATCACCATCTACGATTTCATGTGGCCCATATACATTATAAAAACGAGTTATCTCAACATCCAAATTATAAACTTTTCTATATAATTTAAATATTTCCTCACCCATATGTTTAAATGCTGCATAAGGGGATTTCATCGGGTCATGCCATCTTGAGGATGAACCGGCATAGATTACTTTTACATTACCATGCCTTGCAAATTCAGCAACTGCTCTACTTCCTATTGTATTTACTCTAAAAGTTTCAGTTGGGTCATCAAAAGATGGTTGAATACGAGATAGGGCAGCTAGATGATAAACTATATCAAATGATTCACCTTTAATATATTCAATCTGCTCTATATCACCTGTGATATAATTACACCCCTCTTGTTCATTTTCTTTTAAACCACTATCGTAGTTATCCAATGAATGAACTTCATGTCCTTCTGATAATAATCGTTTGATTAAATTGGTACCAATAAATCCAGCTCCGCCAGTTACTAATATCTTTTTACTCATGTGAATTCCACTTATTAAATTTCTCTATTATAAATTCTACTCTTTGTTTTTGGGTATGATTTTCTAAAACTTTATTATAACCATTCTGAGCAATTCGTTCTCGTTCTTCTGAGTTTTCTTGGTAATAATTTAGTTTGTTTATACAATCTACGATATCATCATAAAAGATAATATCTTCACCTTCAATAAATAGTTCGTGTAATTTTTTTGATTCTTTTAATCTATCACATAATACCAACTTTTTACAAGCCATCCCTTCGAAGATTCTGCGAGTAACTTCTCCCCAACGTGAATTTTGAATTACCATTAATCCTTTGTTCAAAAATTCAGTATGTTCTTTAGGACCTAAACCATTTTTATTTCCAATCGTACCATTACCATGGTCAGTTAGTGTATTTAGAAATTGTGAATTTCCATAACCACGAGTAGTTACTCCTACAAACTCTGGTTGTATATCCAATGGAACCTGAACTTTAGTATCTGCGAAGTGTGTCCACCAATATGCATCTCTACCACGTTTTTTATATTCTTCAGTTGAATCCGAATCAGGTGAAAGTGTAATATGAAATCGTTCTGATTTTGGAAAGTTTCTTTCGAAGTTCTGTGGGTCATCTCCACTTTCTTGTACCCAAAATGCATCCACTAAATTCTTATCTAAAAGAGGTGAATCAAACCTACCCCAGTCAAGATATATAACAATATCGGTTTGTGGTTTAGAGTATATCCATTCTTGTAAATCTCTACCATGGTATTGATTTTTTCTATTAGAACCAATAGAAACGATATCAACTTCCCAACCTAATTCCTTGAACTCATTTACAAGGGCAAGAGGAGTAGACCATTCTTCGTTTTCGTATGCATAGATAAAGGTTACTTTCATGATACTGCTCTTCCTTTCATTTCTTCCCAATCTCTATTAGTACGAACTTGAGTATTTGTTTGTTCTGCTGCACTTAGAACATTATCTATAACATTTAAGTTTTCTGCTAGGTGAATCAATGCGGCTAAATCTTTAGGGAAACAATGACCACCAAACCCAAAATCACCATCATGACCTGGTACATTCCAATGTGATTTTCCTAATCGTTCATCGTAAGTTGCATACTCAACTACTTTATCGTAATCAACATTTAATCCTTCGCAAATTTGATATATCTCATTTGCAAATGATACCTTTACCGAAAGGAATGTATTGGTTAGATACTTCACCATCTCTGCATGAGTTGAATCGGTTTTGATGATATGTGCTTTTGGGAATACCTTAGAGAACACCCCTTTTAATTCAGTTGTTGTTGGTCTTGGTCCTCCCAAGATAATACGAGATTGATTCTCATAATCTTTAACCGCATTTCTTTCAGTTAAAAATTCAGGGTTAAATACAATGTTTGTTTTGTATTCATCATTCCATCCTTGGGTAGTACCCGGTACAATAGTTGACTTAACCACAATACCTTTTGCTTTTCCAATATCATCTATTTGTTTGATTACATCTTCTACAATATCAGTATTACAACTACCATCTTCGTTCATTGGAGTTGGTAAACAAGTGAATACATAATCACACTTAGCTACCTTATCGAATGTTGAGTTGCATTTAGTTTCATCTAAATCATATGTGAGTACCTGATAAAATTCTTTGAATTTCTGATACACTGCGTTTCCTACAAAACCTTGCCCTATTATTCCTATCATTATTTAATTTCTTTTCCGTAATTTATATTATTCCATAATCTCTCAAATCCATAAAAAAATACCAATCCACTTACATTCATTATAATCGCATTCCAAAAATTAGAATCCACTAAACTCAAAGATAATATAGTCCAAGAGTTTGTAACCGCAACTAATCTCCATGAGATAGTTTTAAATAAAGTTCTTTTTTTGGTTTCCTTAAACATTATATTGTTTCGTAAAATTTGTTTTGTTTTTCTTGTCTTTGGATTTCCTTTGGGTGATATAAAGACCATTCTTCTTCTGAAGGAAAGTTTGAAAATGTATCATAACCAGTTAGAGTTTCATGTACTTTATTTTTCCACTCCACCGCTTCGGTTCTACGATATATTCTTAATTGATAATCTGGAAAGTTTACCCAACCCTTTTCATTTACATTCCATCTCCATTTTTGAATATGTTCTTCAGTTAATCCATCAACTGTATTTACTCTTGGTACGAATACTACATCGACTGGATTATCTTCCAATACTTGAGGTAACCAATTTACCAAATTTTCGTGTGGTAGTTCATCTGCATCAATTTGGAATACATAATCTTTGGTACAATGATTCTTTAGGTTGTTTTTAAATGTACCAAAATCCTTATTGAGTGGAAACCCTACTATGGTGTAAGAATGCATCTTAGACATGATATCTAAGTATTCCATAACTTCTTGAGTAACAGATGTTTCATCATATTGAACTACGATTTCATCATCTTCTCTAATATTATTTTGTAAAAAATTGAGAAGTTTAGTTAACTCCTCAATCTCATTACATACGGTTATTGCGTAACTAATCGTTTTCATCTACTTCTTGTTCTATATCTGCTTGTCTTGTTGATGCGGTTGAACCTTCTTTAAATAATTCTTGTAAGAAATCTTGTTCAAAACGAATTTCATATACATTCTGAATATTATTTAAAAAGTAAGTTCTGTAATTTCCAAGTGCTTTGGAATATATTTTAGAATTGTTTTTTACATAGGTTTCAAATAAACTTTTTCCATCTACCGAAAACTTTTTTAGAAATAACCATAACATCTGGTCTGAACCTAATGGTATTCTTTTATCTCTTAGTTTGTTAATAAAGTTGGTAAAATCAACCGGTCTAATATCATTGAGTTTCAAAGCATGCACCTTCCCATCAACGATACCAATTACAAAAATGTATCTTGCATCTTCACCACTTTTAGTAATAGGATTACCACCTTTGTAGGTGGTAATTCTATATATGTTTCTTGGTTTGATTAGAGATTTTGCAATTCTTTTCTCTGGTTTTAAAAATTGTTTATATTGTCTTGTAAATGCCATTCTATAATTTGTTTATAGTTGGTAGTTTTAATTCTACTTTTTTCTGAACTTTTACGTACTTATCAAGTATTCCTTTCAGAACTTCGGTTTGTTTCTCTATGGTAAAGTTCTTTTGGATATTAGTTTTTAATCCCTTAGATTTGGTTAAGTAAGTTTTGTAGTTCTTATGTACATCAAAAATCTTTTGGGCTGCTTTAGAATAATCTACTGTAAACCATTTTGCTTCTTCTAACAAAAATTTATTTGCTGCTGATTTATGAATTGGAGTCAACTGCCCTTCTAAATAAACTGTGTTTTCTTTTGGTAAGAAATCCTTGAATCCACTCCAATCTGAAACTAGAATTGGTTTACCTGTTGTTGCAAACTCTGCAAGTGGTCTACCATATCCTTCTCCTTTGGTAAACATTAAAAAGGATTTAACTTTATCATCATTGTAAAGTGAGTTTAATTCACTTTCTGATAAATCACCAAATACTAAATGAATAGGAGGACACTTATCACCATATTCATTGGTAACTTGTTTAATCTTATCTGCAATTACTTCTCGCTCACCTACTGAAAATCCTGCAGCAGATGTTTTTAAAATAAGACCTGGTTGTTGTTTCTTTGGTAAATCTTTGAAAACAGTACAAAATGTTTTAATCATCATTCCAACATCTTTTCTATCTTGTCCCAAATCTCCTGCTAACCAATGTCCTACAAAGAGGAAGTTGAAATCAGTATCAACTCCTTCTAAAATAGAAGAAGAAGATTTACCATTGAATACATCTAAATCCACTCCTTCAAATAAAACTTCTACGGGTGTATTTAGTTTTAATTCTCCAATTGGTTGTTTGGTATTTTTATCAACTTGATTGAATGAAGTTTTTACTAAAACATCTTTGGTAAACTGAGATGGTGTTATAATCAAATCCATTTGATTACCTCCTTGTAAAAATTCAGAAGGTGAGATGGTAGATTCTACCCCTGCAGTTATGCCAATGTTATACTTACCAAGTTTTCTAAACTCATTGGCAACTGATATTTGAATATAAACATCAGGTTGTTGAGTTAGTTGGGTTACAATACGTTCAAGTACCATTCTACCAAAATCAGTTTGTGGGTCTAATTGGTCTTGTGGAGTATTTCCCCATCTCGTTGGTATAATTTTAATATCATACATATCCAACTCGAAAAGTGATTTGAGAATATCTCTACTATGGTCACCATATCCACTACGAGTTGCGATTGGTGATTGAAATACTAATGTTGGTTTACTCATTATCTAATTCTTTTAATCTGTTTTCTTCCTCATTTCTTAAACATCTATCGATGGATAATTGAGTGAGTTTTGTTATATTTTCTAATTTTTCTGGTTCGTGTGGGGAATTAAAACATTCAAATTTGGTAGTTTCAATTTCATTATCTTGTAAAACAATGATATGATAATCTTCATTCAAATCCTTCATACCATGAATCGCCTTACGAGATTCGTTTACTTGATTTGATGTCCAATAACCCGGTACACGAATTATGAATATTGGTTTACTCATTATCTAAGTTTATATACGTTGAACTTTTTCTTTGGTTTCCAATTCTTAAAGGTAGTTTCAATTCCTTCAACAAGTGTATCACACATGTTCTGACGATTTAATCCCATTTCTCCCATGAATTCTTTTCTACCTTCTAAACCGGCTTCTTTTCGTTCTTGTGGTGTTTTATCGTACCAATATCTAATTGCATCAGCTACTTCATAAACATCCACTTTATCATCAATGATATAAGGAGTAGGAACTGACCCAACCATAGTTTGAACTCTCGGCCATACTGGTTTTACCCAAGAACCATGGGTTACTTTATCTTCCCAATCTCTGTAATTGTGAAGTGAACCTATTTCAATATAATCGTCTGCCGTTAAATACTTACCATCTACTTTAAATCCACATTGGTCTTGTAATCCACCTGTAACATTTACAATCGATGGAGTACCTGCCATAACTGATTCTGCAGTTACTAAACCAAATCCTTCATTACCAGCGATGTTGATTGTACAATCTGATAAATTGTATAGGTAGTTTAATTGTTCTTGTGATACCCTATCTGTTGAGAATTTGATATCACAATCAGGTGCGAGGGTTTTTTGTACTTCAATTAAATTTGTACCATTTTGGTCTACTGGTGCAGTATGCATTATCAAACATACTTTATCTTTATCTTCTTCGGGTAGAGAATCTCTAAACTTAGAGAATGCCCAAATAACATCTGATGGTTGTTTACGTTTGATATTTCGGTTCATCCAAAAAAGTACGAACTTGTAATCTTTATCACCTAAAACCTTTTGTCTGAAATCATGTGGTACTTCAGTTGGTTTGTATAAATCTGGATTAATTCCATGTGGTACATATGATACTTGCCAATCTTCCAATGGTTTTATTGTTTCTGATTCAATCTTACCAACACGATTGACAATACCATAAGTTTGTCTTGAAATACACCCTAACCAATCACATGACTCGTAGTAATCTCTATTATATTTTGGGTCTGGTAAATCATCCCAAATATGGTAGAAAAGGATTGGAATATTCTGTCTTAACTCGGCCTCCATTTCATATAACCATCTCCAATATCTTGGGTCTGTAAAGTGTAGGATTGCATCAGGTTGATGTCTCATGATTAATTCACGAAGAATATTTGCATCACCATATCCACTCCAAGGAATTAGTTTAAGAGAGGCATCTTCAATACCACTAATCTTACGAGCATCATTACCTAAATCTATTTCTTTACCTTTTTCTGGATGTTCTACTGCAGCTGCTAATTGAACCCAATCATAATGTTCAAGGGTTCCGAACACTAAATCTTTAGATACTGTTGCGATACCAGATGACATACGTAAATCATCTGATAATAAAAGAATCTTTTTCTTTTTTATTTCTGACATTTAATTAAAATTTAAAATTGTGAACCACTATCTTGTAGTTTATCGTAGTTATTTATCTCGTTTCTATAATCCTCATCTTCAATATACTTAGTAACCGAACGGTTAACTAATTTCTGTAATGTGATGTTTGAATCAAACGAAATTCTTTTGAATTGTGAGTAAAGATTGTGAATAATCTTTACCGTTGTTAATTTTGTTTCGGACTTATTTGCCATAACTTTCCTATTGGGTTTTTATTTTATATACAAATATAAATATATATGAATAGGAAAAACGGAAAAATTATTTCCAAATAGGACAAAGTTTTCTAGTCTTGAACTCACACCAATCACATGCTTTACCTTTGTTAGTTGGAAACTCAGTTTGAATTATCTCACCATTATCACCATAAACCGAATCTACAAATCCTTTGAAATCATTCCATGCTCGATTTATAGATGGTTTACCATTTGCAGGTACAAACTTAGAGATTCGTGGGATTGGGAAATCAGCTCCTTCAAATATCTTTCTTTTAAGAATCTGATATTCTACTTTAATTTTATCTAATGGTATATCGTACTTATCTGAATAGAATTTCTTATACAATAACATTTGAGATAATTTAACCTTATCAGCTTTCTGATACTTACTCCACCCACGAGTAGATGTTTTTAAATCAATGATAATATATTCGTTAGTAGATAAATCTTCTAAAAGTACATCAATAAAACCGATGAAGTGAACACCAGGTTTTATCTCAGCATTCAATCTTTGCTCAATTGCAACTAACCTATAACCAGTCTTAGAGTATAACTTATCTAATTTATTTCTGAAATATTGTAATATCAATTTACCATCTTCATAAAACTCACCAAGTTCTGCTTGAGTACATGGTGTACCCTCATCCATCTTTTCTTGTTCTTTCTTAAAATGTTCTACGAGTTTATCGAATAACATTTGTTCGAGATTGAGTTGAAGGGCTTGTTTTTTGGTTACATTATACATCACATCTAAGAAATGTTGAATGACTTCGTGCATTGCAGAACCAAAAATGAGGTGAATGTTCGCATTAAACACTCCTAACTTATCTATGTAATTTAATTTGAATTGTTGTTGACACGATGAATACATGCCGAATTGTGAGTAACTTACTCTTGCCATATTTTTTATCTTTTACTATGTAAAGATACAAAAAAAGTTTGGGGTATCCAAACTTTTTATAATATTTATTCTTTTTTCTTTAACTCTTCTGGTAAGAGTTCTTCCACAATCTCACCACAATCTCCACATAGGAAAAGTTCTACTGGTATGATTGCATCTTTGGGTGTTCCTGTAATAATCTTTGATACCTTTAGAAATTTATTTCCGGGTATAAATACAGTTCCGCCACATTCTTTACATGCGATTTCCGTTGCCTTTGATAAATCAATTTGTGGTTGCTTTGGTTGATTTTCTCCAATAATTTGTGCCATAACTTTTTAGTTGTTTAATTTAATCGAACCATTGAGAACGATTTGTTTTTATATTCTTTATTCCCTCATCTTTATATTTGGGATTATTTTTTTCGTATTCATCTACTCTATCTTTGATAATATCAAATGCATCTTGTTCATTCTTCTTACCAATTTTTTCAGCAGATTTTAGTTCTTCATCGGTAATTTTCTTACCACTCGATGCTGCTGCAACTGATGCGAATCTCTTTGTATGATAAGAAGATAGTGGTTTGGTAAATTTCTTTAGGTATTCAGCTTTACCATCTAAATATTCTAGCATAGAATCAAAATCTTCGTTACCAAGATTTTCTAATTGTTCATCAGTTAATTCGTTATTTGGGTCGTATATCATATCTCTTATGCTTTACTATGTAAATATACGAAATTAATTTTAATTATCCAAATTTTTTATAATATATTTATAAAATTCTTGGTGACCTATCCAAGACCAATGTGAATCGTTTATATCAGTATATTCATCAGATATTATTGGATACATAACTCTACCATCATTGGTTAAGGTATGTTCATCCACATTCCATCTTATACATTTTATATTATTTGAGTCAAAATATTCTACAAAAGAGTTAAATAAATACTCATACCTATTTGTGACCCCCTCAAAATTAGGAAATAAAATAAATTTTACATAATCTTCAATAGTTTTATAATAATCCCTCCATTCAGAATTATGCTGATATTTTAATGTAGGTAATATATCTATGAAGTGGTTTTTGTGAGGAATTTGCAATCTTTCATCATGTGTTCTAGACAAGAATACTACATCGTTCGGTTTTATGTTTTTTAAGTTACCAATAACCGAATCCAAAATCTTATCATTACCTATACCAGGTTTAGCATGATTCACATAATCTAATCCAATACGTTCACTAATCAAACTTACCCAAGTTTTTTGAGTACCATCATATGTTCTATCATAGTATTCTTCACCACTATTACACCCTTGACAATATGTAAAGGAGTCACCAAAAAAATGTATTTTACTCATTTAAAATTAATTCAGAAATTATATCATAGTTAGATTGAATATGTTTGTAATTTTTATTCCAAATATCAATACAATCATCCATGTTTAATTTTGATATGATATTAATACATTCGGAATAAATATCAATTTTATGTTTAGTAGACATGGTCATTACATCGGCTTCATTAAACATAAAATCATTATTGAAAACTTTTAAACCTAAATTTTCTATATTTTTTATAAAGTTTTTAGGTCCCAATATAATTGGTAATGTACCATTCATAAAAGCCAATAAAGTTTTTTCAGAAAGTTGTGATGGTTGTATTTCATTACCGGTTTCGGTTTCTACTATGAAAGTAAAAAAACTCAAAGAGTATTCCTTTTGTAGCTCTGGCCAAGTTGGGAACTTCTTTGAATATTCAATATCACTATTTGTTTCCTTGTTAGCATCGTTTATATACTTAACATATCTCTTGATATCTAAGTCAATATTAGATATTTTTTCAAATAAATAATCTCTATTATGGCTTTGTTTTCTAACAGAAATCAATGTTTTATGTTTTCTATTATCAAGTTTCATCTGTTTACCTATGTAATAATCTCCAGATTCCCACATTGGATATGAATCATTTTGATTCCATGCAATAGTATGTCGTTGATATGCTGAACTCCAATGAATAAAAATATTAGTAAGTGGGGAATATTCAATATTACTTTTGGATATATTACATGTGGTTATTAATATATTCAGTCCACGTAATCTCAAATCACGGACAATATAAACTATAAAATCAAAAAATATATCAGATTTTATAATTTCATGATAATATTCAAGAGTTATGTTTAAATTATCAGTCTTTTCTTTTATATATTCATAGAATTTATCAGGACTATTCATAATAGTTGTAAATTCATGTTCATTTATTGATATTTTATAACTATTTTTATAAAACTCAATTTCAGATTTTATAACATCATTCATATCAATTTAACTATTTTTTTAACCACACCTTTACCAACTTTAACTTTATGGTAAGGAATATTATACTTTATTAAAGTATTCTCAATTTCTCTATCTAATTTTTTAGATTCTTCTAAACTTTGGTATCGTTCTTTATCATTATGAACTCCATCATCGCTACGTTCCAATAAAATGTTGATTGAATCGTACTGATTATGGATATCTAAGACTAACTTATCAAAGTGTTCTGAATTATATAAAGTGGCTGGATATGAAGTTCCTTGATACACACTACGATACACGAGAGAAAGAATTATAGGTGAATCCAATACAATGTAATCAACTTTACCAAAACTCTTTACAATCCCTCTATGTTGGTTTGCAAGGACATACAATTGGTCTTGAATTGCCGAATGGTTTTCATCCCATGCTAATGCTTTGGGAAACTCATAAGGATTATCACAATTGATATGTTTCTTTTTAAGTTTGTAAGTTAGACCAGATGCAATTGATGATTTACCAATACCAGGTCCTCCAAATAAATTGATTATCTTACTCATGTAACTTTGTTATAAAAAAAGAGGGAGGTGTTATCCTCCCCCTCTTATATTAAATATAAATTATCTTAGAATCTATACTTCAATGAAGCGTTCCAAGTTCTTCCAAATCCAAACCAAACGGAATTATTTACATCAATACCATTCCAAGTTGTTGAACCTGCAGTAGCATGGATGTTAGAGTTTGATTCAGCGATGTAAACTGTATCAAATAAGTTATTGATGTTTACACGAGCACTAAACTTACCTAAGTAAAGAGTAGCACCTAAATCAGCTAAACCGAATGATGGGAGTTTAAGGGCACCATCGTTGTCTGGTTGTGTGAAAGCTGAATCTGTAATAGAGTAATCTGCGTAAAGACCATCTACGAAACGATATCCAAAGTCAAGGTTTAGTTTTCCTAAACGATATGCAATTTCACCAAATGAAGTGAATTGTGCAGCATCACCAACTTTAGCACCTTTGGTATAAAGTGTTCCAGTTCCAATAGATTGTTGGTTCTCATCGAATAACTCTGCTTCGAAATCTTTAGTATATTCCCAATCACCGATTGATAACATACCACGAAGTGTTAAACGATTAGTTGGACGAAATTCTCCTTCTACCTCAACTCCATTGTGTAATACATCAATGTTACGGAACTGAGCGAATCCATCAACACCTTGTTGGTTAGTTAATGAACGAGTTACGAAACGATTACCCCAGGTTGTAGAGTAAGCATTCACTTTAACATCTAACTTACGAGATGTGTATCCATATCCAAGTTCTACTGAACGAATCTCCTCATTTTGTAAATCAGTATTGATTACGTTTGCGTAGTTAGGGAATACAGCATCGAATAAAGGTTGGCGAGAAATGATACCTGTGTTAAAGAACACATTTGATTTTTCGTTAAAGTTGTAGTTTGCACCACCTTTAACATATCCACCACCTTGGTTCTGAGTTTCAGAAATAGGATTTCCTGGTTGGTCAAAGTAATCGATTCTTTGGAAAGCTTGGTTTGATAAACCACCTTGTAATACTGCGGTTAGTTTTTCTTCATCGTTATACTCGATTAAACCATTAACACCTTGCCATCCAACTTTACCAATATTGTAGTAATCAATCTTTGGGCCACGAATACCAGTATCGCGGAATGGATTAGCAGATACAGTTGTTTCAATGATTTGACCAGCAGAGTTCTTATTACCAGTTGAGTAATAACCATCTAAACCAAGTAAATCATTTAGAACACGATAGTGGTAACCTGTATAAGAACGAAGGTCTACACCAATCGAATACTTGAACTTACCGCTTTGGATATCTAATGATGAAATAGCACCAACCCAATCGTGTGAGTTCATTGAAGCTCTACGAACAAGAACTTCACGAGATACTCCATCTTCGCGGAAACCATTTGAACCAATAAGTAATCCATCGTATTGACCTCTACCAATATCACCAGTGTAAGGAGAAGGTGATTGTTGGTTTGCAGCAACTACTGCATCAAAGTCAATAAATCCATTTGCTAAACGAGAACCTCTACCATTTTCTAAGTAATGTTCTGTTAAGTCTTTACGGAAAGGTAAAAGGTCAAGGGCACTGTTACGATAGTTGTTCCCACGAGGACCAGTTCCTCCACCACGACCTGCTGAACCATATAAAGAGGTTGCAAGTGTTACATTATCTGAAATTTTGTAATCCCAGTTAATAGTAGCAAGTGGTTTGTTGTAGAAGTTTCTACGAAGGTTGTATTCTTCACCATTTAGAACACCACCATTTGAGTTCCATCTTCTATCAATACCTGCTTCACCGAAGTTTTGGTAATCACGAATAGAAACCCAAACATCTCTTTGGTGGTGCCATTGTCCAGCTCCTAAGAAAGAGAAGTTTAGTGAGTGTTTCGAATCATCAGGTGCATAACCCAATGCGAAGAAGTAAGTTAAACCTTCACCACTTGTGTTATAGATGTATCCATCACCTTGCCATCTTGATAATAAGATAGATGATGCCCATCCATTTTCATTTTTACCACTATTATAAACAACAGCAGTTTTTTGGAATCCATCGTTACCAACTGTTTGTGTAAGTGAACCACCCTCGGCCACATCAGCAGTTTTGGTAAAAATAGAAACAGTTCCCCCAACTGAAGGAACTGCAAGACGAGAAGCTCCTAAACCTCTCTGAATTTGGATACCACTAGCAACATCTGTTAAACCCTGCCAGTTAGACCAATAAACCCATCCATTTTCCATGTCGTTGACAGGTTGTCCGTTGATAAGGAATGAAGTGTTTCTTTGGTCAAATCCACGAAGTGAGATACGAGAATCACCATAACCCCCACCTTGCTTCGTTGCGTACACACCAGGAGTACGGTTCATAATCTCAGGAAACTCTTGGTTTCCTACTTTGAGTGCAATCTCACTCGCCTTAATAGATGATACTGCAATTGGAGTTACTCGTTCTTTCGCAACATCAATTACACCAGATGTGAGAATAACCTCATCTAATGTTTCTGCTGATAATACTAAGGAAACTGTAATTCCTTGTTTTGCAGTAACCTCTTGTGTCAAGTATCCAAGATACGAAATCACAAGTGTGTTTCCTGCGGTTGCTGAATCAATAGTAAAGTTACCATCAAAATCAGTTACAACTCCATCATTCGTTCCTTTAACGAGAATGGTTGCACCTGGTAATGGGTCATTACTATTGGAATCAACTACTTTCCCACTAATCTGTGCGAAAGTCATAAATGATGATAACATCATTAATCCAACTAATAATAGTCTTTTCATAATAAATTTCTGTTTAAATTAAATTAATTGTGTAATATACAATGAGCACCCCTACATGCCCAAGGTATTCGGTTAAAGGATACCTATCAATTCATGTTCTCTAAATAACATAAATTCTTCACCTCCTAATTTTATTGTTTCACCTCCACCATCTTTTTTAAATAAGATAGTATCACCTACTTTTACTGTCATGGGAATCTTATCACCTGTTTGAGAAAAGATACCCGCTCCTACCGAAACTACTTTTCCTTCTACGAGTTGACCTCGCATTACAGAATCATTTAAGATAATCCCACCACTTGATTTTTTTTCTGTATGTGATTCTGTTTTTACCAAAACTCTATCACCTAATGGTCTAAAATTATTCATCATTATCTAATTTATCGTTTGTACTTGTTTGTGTAAATTTCCCAAAATTGGGAGTAAGTGTAGTATTACAACTTTCGTTGTTTATATAATCGTATAGATTTTTAGTGTAAACTTTTTTCATCGTTTAATAACTATGGTATATTTTAAAAATAAATGTTAAGAAATTGTAATTTTTTATTTATAAGTGTTTAGTTGACTCTCAATCTTTTTTACAAGTTCATTATCATTAATAAATGGTAAAACTTCTTCTAACAATTCTGTCATCTTTTGTTTACCTTTATATTTTGAGTATCTTTGATTTTCTCGTTCAACTTGATAAAGATGAAACGCAATTTCATCTAACCCTTTAAGTTTATCTTCGTATTTAGAAATTCTAACATCCACTACACGATTGTTATGAGATTGCTTACTTGGTGTGTATGATTTATACAACTCATCTAATCTACCTTTAAGGTATTGAATTTCCATTAACTTACGTATTTCCGAATTTGTCATAACTTTAATTTTAACTTAGTTATTTCTTTTTTATCAGTTCCATAATCTTCACACAATTCCTTAATTCGTACTTTACCACTTCTGGTTGAATAAAGTATTTTTGTATATTCATGTGCATCGGTTAAAGAAACCTCATAATGTTTTGCAACCAATTCTACCAACCATTTTTCATATTTATCAGCAGTTGCTGGTTTCATATACTTTAAAAACTGTCTACCTTTTGGTAAAAAATCTATTAAAGCAAGATAAAGTGCTTTAGGTGGTACCTCTTGTAAAGCTGGTTGTAATGCAGCGATGGTTTCTACCCAATCTGGATTCATAGAAAGGAAACGAAATACCATATAGTTAGACCAAGTTTTCTTATCACTTTCATCTAACTTATCCCAATACTTAGGGTCTTGGGTATTGGTAATTGCCTTTATGTGGTCAAATAGGGTTGCTGCCATTATATCATTCTGTTAATTTCAGTTAAACACCCAGCCATTGCAATCTCTTTATCAATTGAATGGAAGTGGTTTGTCTGTCCTTGTGATAATGCAATTATAACATTACCAATATTATCACCACCAAACTCATCAACTTTATCATAAAGTAGTGTAAACAAATCTGTAAAATCGGTTACTTTACTATCAATCAAAGTTTGTCTTAATTTCATGTAACGATTTCTTGGGTCATCTTTGGATTTAAGAAGTTCCAATATCTTTACCTTATAGTCATTTTCCAATAAATCTTTGGTATCTACTTGAAGTTTGCCTTTGTTAGAATTTAATTGACAGGTATTGATTATTTTACGAATATCAGGATATCCTGCATCTATAATTGGTACCAAATCTTTAGGTTCAAATTCGATACCTTCTTTTGTAAGTATCTTGGATATCTGAACTGCTACATCTTTTTTAGTTGGAGGTACAATCTGAAATGATTGACAACGAGATTGGATTGGGTCAATTACTTTCTCAACATAGTTACAAGTTAAAATAAATCTACAATGTCCACTAAACGTTTCCATCAAGTTACGAAGGATAGCTTGTGCATTTTGAGTCATGTAATCGAACTCATCAAGTATGATAATCTTCCATTTCTTAAATCCTTGTGATGATGCGAAGTTAGTAACTTTGTTACGAACTGTTTCTACATTGTTTTCAGATGATGCGTTTATAATCATATAATCACAATCAACCGATTTAACAATTAGTTTAGCTAATGTAGTTTTACCGGTACCTGCTCTACCATATAATAAAAGATGAGGTACATCACCCGTTTCTAAGTAACCCTCTACTTTAGATTTTAAATGTTCGTTACCTACATAATCTTCTAACTTGGTGGGTCTGTATGATTCCACCCAAAGGGAGTTATCCACTTTTTCTTCTTGGGTTTGTTCAAAAAATGCCATATTATACTCCTGAATTTTTTACATCTTTAAGAAAATCTACTAACTTTTCCATTTTTGTTACGATGGATTGTTTTCTATTTTCATCAATACCACGAATTGCCGATGTATTGATTTCGTTAATTAAATCTTGAATAGATGATGCTGCCACTAATAACCCATCATCTTTTGAATTCAGATATGCATCTGAAATTCTGTACTTTGCACATACTTCTTGTAAGTTCATAATTTATTGTTTATCTTCCTACTTCTTGTAGGTATTTTTGTTTCATTTCTTCCCAACTCATTCCAATTGCATCTATATAATACAAATGGTCTGGTTTCAACCTACCCTCATCATGTAGTTTTGAGTAACGTTTGATTGCTTGCCTCTTCCACCACTTATTGATGTAACCAGTACCTTCTTCAAACTTTTTCTTCATAACCAATTTATCTTCTTCTATTTCAGAACGAAGAAACTCTGGTCCATTTTCGTACATCATTGCAAGATATACTCCACGTTTAAATCCATGGTGATATGCGGATTGTTTAATACCACACTCTTTGAATATCTGCCCAAGGATTTTTTGTTTAATACCACTCACAGGTCCACTAGCACCTTCACCAGTACCCATACTTTTACCATTACGGATTCGTTCGTTAGTGATGGCACTTTTATACCAATCAGCACGATTTTCTTTTAACCATTGATGCCAAGGGTCATAAAATTCATCATCTGGTTTTAATGATATTTTACCAGCGGATTCACCTAAAGTTTTGAAATGAGGAATACCATTGTACTGAGAATGAATTCCATAAAGAGAAGTTGTACCAACTGCAATTAGAGTTTGTCCATATTTCTCTTTCCAAAAGTTTCTAACTTCAGGTACAGTAGTCATCATTGCGGTAAGTTTACCACCTAAAAAGTTGTATCCCAATGGCTGGGTACATACAATTGTAGAAGCGATAGTTGTATAATTCAACTTACCCTTCTTAAATTTATCATCTTTAGTCCAACCAATGTAGTTATCTCTAACTCCCATTGATGTAACATCACTAGCAAGTGATACTAATCCTAATAATTTACCTGATGTTCTATCCTTGATTGTAATTTTAACATTACGACCTGGGTTAGCAGTCCAACTCATTGTATGAATCATTCTACGAAGATGGGTCCACTTTGTTGATGCAGCGGCATCATCAACTATTTCAACATAGGGGTCTAACGATTCAATTTCTTGAATCGTTAACTCCTTATTGTTTATATCAGTTGGTTTCCATTGTAAATCATAAAGGGATGCAATCGTGGATTTATCACGAATCATAGAATCTTCTTGCAATTCAACCCACTTCTTATATAATGTCTGTTCTTCAACAGTCATTGTCATAAGGTAATCCATATTCTCAATGAGTTTTTTCTTCTCATTTTCGAATATAAATTCAGGTTTAGCTGATTCTGTTTCCCAAAAACTCATATTACTTAATCTCTACTAAATAATAATTAGAAACGTAATCACCTTCTGTAAATGCAAGATGTGCTAACCCTTGAGATGAAATCTTCAAGGATGAAGTATTTGAACCTTTATTAGCAACTAAGATTGCTTTAAGGTATTTTGCTGAGAATTGAATTGGTTCAACATCACCATCACAGGTACAATCAACAGTGATTGAAATTCGGTTAGAGTTAATTGAAGAATACCCTAAAATGATTTCTCCTTTATTATCCTTACAGGTAAATGTAAATGTATCAGCATCTGCCAATGCTCCCTTAGATTTGATAAATTTGTTTATAAACTCATCATCCAATGTAACATCTACATTAAATGGTGGTAATGCTTTCAAATCAGGTACCGCTGGGATAACTGAAGGTGCTGCCAACATATACTGCATCTTAGTTCCCTTATCCGAGAATTTAAGTGCACCTGGTGTTTCTTCTACTTTAATTGAAGTATCCAATACACTCATCAACCCTTTTAACTGAGAAGTTGTGTAAATACCGAATTCACCATTTGGGAATTCCATATCTGCAACAGATACATCACCTAAAAGTGTCTTGTCATCAGATATCATACGAACTGTAAGATTTGTACCTTCTGATTTAATCATAACCGATTCTACTTCACCACCGAGATTATATCGATTGATGAAACCATCTAATTTTTGTTTTTCCATAATTTAAATTTAATATAACTTTATTTATTTTGTTCATACAAAGATACGAAATACTTTGTTGGGTTCCAAATCTTTTTAGATTTATTTATTACATCATACCCGGCATCATTGGAAATGATGATGGTTTGGGTTCTGGTTTATTCACTACCATACATTCGGTAGTTAGAATCATAGATGCTACTGAACAAGCGTTTTCGATTGCGGTTCTTGTTACTTTGGTTGGGTCAATAATACCAGCCTCGAACATATCTACAAATTCTTCTTTTCTTGCATCGAATCCTTTTCCATTTGTAATATCTCGTAAGATAACACCTGGTTCGATTCCTGCGTTTTTGAGTATTTGTTTTAATGGTGCTTCCAATGAACGAAAAACTACTTCAATTCCATCTACTTCATCATTTTCACATTTACTCAACAATTCTTTTACTGAATTCATTGTATTGATTAGAGCGGTACCACCACCCGCAACAATACCTTCTTCGATTGCTGCACGAGTTGCATGAAGTGCATCATCTACTCTATCTTTCTTTTCTTTCATTTCTACTTCCGAACCAGCTCCGATGTAAAGTACTGCAACACCTCCAGCGAGTTTAGATAATCTTTCTTGTAATTTTTCTTTATCGTAATCAGAATCTGTATTTTCAATCTGTCCTTTGATAAGGTTGATTCTTTCAGTAATTTGTTCTGCTGAACCTGACCCGTTTACGATAGTAGTAGATTCTTTACCGATTGTCATTTTCTCACAAGTTCCCAATTGGTCAATAGTAACTTCTTCTAACTTCATACCCAATTCTGAAGTGATGAATGTTCCACCAGTTAGAATTGCAATATCTCTCATCATTTCTTTCTTTCTATCACCGAAAGCAGGAGCTTTAACTGCGGTAACATTAAGAGTTCCTCTGAGTTTGTTTACCACAAGTGTTCCAAGAACCTCTCCTTCAACATCATCTGCAATGATTACCAATGGTTTACCTTGTTGAGAAACCCCCTCTAATAGAGTTAGAACATCATTCATAGAAGAAATTCTACCATCATATAATAAGATGTAAGGATTTTCCATCACCGCGTTCATTTTCTCGGTATCAGTTACGAAGTGTGCGGAAAGATAACCTTTATCGAATTGCATTCCTTCTACCAATTCCATTGAAGTTTCTATTCCCTTGGATTCTTCAACTGTGATTACACCATCTGTTCCAACCTTCTCGAAAGCAGTTGCAATTAACTCACCAATAGTAGAATCGTTGTTAGCAGAAATAGTTGCAACTTGTTTGATTTTCTCTTTATTAGAACCAACCACAATTGCTTGAGATTTTAATCCATCTACTACTACTTTTACTGCCTTATCAATTCCTCGTTTTAAATCAATAGGATTTGTTCCCATTGCAACTCGTTTGAATCCTTCAGTTGCGATTGCTTGTGCAAGAACAGTAGCGGTTGTTGTTCCATCACCAGCAGAATCTGCGGTTTTAGATGCAACTTCCTTTACCAATTGTGCACCCATGTTTTCAAATATATCTTCTAACTCGATTTCTTTTGCAACCGATACACCATCTTTTGTAATATGAGGTGAACCAGTTCCTTTCTGTAATAAAACATTTCTACCTGCAGGTCCTAATGTAACCTTTACTGCATCTGCTAAAGTATCTAATCCTCGTTTCAAGGATTCCCTCGCTTCTACATCAAACTTTAATTGTTTTGTTGCCATAACTATCTTACTCTATTTTGTTTAACCATTTCAAGAATACTATCTGTTAATTCCTGTTGTTCTTTTTGGAACTCTTTGTTGTTCATAGCAAAATCTGCTATATCTTTAATTTCCTTGTTACTAAAATTTGTCTTGTTCATGTTATTTTTATTTATTATTATATGTTATTGTATGTTCAATATCAGTACCACAAGTGGGTAACCTGACATATTGTCATACAAAGATAAGAAATTTATTTGGATTATCCAAATTAAAAGGAGAAAAACTTTTCTGCTGTCTTTTGGTCACTCATAACATCACCCCAATCCAATGCTCCATAAAAATCTTCAAGTTTCTTTAATAACTCTCGTTCAAAGATTTTATCATGATTAATATAAGTTTTAATTAAATCCATGATTTGTGGTGGGTCATTATAACCATTAAAACCAACTGCATCTAATCCAAATGGATTTTGTTTAAGATATACCCACTTAATCTTATCACCATCCTTTAAAGGTTCAAATTGATTTTCAACCCCAAAGTGTTTTAATAATTGATTATATGCGATTGATGCTTTTACGTGTGCGGGTGTACCACTAGCAAATTGGAACATTGCCGTTTGGTCTTTTTTCTTAGGCATGTACTTTGATAAGTTTTTAACTGCTCCAGCTTTTGCAATCTTAACAACATCCATGTTTACCAAATCTTTTTTGAATGCATGAACTTTATCGGTAAGTTGTTCTTCAGTATCACCTCTTAGGATTTCAATCAGAACTTCACTCATAAACTTTCTAAAAGCGGCTGGGTATGATGAACGTACAACATCCAATCCCTTTACATCTAACTTATCAACAGGTACACCATTATCTGAAATAATCCATTGTGCGTATCTTTTCTTTGCAATCCATATACCAGCTTTAGAAACGAATTCCTTTTTAATCTCCAATCTATGTTTATCTATATTGAAAACTTTTTTGGCAAGAATATTATAAAAGTTATTTAGATAATCTTGCATCTCACCTGCTATATCATTTACATAACCAGCGATAACATCTTGTTCGTTATCTTTCCAATTTGGAATTCTATGGTCTAAGAGAGGAGCTGCGGAAAAGAATACAGAATCAGTATCAATATATATGTTAGAGTCAGCATCAGGAGTACCCAACTCCTTGTTGTACTTGATGTTAGCCATATCAGCCGTGCTTTTAATAACCGTCTGACCGGTTGTGGTAACAGCGGTAGCATTATCAACATCATAGAACCGAAAGGCAGGAAGACCAAGCACCCCATATAAAGAGTTAAGAAGAATCTTTTGTACCAACTGTCTTTTTTTGTAAAAAGCGTATTTCTCTTTTTCACCACTATCCCCATATTGTTTTTCTAACTTTCTAAATTCTACCCTTTGTTTAAACCAAGTATCTAATATATCAGGAATACACCCAACTACATCGGTTCGGTATAATACACCATTTGATGCTATTGAGAATTTAGATTTATCTAAATATTCTTTTAGATTTTCTTTGGAGATTGCATCTTCTCCGATATAATAAGTATCAACTTCACCTTTAATGAATTTCTGTGCATCCCAATCTTTAATCTTACCAACTTTCGTTTCTGGTGAGATATTAATACTCATAATAATGGATGGATATAGGGAAGTTAAATCCAAATCATATATCCATTCATACTTACCAACGATTGGTGCTTTTACATATGCTCCAATAAACTTTTCTTCGTTATTATCACGAAGTGCTTGCATTCTCTCCTGTCTATCTGCTGGTTTATTTGGTGCTACAATATTCTTACGTTTAAGATAAGTTAACATTGCTCCTTCAAGATACTTTGATGAATAAACAAAATCTTCATAAGGTACATGTCCTGCGTGACAGATACCACGAGCAGTATCAATGAATTGTAATTTTTCATCAAACTGAACTACCAATTCAACATCCACTAAGTTATACTCAATGAATTTTTCAATATCATCTCTAAATAAGATATCCAAGTTACCATCATATTCAATCTTACCTTTACCCAATTCTCGTTGAGCAATAGAATCCAATCTATATGAATCTAATTCAGAGTAGGTAAAGTTCTTGTAAAGGGATAGGTAATCTAAATAAGATACACCAGCCATAAAATATCTTTTACGATAAGGAGACCAGAAACATTGTCCGATTGGTGATAATCTATTTGCATGTTTCTCACCTAATAATCGTTTTATACGATTGTATAACATAGGTGTATCGAAATAATCAATATTCCAACCCGTAACGATTGTTGGATTAATCATTTCGTAGAGTTCCAAATACTTCATCAACATATCTCGTTCATCCTTAAATGGAATTACGATTGCTTTATCAGTAGTTTTCTCTACCATTAACCCGTCTTTATCCATTACCAATACCCAGTATTGATTGGTAGCAGAATCATGGAGTGCGATTGATGTTAATTCGTTTGTAGCTTCTTCTGGATTTGGCAATCCACTTGTCATCTCACACTCAATATCGTAAGTGAGTATAACATGTCCTTCTGAAGGTAAATCCGAATCAGTATAAATATCTACTAAAACTCTTGTAGTTTCTGGTACATCAGATTCAAACAAGTTTTTATCATCTTTACTATATCTATGAATTTTAGTTACCTTATCCCCATATAAAGTAGTATATTCACCTCGTTCTGCTCTTTCATAGGCATATCGAGTATATGGAAATGTTCTGTAACCTTGCTTATCATCCCAAAGATGGACAAGATTCTTTTCTCGCTGGTAATATACGTTCTTGTACAATTAACTTAATTTTTTGTGAAGTTCAACAATCATTTTATCTTCATTGGAAGATAACTCATGAGCTCTTTGAATTGCTTTAATAGATTGTTCATTTTTAAATATATCATCATCTAAAAATTTATCTAACAATTCAAAGAATTCTTTTTTCTTTGTAAAGAATAAACCATTAGGGTCTATCTCTTTATAACAATCAGATGATTGCCATAACATAGGAGTTCCATTCATCATACAATCAGTACCACTTACTGACCAACCATGATTAGTTTGTTTCATCTGAACACCAACTGTACAATCTTGTAATCGTTTGTAATATTCATGTTTAGGTACTCGTGTATTATCAATCCAAGAATGAGGAACCCTTCCAGTTAATTGAGGTACCCAAACCACAAAATCTTGTCGTTTAGTGTAATATTCCTCCATTAATTTAATGAATTTAGGATATCCCTTATAAGCAGCTGGTCTATGATTGAATACAATAATCTTTCTTTTATCATTGGATGGGGTTGGTACTATCTTATCTTTTGGTAATCCTAAATTCCAGACAGTAAGAATATCATCTAACTTATTTACAAATTCATCATTAAACATTTCCTTTGCTTCCAATAAAACTCTATTCTTTTGGTCTTGTGTATTTAGATAACAAGTTTCCATTTGCGAAATACCCAATAACTCAATAGGTAACCACATCCATTTTGCTTTACCTTCTCGTCTATCTATCCCATTACATGGTAGGTGTTTACTACCCTCAAACCAATGAGAATAACCAATGATTTTAGTCCCAAATTTTGCATATCTACCAACTTGTGGCCAATCAGGCAAATGGGAATATATTACATCATATTCAGTATCCTTTAATACTTTAATTAAATCAACCGATGGGAATGCCCGTTGATTCATCATATCACCGGGTATATGAATCCCAATTTGCTTTACATTGTGTTTAGGTAGGGTATTTAATTTTTTAGTAACATTACCCTTTGGTACCAATACAGTAAAATGATATTCACCATGATTATCCAATGCCTTAATATGATTATAAATTACATCTATAAATGAATCTTTTTCAATGTTAGATGAGTTTGTAATATTTGGTATTACCAACACTTTCCTAGCGTTTTTGTAATCTATTGCTTCCCAAAAATTCATTATTCAGCTCTCCTTTTCCATTTAACAAAAGTATCAATAGATTCTTGATAATCAAGAACTTTGTCACGGTTATCACTTTTTTGATACTTTTTAATCTGCGCTTCACATAACTTAATCATAACATCACAAGCATCTACAAATGTCCCACCATCATCAACTAAATTTCTATCAAATGAATCACTTATGTAGTTATTATACTTTTTAGATAATGGAAACCAAAACTTAAATTCTTTTTGTGGATTTTTACTTCTAAATGATAGGTGATGACTTTCATAATTACCAATTTCTACCCACTCACCACTACTTGGACACAAATACAATTTAGTATCGGTGTGCTTTAATTTATCAGTAACATACTTCATTGAATCAGTCCTACTCCATAAAGAAGTATCGGTTGCTGATGCTTGTTCGTTAACTTCAGTTACAAATGCTTTAGTAGTAAACAAACCATTAAATACTTTGTATCTATTCAATGAAGTTGCTTTTTCATCTCCAACAAACTTATCTGAATTATTTAAGAAGTATTTTTCAAAGTTATTGTTAAATACATCCATAACTGCATTAGCCCAATCGCCAACCGATTGAGAAGATGGTAGAGTATCTAATATAACATGAGATAAATTAATAAGTTGATATGGTGTGCTGAATCTCAAATCAGCTACACACCCTCTATTGTAACTTATTAACTTATATTGTTGTTTATCAACTACGTTTAGTTGTTCTGAATCAATTACATTTGCATTTTTTAACAAATTACTTAATTCATCTTTGAATTGTTGCTCCCACATTTTTCTCTTTTCATCAAATATCATCAATCTTTTAATAAAATCAACGTTAGTAAAATGATATGCAAGAGAAATTCCGTTTTGGATATATTGGATTGTGGTTTTATCATCTTCAATTACTAATGAACTAAATAGATTTAAATATCTGTCTCTAACACTATCAACCAGTCCATAAGTTTTCCACATTTCATTTTGCCAATATGGACCAGAGCCATATCCTCTAGCAACTGATTCAATTGAATTTTTCTTTAATGGTTCTAAGTGATAACTAACAACACCATCATTATTATGCGAATGTATTCTTGAAATAAGAAGGTTGTTAATAAAAATCAAATACTGGTCATAGTTCATTTCAGTATAATCTTTACTAGTCAAATCATATGAAAATGTCTTTGGTAAGTATTTTGAGAAATTAAAACCAGTTCTATTAAATAGTGGAATATTTGGTATTAAATTGGATAGTAATCCACGCTCGTTATCTAATTCATACTCAACATCATACAATAAAGAGTTTAATTTACTACCATCTAATTCAGTTTTTACACGTTGAGTTACTGAGTGAGATGAAATGTGTTCATTCAACTTTTTCATTAAAGTACTTGCACCCTTTGATGTAGTGAAGTGAACCTTACCGGTTAATTTAGTTTTATTTGTATCAGATACATAAGTTTGAAACTTTGGGTAATATTCAATAATATCATTGATATCAAATTCAGATTGTGTTAGATTTACGGAAAACTCTTTAAGTATAGACCATACTTTGGAATATTCAAAATCAAATCCATCAGATTCACGTCTGATAATAACATTCTCCAAATCATCCGATTTGAATTTTTTATTATTAAGAATAGTATCTGAAAATGAAAATGTTTGATGCTGACCATCGTAACAATAAATTAATCCATTAAACTCTTTATCAATTAACACGACAATATGTGCATTTGGAGCCGTATTACCATCAAGAATATCAAATATTTGTTCTAATTGATATTCACCAGTTTGTCTTTCTGCTTTGGTTTGTTGTTTTGGTCTAACCAATCTCAATCGTTTTGTATTCAATTTCTCAGCCTCCAATGGGTTATCATAGAACTTAATAAGTTCAGATACACCAGTATCGATGAAGTTTAATGAAAATTGAAATGTTGATTTTTGTTTGGTTTCCGATGCCAATTTCCAGGTGGAATAAAATCGGTTGTAGGTTTTTTCAACATCCGTATCGGATAAGTTGATTAATTCATTTCCGTAAAATTCGTTTTCTTTCATAACTTTTCCTTTAGTTAATTAATTAATCGAGGTACTCAGACCTCCTTTGTTATACAAATATACGTAATTTATTTTAATTATCTAAATATTTTTTTAAATATTTATCACTATCTAAATAAATTAATTATGTCATATCTCTCATCTTGATTACATAGTAAATATACAACAATATTTGAGATATTCAAAATTTAAAATGTTAAAGTTTTGTTAAAATTTACCAAAAATTTACTTTATTTTCTGATTCGATAGTTTCATAGTGTTCTATCTTTGGTAAATAATCTTCTAAGTTCTTTGGATAAGGATAAACTTTGTGTTTCAATTTTGATTTCAACTTCTTAGTTTCTCCTTTAGTTTGACCTAATATCTGAATGTATCTATTCTTAGGTGCTTCTTTCTTTCTCCAAAATTCTTTATAACCATCTTTACCAACTGCCTCTTTTAGTTTTTCTATATTATGTGAACCCCACTTAGAAAATACAGTTCTTGAATGTATCCACTTATAAGGGTCTTTAGTTAATGATATACTAAAGTTTGGCATCAGTTGTATTTGTGATGTATCTTGGAATAACCAATTTGTTGCTTGGTAAATTCCACCAAGATGTCCTTGCTCAGAATCAGAATAAGAAATCAACATCTTTATATTAGGTGCATTTTCTTTTAACCACTTAAAAGATTGTCCCATTGAGTATGATTCAATATTAGAACCATAACCATCGTGTATGAACAATCGTGTTAACTCTAAACACTCATCTTTGCCCAATCCATCAATTACCGAAGTTACTGCTGACCTACCCACTGGATATCCATAAATAAGACAACCTATGAGTTGTTCAGTATTACCCAATACATCTTCGGTATCGGTTTCGTAAAATATACCAAGTGCATACCTACACATTGAAAATGCGTGTGTATAATGATACTTTACAATCATATCCTTACCAGCTGCTTTACTGATTTCTCTGATTGTAATTTTGGATGTATCCACGTAATGTTTATTCTCCTCCTTCAATTGGTTCTAATTTGCGAATTTCCATTTCTTCAATTTCAGTATTCTTTGAATATGGTAGTGATGGATGTTTTAAATTTTTCAATAACTTTCTTCTCTCACCACCCTTTGAAAGAATATAAACGTATCTATGCTTTCTTGGTTCTTTTCTAATCCAAAATGGCTTAGTTACCTGCTTCTGAATTTCTGTGGGGTTATTGGTACCATAGTATGGAAATATAGTTCTACCATGTTGCCACTCACCATTTTCATCAAACTTAAATGACCAACTATCATTAAATCGTAAAGAGTTTCCTTGGTAAATCCAATTGGTTGCTTGATATATAGTTCCAGCGTGTCCTTCTTTCGGGTCTGAATATGATATCAATCCCTTCACTTGTGGTACATTTTCTCGTAACCAATCAAATGTCTTTCCTAAGAACCAACTTTCTATATTAGAACCATACCCATCAAAAACAAATAATCTTACCAATTCCAAAACTTCGGTTCTATCTAACATTTCAGATATAGATTGTCCACTCAACCTACCAATTGGGTCACCATAACATGCAACTCCAATTAATTTATCTTCAACACCACTAAAGAATGGGTGTTCTTCTATATCGGAAGTAAATAAACCAATAGCGTAAGAAACCTTTGTCCACAATCCACTATAATGATTATTGATAATGATATCTTTCGCTACCGATTTGTTTATAGCTCTTATTGATAATTTAGAAGTATCACAATATACCTTATCCTCTTTCATAAACTACCAGACCAAAATTCGTTTAGATGTTGCCATGTTTGCATCCTAACTATTTTGATAACGTTGGCAGGAGATACTCTATTATTACGAGCTATTACAGCTACATTACGATGTCCCATCGCCCATAACTTTCTTATTTGTATAACCTGCTCATCCGTTAGTTTAGCGCTAGGATGAGACTGACCTCTTAATATTGGCATTTTATTTGTTTTATGTAAAGATACGAAATTTATTTGGATAAACCAAATATTTTATGCACTTTTTATTTCATTTAGTGCATTGGTGTAAGCCATTTCAGATTGTAATCCAGCGAATCTCTGAACTTCCTTACCATCTACTTCTACCACTACAGTAGGTACCGAACGAATTGAATATTTTTGAGCAATTTCAAAATCTTTATCAACATCTACATCTAAGAATGATATTTCATTGAATTTAGATTTTACATTTTCCATAACAGGTGTTAACATTTTACAAGGTCCACACCACACTGCGTAGAATTTTTTTACTTCAATCATTTTTTTCTCCTATTAAATTAATATTCTACCCATCACATGCTAAACAATCAGGATCCATTGCTTTGGTTGCAATATCACCTCTTAACACAGATTCGGTTCTCATATAGTAAAGTGTTTTCACACCCTGTTTCCAAGCTTCCATCGTTACTTGATTAATCCACTTCGGAGTTGCCGTAGATGGGAATGCCAAGTTAAGTGATACTGATTGGTCTATATATTGTTGCCTAATACCAGCTTGTTTTACTAAATCTAATTGGTTAATTTCTTTGAAAGTTTTAAATACATCTTTAATGTTAAATGATTTATCATAATCCATTTCTGATATATCTTCTTTCTTTACCAACTTCCCATCCAAGTATCTAAATTCATCTAATTGTTGTAAATCTTGAATAGAACCACCATCAGCCATAATCTTATCCCAAGTTTCTTTGGTGTTGATTCCAATTTTTCTTAGAACTTTTTCTAATTCTTTATTCTTACGAATGAAAGTTCCTTTAGATGTTTGTTCAGTAAATACGTTTGCAGCCCATGGTTCAATACCAGCAGATACATCACCACTTAATTTAGAGTTAGATACTGTTGGTGCGATTGCACGTAGGTGAGTATTTCTCATACCACTATCTCGACACCACAAAGGTTCACCATATTCAACTGCCATATCTCTTGATGCTCTTTCTGATTCAATCTTTAATTGAGAGAAAATCTTACGAGTTTCAAATTGTGCCTCCATTCCTTCAAATGGAATACCATTTTTCTGTAAGTAAGTGTGCCATCCTAATACACCCAATCCTAATGCTCTACCTTTTTCTGCAGAACGAACTGAGTTTTCGAATCCTTTTAAGTTCTTAGCTTTTTGGATAAATTCTGAAAGAACTCCATCTAAGAACCAAGTTGCGGTATAAACTAAATCTGTATCTTTCCATTCATCATATTTTGCCAAGTTGAGTGAAGAAAGACAACATACGAATGAATGAGATTCATCAGTATGTAAAGTGATTTCAGAACAGATGTTTGTCATATGTACCTTCAAACCATTTACTTTGTACATCTCTGGGTTTTGTTTATTAACATTCCCCTTGTACATTATGTAAGGTTCTCCTGTAGCTTTTCTCTTTTGAAGTAGTTTACCCCACTTTCTTCGTGCGGTTTCATCCCCGTTCTCCAATTTCCTCATAAACTTATCACCTACTACTGCACATTGGTGAAGGTTAAGCGATTGTCTATTTACATCTCCCTTTGGTTCTCTGATTTCTAACCACTCTTCGAAATCACCATGTTCGATGTTTAAGTTTACTGATGCTGCACCTCTACGAACTGAACCTTGATTAGTTGCAAGAATAGTAGAATCGTAAATCTTTGCGAATGGTACTACACCATCCGATGTTCCATTGCCAGTAATTGGTGCACCAGCTGGTCTGATTTGGTTGATACCAATACCAACCCCACCACCATGTTTTGCAAGTAACATTAGTTCTAAGTTTTTAGAACCAATATCGAAGATTGAATCTGCAACATCGATACCAAAACAAGAGATTGGTAAACCTCTATCAGTACCGGTGTTTGAAAGTACAGGTGTTGCCAAGTTTAACCAACCTTTCCAAATGTAATCAAAAAACTTTGATGCCATCTGTGGTTTGTTTAATCTTTGTGCTACCTTTGTTGCTACTCTCCAATAGGCATCTTTGGGTTTTTCTCCATTTAATAAGTAACCTTTAGATATAGTTTTCACATATATCTCAGTATTACCCCATTCTGGAAAATCAACTCCCAATTCCCAACCCAATTCTTCTCCGTAATTTTTTGCCATTACTATAATTTTATTTCTTTCGTTTAAATCTAATACAATTGTATTTTATACCTCTAATAAGCATATCCATCAAAATAGATGTTCCACTTGGATAATGTTTAATAGAATCACCATGTGTAATTACATTTCGTTTGTAATACTCTCTTTTAGTTTTCATCTTTTACAAAAACCCCACCTTGGGTTTTGCCCCGTCGGTCTTTAATTTCGTTCCATGCAGCTTCTAAACATTCTTGTGGAGATAATCCCAATTGTTTAGAAAGGATAATTAGAGTTACAAAAGAATCACCTATCCCATCCTTGATTTCTTCCTCGTTTGACTTTAGAAGTGCTCCAGCGGTTTCACCTACTTCTTCTAACACCTTTAACATTTGTTTTGGTGCGTTCTCTGGTTTCAATATGTCTTTATCCTCGGCCCATTGGGTTACGGATTGTATTAATTCATCAAATGTCATACTATTGTTTTTTTAAAATAAATCCCCCCAATCTTCACCTTCACCTGCTTTTGAATAATCAGTTGAACGAATAGCGAAGAAATCGGTATGTGTTGCTCCACCAGTTAAATGATAAAACCAATCTAATTCTGCTGCTGAATCTTTATCAAATTTAAAGTAATCATCAGTTCCTTCAGTTGGAGAATAACCCAACTCTTGTAACTTTTCATTTACTCTTTTGATGATAAAGTTTTTTAAATCTTTCTTTTTGAGATTTTCTAAATCTCCCAATTCAAACATTTTATCAATAAAGTTGGATTCTAAATTTATGATAAGTTTTGCTGCTTCGTAGATACCTTCTTTTGCATCTTCTAATAGTTCTGGAAATTCTTCACACATATGTCTGAATAATTGACATCCCATTTTAGAGTGTAATGATTCATCACGAACAGACCATTTCATTTGTTGTCCTATACCTTTTAGAAGATTTCTCATTTGGAATGAGTAAAGAACTGCAAAAGATGAGTATAAAGATACTCCCTCACTAAATGCCGAGAATATTGCTAATGAACGTCCTACTTCTTTTCTTGCGATTGGATTTGTTGCCAAATCTTCATGAGTCCATTGGTTTGTAGTTTGTGTTAAGAGTTCAAACTTTTCAGCTGTTGCAGGTTCATGCAAAAATGCTGAAAAGTCATCCAACCCTAATGTTTCATTTAAATATGAATATGCAGTTGCGTGGATTGTTTCTTGGGAACCAAACATCATTGCCATCTGTCTTATTTCGTGTTTAGGAAACCAATCGGTTACCATATTTGTCCAATAATCAGAAACTGCACATTCGGTTTGAGCAAATCCCAATAGGATATTACCAACCAAGTGTTTTTCTTCTTTGGTAAGATTCTCATTCCAATCCTTAACATCCCCTTGCATAGAGATTTCAGTATGTAACCAAAAGGCCTGTGCTTGTTTCAACCAACCTTCGGTATAGTATATTGGATATTCAAATGGTTTGAAAGGAATTCTTTCTTGGAATAATTTGCTCATAGTGTTATCTTTCTTACTTGTTTTCTTCTACTGATACTTTTCTGTAATCTGTAACAAGTTTCTTGATTTCACCAATTGCTTTTCTTGCTCTTGATTTAGCAGCTTTAGTTGTTCCATTGTGTTCTGCTTCGAACTGGATGTACAACTCTTTAATTTGTTCGAAAATTTCTTGTGAATTTGCCATAAAATTTAATTTTTAATTGTTAGTATTACCCACCTTTAGTTAGTGGGGTGTTTATAATTATCATATATATCCAAAAACGAAATGGATTTTTGATAATTTTTTTTTTAGTTTTGTATTATTCTATACACTACTGATTTTTTATTGAGGGTGTGATAATTTTTTGATACACTTACCCATATTTTCTATATACTAATACCCACTAGCCTCTACATACTTTTTTGTAAAAGTTTTTTCGTTTCTAATGCACCACTTGCGGCTTCTTTGGTTGCGATTACTCCATCTGGTGAATTTCCATCATAGATATCAATCGTTCCAGTCCAAGTATCCATTTTACAAGGGAAAGTAATTCCATCGGGCCCAAATCTGTTTTTCATTACGTGTGCCCTAGCAGTATTATTTAATTTATCCTTAGATTTTCTACTAAAACTCATAATGAAATCTGCATTCATTACCTTTGCATACGAATCAGCAATCTTATCAGCTTCGATAACTTCCGAATCAATTGCTGAACGGTTGGTTTGAGATGCGGTCCAAATTGGGATTCCCAATTCACCACTCATACCACGAAGGTCTATGTAAACTCCCCCCTGTTCCGCATAAGTAGAGTCAGTCTTATTAGAATGGGATAGTAAAAGGTCTGCATAATCTACAATGATAACATCGGGCTTGTTACCCATCGAGTTCATTTTCTCAATATGTTGTTGTAACTTTTTTACTGTAACACCTTTTGGTGGAAAATACTTAATAAGTAAGTTCCCCTTGAGTCCTTTTACTTTTTGTTTAACTTCTTCGTGTTTTGATTTTAAATCAGCGGTTGGTATATGTGAGAATAGTACATCATATCTCTGGCCCACATAGTGTTCAGATAATTCCATACTATAATGCACCACATTCAAACCTTGCCGTACAGCAGATGCTCCCATTGCTGAGAGTATCCATGTTTTTCCTACACCAGATGGAGCAACTACTACTCCAAGTTCTCCTGGCCCTAATCCACCACCCATTAAATCATTAATGGGTTCCCAATCAGTACCAACAACTACTCGTTCTACTTCATCTGCACGTAAATCAAAATCTTCAATGTAATCATGTCCCAAGTTAGTATCATTACCAACTTTCATTGCAGCATCTACCAAATCCTTGATTCTATCATACGAACCGGCTTTGAGTAAATCTACTGATTGGAGAATTACATTTTTAAGATTTTGGTTTTTACAGAAATCTGTAAACTCGTTTTTAACGTACTCAAAATCTACTTGTCCTACTTGGGTATAGATGTGCCGTAATTGTTCCACTACGGTAGTTTTAATCACTTCATTATCTACCTTTGTAAGAAGTGCCTTGAATACATCTAATGTAGGTGGTTTCTTATATTCTGAATGATAATCTAATATTTCACCAACAATCCATTTATTTGCCTCGTTCTCAAAGAACTTTGTATGTGCAATATCTGATATTGTATCGAGAAATTTGTTATCAGTTAGAAGTGCAGAAACTACTTTGGATTGAAATGACTGCCCGTATTTCGCTAAAGTATCTATTTCTTGCATTTATGACTCTGTTTATAACTTTGATACAAAGATACGATTATTTCATCATATCTCCAAATTTAATCGGTAATAATATTTCCAAAGGTTGATTTTAACCAATCATTAATATCGCCGAAATTATTCACTACTTTGTATTTTAATAATATTTTCATGAAGTTCATTTTATTAATTGGTTTAATTGGTTCATTAAACCTATCCAATGCGTTCATTTTAACTATACCCGATATATCTACATTATCAAGTTGCATTAGTTCTCTATTTAAAAGAATTTGTTTTTTGGCTTCTATGATATCATTGTATATCTTAATCTTACCTTTGGTTTCTTCTTTCTTTTGTTCTGCTAATTGTAATAAATCATCTACCGAAAGTTTAACATCTTCGGTAAGTTCTGGAAATCGTTTGATTACAGTCTTAATACCACACCCATAAACGCCAGGTATATTATCTGATTTATCACCATCCAAAACTCTGTAAAGAAGTAAGTTTTTGGATTCGATACCAAATTCTTCCTTTACCACTTTTTTATTATACATCTTCTTTTTGGTAGGTGACCAGACGATGGTTTTATCATCAACCAATTGTAAGAAATCCTTATCAGTTGACATAATCACCGCCTGTTCATCTTCCTTTAAGATGTTGGTGGTGATATAAGCCATGATATCATCGGCTTCAACACCATCGTATATCATAGTTGTTAAAGGTAATCCATCCAACAGTTCGTTTAACCAAACGAACTGTCTTTTCATAGATTCTCTTTCATCCTCATCGTTCATCAAATCTGCATATTGTCTATTGACCCTAAGTTTATTTGAATCACGTTGGGCTTTATATCCACCAAACTTCTTTTTACGAGAGGTAGAACCTCCCTTACCATCGAACACTACAACAACACGAGTCGGTTGAGTTTGTCTGATTGCATACCCTATTGATTTTAACACACCGGTTACTCCACCAACATGGTCACCATCATCATTCATCGTTGGTATTGATGACCAACATCTGATAAAGGTATTTAACCCATCGATAATCAACACACGAGAATTCTTGTGTTTATCGATATTATAGGTTCTTTCAGTTTTAACTGACTCTAAAATGTTCTTGTATAGTTCTTTCATTATAACCTGTGTTTTTCTGTTGGGAAGTATTTATCTAATACATCAATCTGGTCTTGGTATTGTTCGCGATGCCAGAGGTCATATTCAACACTAAACTCACCAACTGCTTTTTGAAATGGTATCACATCCTCATTACCACAAGAGTTATATTGCCAACATTCAGCTTCATTAATACCTTTACCAAACCATTCCCATGCTTGGAATTTCTCAGGATTGTTCTCTTTCCAATCCACTACTGCTTCTAGTGCTTGTGTGTAAGTCATCTCTATTTGGTTTTAACTGACTCTAAAATGTTCTTGTATAGTTCTTTCATTATAACCTGTGTTTTTCTGTTGGGAAGTATTTATCTAATACATCAATCTGGTCTTGGTATTTAGCGATGTGTTCTAATTCTAATTCGATTGCCTCGATTATATCAGAATGTTCACCAATACCAACTGATTGATTTAAATACACCTCAACATTTGCCACATGTTTTGCAACGTGCCCTTCGGCATGTTTTTTCGTTGCCTCTAATAAAGTATTTCTCATTGTTTAAGTTTTAATCATCCATACCAGCACCACTGGTAGAGACTTCCATGTTATCTATATCAAGAGTATCTGATTTATATTGTAAGATTTGTGATTCACATATCTTTTTATAAATCTGGTCTCTCAATTCTTCGTTTTCATCCATCATTGTGATGAAATCCTTAGATTGGAATTTGTGTTCTTCACCAGTTTCGGTATCTACATAGGTATACCATGCACCGGCTTGTTTAACAAGTTTCTCATCTTTCATTACCTTTAACCATGAACCATAATTATCGATTCCTCTATCAAAGAATATTTCAAAATCAGTAGAACGTAATGGTGGTCCCATTCTATTCTTTACAACTTGTGCACGAACTTTCATTCCTACAATCTTATCGTTTCCACCAACCTTCATTTTGATTTGTCCAGTACCTTTTAATCTTAATCGTACAGATGCATGGAAAGCCAGAGCTTTACCACCACTTGTAGTCCAAGGGTCACCGAACGGCATCGCGTTCATCTTCTGACGAAGTTGGTTTGTGTAAACTAATAAGATTTTCTGTCTACCAATCATGTTGGTAATTTTTCTCATCGCTTTCGAGATGATGATTGCTTTGTCAGTAGCATATCCATCTTTACCATAATCAGATGCAAGTTCAGCTTTGGTTGAGGCAGCTGCAACTGAATCGGTTACAATAGTTACTAACTTGTCTTTTGATGTTTCTCGAACTTTCTCTATAATAGATTCTGTTATATCGAAAATCTGTTCTACTGAATCTGCTGATACATAAAGTAATTTAGAAACGTCCACACCGATTGCTTCTAAAAATTCTCTACTTACCGCAGTTTCTGTATCTATGAGTACCGCAACTCCTCCTAGCTTTTGTGTTTCAGCTAAGAGGTGTGCTGATACTAATGATTTTCCACTTTGTTCAAGTCCCGTTAATTCAACGATTCTACCAACAGGCAATCCACCATACGGGCGGTTAGAAATTGCAACATCTAACATTGCACATCCAGTCGATACCCAACCATCCACATTCGTAGGTGCAGTATCATCATCCAAGAAGAATGCAACTTTGTTTTCTTTGGATTCTTTGTTCAAAGTATTCGCTAGAATACTTGCCAAGTCCAAATCTTGTTCTTTTTTCTTTGCCATAAGTTTGGTCTATTTACGAGTTGAATAAGTCATCAAATGCAGCAGCTACATCATCTGTTTTCTTTTCTGATACTTGTTGAGAAACAGATTGAGAACCACCCATATCTTCAGATACAGCTTCAGTTGATTCTGCTTTTTGATTAAAGATAGGTTCTGAGTTTGATACTTGTCCAGCTCCTTCATCTGTTGGATTCAACCATCCCTCTAATACACCTTTTAATTCATCGTAAGATAACTCTGAATATAAATCGGTAATTTCAGTTTGATTTTCAATGAAATCTTTTGCACGAGTTGCATCTTCTGAAATTGGAGATTCTTTTGGTTTTACTCTAATAGTAGTTGTTGGATAAGAAGTACCCGCATCTTCTGCTGATGTGTACTCGATAGTTAAATCTCTACCACTTGTTGGGTCAGTAATATCACCATAGTCTGGATCCGCAATATAACCAAGAATTTCTTGATATACAGTTTTACCGAATCCCCAAAAACGAACTCCTTCTCCTTCTTCACCTCTTACGATAACAGGTACGAAAGTTCTCAACTTTGGCTCCATCGCTTTTGCGGCTTTCCAATCCTCTTTATCACCCATTCTTTTAAGTTTTTCAGCAAACTCAACAATAGGGTCAGGTCTACCGAAAGACATCGGAGAAAGATAAGTTTTGTTGTTAATGTTGTAGTGGAAATAAAGTTCGATGAAAGGGTTATCTTTGTTGAACTTGTAAGGTGCAATCCTAACTTGGTGTTTACCTGGAGTTGGTTTCCAGAGGTTATCGGATTTGCGTTGTGTGTTTTGTAGTTTGTTCAGTCTACCTCTGATTGCGTTAATGTCTAAAGCCATCTTGTTTAAATTTAAATGTTAATTATTAAGTGTTTTACGGTTTTATTTACGAGTCTTTTCCTACTCGCGGTGTGTACATATAAGTATAAGATTTACCGATTTTCTTACACTTTTTTTGTTAAAGTTATTAACTATTTTATTGATACAAAGATACGAAAGTTTATTCAAACTTCCTAATATTTTTTGAATTATTTTCCCCACTTACCACTCTTGACAATTTGGGCAATGATTCCATATACTGAAAGGTCTTGATAAGTATCATTTATAGATTCTCCTACATTATCTTTACCACCTAAAACTACGAGTTGTTTTAATCTCATAATTTTATCGTTCATTCTGAACCAAAGACCGGTGAGTGATACTTTCTGTTCTTCATCAGTTTCTAATTTAGAACCCAACGAAATATTTTCTGGACCGTAATTACTTTGTTTTTTACAGAACAGCTCATATTGGTCGAATAGAATTCGTTTGAATTCCATTGTCATTTCAGGATAAAGTTTTTCCACCTCATCCACTATTTCAGGATTATCATATCTGATAACCTCATATTCTTGTTCACCAATAGGTTTGATGTTTAATTTATGTTCCCTCTTATTTGTTACAGTTGGGGAGGGGGTAGTTTTTTTAGCCATATATAACTTATTTATTTTGTTTTACAAAGATACGATATTTTTTTGAAGTATCCAAATATAATTACATTAAAGTATTGATTATTTTTACTTCATAATCCGATTTATGATAAAAATTACCTGAAAATGATATACGTTCTTCATCGGATGTGTAAAATGGATACACACAATGTCCTAAATTTGCTGGAAAAATTAATAAGGTACCCTCCATGGTAGTATCACCTGGTATTATTTTCGTATCAACTTTACCTGGTGCAATATCATAAATAAATGCAAAGCTACCATTAGTTTTTAAGTTATCATTTTTTCCTGGTCCTATTTTATCTTCATTTTCTTTCTTATATGGAATTTTATACCAGATAACAAATGAAAAATCTCCACTATGATGGTGTATTGGATTATATTCTAATTTCTTTTGAAAGTTTACCCAAGAATCTTCCCTAAATCTAAATTCAAAATTAGTATATGATTTTGGGGTTGTGTAAGTGGATTCTATATTAGTAATCTGAGGTTTATATTTTCTCAACGTATCAAACAAAAAATCTTTTATTTCTTGTGGATATTCTATATTATACTCATCATCTATTTGACCAGCTAGTTTATGATTTAAATCTAACGATGAATCATCTCTATTTAATTTACTTAAAACATCACCCAACATCTCCATTTGAGATTCAGATAATTTTTCCATAATTGCCCAATCGGTAGGCGATAATTGTTTTATCATATTACTCTTCTTCAAAAATTGAATCTAAAGATTGTTGTAGTTTTTGGATTTTTAATTTGTCATCCACCGAAGGAGTTTTTATAGTCTTTAACTTTAAAAGTTCTTCTGTCATTTGTTTTAATTGGTCTGATAACATATAGATAATTTTTAAATAAATGATTTCCAATTTTCTTCTTCGTTGAAAGCAGCTACTTCATATGGGTGGTCATTATAATTATAACCCATGTTATAATATCGTTTCATCCAAGAAGGAGATTGTAAGTAATGCTGATACTCGTGAACTAAGGTACGAATAAGGACTTCTAAGGAAGGAATGTTCTTCCAATATAAAGTTACCTCGTTCATCATAGAACAATACTCCCCATAGAGGTCTTTCGGTACTTCCTCATCAGAAAAGGGAGTATCTTCGATTGCAATATAAGGTGGGGTTTGATGATGTTTAGATTCACCATAGTGATTTATAACTTTGTTATAAACATCTTCTGTAACTTGTTGAATTTCTTTACGGGTCATATCTTATCTTTTACCATGTAAAGATAGTAAAAAGATTTCAGATATCCAAATCTTTTTAAATAAAAACCCATATAAATTATTACATGGGTTTTTGTTTGTATTTGTGTTTGATTAAGATAAATGCTTTTCCTTAATTCTATCCACCACTTCAGCAAAAGCAGTATTTAATTTTAAATTTAACTCAGCTGAAACTGGAGTTATTCTTGATTTAATTAATTCGTCTGTTCTACTTTCTCTTGTATTTTCCATTATAATATACCTTTTTTAAATTATTTTTGTCCACCACTACCAAATCCACATCCGATACATGAGGAATCACACCAATAGTTACCACATGCTGACCAAGAACACCCCGTACATACGTTGTGCATGATAGTAAAATCATCATTATCAATATCAACTAAGAAATAATCGAATGGTTCAAAATCTAAGTTATAGATACTTTGATTTTCACTATATACAATATCTAATGAAGTGATTTCTTTTTTAGAAAGTTCACCATTTGTTTTGTTGTATGTTAAAATTTTATCACCAACTACAAATTTATTAACCGCCTCAAAGTAAGTCATATCAGAACCAGAAGCCTCAATATAATACATACACGTGGCAGTATCTAACCATTTTTGACCAGTCTCTAATCCAACTTCAATCATAAGTACATCTGTTACCTGTGATTGTGTTGAAATCAATTCAGAGTTAACTTCTTGTAAAGATGAACTCGTAAAGTCAATGGAGCCATAGTGAGTTTCAAACTCTTCGGTTATTTTAGAACCTGATTCAGGTCCACCTGCAATAAAATCAAAAGTTAGTGTTCTGATATTATCACCGATATTCAAATCAACTACATTACTAATTGTACCATCTGCCATCAATATATCACTCTCAATATCCGTGTGATATGTCATTTTAATAGACCTTACAACATTTTTAGTAATATACTTTGCTCTTGTTTTGTTATTATATTCTTTGGTAGCTTCCAAGAGTGTACTTGGTGTAAAATCCATATCAACTACACTTGATATTTTATATGCACCCAAATTAAGTATATCCAATGTAGAACCAAATATTACATCATAACTACGAATAGTTGAATAGTAATTATTAATAACATTAGCATCATCATAAATAAATTCTTGAAGTAAGTTATCTTGACTATCTAGTAATTCTTTTTGAGTAGATACTTCTTCATCACTATTCACTTTAAATATCTTAGGTAATGAATTTAAATCATAGTTTGGATATCTACTTTTTTCCAATAAGTTAGGATGATTTCCTAAAGTATAATCAACATCAGATAATTCATCTAAAAATAACTCATCATCCGATGATGAAAAATATGTTTTAGGTATATGAGATGAACCACTCATTAAACTAAAAAATTCAAATTTATCTGCGGTGTATAATGAATCTACAATTGCAGAAGTATCAAATGCTTGTCTTAAAATAAATTTATTATCAGAATCTTCAATTACAGGAACTGTAATTGAATTTTTTGGAACTATATATTCGTTATATGAAATATTATTATCGTTACATAGTTGTTTCAATTTACTAACAACACTATTTTCCGTTTTTCCAGATGGTGCAACTGATGTTAATTCAGTATATATGTAATGAAATTCGGTAATGTTATTTGATACCATAGTATCAAATAGTGGTTGAAAATTTAAATAATCTACACCATCATGATATATAGCAGTGTTAGTATTTATTTCTAATATTTTTACCGAATCCCCTTGTTCGAGGTAATCGGTTCCAATTAGTGTTCCTTTCATATCGTAAAAATTCCCTTTTTGTTATGTTTATAAATATATAGTTTCTTAAAATAAAGTACTTGTATTTTTTTTAGATGGGTTTAAACCATGAGTTTTATCTATATTTTTCCATTTTTCTTTTGGACATGGGTTAGTTGCGGTTGAATATATTTTCTTTTTTAAAGGACACCCACATGCACCACATACCAAAGACCAATCTTTACTGGATATGGTTTCTCTCTTAAATTCACATTGTAAACAAACTTCAAATCTAGCATTTGCAAGAGATAATTGTTCATCCGTTGGATTAATGGAACGAACCCATGAATTAAATATATCCTTTACATCTATCATATTAGTATTTTCTTTTCAGAATATTCAGATAAGTTTATGGTTAAATTAGAACAAACCGCAATTCTTTCTTCTTTTGAATGATGAATAAAGTTTGGTTTATGTAAATAAGTAGGATTAAAAAATAAAATATCACCAGTTCTTGGCAAAATGGATACTTCTTCTCCGTTTTTATCTTTAAAAACCAATTTACCATCTTCACCATTTAAATCACTTGGTACATTTAAATAAACACAATAAGATATATCTGTTTTTATATTAGGAATTGGTACTGAATTAGATGTTGTTATTGTAATTAGATGATTATGAAATATTTCCGCTTCACCTAAATTTATATTAGTATTTCTATTAGAAGCATATATCCAATGTTGTTCTACATAATTTGATAATGAATCAAATGTATGACCGAGAACTTGAATAGCTAAATCTCTACAATATGATTTTAATGAATTAATTTCCTTACTTTGAATTACAAAGTTACTTGTAGTAAAATCCGATAAAGAAGCATGTGATAGATTTTGCTTAACTCGATTTATCAGTATATCTTTTGGATATCTCCAATTGTATTGAGAACGATGTATTGTTATGTTATCGTTAAGTTTTATTTCTTCTATATTACTCATATTAAAATAATTGATTTTTTATTCTTTTAAAATTTCCCTTACTTAAAATCAGATAACTTGGAACCGAAAATACATTATCGATTACAGGTATTTCTAATATTTTTCTTAATTTATTTTCATCCAACACTTTCAATCTATTATTAGAATCTAATAAATTCTGTAATTTAAGTGGTAAATCATGTGTTTTGTAATCTTGCCAAAATTTAGTATCGTTTCTATCACATACATAATGATATTTGATAAAGTTTAAAACTTGTTCATTTACATTTCTAATATGAGTGTTATAAAAATCCCTCTCATCATTTATCAATTGTTTACCATACAAAGCCTCTAATTGAATTATAATTGTCATAATTGAAGTTGCCTCTAATGGTTCAAAGAACCCCCCACTTAATCCAATTGAAATACAATTTCCTTTCCACACTTCTTTAAAGTAACCAGATTCAAATGATATACGTTTTTTAAAATCAATTGATTTACCCAAGTATTCTTCAACTTCTTTTTTTGCATCATCATCTGATACATAATTTGAATCAAATACATATCCACATCCCATTCTATCTTGTAATGGTATTCTCCACAACCACCCATATTTCATGGTTATTGCATCGGTTCGTGTATTTGAATTTGAAAATAATGGAGTATCGTTTGGTAAATAAAATGGTAGTGCGGAATTAAGAGTAAGATATTGTTTAACTGATATCCATTCTGATTTCATTTGTTTATCCAATACTAAACGAGAAAACCCACTACAATCAAATATAAAATCAGTATCAACTACACCATTATCTTTTAAATATATTTGGTGAATATTTTCTCCTTTAAATTTAAAATCAATAACATCATCTTGAATATAGTTTATACCACGTTCTTTAGCTATATTTTTAAAGTACTCACCCAATGTGTAGGTATCAAAGTGATATGCATAATTTGAACTATTGGTGGTGTAGAAATCATGGTTAAAGAAATTATCATCTCCACACCAATTTTTAAAGTGAATACCCACTTTTCTAGTTGAATTAGTATTTTTCTGAAAATCTTGTTCGTTAATTCCCAATCTATCAAAAAATCTACGAATTACAGGAGTGGTTCCCTCACCAACACCTACAATTCCGACTGATTTACTTTCAACTAAAGTTACATTGGATTTAGAATGGAATTTGCTCAAAAATATAGCAGTTAACCAACCCGCGGTACCTCCTCCTATTATATAAATATTTTTCATATTAAAATAACCCTTTGGGGTTTGTCTTTATTACACTATTAAAGTTTACCACATATCTATCTTGTTGAGTTGGATAAGATGAATGATGAAAAATAGAACCATCAAATACAACAACTCTACCTTTTTTTGGGGAACATGATTTTTTATGTTGAAACCTATGATATTCATTATTCTTTATATAATTCATCCATTGAAATGTATCGCCATTGATTAAATCATAAAAATGAGTATCACCATCGGTATCATTTATATAATAGACAATAGATATATGCGGTTCATACCTATCAATATGCATTACTTTCTTATTATCAAAGTTTTCAGGAGTATCTGAAACTCTTAACCAATTTACTTTATATCTGTAATTAGTTAAAATATCTGTATCTAATTTAGATAATGTATTATTTTGAATTTCATTTATTAAATTATCAATACTATCATTACCAATGTTTTCAGGCCTTAGAACAGATTGTGGAGATTTTTCCGATGTTTTTAAATATTCTAAATTATTACCATAATCCCACTTGAGATTGGTATTTTTTAAATACTTTTCTAAAAAATTTTGGTTATCTTTTGATATTATATCATCAAAAATATGAATACTATCTAACATACAATATTATTTATATATAAATATATAGATATTAAAAAGATTATATTTATTTTGAATTAAATTCTATCACTTCGAAAATTCTGGTAGATATTTTCTTTGTTCCTTCGGTATTGGTTACGATGATAGAATTTTTAAATTTTTTCCAATCAATAGAAAAGGTTTTATCTAATACACCCCCATTTTCTTCCTTAACTAATTCATTAAGGGCATTGATAGTGTATAGAGTATTACTTTCTTTTTTTCTATGAACCAAAATCGTATCACGAAGTGGGTAAGTTGGCTTATATGATGTATCTATATTATAAGTTACAAAAAGTTCATCCAAATTACCCTTATTCTGTAAGACGTAAATATAGTTATATACTATATGATAATTTTCACGAATATTTTGGAGGGTATTTTGTAACTCTTCTTTTGTGGTAAATGTACAAAGTAGTTGAGTACGCATTTATATAGTCCTATTCTATTTAGTTCCTATATAAATATAATATACCTTTTTGTAAAACTATAAAATTACACTATATTCAAAAATATAGGAATGATAGTATTAATACATTAATAGTATTTAGTTTTTATTTAGAATCAAAACAGGTCTGCATCTCTTTAGACCATTGTATTGTATTTGATGTTTTACCTGTTGGTCCTTGTTTTGAACGATATCGTTTTTCCCCTATAAATTTACGTTTACCTCCCTTAGATATAGCGTATATATAAACTACTTTTCCTGTGGTATATTTCTGTGTTTCTTTATCTTTAATTACTTGTTCATCAGTAACTACTTCAAAATTATCCTCATAATCAGATAAGTCATCTACACCCAAGCAATCTTGTATATTGCTTGGTGGTATATCCACACCACCCATTACTAAATGCGTATTTCTTTTTAATATGGATTCAAAGTCGTTTTCGTTTTTTGGTTTATTTATTTTATCCAAATGTAAAAAATCTACCGTTTCTTGAAATCCTATCAAATCACCCAATCTTTTTGCTTTACCTGATTTTGTTTTTCCTTCCAACTGATTGAGTTGTTCTATTGTATCTTTTTGTAATTTTAATGCAGAATCCCTAGCATTTGATAAAATAAGTTGAGTATCCAATCCCGGTGGTAATATCTCCTCATTAGATTGAATATAAACTTTTTCCATTTCAGCTACCCTAGTAATAATCTTAGCTCTATCGTTTGATAACTTACCGGAATCAGCTTCTTCGAATAATCTATCCAATAATTCATCATAATTGTTAACATTATATAGTTTCATAGCAGTTTGAATATGATTGGTTGTACCAGCTTTATCATATCCTTCATCTTGTTTTTTAACAAAATCAACTAATCTCTCTCTACTACTACCTTTATATGTTTTTAAATAAGATGCCTCTTTTAAAGGTGCTTTCTTATAATTAGATTCAATCTCATCACTTTTTTTCTTAGCATCTGATATAATAACCTTTGCCGAATCCGCAACTGAACTACTCAATTTACCATCAGATACCATTTCATCTACTCTTTGATTTGATTTTGTATAATCATCATTTAATGTAGAATTTCCTTGTATATCATTAAATCCCTTTTTATCGGACCAACCATCATAAATAAGATTACCATTTTCATCTTTCGTAATTACTGCGGTATCTGCTGCATTTTCACCACCACCTGAACTTTGTACCCACTTACTCATAATATCTTTTGGAACTTCATATAAAGTATCTGTACCAATATCATAAGTGAATATTTTATTAGCTGATTCTATTTCTGATTTTAGATTAGATAAATCCGATGTAGTTCCACCATATACCTTACGTTCGGTGTTATTTCCAAAATTTACCTCCTCTTGAGCTCTCCGAGTCCCCTTAGTAGCTCTATCATTTTTAGTTTTTCCAGAACGAGCTGATATTATACATGAACGGTATATATCTTTTTGATTGGAGGGGATTCCTTTGGGAACCATTCCTCTATCTTTTTTAGATGGAGATTCAATCGTAGTACCTTTTTGCTGTTTTCCTAATTTTGTATTTTTAACTTTTTCAAAAAGTATTGCTGCTAATTCATTTTCAGATAAATCAGGATATTTTTCTAATATCAATGAGGCTTCATTTGAAATATTTTCATTAAAATTAGAACCAGCGTTTCCAGGAGCAACATAATCTTTACCTTTTACATATCCATTTTTCAATGCAGCATCGGAAGTTTCTGAATTTTGTAATAATTTATCTGAACCATTTTCTCCATATAGTTCTGTACTAATAGTTTTTACTTTTTCAATATCATACCCATCCACATCATCGGATTTACCATCAAGTTTTTTACGAGTTTCCGTTTCCTTCTTAACTTGCTGTTTAACCGCTGGGTCAGAAGCAAATTTCTTATCTTGTTGTTTTTTAACTTCTTCCGGCGATATTCCATTATCCCCACCTTGTTGATTTTGAGTAGTATTTGCTGCTGCTTTCTCACCAGCATCACCTTGAGCATTTTTTATTTTATTGGCTTCATCATCCGATATTGCTCGTAATGAACCACCATCATCTTTCTTATATTTCTGAGCGGTTTCTTTATCTTCATCACCTCTACGAACATAAATACCAGCACCCTTGTGTACATAATCTTTATCATCACCCTCAGTATCATTTGGATTTTCAGTTAAAAATTCCATAATGATTTTCTTAGCCTCGTATTCATTCCATTCGGAAAGAATTTCGGATATAATAGAATGTTGGTTCTTGTTTTTTAAATCAACAATACCAACTCTATAAGAAAGTTCTCGTAATAATTTATCTATAAGTTCTGAATGATTCATATTATCCTATTCTTACTATGTTTGCGATTATTGAAGGAGTTTCAGGCACCACACCATTTGTAGGTGTTTCTTCTAACTGAATAGTATTACTATCTCCTGTCCAATATAATTCTATATAATCACCATCATTTTGAGCAACACCCACTATACTTGTAACCATTAGTTGAGCAGATGATTGACCTGATGATTTTCGTGGTAGTAATGTCATTTCGGTTGTTGAATTTGGAAAATTATTTCCATTATATTTTACCCAAAAATACGATGAATGTGTTTCATTATCTGGATTTGTAACTTGAGCTGCAAAGTTAAATTTATAAACTCCGGCAGATTCCATTACAAGTTGAGAACCTGATACTAAATTTACTCCACGATTTGTCCAAAGACTTGAAAAGATAACAGGTTGTTCAGAGCCAGATGTAGTTAGTTGTTGTGATGAAGTAGAATAACATGAAATATATGCAGGTTCTACAAAAGTACCACCCAACTCAATATCAAAAGTAGATGAATCTCCTTTGGTAAACGTTAAAGTACTATCGTTTAAGGAACCACTTACCACTACATCATCTTGGATTTTTTGTTTTAAACTACCATATGAAACTTTTTTGGTTTCATTATCATTAACAATAGGTAAAACATCACTCAATTCAGGTGATGTATGTAAGTTTAATTCGGTGATTCTTTTATTTGCCATGACTACCTATAAGTATATCTTATCTCCATTCTCTTGTAAAATATAATCTCCGTTTTCTTGTAAAAGAAATCCACTATATGGTTTGGTAATGGATTCTACTATACCACCATTCTTATGATTTTGTAAAAAAAAGTTTAATAAAAAACTATAAGAATATTGAGGTAGTTGTTCGGTCTGAAGTTGGTATAATTCATAATCACGTACTAACTCTTGTAAAGGTTTAGTACCTTCGTTAATTGATAAATATTCTTGCCAACTTAATTGTTTCATTTTATTTTACCAAATAATCAATCCAATCAGTTCCTTTAGTATTAGAATTAGGAAAATTGAATTTTACAGTTTTATCACCCCATTGAATTATTTTTATAAACCCTTTAGGAATTGCAGCACCACCACTTACTCTTTCAGGTTCATCATCGAATAAAACTTCAATTCTAACTTTAACTTCGTAGAAGTTTGCTAAATTTCTTTCAAACTCCTCTAAACGATTCCAAATACCACGATTTAAAGATTCATGTTGTAATGCAGAGTTTAGGAAACTAAAAGTTTTTTTAAGAGTTTCTTTATCACAATTAAAGGCTGCTGCAGGAGCTAAATGTCCTTTATCCCACACATTATTTTTATAATCACCATCATCAGAAGTTTTTACTCCTTCTGGTTTCCAAAAATCCATTGAACCCCTATCAGCATCACCATCAGGACATAAAACCGTATATTCAACCCAAAGAGGTTGTTCAAGTGTTTCTGAGTATTCTACTTTAAAGATATCTGTTTGAACGATTACCGATTCTCTTAATTGTTGTGAGAATGTCGGTTCGGTTGTGCAACTCCAAAAAATGAGTGCAAGAGCAAAAATGTTAACGTATTTCATTATATTCCTTTATTAATTGTATTAGTATATAAATATTAAATAATATTATTTGGAAGTTTTATCAACTCATCTAATAAACTATTTCGTGTATTAACGGATTCTAAAAAACATTTCCTAATATACTCCAACCACTCTCTTAATTTAAATTTTAAATCACTCCACTTTACATCATCATCCATCTGCTCTCGTAACCATGGAAATATATTTGTAATGTCATCATACTCAGGTAAAGGATATTCGGGAACTTCATATCCAAGTAATTCAATAACTTTGTGTATTTTTTGAATAGTTCTATAATGTACATCTATAAAGAGTTTACCTGCTAAAACATGACATATAGTTTTTTCTGAGAAACACTGTACCATTGGATTTTCATGAATAAGATTTACTTCAGCTATACCAAACATCTTCCACATACCCTCTTCCATATTATTTGGCATCCACTCTCCACCAAAATCTTCTATGTTATAACCACGTTTATTTATTTTTTTTAAATTAGGTAGTTTTAAAAATTCATTATAATTATCTTCATACTGATGTTTCCATATATAATGGTCGGATTCGGTAAAAGATGAGTAAGTAATTACTACATCATCTTCGTTCAATTCTTTTTTAATAGCCTTGGAAACATATAATTTAGAATCATATATACGTCTTGCAGGATATAATAATTTAGAATCATACTCAGTTTTTAATTTTAACCAATCATAAAAAAAGTAATATTCACGAGTTGCTGTTGTAT
>Ga0209953_1000044_pt1 | contig 51556 bp, 55 predicted proteins | sample SalPonred_H2O_MG_FD_185713 | JGI IMG/M metagenome (GOLD analysis project Ga0209953, IMG submission 185713) | Salt pond water microbial communities from South San Francisco under conditions of wetland restoration - Salt Pond MetaG... | ecosystem: Environmental > Aquatic > Non-marine Saline and...
CGAGGTCTTGGCGACATCGTCAACCGGGCGGCGATTCGTCTCGGTGAAGTACGCGGTCAACTGCTGGATGACAGCCGCAAGCACGATGCCGATGAAAACAGCGAGGATCACGAACCACTGCGGACTCAGACCGTCACCCACTTCGGTAGCGGCGATTCCACCGAGTCCTTCGATCTCGCTCCAACTACTGGGAACCCACACGAAGACAGCAATTACGACAAGTACCGCGCTGATGATCGCAGAGATGAAGAAGCCTCGGTTGATAGACGACATACCCGAACGGTCGGTTGGTCGCGGGGAAACGGTGAAGATGCCGATCACGGCGGTGATGACGCCGATGGCCGGGATGATCAACGGAAGGACCAAGCCGAGTTCACCGAACGCAGCGCTACCGAGGATGAGCGCAGCAACGAGTACCACGGCGTAGGACTCGAAGAGGTCGGCGGCCATGCCGGCGCAGTCGCCCACGTTGTCGCCCACGTTGTCCGCGATAGTCGCGGCGTTACGGGGGTCATCTTCGGGGATGTTCTGTTCGACCTTTCCGACGAGATCGGCTCCAACATCCGCTGCCTTCGTGAAGATGCCTCCACCAACGCGCATGAACATGGCGAGCAAGGCCGCACCGAAGCCGAAGCCCTCGAGCACCTTCGGTGCTTCACCTGCGTAGACGAGAACGACGAGCGCGGCGCCGAACAGACCCAGGCCAACGGTGAACATGCCTGCAACTCCACCGGTACGGAAGGCGATACGCATCGCACGCTGTTCGCCAGAGTCCTTGGCAGCGGCAGCCACTCGGACGTTGCCACGTACCGCGAGCCACATCCCCATGTAGCCGGTTATGCCGGAGAAGACAGCGCCCACGAGGAAGAAGATGCTGCGGCCGATGCGCTCGGAGTTCGTCTCCGCGGGAAGCAAGAACAAAAGGAAGAAGACGACAACCGCGAAGATGGATAGTGTCTTGAACTGCCGATTCAGATAGGCCGAAGCACCCTCCTGGACCGCCGCTCCGATCTCCTTCATGCGCTCGGTACCTTCGCTCGCGCTGAGTACCTCTCGGACGAGGATGCCGGCTACTGCGAGGGCAGCGAGGCCGATCACGGCAACGATTGCCACGAGAACGACGTTGTTCCCGGTCAACTCGATCATGTTTCTCCTTGGTCTCGGCGACAGCCGGCCCCGATAGCGCGTCTTTGCGAGTACCGGGTCCCACTCGCGATCCGGCGAAGTCTACGCAGGCGGTGCCGTGAATGCGGCCAGGGTCGAGGAATCTCTTGGCTAGGCGAAGTGGGCTTCGCCACAATCATGAGCACCGTCGTCACTGAGTGAGGGCGGCATCCAACGTCTCGTGGATCGGAATCACCACATCGAGCCCAGTGAGGGTGAATACCTTGAGGACTCTCGGGGAGGTAATGACGAGGTCCAACGAGCCATCTAGCTCTCGGACCCGCTTCAAGGCAGTCACCAGGACCCCAAGCCCTGTCGAGTCCAAAAAGGTGACATCCGTCAGGTCGACCACGAGTCGGACTTTCGATCCGATCGCACCATGCACCGCCTCCCTTACCGCGGGGGCAGTGTGAGCATCGATCTCACCGGCTACGTTCACGATGACCACTCCATCGCGTTCATCGGTAGCGACGGTGACGACCGGCGGAGCGCTCACTGGTGCACTGTGGCACACCGGAGCACCACAATTGGGTGGTGTTCGAGGATTCCCCGGCAGGTCGCGCTCTAGGTGAGTGGTCCGGCGGGCGCCCGAAGTCCCTGGCGCACACCCTGCACATTCCCCCGCGGTCGGGAACTCGTGCGCCATGGCCCTCGTGGGTGCCCGAAGCAGCCATCGAAGGTTGGCAGGCGCAAGGAATCGATTCCCCCTGGCTGCATCAAGTCGTGGCGGCCGAAGCAGCTCACGCCGGCCAGCACGTCGCCCTGGCAACCGGCACGGCATCGGGCAAATCCCTGGCCTACGCCATGCCGATCATCGCTGCTATCGGACAAACGTCGTCGGTGTTGTCCGAACCGTGCGCGCTGTACCTCGCACCCACCAAAGCTCTCGCCAGCGATCAACTACGTTCCTGGCAGGAGCAATCCTTACCCGGCGTACGGGCCGCGGTGGTCGATGGCGACACCGACAGAGACGATCGGGCATGGGCCCGCCGGCACGCGAATGTGATTCTGACGAACCCGGACATGCTGCACTTCTCGATACTTCCCGGCCACGAGCGTTGGTCTCGGATGCTGCGGAACTTGCGCTACATCGTTGTTGATGAAGCGCATGCCTATCGGGGGGTCTTCGGCGCACATGTGGCGCTAGTGATCCGTCGCCTCCGGCGAATCGCCGCACATCACCGAAGCGATCCGACTGTGATCGCGGCCTCGGCTACCACCGGCGCACCCGAACGATCTATCGCAAACCTAATCGGCTCGCCCGTAACTGCTGTCACCGAGGACTCCTCACCGGCCGCCGAGCGCACCATCGTGCTGTGGCGGCATTCACCTGATGAGAACAATCCCGAAACCTCGCCCACCCGTGATGCCGCATGGCTCACCTCCAAGGCCGTTGATTCCGGTAGCCAGGTCTTGACCTTCCTGCGTAGCCGTCGCGCCACTGAATACGTGGCCGGACTCATCCGCTCTGAACGTCACGCCGACGAAACCACCATCGCGGCCTATCGCGGTGGCTACCTCGCCGAAGAACGACGCGACCTCGAGGCGGGACTGCGCGCGGGAACAATCCGCGCTTTAGCAACGACAAACGCGCTGGAACTAGGCATCGACATCTCAGGTGTTGACGTATCGATCACCACGGGATGGCCCGGAACGCGCGCATCCTTGTGGCAACAATTCGGGCGAGCAGGGCGCGCCGAATCCCCTGCGGCTTCGGTATTCATTGCCCGCGAGGATCCACTCGATTCATTCATCGTCGACCACCCCGAGACTCTTACCGATCAGCCCGTCGAGGAAACCGTGTTCGATGTTTCGAATCCGTACGTGCTGCGGCCGCATCTGTGCGCAGCAGCATCCGAGACGCCGATAGTCGATCCGAGTGACTGGTTTCCGCAGAACGCGGAGTCGCTCCTTGATGCTCTTGTCGCTGAAGGTCTCCTGCGCCGCCGGCCCACCGGCTGGTACTGGACCTCACCGCAAAGGGCGCAGGACCTCACCGATCTACGTGGCAGCGGTGACACGGTGCGAATCGTCGAGGACGGTACCGGGCGTTTACTAGGGACGATCGACGCAGCAGCCTCGCACCGGCACGCACATCCCGGCGCGGTTTACGTACATCAAGGTGTCACCCACGTAGTGCGCGCACTTGACCTCACGGAATCGGTAGCCATCGTGATCCCAGAAGAAGTGGACTTCACCACTTTCGCCCGAGATGTCAGTGATATCCGGATCATCGACGTGGATCAGAGCTGGAAACGTGGGTGCGTGCAGATGAATGTCGGCGCCGTCGATGTCTCGTCTCAAACTGTTGCCTTCGAGCGGCGCGGTCTCGATGGCACCTTGCTCGGTGTGGTCGACCTCGATCTCCCGGAGCGGGTGTTGCGCACCCGAGCAGTGTGGTGGACCTTTGAGCAGGGCTGCCTCCCCGAGCAGACCTACCAAGACTTACCCGGCGCAGTACACGCTGCCGAGCATGCGGCAATCGGTCTATTGCCGTTGTTCGCATCGTGTGACCGCTGGGATATCGGAGGCGTGTCCACCGAGTTCCACCCCGACACCGGCGCCACCACGATCTTCATCTACGACGGCGTACCCGGCGGTGCAGGCTTCACTGAACGCGGAGCCCTTGTGGTTCACGAGTGGATAGGAGCAACGCTGCAAGCCGTCAGTTCATGCCGCTGCACCGATGGGTGCCCGGCGTGCATTCAATCGCCCAAGTGCGGCAACGGAAACGAGCCGCTCAGCAAATCCGGAGCCGTTGCTGTTCTCACGGAGATCACCGATTCCTTTGCTTCGTTCTTACCTGAGGAATCAGTCCTGCCATAGATCAGAAGCCAGCGCGGGACTGAGCCACGATTGTTTCTGCACCGAGCATGCGGGCGGCTGGGCCGACAGCGGGAGAGCCGATACTGACCGTGACGTCCGTTCCCTGCCACGAGCACTCGACTAGCTGCACATCGTGCGCAAGGGCCGTCAATTCGGCGGCAGCGCATGCGCCCTGCCTAGCCGCGGCGACAGCCGCAAGGTCAGCGACGATCGCCACCTGCGATCGCGCGATCGACCATTGCGCCATCGCTGCAGTGGCGCCGACGACAACTGTGAGTCCGGTCAACAACGCCAGCGCAAAGACACTTGCGATGCCTTGTTCGCCCTTTAGCGCGTTCACAAACCGACACCGGTCTCCCATGGCACCAGCGCTTGTCGCTCGACTGGGACCGACAACCCGGAAAGCAATGGACCAAGGACTGCAATGTCGCGGTGCACCGTCACCGTCACGCCCTGGGGGGTAGGCGCGACGGTGACGGTGGTGTGCGGATGCGTCATCTGAATAGCTGAGCGCACCGCGTCCGGCGGGACACCACGGGCAATGTCTCGCGCGGCTGTGTGCACGGCATCCTGCATACCCAAAATGGACATCGCGACGAAAACCATTGCCGTCGCGATGAGTGCGACCACGGCAATCATTGGAATCGCGAAAGCGCTCTCCGCAATCACATATCCGCGATCATCTGATGTCCTTTTGCTGTTTCGCACTTGTCCGTCCTGTGCTTGCTCGTGCCGCGACATGATCGATCCGCTCAGGCGCTCAACATCGCCGAGAAGGCTCCCTGCACGACCTGCCAGATCAGATCGCGCACTGCTTCGCTCGTTAACAGTTTGATGAGCACACCACCGAGTCCTGCAACGGCAACGGTGCCAACGGCGTACTCGGCCGTCGTCAATCCCTCGTCATCGCGCAACCAACTTTCGTGGCCCAACTCCGCTTGCGGCTCTTCTTCGATAACAGTTGTAGACATGGCATCTCCCTTACTCACACGGCGCTTGTCGACCCTCGAGGCGCCATGAACCACGGTGGCTGCAAACAGCCACCGTGCGTCAGATGCGATGTTGAAGCTGGGGGTCGCGTGCACGACCGCTGTGGACAAGAGCGGTCAGCCGAAAAGTGACTCCGCGAAACCCGCGATGACTGGCACAACTCCCACCAACAGATAGGCCGGCAGGAAACACAAAGCCAAGGGCGCGACAGAGCGAATGCCTGCAGACCGAGCAGCCACCTCTACTTGAGCGCGATGCGTATGCCGAAGGTCCACTGCTGCTGCATCAAGTACCGAACTGATCGAAGCACCGGTGCGCGCCGATCGGATGATGGCGCCGGCGATAGGCGCCAGGGCGTCGTCATCGAGGAGATCAGCCCATGCAGCCGTGGCTGGCGCTCCCAATTGCACTGATGCACGCACGGACTGCAACTTCCCCCGCATGGGCTCATCGATCACGGCAATGACTACATCCAACGCATCGGGCACGCTCGCTCCGGCCGCCACGGACGCACTCAACAGATCGGCTACGACTGGGGCCTGCGCCACCATCTGTAACCGAGTTTCCTTGAGATGACCACGATGTTGCCGATTCGAGGTGACCGAGGCACTTTCGGCTTTGCTATCCACCGAGGCGAGGGCACGTATGCGGGACCGTGCCCTGCTGCTGAGCCAGACCCACAACGCGAGGGCGATGGTGAGACTTCCGAGCACACCCACGACCAATCACCCTCGGGACATCGCTCGATCAACCCGCTGGACTATGCGTCGAGTCCACACCACACCTGCGATGGTCAACGCCACGGCGGCAGCAACGAACAACCCACCGATGCTAGATCCCAGAAACCACGCGATCGGATCAGCGCCAAGTAAGTAACCCATCGCCACCCCCACCAGCGGCAAGGCGCTGAGCATGCGCATCGTGGCCCTCGGTGCAGCCAGCTCACTATTCAGCACGCTGCGCAATTCGAACTGGGCCTGGACAGATAGCGCCAACCGCTCGATTGATGTTACGAGCCCCGCTCCGTGTGCGGCACCGACGTGCCACGAAGCACTGAGTTGCCGCAACTGCGCCGCCACTGCCGGAGTGGCAGTCGCGTCTCGTTGTAGTCCCTGCGGAATCGATTCCCCGAACCGTGCGGCGGCCAAAGCATGGGGCCATAGAGATGGATCCCCCGCCGCCCTTTCCAGAGCATCGGCGGGAGTACTCCCAGCGCTCAACTCTGCTGCAAGTGCCCGCAGTGCGTGCACGAGTCGACGCTCAGGATTCATGGCACCAGAACGCTGGGTGCGAGCGAGGAACCACGTGCGGATATCAAAGCCCGAAGTGTCATCCGTACCTTCTAGCCGCCGCATACGCACCTGTCCTGCACTGGGGACCATCCACCAGACCGCGAATCCAAGACAAACCGCACCGAAGAGGGCATTCAGCACGCGAAGCGCCCCTTCGAATCAGCCGACCTGCGGATCGAATGCAGCGGGTCGGTCACCACCAAGCCGTTCCGGCGCACGAGACCGTGTATGCCATCCACCACCCGGGTTCCATCTCGGCGTCGAGCAACGTGGACGACCGCATCGATAGCAGAGAAAAGCAAGGCATGGATCGCCTTCCGATCAACACCTGCGGTAAGTCCCAACGCCTCGATGCGCGCGGGAAAGTCTTCGGCGGAGTTAGCGTGCACCGTTCCGCAGCCACCTTCGTGTCCTGTGTTCAGCGCCATCAATAGATCAATCACTTCAGGGCCGCGCACCTCCCCGACCACCACTCGATCCGGTCGCATGCGCAAGGACTGGCGGACCAGATCGCGCATCGTGATCAGCCCGGCGCCTTCTACGTTGGGTGGCCGGGATTGCAGCCGGACCACGTGTGGATGCTGCGGTTGGAGTTCGGCGGTGTCCTCCACCAAGACAATCCGTTCATCCGAGGGAACTAGCGCGAGGAGGGCACCAAGGACGGTCGTCTTGCCGCTCCCCGTGCCGCCGGTCACGATGAACGACGCTTTGCGCTCGATCAGATCACGCAACACTGCATGCCGATCATCATCGATCGTCCCGGCGGCAAGGAGATCCTCAATCGACATGCCATCGCGGCGTGGGATGCGTAAGGAAACGCACGTGCCATCGGTCGAGATGGGCGGAATCACGCAATGCAAACGTGCGCCATCGGGAAGCCGTGCATCCACATACGGACTCGCTTCGTCCAAACGTCGTCCCGCCCACCCCGCGAGGCGCGTAGCGATGCGTCGGACGTGTTCCTCGTCATGGAAGAGCCTGCCGCAAGATTCCAAACCCTGACCGCGGTCGGTCCAGACTTCGCCGGCCGAGTTCACCAGGACATCTGTCACTCCAACCTCTTCCAGCAATTCCTCAAGTGGACCGGCGCCGATCAACTCACGGCGCACATTGCCGACCACAGACATCAACGTTGCTTCGTCAAGGACCACACCCTCGCTGCGCAACGCCCGAACCACATTGGCTGGGGAAGCATCCCGACCCTCGGATAACAGTCGCGTCCGAACACGATCGGTAACACTGAGAACCGAATCCGTGGGTCGAGTCGGCGCATCACTCATGCTGCACGCAGCCGATCCACCTTGCTGATTCCCTCCAGAATCGACCGGCAGGCGTGCACATACGCCTTCGGTAGCGCCGGTAGTTCACCGTCGTCAGCTCGGGTCGTCATCGACGGAACGAAAGGCAACGTCGCGTGGAACTCTGCGCCTAAGGCATGTGAGATGTCCTCACCGGTGACGCCACGAGGTGTGCTTGCCTGCACAAGCAGAACTCGCGGAACCCTGGGCCGCAACCACGCATTACGACGAGCGGCTGCGGCCGTCGGTCGAACATGGTCACTCACCACCAAGACCGCATGCGACGCCTGCTCCAACACCACGCTAAGAAGGTGACCGTCAAAGCTGGGGCAATCCACGATTACGAGATCGTGGGAACGGCGAGCCGAACGCAAAACGGCTGCCATCGTCTCGACCGACGGGCCTTGGTCAGGGCCATTCCCGTCTCGCGCGCACGACAGGATCGAAACATCCGCCACCCGAGGCAGCGAGGCCTCCAAGTGACCGGCGGGTAGGTGTCCGCTGACTTGCCGAAGGTCGGGCCAACGCGCGCCAGTCACCTCCTCCGCACCCATGAGTAGGTCGATACCCCCGCCCCACGGATCAGCGTCGACCACCAAACTGCGCGCACCCAATTGACTACCAACCACCGCGAGATTCGCGCACAGCGTCGAGGCGCCTACACCACCGCTGCCGGCCAGGACCGGAACAACAACTCCCCCACGCACCGGACCCTCTGCGCATTCGCGAAACGCATCGAGCAACCAGCGTTGGCCATCCGGTAGTTCCACTACATGCTCGGCTCCTAGTTCAACAGCGAACCGCCAAACATCCCGCTGCACTGCAGTGTCAGCGGCGTCGTCGTTGTTTCTACTCGAATCACAGTCATGGACGACGATCACCCTCGCTCGCCGCCCGGGTATCTCATCTACCAGCGCATCGGAGCCAACAATCACCAAGGGAGCGGTAAACCAATGACTCAATGCCGATCCGATATCCGCCGCAACGTGCACTTCCAAAGCCGAGCTCGAGGCCAGCCGCACCACTTCGTCGATCAGCGATAGGCGCGAAGAGATAAGCAGGGGTCTGTCCTGTTCGTTGGTTGATTTCATGCCCACACCCTGCGGCGGCGGTCGAGTACCGGGAAAGCCCTGATTTTCCGCCTGTGGATAACGATGACCGGCGATTTGTAATTTCGCGCCCCTTGGGAATTCGCCAGTGACAGGTACCGTGGTCACATGCACGCTGCGGCGTTCTTCGACCTCGACAAAACGATTCTGGCCAAGTCCAGTTCCTTCGCTTTCGCGCGCCCCTTCTATCGCGAGGGATTGATCGGCCGTAGCGATGTCGTCCGCAGCGCGTACGCGCAGTTCATGTTTCACACCTCAGGCGCTGATCACGATCAGATGGAAACGATGCGCGAGTACATGTCCAGCCTGGTGGAGGGCTGGGAGGTAGAGCGGGTGCAGCAAGTAGTCGCGCAGACACTCGACGAGATCGTGGATCCGATGGTCTACGAGGAAGCCGTCGAGTTGATCGAATTACACCGGTTGGCGGGCTTGGACATCGTCATCATTTCCTCGTCCGGAACCGATGTAGTCGAACCGATCGGAGCCCGGCTCGGTGCCGACCTCGCGATCGGCACCCAGGTCGCGATCGAAGATGGTCGCTACACCGGCGAGATCTTGTTCTACGCCTACGGCGAGGGTAAGGCTGAAGCAATGCGTGCGCTGGCGATCGAACGTGGCTACGACCTCGATCAATGCTTCGCGTACTCCGATTCGCAGACCGATCTGCCGATGCTCGAAGCGGTCGGACATCCTGTGGCGGTCAATCCCGATGCCGCGTTGCGCCAAGTAGCGCTTGATCGAGACTGGCCGATCCTGGACTTCGACAAGCCGGTCGCGATGCGCCGCACGATCGAGACCAAACAGGCGGTGGCAGCGAGCGCGAGCGTTGCGCTGGGGGCGGTCGCGCTCGGGCTCACCTGGTACGCCCGCCGGCGCAGCCTTCGGGCCTGACCTGCATGAGTTGCCGGAAATGGGGGCGGGGTCAAGCGGACGTTGGCGTTGCTGCTTGGGCGCCAAGGGAAATGACATCGGCAAACCACGCGAAGTACCCGGCCATTTGCTCGGGCTCCCCGGTTGCGTACTGCCGTAGCGCGCGAACGTAAGCCGGCCGCCCCCGCTGGTACATCCCGGCCTCGGGGATGGTGAACAACGACGGATCCACACCTCGTGCAGCTAGAACCAACCGAACCGATGCCCGCCCGAGCAGACCCGAACCCCAGGTGAAGGGCCGAGCTGTCAGCACTTCGCCATGCACGATGCCCGCGATCGCAAGCGCTGGTGCATCGGTGGACTGTGCGACCAACTCAGACAGCAAGGTCAGCCGCGCCGCCGCAGCCTCGGCCGAGGGAACTTCAATCGGTAGTCGCAGCGGATCATCTGGGTCTTCGCCAGCGCGCCGAGGCCTACCGAGCTGATCTTCGGGGACATGCCCGTGCGCCACGACGCAATGGAGCCTGGCGAGCACCTGCAACGGCGCCCTGGTCCAAGTCTCTACTTGGACCGGGACCTCAGCCGTAACTGCCTGGGCCGATCCGAGCACCCGCCCCATCGGTGAGTTCTCCGCCGTGGCGACATCGGCTCCATCAATCGCGGCTGAATCTCGAGAACCCCATTGTCTGGAGGCGATCGTGTAATCGCTGGCTGCAGCGCGAACGTCCCGCCGCCACAGCAGGGCGTCTACCTCAGCTCGTGCCGCAGTCAAGGCCGCGGAAGTGTCGCCCAAGGCCATGAGTCGATCGATGGCGCTTATCAATCCACCGGGCACGGCCCGAACGCTAGCGGGCAGTTTGACCGGATTCCATCCCGTCCCGGTGCTGTATTTGGTTTAGTGGTTCTACACGAGGAAAGGAACGACGTGAGCAACGAGGCACTGGAAAACCTGCTTCACGAGAGCCGGCGTTTCCCACCGTCCCCTGAATTCGCGGCCCAGGCCAATGGCACCGCGTCCCTTTACGACGAAGCCGCGGATGATCGCCTGGAGTTCTGGGCGGAACAGGCCCGGTACCTGACCTGGGCCACGGACTTCGAGCAGATCTTGGATTGGTCAGATGCCCCCTTCGCCAAGTGGTTCGTTGGCGGAACCTTGAACGTGGCCTACAACTGCGTGGACCGACACGTTGAAAACGGCTTTGGCAACCAGGTGGCAATCCGCTTCGAGGGCGAACCCGGCGACCGGCGTGACATCACCTATGCCGAGCTGAAGGACGAAGTCTCCAAGGCAGCCAACGCACTCACCGAACTCGGCGTTACCGGAGGCGACCGCGTTGCGATCTACATGCCGATGATCCCCGAGGCCATCGTGGCCATGCTTGCTTGCGCGCGGATCGGTGCCGCTCACTCGGTTGTCTTCGCTGGCTTCAGCGCTGAGGCGCTGCGCAGTCGAATCGAAGACGCGCAAGCGGTTCTTGTCATCACGGCCGATGGTCAGAATCGACGCGGGGCAGCGATGCCACTCAAGCCTGCAGTCGATGAGGCTGTTGCTCAGACTCCGAGTGTGCGCAATGTTCTCGTCGTTCGTCGTACCGGTGGTGACGTGGAGTGGAATGACAAAGACGTGTGGTGGCACGACATCGTGGAATCGCAATCACCGGAACACACACCGGAAGCCTTCGATGCCGAGCATCCGCTGTTCATCCTGTACACCTCCGGAACAACGGGAAAGCCCAAAGGCATCCTGCACACCAGCGGTGGCTACCTGACCCAAGTCGCTTACACACACAGAAATGTCTTCGATCTCAAGCCGGACGAGGACGTCTACTGGTGCACCGCGGACATCGGCTGGGTTACCGGCCACTCATACATCGTCTACGGCCCGCTGGCCAACCGAACTACTCAAGTCGTTTACGAGGGCACCCCCGATACGCCGGGCAAGGATCGTTGGTGGGACATCGTGGAACGTCACGGCGTCACGTTGTTCTACACGGCACCCACGGCAATTCGCACCTTCATGAAGTGGGGAGACGAACTACCGAAGTCCCATGATTTGTCTTCACTTCGACTCCTCGGTTCGGTGGGCGAACCCATCAACCCGGAAGCCTGGATGTGGTACCGCGACGTCATCGGTGGAGACCAGTGCCCCATCGTCGATACCTGGTGGCAGACCGAAACCGGCGCGATCATGATTAGCCCCCTGCCCGGGGTCACCGCCTGCAAGCCCGGATCTGCGATGGGCGCGCTACCCGGGATCGGCATGGCGGTAGTCGACGACGAAGCGCAACCAGTAGGCAACGGCGGTGGCGGATATCTCGTCTTGACTGAACCGTGGCCGTCCATGCTCCGCGGTATCTGGGGCGATCCGGAACGCTTCAAGGAGACCTACTGGTCGCGCTTCGCGGGAATGTACTTCGCCGGTGATGGTGCGAAGCTCGACGAGGACGGTGCGATCTGGCTTCTCGGACGCGTAGACGACGTCATGAACGTGTCGGGCCATCGGATCTCGACCACCGAGGTCGAATCGGCACTCGTCTCGCACGAGGCGGTGGCCGAGGCCGCGGTGGTGGGGGCAGCAGACGAGACAACCGGACAAGGAATCGTCGCCTTCGTCATCCTGCGGGGCGGGGTTCCTGAGGAGACCGCGAAGGGTGAGCAGTTGGTCAAGGATCTACGCAACCATGTGGCCGAGGAGATTGGACCGATCGCGAAACCTCGTCAGATCATGGTGGTGCCCGAACTACCGAAGACTCGGTCCGGGAAGATCATGCGCCGCCTACTCCGTGACGTCGCCGAGCATCGAGACATGGGTGACGTCACAACGCTGGCTGATCCGACCGTGATGAACCTCATCGCGACCGGATTGGACGCCGGCAGCGAGGACGACTGAAGCAAGCCGCTAGCCTGCTGACAGCGGCACCCCACGGAGGCGAGCGAAATGGCTGACCAACCAAGCCTGGGCACCTTGATTTCGAAGGTCGTCAAGGACACCAAGAATCTGCTCAATGCCCAGGTCGCGCTTACCCGGACTGAGGCGCAACAGACCGGCCAGCAGATCGCGGTGGTGTCGGTCTTCGGCCTCCTCGCACTCGGGGCGATCTCTATCGCCGGACTCTTCGGCCTCATCGCTCTTGCCTTCGGTTTCGTTGCCATGGGGCTCCCGGAGTGGGCGGGCTTCCTGATCGTGACCGGCATCTTGTTGCTTGGCGCGATCATCGCTGGTGTTGTAGCAAAGGTTCGATCCGGGAAAATCACCGGACTACACGTGGCGCAGTCGGAATGGCAGGCCACCTCGCAAGCCGTCTCCCAAGCGGTCGGGCGCCCACCGATCAGCGAGTAGCTCGTAGTCTCCCCACCGCCGTGTCCCGAAGTAGCGAGCGCCCGCGCGATTCTCTTGGGCGCCCCCTTGATCAAGGCGATCCGCGAGCCTTTCCCACGGTGCCCGAACGGAATTTCATTGATGGTCCTGATGCATGGCGCGAAGGGCTTGCGTTCCTCAGCGATGGTTTGCCGTTTCACGCACACGAGGTATTCGAGCAGCGCTGGAAGTGTGCGCCAGCGTCCGAGCGTGATTGCTGGCAAGCCCTCGCACAGTGGGGTGCCGCACTCACCCAAGCGGCGCGTGGCAACGACATCGGCAAGCAGCGGATTGCTGTGCGCGCCAAAGAACGTTTGGATCAAGCGTGTCGCGCATCTGGAGTGCCGCAGTATGTTGACGTTAAGTCCGTTGTGGATTCGTTAGCGCAACTCGCATGAGCCGGTTGGTACGGGCACCTTCGCATCTCCCGATGCAGCCATCGCGCGAGTGATCTCCTTAACTGTCAGCGCGTAGGCGATGTCTTCGTCTTCCATTCCGGAGGCGAAGACGACTCCATTCACCTCTCCGAACTCATCGCTTAGCGGTCCACCAGAGTTGCCCTGCCGAACGCGACCACGCAGTACGTAGACATCACGTTCGACTCCAGGTTCGCCGTAGATGCTTTCCCCGCGCGCGAGGACCTGCGCCCGGACCCGCACCGGTGCGGCAGCGAATCGTTCCCCGCCAGGGAAGCCAGCAACCACTGCCGATTGGCCTTCCACGAGCGGCGTGCGGGACAGTCGGACTGGTCGAGCTTGTAGGCCAGGGGCGCGCACGAGCGCGATATCGATTTCCGGATCGAAGTAGACCACTTCGGCCTCTTGCGATATTTGGCCCGGTCGCACCCGCAGCACAAGGTCTTCGACTCCAGCTACGACGTGGGCATTCGTTACGACCAGGTCCGGTTCGAGTGCGAAACCTGATCCGGAAACCACCGCATCACAGGTCGGAGCCACACCGCTGAGCCGGACGGTCGAATCGCGGAGCACTTCGACTGCATCGGCGGCGGCACCCGTCACTGGCGGGTCGACATCGTCGCCGGGAATCGGAGCAAGGCCGGCAAAAACTCGAGGTACGGCTGTTGTGCCCACTAGATCCCGCAAGCTAGTGAAGGCTGATCGGGCCGCATCCGGGAGTATCCGATCCATCGTCGTGAGTACCGATGATCCAGTGACCTGACGGGTCATCTCGCTTCGGGGAAGGTATGTCACGACGCTCGCAATCACCCACGCCACAAGTGCGAGGGCCGCGACGTTCAGCAGGGCGCCGGCGGAATTGTCGACGAACCGCACCGGTTGCCAGGTGATGGATGAGCGCATCCTTCGACCCAACATGGACAGCAGCGTTTGGCCGATCACGGCACTTGCCAATATTCCCAGGGCGACCAGGAGAATGCGCGCGGTCTGTGCGCCCACGAACCGCTCGGCCACTTCAGGTAGCCAGAGCACTGCAAGTAGTCCGCCGCCGAGGAATCCGAGGAAGGAAAGCGCTCCGGTCAAGAATCCCTGCCGCCAGCCAACGAGCGCGAAAACGATGATCGCTCCGATCATCACCCAATCGACCAGATTCATGCCGACACCGCGATCTCCCGGGACGTATCCCAAGGCTTCTGCCAACCGGACAAATCCAACAGACCCGAAAGCACGCCGGCAGTGAATCCCCAGATCACAAGATCATGAACGGCAAATCCAGGTCCGCGGTACCCGGATGGGTGTACGACGGTGTATCGATTAGCCGGGTCCACGAGCGCGGAAAGATCCACTCGCTGCACCCGCGACACTTCCGAGGGATCTTGCACTTGGACTGGGTGCGGTGAATGCCACCAACCCAACACGGGGGAAACCACGTAATCACTCACCGGTACCCATAAATCGGGCAGCGCACCGAAGACGTCGATGGCTTCGGGATCGACCCCGGTCTCTTCCTGTGCTTCTCGAAGGGCAGTGGCAAAGGTGTCGACATCTGATTCCTCGCGTGCTCCGCCGGGAAAAGCTGGCTGACCTGAATGAGCTACCGGACCGCGCGCTCGCTCAATCACCAGTACATCGGGGCCATCGCCGAACAACACGAGCACAGCAGCAGAACGTCCTTGCCCGTCGGTCGGAGCGAACTGTGTCAGGTTGGAGGTCTGAACATCAGGTACTGCGCGGGCGAGCGGGTGAAGCCACTCTGGTAGTCCGGTGGCTACTTGTTGGTCGATAAAACCCGTGCGACGCCATGTCATCGCTCGATACCGAGGTATTCGCTCAAGAGCGCATTGAAATACTCGGTGCTCGGAAGCGCGCCATCGTGTCGACCGGTTATGACACCTTGTTCGTTGACGAAGAACGTGACGGGTGGGCCTGAGATGGCCATTTCACCCCGGATCGCGCCTGGCTCGTCCACGACTGATGGGAAATCTGCCTCAAAATCACGCATCATTGCCAAGGCGGAAGCGTCCCTATCTTGAATATCCACACCCAAGAACTGCACCTCTCCGCGCAGTTCGGATGCAGCTGCGGCAAGGATCGGCATTTCTGCAATGCAGGGCGGACACCAAGAAGCCCAGACGTTCACAACCAGCGGTGTGCCGCGCAGTCGCGACAGGTCAACATCAGGTCCGTGACCCAAGCATCGCAAGGTGAGCGACGGAAGCCCCGGAATTGCAGCATCAGGATTGGGGTCGCCGGGCGGACACGGATCCAAACCCGCTTCGGCGATGAGCGGAAGCAGTTCTGGGTCTTTCTCCGTAGTTATCTGCGGTGTTGGGATAGTCGTAGGAGTCGTAGGCGACGCATCGCTTTCGCTGGACCCACCTGAGCAGGCCGTCAGCACCAAGGCGATCGCACCGAAGGCGGCGGCTATCCAACGCATTCGAAGCCGCGGCTTCATGCGCGCCCCTGCGTTCGGACCAGCCCTGCGGCTTCATCAGGATCCGTCGGACCTTCCCCGAAAGCAGGACACAGGTGCGCAACGGAGCACGCCCCGCAAGCTGGCCGACGGGCGTGGCACACACGGCGACCGTGCCAAACAACATAGTGAGAAAGCATCGTGTGGTCCTTGGCGGGAAACAGCTCTGCTACGTCTGCCTCGACTTTGTCCGGGTTCTTTTGCGTCGTCCAACCGAACCGGCGAGCAAGCCGGCCGAAGTGTGTATCCACTGTGATTCCGGGTACATCGAATGCGTTGCCCAAAACAACGTTCGCAGTCTTGCGACCAACCCCCGGCAAGGTCACTAACTCAGCGAGATCTGCGGGGACCTCACCGCCGTAGCTATCGCACACAGTTTGGGCAATGGCCTGCAACGTCTGAGCCTTTTGCCGGAAGAAACCTGTGGGTGCGATGAGAGATTCCACGTCCGCTCGAGAAGCAGCAGCAAGATCGGCCGGGCCCGGGAAGCGAGAAAAAAGGTCCGGAGTGACCTTGTTGACCCGCTGATCGGTGCACTGCGCGCTGAGAACGGTCGCGACCAGCAACTCCCAGGGCGAAGAGAAGTCAAGCTCGCAATGCGCATCCGGATATGTCGTCGCCAACTTGCGGAAGATTGCCCGCGCTTGCTGGCGACTACCCGGTTCGGGGGCCGTCGCATGCTTCGCGGGTGTCATACCTGTAAGGGTAAGCCGGGTTGGCCCGAGTTCGACCACCCTGTCCGTCCAGGCGTAACACGGTTACGACACAATGCACAGGTAACCCCAGGCGCATGGCGTTACGACGGGGCCGAGGAGAGAAAGGCGGGTTAGTGGACGACGTCTTGGCCAACACGCCGCTGTTCTCGGCTCTAGATCAGCCAGGGGCGGCTGCATTGCGCACTTCGCTGCAGGAAATTCGCGTTGCTCGGGGTCAAGAACTCTTCCACGAGGGCGAGCCCGGCGACCACCTCTACTTGATCCTCGAGGGCAAAGTGAAACTCGGACACGGTTCCCCCGACGGTCGCGAATCACTGATGGCCGTGCTCGGACCCGGGGAGATGTTCGGTGAACTGAGCCTTTTTGATCCGGGTTTGCGAACCTCCACCGCGACGGCGCTCACAGACGCAACAGTCCTGGGGCTCGGAAACGAGCAACTGATGCCCCTACTCGAGGGACGTCCGGAAGTGGCAGCCGCGCTCCTGCAAGCACTCGCTCGTCGTCTGCGTCGCACCAACGAGGCGATGGCGGACCTCGTTTTCTCCGATGTCCCGGGCCGTGTAGCGAAGGCTCTGATGGAACTCGGCGAGAAATTCGGATCTCTCACACCCGATGGGCTGCTCGTGACCCACGACATGACGCAAGAGGAACTAGCCCAACTCGTGGGCGCATCCCGGGAAACGGTTAACAAGGCGCTCGCCGAATTCGGGCAGCGGGGCTGGATCAAACTCGAATCCCGCCAGGTGCTGATTACCGACGTCGAGCGTATGGGCAAGCGAGCCCGTTAGTCCGCTTCCTCGAGGTAAGCAATCTGCGCCGAAACTGTCGCTTCGGCAGCCCGCCGCACTTCGATGGGAACGTCCCAGTACACCCGATCGGTGATCTCCGAAACCGTTGTAGCTCCAGCCCGCATCGCGTCGCGAACTTGCCCTAATCGCTCCTGCCGGTGACGTAGGTAGTAGTCAACAACCTGTGCCGGTTGGTCAATAACCGGTCCGTGTCCGGGAAGTAGCCAATCGATGGCCTCGTCCTGGCATAACCGCACCAGCGCCTGCAAACTCGATAGGTAGTCCCCTAGACGGCCATCTGGATGGGCGACCACCGAGGTTCCGCGGCCAAGCACTGTGTCGCCCGTAAGCACAGCGTCTCCCACCAAGAAACAAACACTGTCGGAGGTGTGGCCGGGCGTTGCGATAACTCGTAGATCTGCACCGCCGATCTCGAATCTGTCCTCGGGAGTCAACGTGCCCGCGGCTCGCGAAAACACCGGTACCCCGAGGCGTTCAGCAAGTTCTTGAGCACCTTCGGCATGATCCCAGTGACCATGCGTCAACAAGATCGCCGTGGCTTGCGAATTCCGCTGATCCAATCGCTCGAGAATTGCTACCTCGTGACCGTCTGCGAGGGGGCCGGGATCAACGACAACGCACCGATCACCGGGCGCTCCCACGATCCAGGTGTTCGTGCCCTCAAGCGTCCAGGCTGAGGGGTTCGGTGCCAGCACGCACCAAGCCAGAGGGGACACGCCTCCACCGGTCCATTCCTGCCCTTCACCTACAAGCAGGCGCCCACTCATGGCAACAGACCCCCGTCCGTTTCCGCGCGATACGGCCCTTCGATTCCTTCCGCTAGCACCCGTCCAGAATCGGCATCGACTACATCCCACAATCCGTCATGCCGCCTCCGTGGCAATTTTGGCCTCACCTCACCGGGGTCGTCATAGACCCCTTCGCGCAGGCCTTGCAGCACGGCAGAAGTCGGGCGAAGCATCGGTAGTTCGCCGCGAGCATGACGATCGAGCGCTTCGATGGGAGAAAGCCACAACATGGTGTCCGCCTCGGTTGTGGTCAACCGCCCAACCTCCGCTGTGGTGGCGAGATAAAAGGAGACGTCATAGCGACGTTCCTCGATCTCCGGTGTAACCCAGCGGTCGATGAGGGAGCAGGAATCCACACTTATTGACACTTCTTCCCATGTCTCCCGCCGAGCGCAAGCCTGCGACGGGTCAGCATCCGTCAGATCCGCGGCATCGAGGCGCCCACCGGGGAACACGTGCATATGGGGCGCGAATTTCATGGATGCGACACGGCGAAGCAGTAGAACGTCCCCTTTGCGTAGCAAGACCATCGTGGACGCCGGTTTTGCAGCGGGTGGCTCCCAAAGGCCATCGCCGGCGAGCAACGACGCTAGCCGCGCCTGCCGGTCCATGCCCTTGTTGGCGTCATCAGTCGGCGATCTGGACGATCATCTCGATCTCGACGGGTGCGTCTTTGGGCAACACCGCAACGCCGACCGCTGAGCGCGCATGCACACCTGCCATGCCGAAGATGTCCCCGAGAAGTTCGCTTGCTCCGTTGATGATTGCGGGCTGTCCCGTGAAGTCACGCTCGCTTGCCACGAAGCCAACTACCTTCACGATCTGCTCGATCTTGTCGATGTCGTCCACGAGTGAAGTGACCGCAGCGATCGCATTGAGAGCACACACGCGTGCACACTCAACGGCCAGTGCCTCGCCAACATCCCCGCCGACCTTCCCGGTCGCGATCAATTCACCGTTCACCATGGGCAGTTGACCTGAGGTGTAGATGTGATTTCCGGAACGTTGCGCGGGCGCGTAGGAGGCAAGGGGAACGGCAACTTCCGGAATTGCCAGTCCCAACTCAGCCAGACGCTGGCTCGCAGACATAACTCCCCTAACCCTCGAGCGGGCGTTTCAGGTAGGCGACCATGTTCTCCGCGTTTGGTCCTGGAACAACTTGGACCAATTCCCATCCATCCTGGCCCCACGTATCCAAAATCTGCTTCGTCGCATGGATCAACAGCGGCACGGTTGCGTACTCCCACTTCGTCATGTCGCGCAGCGTAACTGCTCGGCCGCGCAACGTCACCGGTGCCGTGAATAGGGTGGCACGGTGGATGAAACCCTGTGGCCGGGTGTTGGCCTGCACGTCGTATCCGGCAAGGGCGGAACGGGAAAGACCACGATTGCCGCAGCGCTGGCAATGGCCCTTGCCCGAGACGGCCGACGCACCCTGCTCATGGAAGTGGAGGGTCGACAGGGCATCTCCCAGCTGTTTGACGTGCCCCCGCTTCCATACGAGGAACGCAAAGTGGCCGTCGCCCCTGGAGGCGGTGAAGTGTGGGCCCTCGCAGTGGATCCCGAAGATGCACTTTTGGACTACCTCGAGATCTTCTACAACCTGCGCCGAGCGGGTTCCGCACTTCGTCGCATGGGTGCCGTGGATTTCGCGACGACCATCGCACCCGGTCTACGCGACGTTCTGTTAACGGGCAAAGCCTGCGAAGTGGTTCGTCGCTCGGAGAAGAACGCGCCGGACGCCTACGACGCCGTCATCCTCGATGCCCCTCCCACTGGTCGCATCACCCGGTTCCTGAACGTGAATAGCGAGGTCTCCGGGTTGGCCAAGGTTGGCCCGATCCGCAATCACGCCGACCTAGTGATGAGCGTTATCGCCTCGCCCCGCACCGCCGTGCATCTGGTCACGCTTTTAGAGGAGATGCCCGTCCAGGAAACGATCGATGGGATCACCGAATTGCGGCAAGCCGAGCTGCCGGTGGGCGGGATTTTCGTCAACATGACACGCACCCCAATCCTCACCGATGCCGAACTCGATCGTGCAGTTCACGGGGATCTCCCCGCAGACCAGATCGAACAAGCCCTGCGCTCGGTAGCTTTCGCCGACAAAGCACCGGCCCTCGCGGCCACCTTGGTGCGCGAAGGCGACGATCATGCACGACGCGTGGCTCTCGAGCGACGAGAAGCTGCGCGTCTTGCGGACCTCGGCGCCCCCGTTCTTCCACTTCCGTATCTCAGCGACGGAATCGATCTCGCGAGTTTGTACGAACTGGCCGAACTCCTGCGCGCGCAAGGAGTTCGCTGATGGAAACTCCGCATCTTCACATCGACGAGCTCATCGACGACCGCGAAATCTCCATCGTCGTGTGCACTGGTGCAGGTGGGGTGGGTAAGACGACAACGGCGGCGGCGCTCGCGCTTCGAGCCGCTGAGCGTGGCCGCCACGTCTGCGTCTTGACTATCGATCCCGCCAGGCGCCTGGCCCAGGCCATGGGATTGACCGAGCTCGACAACAACCCACGCGAGGTTCCGGGGATCGATGGTGGTGGTTCCCTGCACGCGATGATGCTCGACATGAAGCGGACTTTCGACGAAGTCGTGGAAGCACACGCGGATCCCACACGAGCCCAACAAATTTTGTCCAATCCGTTCTATGAGGCCCTTTCGTCGTCGTTCGCCGGCACCCAGGAATACATGGCGATGGAGAAACTTGGTCAACTGCACGCGGCGTCGGAAGCGCCCTGGGATCTGATAATCGTCGACACCCCGCCGTCGCGAAGTGCGCTCGACTTCCTCGACGCCCCCGCGCGGCTCGGCTCGTTCCTCGACGGGCGTTTCATTCGGATCCTTACCGCCCCCGCCCGAGGCGCAGGTCGCGGCCTCGGACGCATTGCAGTCGCCGGTTTCGGCATCTTCACTGGAGTGTTGAGCAAAATTCTCGGCGCTCAAGTGCTTGCTGATGTCGGAACGTTCGTGGCGGCTATAGACACCACTTTCGGTGGCTTCCGCGAACGAGCCGATGCGACCTTCTCCTTGCTGCAAGAGCCCAGCACTCGCTTCCTCGTCGTCGCGACACCCGAGAGCGACGCCCTTCGCGAGGCGTCGTACTTCGTTGAGCGATTGCAACAAGAGAACATGCCGCTCGGCGGCCTGATCGTGAACCGGGTTTTGGACGTTGAGCGCGATTTGCTCTCTGCTGACACGGCCATTGCAGCAGCCGAGAAGTTGGCGCTGGAGGACTCTGACACCGATTCCGTTGACCTCACTGCGCGTTTGCTGACCCTGCACGCGAGTCGCCTTAGGACCCGAGAACGGCAGCATCACCTCACCGAGCGGTTCACCGGTGCCCACCCAGGAGTCGAAACCGCGCATGTGGCCGCGCTACCGGAAGACGTGCACGATCTTGCTGGTTTGCGCGAAGTGGGTGAGTTACTCGCGCGCGGAACGCCTGTTTAGCGCACTTAGGACGCGCGTGAAGGAGACAGAATCGCGCGCTGCTCGTACTCGCTTTGCGCGGTCTGCAACAGGTTGCTCCACGAGGTGACGTGCGGGCGCCTGCGAAGGAGCGCCCGGCGCTCCCGCTCGGTCATGCCGCCCCACACCCCGAACTCCACTCGGTTGTCGAGAGCATCGGCAAGGCATTCGGTGCGCACTTCACAGCCCATGCAGATCGCCTTGGCGCGGTTCTGGGCAGCGCCCTGAACGAAGAGTGTGTCGGGATCGGTAGTCCGACAAGCCGCCCGTGCGGCCCAATCGCTGTCCAACGACGTCACGTTCGTTCCTCCTTGAAGAATTCGATCACGCTGGGTTGGTGCGCCTTCCGTGGACGCGGACGGTACGCCCGCGGATGCGCATAGGCTAGGTCATTAATAACCGTATAAATGTAGTTATAAATAACTACTAATGCTCCCTCACGAATTTCCTCTCGTGAAAGGGGCTGCAGGGAGGCATCCAGGACGTGTTCATCATGTCTATGTGATCAGATTGCGACAAAACGACCGGTGCAATGCACTACCTCCGGCGCGGTTGTGACGTGTTTGCCCGGGCCGCGGACCATCCATACTCGGCTACGGGGAACCTTGACGCCTACCCTGGTCGTCCGATGAGTGTGCATAACGACGCCGAGTCGCCCCTCGATTCCCCAGCAGGCCCCGCCAGCCCGCTGGGAGCGCTCGGGCGGCTGCTCGCTTTCGTCGTCGGCGCAGTGATCGCCGGGGTCATCGTTGGTTTGATGATCATGCCCTTCGCCGGGGCCGCTGGCGTGGTTACTCGCGATGTCGTCAGCGATTTCGAGTCCCTCCCGGACTCGCTGAGCACTCCACCGCTACCCGAGCGATCCGTGATCTTGGCGTCCGATGGTTCCCTGCTGGCCACGCTCTACTACCAAAACAGAGTGGAAGTACCGCTCGACAGCATTTCACCGGTTATGCGGCAAGCCGTCGTAGCGATTGAGGATGCCCGCTTCCTTGATCACAACGGTGTGGATGCACGCGGCGTGGTTCGCGCCCTTGCGCGGAACACAACCGCTGGCGGTATCGAACAGGGCTCCTCCACCCTGACGATGCAATACGTCAAGAACGTACTCGTGAATCAGGCGACCTCCTCGGAGGATCTCGAAGCGGCCCGCGGGGACAGCTTCACCCGCAAGATCCGAGAGGCCCGCCTCGCGCTCGCCTTGGAGAAGCGCTTCAGCAAGGGTGAGATCCTTGCTCGATACCTGAACATCGCCTACTTCGGTTCCGGTGCGTACGGAGTCGAAGCCGCAGCCCGTCGATATTTCTCCAAACCTGCGGCGGAGTTGAATCTGACCGAGTCGGCCACTCTCGCGGGAATCGTCAAAGGGCCAACGGCTTACGACCCACTTCGAAATCCCGAGAATGCCGAACAACGACGCAACGTGATCTTGAACCGCATGTCCCAACTCGGCTACATCTCGCGCGAGCAGGCCGACCGCGCCGCAGCGGTTCCCATGGAAGACGTCCTCAATCCCACGAGAACTTCGAACGGTTGCACCTCGTCAAACGCACCGTTCTTTTGTGACTATGTCCTGCAGACGATTTTGGCCAGTGAAGCCTTCGGTGAGACCCCAGAGGAACGCGAAGCATTCCTACGGCGCGGCGGGTACACGATCCGAACGACCTTGAATCCGAACGTTCAGCAGGCCGCCACCGAGACAGTCAACGAGTTCATTCCAGCAAACGATGAAAGTCGCAAGGCCGCCGCCATCACCATGATCGAACCGGGTACCGGAAACATCATCGCTATGACCCAGAACCGAGTCTGGGGAACCTCGGGAGTGGGAAAGACCACTTACAACTACAACACCGACCGAGCGATGGGTGGCACCATCGGAATGCAGGCCGGTTCGACGTTCAAGATCTTCACTTTGGCCGCCGCGCTGGAAGCCGGAATTTCCCCTTACGAACCCATCAATTCGCCAAGCCCTGCCACATTCGAAGGCTTCGTCAACTGCGAAACCGGAGTGCCTTTCCCACCCGTAACAGTGCGCAACTCCACTCGCGGTGGAGCCCTCACAATGGCGCAGGCCACAGCTTTCTCCACCAACACCTACTTCATGGCAGTGGAGGAACGCACCGGCTTGTGTCGACCTGCAGAAATCGCCGAATCCATGGGGGTTTTCACCGGCGCTGGTGATCCGCTGCCGCGGGTTCCTTCCTTGACGCTGGGATCGGCTGAAGTGACTCCGATGGCCATGGCGAACGCGTACGCCACCTTCGCTGCACACGGTGAATATTGCACTCCACGCTCGATCTTGGAGGTTCGGGACCGCGAACAACAACGCATCCCAATTCCACCCGAGGACTGCACGCAGGTAATCGACCGACCGGTTGCAGACTCGGTGACCGAACTACTTACCGGTGTGGTCGACGGACCAATTTCCGGACGCACCGGATCACGGATGTCACTTAATCCACAACCCGCAGCAGGCAAAACCGGAACCACCAACGATTCCGCCGCCGTGTGGTTTGCGGGTTACACGCCACAGATTGCAGCCGCTGCCTGGGTCGGTGACCCGCGAGGGGGATTCGCCCACCCGATGAAGGACATCACCATTAACGGCGAGTACTACTCCCAGGTCTACGGCGGCACTCTGCCCGGTCCGATCTGGAAGGCAAGCATGGAAGCGGCACTGGCCGACCAGCCCATCGAAAAGTTCACCCTGAACACAGGGCTGCCTACTGCCGTCTTCAACGTGGAGAAGCTTCCCGATCTCACTGGTATCTCCGATATCGCAGAGATCATCCGGCAGTTGCAGGAAATCGGACTGGAACTGGGCAATGTTGCCGAGGTGGACGCACCGCAACCGGCCGGTGTTGTCGTCGCCCAGACACCCGAACCGGGCGGAACCGTCATTCCTGGAACGGCGGTGGACATAGTGATTTCCACCGGGTTCTCCACGATCCCAGAGACACGCGGCGCCCCCGCCCAGGACGCCATAACCATCATGGAACGTGCCGGCTATGCCGTGCAGATAGTCCCTGCGGCCGACCCCGGGGCACCGCCAGACACAGTGATCGCCCAATCGCTCGCGGCCGGGACGCTCATGCCGGTGGGCACGGTCGTCACGTTGAGCGTCAACAGCGCAGCTGCGCCGGCACCGGCTGATCCTGTCCCGGCCAATCCGGACCAGCCGGGACCGGCACCAGCGCAACCTGCACCGGTAGAAGTACCAGCCGAGATCGTCCCGGTCGAGTAGCGATCACATGCCGAGGGCGGCCTTGACCAACGCCGCCACCTGAGACCCATCGGTGCGACCCTTGACCTTCGGCTGCACGATCTTCATTACTGCCCCCATCGCCTTGCCGCCGTCCATCCCCTGGGCAGCAACTTCGGCAACCGCAGCAGCCACGATCGCCTCCACCTCCTCTTGCGACAGTTGCGACGGAAGGTAGGCATCGATCACTGTGAGCTCAGCACGCTCCTTGTCAGCAAGATCGGTTCGCCCGGCATCGTCGTAGGCCTGCGCGGCCTCGCGTCGCTTCTTAGCCTCGCGCCCGAGAACGGTGAGGACGTCGTCGTCGGTCAACTGGCGAGCTTCCTTGCCGGAGACCTCTTCGGTGGTTACGGCAGCGAGGACCATCCGGATGGTCCCGGACTTCACCTCATCGCGAGCTTTGATGGACGCGGTGAGATCCGCCTGGAGACGATCCTTGAGTTCAGCCATGGAGCGCATCTTGCCACCGCTCGCAGGTGACACCCGTGCCATCATGGGCGTGTGAATACCCGCGCGCGGCTGCTGACCTCTGCCGTCGTCGCTGGCCTCGGTGCCCTGGCCTACGCTCGCTGGGAATCTGAGCGATTCACTCTGCGACGGGTGCGTGTTGCCGCGCTGCCCACCGAGCAACCCGACATGCGCGTGCTGCACCTGTCCGATTTGCACCTCGTCCCCGGACAGTCCAAAAAGAAGGCATGGGTATCCAGCCTGCGCGAATTGCGGCCTGATGCAGTGATCGCCACCGGTGATTTCCTCTCGCATGAGGACGCCATCCCGGAGGTTCTCGACACCCTGGAGCCACTCTTCGACATTCCAGGTGCTTTCGTGCTCGGCAGCAACGACTACTACGCCCCCAAGCCGATCAACCCCGCTCGCTATTTGCAAGGTCCCTCGGGCCTGCAGCCGAATCGGCCGATGCTCCCGTGGCGAGACTTGGTTGCAGGTCTCACCGCTGGTGGGTGGCTAGATCTGTCCAACACCCAGTCGCGACTCAAGGCCGACGGCCGCGAAATCGATATTCGCGGTGTTGATGATCCACACATCGGTCGAGACAATTACAACGACGTCTCCGGTCCTTTTGATTCGGGAGCCGATCTCGCCTTAGCGGTTGCACACGCGCCCTATCTGCGGGTGCTGAATCCAATGGCAGCCGATGGCGCACACCTGATCATGGCCGGGCACACGCACGGCGGACAACTGCGCGTTCCTGGCTATGGCGCACTTGTCACTAATTGCGATCTTGACACCAAGCGTGCTCGTGGACTGAGCCAACACCAAGGCAGCGCACTGCACGTCAGTGCCGGGTTAGGCACCTCCCCTTACGCACCGTTCCGTTTCGCCTGCCCGCCGGAGGCGACATTGTTGACCCTGACCCACTCGGCTTGACAAGCCATTCAAGCTCTTGAGGGCGTCGGCTAGACTCCGTTGGCCCGTCAGGCACTCATCGGGTACTCGGGGTGTGGCGCAGCTTGGTAGCGCGCTTCGTTCGGGACGAAGAGGTCGTGGGTTCAAATCCCGCCACCCCGACTCTGGTGGGGCAGGAGCCACTCGGCTCTTGCCCCATCTCTCTTCCAAGGAGGTCCGGTGAACACTCCCGAACTCCCTGACCGCCGTCCGGCTAGATCAGATCTGGGTCCGGTCACTCGGGAATACGTGAAGTCCGTGGGCTGGCGCTCGGTGAACATGCACACGCATATCTCTCTGGTCAACAAGTACGTTTACGTGGAGGTGCCAAAAGCCGGCTGCGGAACTATGAAGGCCACACTGGGTGGACTCGAAGCGGCCCGCAAGGGACCCGGCCTGGTGCAGCGGGTCCAAGAAGCACCGCACAATCGAATCAACGCAACGCCATTCGTCAAGCCTTTCCAGTTGCCTTCAGACATGCTCGAGGAGGTGTTGACGTCATCGGCTTATAGGCGATTCACCGTGGTGCGAGATCCAGCACCGCGAGTCTTGTCCGGGTATCTGGAGAAGATCGGTCAGGGCTTGAAGCAAAGCGAACCGATCGTCGCCGCACTAGGAGTCCCTGCCTCGGCGATCACACTCGAGCAGTTCCTTGACGTCATCGCCGCGCAAGACTCGCGCGAGCAGGATCCGCATTGGCGCCGGCAGGCCGACCATGTGGGTTGGGGCATCCTCGACTACAACGACGCGATTCACCTGGAGCAGCTCGATACATCATGGGATCGCGTGAGTGACTTGACCGATATCCCTGACTTGCGCGAGACCTTCTACTGCCGTAACTCCACTGGAGCGTCCGCGAAAGTGGACGAGTACTTCACACCGGAATTGCATGATCGAGTCCGATCCATTTACGCACGCGACTACGAGGTGTTCGGTTACTGAAAGCGCGGCAGCAGCAGTTCGGCAATTTGCACGGCGTTCAGTGCTGCGCCTTTGCGGAGGTTGTCGCCGCTGACGAAAAGTGCGAGTCCCTTGCCATCCGGAACCGTCGGATCCTGGCGGATGCGACCAACGTAAGACGGGTCTTGCCCCGCCGCCATCAATGGCGAGGGTACTTCCGTGACGACCACGCCGGGCGCGTCCTGCAGTAGTTCGGTTGCGCGCTCCACTGACAGTGGAGCCGCAAACTCAACGTTGATCGCAAGCGAGTGCCCAGTGAAGACGGGAACACGCACACACGTGCCGCTGACGGCGAGGTCCGGAATGTTCAAGATCTTGCGTGTTTCGTTCCGGAGCTTTTGCTCCTCGTCGGTCTCACCTGACCCGTCGTCAACGAAGCTCCCGGCTTGGGCCACCACGTTGAAAGCGATGGGGTGGACGTACTTGACCGCAGACGGGAAATCAACGGCAGTTCCCGAGTAGGTGAGTTGCTCGATACCTTGGTCATGTACTGCATTCACCTGGGATGCAAGTTCTTCTACGCCGGCCAGGCCACTTCCCGAAACCGCCTGGTAACTAGTCGCGACCATCCGTCGCAGACCAGCGTCCTCATGCAATGGGCGCAGCACCGGCATCGCAGCCATCGTGGTGCAGTTCGGGTTGGCGATAATCCCCTTGCGCATCTCATCGATTGCGTTGGCATTGACCTCGCTCACCACGAGCGGTACATCCGGATCCATGCGCCAGGCCGAGGAGTTATCGACAACGATGGCACCGGCCTCAGCGAACTTCGGCGCCCACTCCTTCGAGGTCGATCCACCGGCGGAGAAAAGCGCGATGTCGATTCCGGCGAGGTCAGTCGTGGCGATGTCCTCGACGGTGATCTGGTCGTCCTTCCACGGCAACGTGGTGCCGGCCGAGCGGGCGCTGGCGATGTAACGCATGCGGCCTACAGGGAAGTCACGATCCACAAGGAGTTGGCGCATCACGCCACCGACCTGGCCGGTAGCGCCGATCACCGCGACGTTCACACCCACGGGGTCACCGCTCATCGGCCTGTCCCGGCGTAGACGACAGCCTCCCCATCAGCGTCCAGACCGAAGGCGGAATGCAGCGATTGGACAGCGGCCTTGGAATCATCCACTCGCGTCACAACCGAAATGCGAATCTCCGAAGTTGAGATCATTTCCACATTGATGCCCGCTTCCGCAAGGGCGTTGAAGAAGTCCGCTGAGACACCTGGGTGTGAGCGCATGCCAGCACCCACGAGGGAAATCTTGGCAATGTGCTCGTCCACGGTCAGCGATTCGAACTCAATCGCATCGCGACGAGCATCGATCGCGGCCATCGCTTGCTGCACCGCACCTTGCGGACAGGTGAACGTCACATCGGTTCGTCCGGTTGATGCAGCGGAGACGTTCTGCACGATCATGTCCACATTGATGCTGGCATCGGCCAGGGCGCGAAAGATCGCTGCCGCTTGACCAGGCTTATCGGGGACACCTACAACGGTGACCTTGGCATCGTTCACGTCGGCGGCGACACCGGAGATGATCGGTTGCTCCATGACTCTTCCTTCTTCGATAGCGCGGGTGATCGACTCGGGTGACATCACCCACGTGCCCTCCTTAGTGGAGAACGACGAGCGAACGTGGATCGGGACATCGAACCGGCGCGCGTATTCAACGCACCGCAAGTGCAGCACCTTCGCTCCCACAGCAGCGAGTTCGAGCATCTCCTCGTAGGTGATGAACGGAACTTGGCTCGCCGCCGGAACAACGCGCGGGTCGGTAGTGAAGACGCCATCTACGTCGGTGTAAATCTCGCAGACATCGGCGTTCAAAGCTGCGGCGAGCGCAACGGCCGTCGTGTCGGAACCGCCGCGACCCAGCGTGGTGATGTCCTTGGAATCTTGCGCTACACCCTGAAAACCAGCGACGATCGGAATCGCCCCGTCCTCAATGGCCTGGGAAATGCGTCCAGGAGTGACGTCGATGATGCGCGCAGCGCCATGAGCTGAGTCGGTGATGAGTCCGGCCTGTGATCCGGTGTAGCTGCGCGCCTCGGCGCCGAGGTCGTGGATGGCCATCGCGAGGACTGCCATCGAAATTCGCTCTCCAGCAGTGAGCAGCATGTCCAATTCACGGCCAGGGGGCAGCGGGGAAACCTGTTTGGCAAGATCGAGGAGTTCATCGGTCGTGTCACCCATCGCGGAAACGACCACCACCACGTCGTGTCCCGCCTTCTTGGCGTCCACGATTCGGCGCGCCACCCGCTTCACGCTGGTGGCGTCAGCTACGGAGGAACCTCCGTACTTCTGCACTATGACGGACACAAGCCCACAGCCTACGACCGAAGCAAACAGCGTCGTTCAGCGTGCTCGCGTAGTCGTCGGTCCTTGTCAGCGGTCACGGGCTGGTTCGCGCAGGCCCCAGTAGAGGAGACCGGCATAGGCGATCATGAAGCTCGAGCCGAACAGCAGGTACAGCCATCGGAACAGCGTCCAGCCATCATCTGCGGGTAAGAAAACGGTGAGCAGCGTCATCAGGCCACCGCCAACGATCATCACCGCTGCGGCACCGCGCACCGCTGCGCGATCACCTCGGCGCACCAGCCACATCTGACCCGCCAGAGCAACGAGCGCGGCACCGACCATGCGTAAGGCCCACTCACCCTCTACCGAGGGTCGCAATCCCAACAGTTCCCCAAACCATCCGGGAGCAACCAGCAAGGCAAGCGCTGAGGCGATGAAGACGATCGCGCCGGCCGCCAGCACTCCGCGGATGATGCGCACCTCGTCCATGACCGAACGCTAACGATCATGGAGGGCCGCCGTAGCACTCCGACGCACCGTCGGGAAATATGTCCCCGTGACCACCACGGCCCCGGAAAGAACCTCCTCTGCCCGTAAGGGCGTGTGGCTCGCCATCGCCGTGGCGATCGCTTGGTTGCTGATCTCAAGTTGGGCAGGCCCGCTCGCCGGGTCCTTGTCGCAAGTGCAGGAAAACGACAACGCCGCATTCCTGCCCGCCTCGGCGGAATCGACTCTGGTATCCGATGAGCAGGCCGAGTTTGCCGACAGCACAGCAATCCCACTCCTCGTAGTGGTGTCCAAACCAGACGGTGGCCCCCTCACGGCTTCGGACCAACAAGCCATCGGGGCTTTTCTCGAGCAGATTCCCGGCCTGCAGGTGGATGACGGTGACCGTGTCCAGGCCTACTTGGACCCGCAACCGCTGGTTCCGATTCCGTCTTCTGATGGCAATGCAGTACTTATCAATGTGCCCGTCAACGGCGACCGCGGTTCGGTCACCCTCGACAGCGGTGAGATCGCCTTCTTGGGCATCGTTGATGCAATCCGTGCGCAAGCACAGGACTACCCGCAATTGCAGGTCAATGTCACAGGCCCGGGAGGATTCCTCGCTGATCTCATCGAGGTGTTCGGTGCGATCGACACCACTTTGCTGATCGCCACGGCGCTTGTCGTTGCGGTCATCTTGATTTTCGTTTACCGCAGTCCGTTCTTGTGGCTCATCCCGCTCATCGCCGCTGGAATCGCACTTTCCACTGCGAGCGCTTTGGTCTACGTACTTGCCGACAACGACGTCCTTGTCCTGAACGGGCAAAGCCAAGGGATTCTCACCGTCTTGGTCTTCGGGGCCGGAACCGACTATTCGTTATTGCTCGTCAGCCGGTATCGCGAGGAACTACACAATCACCGCGAGCACACCATCGCGATTCGCCGAGCACTGCGTGGCGTGGTCGAACCGATTGTGGCTTCGGGCGCTACGACCTCAATCGGATTGCTATGTCTGCTTCTCAGCGAGTTGAACTCCAACAAGTCAACCGGGCCGGTCGCAGCGATCGGCATCGTGGCTGCGGTTCTGGTGATGCTGACTTTCCTTCCAGCTCTCCTCACGATCCCGAGCGTCGTGCTGCCGATATTGGCCTTCTTGGTGCCAACGATCATCGGAGTGGGCCTCGGATTCTTGGTCGACATTCCAACGCTTCCTTTTGTTGCGACCGGCGGGCTCTTGGCGCTGCTGACCATCGTTGGCTGGATCGTCTTCGGTATTGCCCGGGTCAAGGGCCGCGGGCCGTTCACCCGCGAACGATTTCCCTCGGGAAGCTGGGCGTTCTGGCCGCGGGTACCGAAATACAGTGAACCGGATCTCAAACTCTCCGGGGTCTGGGCGCGAATCGCTGGAGTTGTCGGACGCCGTCCGAAGTTCACCTGGATCGCCACGGCTCTCGCTCTCCTTGTCCTCGCCGGGTTCAGCACCACTTTGAAGGCCGACGGCGTGGCCACCTCTGAATCCTTTGTCAACGGCTCGCAAGTGGATTCGGTCATCGGCCAGGAAATCCTCGTGGAGAACTTCGCCGCCGGGTTGGGTAGCGAAACACTCGTCACAGCGAACGTGGAATCAGCCCAAGAGGTGCTTGAGGTAATCGAAACGACTCCGGGCGTGGATGGGGTCGTCTTTCAAACCGACCAGCCTCCAGGCTCAATGGGCGCGGGCATGGCCGAGCCGAAGGTGGTGGACGGCCGCGTGCTGATGCTGGCCACTTTGTCCGATGCACCCGACTCGGCTACGGCAGAGGCATTGATCGGTGAGTTGCGCACCGACCTAGCGGGCATTCCCGGCGCCGACGCACGCGTGGGCGGCCCCACTGCCGTGAGTGTCGACATCAACGAGGCAAACCTGCGTGACCGCACAGTGATCATCCCGCTGGTGCTGTTCGTCATCTCGATCATCTTGATCATCTTGCTGCGCTCGCTCGTTGCACCACTGCTCTTGATCGGCACCGTCATTATTTCCTTCTTCGCAACGCTTGGTGCTTGCGCAATTGCGTTCAACTACATCTTCGACTTTCCTGGAGCGGATGCATCGTTCCCGCTGTTCGCATTCGTGTTCCTCGTCGCGCTGGGCGTGGACTACAACATCTTCTTGATGACCCGCGTGCGAGAGGAAGCCAAGACCATCGGCACCAGACCAGGCATCCTTCGCGGCTTGACAGTTACAGGTGGGGTGATCACCAGTGCAGGAATCGTGCTCGCCGCCACCTTCCTAGTGCTCGGGGTGCTTCCGCTGGTTGCACTCCGTCAGGTCGGCTTCGCCGTTGCGCTCGGTGTCCTAATCGATGCCTTCATCGTTCGCACCACCCTCGTCCCTGCGTTGGCCTACACCATCGGTCCGAAGATTTGGTGGCCAAGCGCACTGGCCCGGGCACCTCAGCCGGAAGAAGAGCGCGAGCCGGAAGTAGTTGCCTAACTGGCGCTCGCGTTCTTTACCTCCAGTTGCCTCGATCTAGGCGCTCATGCCACCGGAGTCCAGGTCCTCGGGCACGTCGAAGATCGTGATGACCCGCTGCAGCAGGTCCTCGACGTCGGGATCCGGAACCGCTTCCACGAACGGCGCCTGGGCATCGAAGAAGGTCTCGTTGACCAACTCCTGGGGGCGCAGGAATTCCGCGGAGTCTTCACTGGCCCGCGCCATGTACTCCACCCATGCTCGGTTGTGCAGCAGGTAGGCGTCGCGGGCCTGCTCAATATCGCCGTGCCACACCGCAATCGGTAGCTTCGCGACCGCCGCGCCCGCCGCTGCGATCTCGACCTCAGCCTGCGCTGCTAGGTCACGAAGCTCGTTATCCAGCTTCTGGTTGTCACTCCCCGAGCCGTGCTCCTCAAACGCCTCGGCCACCCCATCTTGGAGTTCGCCCATGACCGCCTCGGAGGCCTCGACCCGGTCCAGTAACTCGTTCATCTGCGCGGTGCGCCAGGCCCAGTCCGCCGCGAGCGCGCCCCCGACCAGCAAGGTGAACACGAAGACCACAGTTCCTGCCGCCCAGGGCACCCAGCGGCGGTGCACCCACGCTCGAGGGGCTACCGCCTGGTCGGTCATGACGCCATTGTGGATGATCCCCGGGCAAGAGGCCCACCGCGGGCATTACGGTTATCTGCCGTGGGCACAACGTTGGTAACCGATTGGCGCTCCCGATACGGGGAGTACGTGGATGGTTTGCGCGCCCAATTGGTCACCTTGCCCTATGACCAACCGCTGCGGCTGGCCAAGTCCACCTCGAATCTATTTCGCCCCCGGGCGACCTCGGGGACGAGCCGACTGGACGTGACCGATTTCGACGGCGTGTTGCATGTGGATCCACAAAGCCGCACCGCCGAGGTAATGGGCATGACTACCTACGAGCATCTGGTGCAAGCAACGCTTCCGTACGGACTGATGCCGATGTGTGTTCCCCAGCTCAAGACCATCACACTCGGCGGCGCGGTTACTGGCTTGGGCATCGAGAGTGCGAGTTTTCGAAACGGAACCCCGCACGAGTCGGTTCTGGAGATGGACATTCTCACCGGCGATGGCGAAGTCATCACCGTCACCCCGGATCCCGCCGATCCGCACCACGATCTGTTCTATGGCTTCCCCAACTCCTACGGATCGCTCGGCTACGCATTGCGCCTGAAGATCGAACTCGAACCGACCAAACCATTCGTCCATCTTCGTCACCTACGTTTCGATTCGGCCGAAGCGATGACCGCCGCCATCGAACAGATAAGTGCCCAGGGCGAACACGACGGTTCACGCGTGGACTTCCTCGACGGAACGGTTTTTTCCCCCACCGAGCAATACCTCACCCTTGGCGAGATGGTCGGAAGTCTGCCGCCGGGACTGACCTTGAGCGACTACACCGGAATGGACATCTACTACCGATCAATCCAAGGCAAAACGCAAGATGTCCTCACGATCCACGATTACCTCTGGCGCTGGGATACCGACTGGTTTTGGTGCTCGCGCGCATTCGGCACGCAGAAGCCGGCGATCCGCAAGTGGTGGCCGAAGTCCAAACTGCGTAGCGACTTCTACTGGAAACTCATCGCACTAGATCGTAAATACGAGTTCTCTGCTCGTACTGATTCACTGCGAGGTCGTCCGGCCCGTGAACAAGTTGTGCAAGACATCGAGGTCCCTGCCGACAAACTCCCCGAGTTCTTGGATTTCTTCCATCGCGAAGTAGGCATCGAACCGATCTGGGTGTGTCCGCTGAAGCAGCGTGATCCCGAAGCACGTTGGCCCTTGTATGAGTTCGATCCCGAGAAGCTCTACGTGAATGTCGGTTTCTGGTCCACCGTTTCACTGCCCGATGGAGTAGATCCCAGCGAAGGCCGCATTAATCGACGCATCGAGGAGGTCGTCGCTGAGCTCGACGGACGCAAGTCCCTCTACTCGACCGCGTACTACTCCCGCGATGACTTCTGGTCGACCTACGGCGGCGTCGACTACGAAAGGTTGAAGAAGGAATACGACCCCAGCGGACGCTTGCTGGGCCTGTACGAGAAAGTGGTGGAAATGCGATGAAACTTGCTGACGCATTCTCCAAGATCATCACCCCCGATCGCCGGGTGAGTTTCCGTGCCTATGACGGCTCTACTGCGGGACCGCAGGACAACGACGTCATCTTGGAGGTACGCAGCCCGCGCGCAGTGGCCTTCCTCGCCGGTGCTCCCTCACAACTCGGACTCGCACGCGCGTACGTCAGCGGCGACCTCGAGATCATTGGTGATGCGTACACCGCGCTTAGCCGCATGTACCCGCTCGATACATCACACCTAACGTGGCGTGACAAACTCGAGTTGGCTAAAGCCTTCGGTCCGCACGCGCTGCACCGTCCCGCACCCCCACCGCAGGAACGTCAATTGCGTGGACGCCGGCACTCCAAGGGTCGAGACGCCGAAGCCATCCACCACCACTACGACGTCAGCAACCGCTTCTACCACTGGGTGCTGGGACCATCGATGGCTTACACCTGCGCGGTATTCCCCAACGCGGAAGCTTCACTGGAGACTGCACAAGAAGAGAAGTTCGACTTGGTGTGCCGCAAACTCGGCTTGCAGCCGGGGATGCGCCTACTGGATGTCGGCTGCGGTTGGGGTGGCATGGTGCTACACGCCGTCAAGAACTACGGCGTCCAAGCCATCGGCGTGACCCTTTCCGCTCAACAGGCCGAATGGGGGCAACAGGCAATCCGTGATGCCGGACTTGAGGGACAAGCGCAGATCAGGTTCAGCGACTACCGGGATGTTCCCGAACCGCAGTTCGATGCCGTTTCCTCCATAGGTCTAACCGAACACATCGGCCGAGCGAACTACGCGTCGTACTTCTCCTTTCTGTACGGAAAACTGCGCGAGGAGGGTCGGATGCTCAACCACACGATCACCCGACCGAAGGATGCTGAGCCCACGCACTACCGGACGAGTTTCATCAACCGGTACGTCTTCCCCGATGGCGAGTTATCCGGTCCCGGCCACATCATGAGCGCGATGAACGCAGCAGGCTTCGAGATTCGCCACGAAGAGAACTTGCGCGAGCACTACGCCCTAACCCTCAAGCACTGGTGCGAAAATCTCGAGAACCACTGGGACGATGCCGTGGCCGAAGCCGGCTTGGGCACGGCGCGGGTTTGGCGCTTGTACATGGCTGCATCCCGCCTCGGCTTCGACCTCGACACCATCCAGTTGCATCAGACCCTCGGGGTCAAGCTCGGCCCCGGCGGGTCATCGGGCATGCCGCTGCGGCCGGATTTCAGTACCCGCGCGTCGCAAGCGGTTTAAAGAACTGTGAACTTTTCACGTTAACGGTGAGGGTGCCGAGACGTTCAAACCGCCGTCGGCCACCAGCGTGGTGCCGGTGATGTAGTCCCCGGCCGGGGCGCAGGTGAACGCAACGAGCTCGGCCACCTCCTCGGGGAGTTGCAACCGGCCGGCGGGTACCACGGTGGCGACTTGGGCGGGATCTATCCCGTAGCGCTCCATCGCTTCGGTATGCACGATGCCTGGGGCCACGGCAACGGCACGGACGCCGCGGGATGCCCACTCCGCACCCCACGTGCGCACGAGGGATTCGACGGCGGCGCGGGATGCACTCGAGTGACTCATGCCCGGCATTCCACGGCTCGGAGTCATCGTGATGCACACGACCTTGCCGTAGCCGGCCGGCAGCATCGATCGTTCGGCGGCCTGGGTCGTCAGGTACCAGGTGGCATCGAGGTTGAGTCGCATGACCGCGCGAAATCCCTTGGCGGGTATCTGCTCGGCCGCGGCGATGAACTGCCCACCTGCGTTATTGACCAGGATGTCCAGCGGCGTCTCATCCAGGATTCGGGTCAGCGCTGCATCCACCTGTTCGCTTTCGCGAACATCGGCCACGATGGTCTCGACCGAGCCGGAGTGTGCACGTTCCTGGGTTTCTTCGAGCGTCTGCGCGGTTCTGCCGAGGACGAAGACTCTCGCGCCACGCTCGGCTAGCAACAGCGCGCATGCGCGACCGATTCCACTTCCGCCACCGGTGACAAGTGCGGTGCGCCCGGCCAGCGACAGTGTGTTTGGCAGTGTCTTTGGCAGTGTGTTTGGAACTGCGGGGATCTCAGACATCGGCCTCGACGAGGATGTGGCGCGCTTCCTCGGCAGGAATCTCCACGTACTCGCCACCGCTGCCGATCATCACGCCCTCGCCGGTCAGATACGCCTTGACATCAGCGCCCGGCGTGGAACCAACACGTCGCAACTTGGTCATCGCGGACTCATCGGTCTGGATCGTCTCGGCCAGCCGGCGCACGCGGATGCGTTTGGGTTCTGCGGTGAGTACATCCGGCAAGGGGATCAGTCCGTCGAGGCCAGCGAGGATGTCAGTGGCCGTGGGATCCAACTCGGCTAGGCCGGGGATGGGGTTGCCGTAGGGGCTGACCGTCGGGTGGTCGAGTAGTTCCAGGATGCGTCGCTCAACTGCGTCGCTCATCACGTGCTCCCAGCGACAGGCTTCCGCATGCACGTCTTCCCACGGGAGTTTGAGGACATCAACCAGCATGCACTCTGCTAACCGGTGCTTACGCATGACGCGCACGGCCTCTCGTTCGCCTCGCTCCGTCAGCTCTAGGTGTCGGTCCCGCTCGACCTGCAGCAACCCGTCCCTCTCCATCCGTGCGACGGTCTGAGAGACGGTCGGGCCGCTTTGGCTGAGCCGTTCGGCGATCCGGGCCCGCAGCGGAGTGATGCCCTCTTCGCGCAATTCGTAGATGGTGCGCAGGTACATCTCGGTGGTGTCGATGAGATCGCTCACGCTGCTCCTTCGTGCCCTACGCGCCCGAAGCAGGGAGCCTGACGCGTATGACTTGAGCGCACGCTACCGGGCCGGCGTGTTCGGTGCAGGCGAGCCAAGGTAGCGATCTGGGCGGGCAACGTGGACCTCGTGGGTCCACGCCGCCATGGCGTAATCGGTGAAGTAATCCGTGGACAGCAGTTCCCAGATCCGCTCGGCTACCTCAACAGAGACGAGTGTCTCGACGCGCACATTGCCGCCTTCGATCTCGCTGACACGTCGTTCCCGGGGACCTTGACCGCGAGCAAGGGTGATTGTCCAGCCCAGCGCCCCCGCCTTGGCGAGATCGTCGATCAGCCGGGATTCCAAGATCGACTCGGCGACGATCGTTACGCACACGACCACACCGGTGGCGTCACTCCGCGGTTGTTCGGACATTGAACTCACGCTCCGATCATGCTGGACAAGGAATCGGCCATCAACCAATACAACGGGATACCGACGATCAGGTTGAACGGAAAAGTGATGCCCAGGCTGCTGGTGAGGGTCAGCCCCGGATTCGCCTGCGGTAGCGCCAAACGCACAGCCGCAGGGGCAGCGATGTACGAGGCGCTGGCAGAAAGCACTCCGAGCACCATGGCACCGCCCGCGCTCAACCCGACCACGGTCCCCCCGAGAACACCCAGAGCGCCGGCGAGCACCGGGAAACCGATCGCAAAGAGCACCAGACCGATGCCCGCCTTGCGCACATCGCCGAGCCGTCGCCCGGCGAGGACACCCATCTCGAGCAGGAACAGCGCGAGGACTCCGGTAAACGGTGCACCGAAGAACGGCTCGACCCGGACGAAGCCTTCTGGTCCGGTGATGAAACCGATCACCAGGCCGCCGGCCAATAGCAAAATGGAACGTCCGGTGAGGATCTCCCGAACAGTTTCGCTGAGTCGTCCCGAGTGGCGAGCGGCTGATCCGGCGAGTAACAGGCCGACCAGGATGCCTGGGATCTCCATAATCGCAAGCAGCGTCGACACGAATCCTTCGTAGGAAACCCCAAGGGAGTCCAGAAATACCAGCGCTGCGGTGAAGGTGACCAGGGATGTGGATCCGTAGTGCGCGGCCATCGCCCCTCGGTCGGTGACATCCAAGCCGGTCATCACCCGAAGCAGCATGAACGCCAGAATCGGAATGACCACGCCCAGAGCGATTGTCATCAACGCGGGAGCCGCCACCGAGGCGACATCGGACTCGCGCAGAGCCACGCCACCCTTAATGCCGATCGCGAGCAGCAGATAGATCGACGTGGCCTGGTAGACGGCATCGGGCAGCCGCAGGTCCGCACGCAGCAGCGCACCCACTACACCGAGGACGAAGGCCAGGACCGGTACCGAAGCGATGCTCGTGGTGAGCAGTTCGGCCGACATGCCAACAGGCTAGTGAGGATGCCCACCAGGCATGCGATCTGGGCTGAGACCACCTACGGTGCCGCCATGGCAACTGTCTTGTGGTTCCGCCGCGACCTCCGGCTGCATGACAACCCCGCTCTCTTGGCGGCGGTCGAAGCCGCGCGCGAGGAGGGCACCGGTGACCCCACGGTGGTGCCGCTGTTCGTGGTCGACCCCCAACTGTGGGAGCCCGCCGGGCCGATCCGTCAGCGCTACCTGGTCGATTCCCTCGATGCACTCGGCGCCTCTCTGGGACGCAATCTGCTCATTCGACATGGTGATCCGCTCGACGTAGTTCCGGAGGTAGTGCGAGCTAGCGGGGCGAGCAGTGTGCACATCGCCGCGGACTACGGCCCCTACGGCAGCCAGCGCGATGCAGCCGTCGAGGCCGCGCTCGACGTGCCTCTCGTGCGCACAGGATCGCCATACGCGATCGCACCCGGACGCATCACGAAGGGCGACGGCACGCCGTACCGCGTCTACACCCCGTTCTATCGGGCTTGGCTCGCGCACGGTTGGCGAGCGCCAGCCGAGGATCCACCCGCGGATATCAACTGGTCGATGCCAATGGAATGTCAGGGTCGACCCGTTCCGCAAGCGTCCGCCGGTGCAGATATTGAGTTACCACCAGCGGGCGAACAAGCCGCACTCGAGCGTTGGGATGCCTTCCGCAAAGCCGGACTTGCCGACTACGACGACCTGCGAAACCGTGCCGACCTTGCCGGGACTTCCGCGCTAAGCCACCACCTGAAGTACGGCGAGATCCACCCGCGAACGATCTTGGCCGATCTCACCGATGCAAACGATGGCTTTCGTCGGGAGATCTGTTTCCGAGAGTTCTACGCCGATGTCTTGCACCAAAACCCACGGTCAAGTTCGGCTTCGCTCGATGACCGATACGACACCATCATGCGCTGGGAGAACAACGACGACGCCTTCGCCGCCTGGGCCGAAGGCCGCACCGGTTTCCCGTTCGTCGATGCCGGGATGCGACAACTGCGAACTGAAGGCTGGATGCACAACCGCGTGCGCATGGTGGTCGCAAGCTTCTTGATAAAGGACCTGCACCAGCCGTGGCAGCGCGGCGCTGCTGAATTCATGTACTGGCTGCGCGACGGTGATATCGCCAGCAATTCACACGGCTGGCAGTGGACCGCGGGTTGTGGAACCGACGCCTCCCCGTTCTATCGAGTCTTCAACCCCATCACCCAGGGCTTGAAGTTCGATCCCGATGGCGATTACGTGCGCCGATACATCCCCGAGCTCGCCCACCTGCCGGGCAAGAGCGCCCACGAACCGTGGGACGTCCTCGGTGGCTACGACCATGGTTACCCCGAGCGCATCGTCGATCACAAGGCAGAACGTGAGGCCGCCCTCGCAGACTTCGCCGCGATCAAGCGCACCGGAGCCTGACACCGCGTTCACCCGCGCGTCGTAGGGTGCGCCTCATGCCCACCTTGGCCGTGCTTTCCATGAAGGGTGGCGTCGGGAAGACCACGCTCGCCCTCGGTCTGGCAAGCGCAGCGTGGAACCGGCACTGGCGCACGCTGGTCGTCGACCTCGATCCGCAGGCAAATGCCTCGATGGGCATGGGCATCACCGATCCCGCGCTTACCGTGGGAGATGCCCTCGCCGATGGGCGCCCCGGCGTTGCCGCTGAAGCCGTGGTCCCTTCCACCTGGGGGCGTCAGGCAGACGTGTTGCCATCGGAACCAGCCCTCGAGCACCGCGTTTCCGAAACCGCACCTGGCTCCGAGCAACGCCTACGCACGGTCCTCGCCGGCATCGGGCATCGATACGACCTCGTCGTGATCGACTGCCCTCCCTCGCTCGGTGAGATGAGCCGCAATGCCCTGCACGCGGCTTCACAGGCGGCGGTGGTCACCGAACCGGGCTACTTCTCTTTGCGGGGTGCGCAGCAGGCGATCGAAGCGATCGACCTCGTTCGCTCCCAAGGCAACCGAACACTGCAGCGCCCGACTTTGGTACTCAACCGGGTTCGAGGAACCGTAGCCGAGCACCGGCAACGGGTTGCAGAACTGCGCGATGCATTCGGCAATCAGGTCACCGACATCGAGATCCCCGAGCGCAACGCCATCAGCCAAGCCGAGGCGGCGGGTATGCCCATCCACGCGTGGGACTCTCCTGCCGGTCACGAACTGTCAACCTTGTTCGATTCCCTATTGGATCGCCTCATCCCCGGAGGTCTGCGATGAGCAACACATTCGACCCCACTCCCCGGCCAGCACTGCAACCGGCACTACGCAAGGCCGCCGATGCCGACATCCACCCCACCACCGGACGATCTATCTCCACCGCTGATTCCGTCCTCGAAGGCAAGAAGGTGCCGCTCGTGGTGCGCGTTCCCAAGAAGCTGCGCAAACAGGCCCGCGAATTGGCACGCCAGAGCGATACGAATTTGGATGAAATCGTGGCTACGGCACTCGCCGCCGAAGTACGCCGACGCTCTGGCTAATCACCGATTGACAACTACGGCGCTAGCCGTTCGATCTGCCAGGCTGAGGACTCGGCAAGACTGCCGGTGCCTCGATAGCGAAGCCGGTCGTGCAAGCGCGATGGGCGACCTTGCCAGAACTCGACCACATTCGGCCGAATCAACCACCCGCCCCAGTGCTCGGGAAGTGGAACGTCGCTACCCACCGGATAGCGATCGTGTAAGTCACGCCAGTTGCGGTCCAGCACATCGCGCGAATCGATCACCTTGGACTGTTCGCTAACCCAGGCACCCAACTGCGATTCGTGCGGTCGGCTCCGAAAATAGGCGAGAACTTCATCGCGGCCTAGTTCCACGACATCACCCACGACGACGACCTGCCGGTGCATAGCGAACCACGGGAAGGTGACCGAGGCCCGCGGGTTCGCGCGCAACTCACGAGACTTGCGCGAGGTCAGGTTGGTGAAGAACGCGAAACCGCGGTCGTCCGCGCCCTTGAGCAGCACAGTGCGTGAACTCGGGGTACCGCTGGCGTCTGCAGTCGCCAACACCATCGCGTTCGGTTCGACGATTCCCTCATGTGCAACCGCTTGATCGAACCAAGACCTGAACTGCTCAAGGGGACTTGCAGCCAGGTCGCTCGCTTCGAAGGTGCCTTCGGCATAGGTCACCCGGAGGTCGGCTACGCCCTGGATTCCGGACGATTCTGCGCTCGTTGCCATGCCCTGATCCCACCATGAAATCCGCGGTGTTGAATGATGCCCCTGATCGGGGAGGTCGATATGCGCGAGTTTGTGCCAGGTCTTGAGGGCGTCGTCGCCTTTGAAACGCAGATTGCCGAGCCGGATCGTGAGGGGGGCGCCCTGCGCTACCGCGGGGTTGATGTTGAGGAGTTGGTCGGCAGGGTCTCCTTTGGCAACGTCTGGGGCCTGCTGGTCGACGGGGAGTTCAACCCGGGTATCCCACCGGCTGAGCCTTACCCCATCCCCATCCATTCCGGTGATATCCGGGTGGACGTGCAGTCGGCTATCGCGATGCTCACCCCCGGGTGGGGGCTGCAGCCGCTCTTGGACATTGATGACGCCACCGCACGCGAGAACCTCGCCCACGTGTCGGTGATGGCGCTTTCCTTCGTTGCGCAATCAGCCCGCGGCCTCGGGCTGCCGATGGTTCCGCAAGCCGAGATCGATCAGGCCAACACGATTGTCGAGCGCTTCATGATCCGTTGGCGCGGTGAACCCGACCCCAAGCACGTGCAGGCTGTCGACTCTTACTTCGTGGCCGCCGCTGAGCACGGCCTGAACTCCTCGACACTCACCGCACGGGTAAGCGCCTCCACGGGAACCGATGTCGCTGCCGCCATCTCGAGTGCAATCGGAACACTCAGTGGCCCGTTGCACGGAGGTGCACCCGCTCGGGTGCTCTCGATGATCGAAGAAGTTGAACGCTCCGGCGATCCGGCCGGCTATATCCGCGCCGCGCTCGATCGGGGCGATCGGTTGATGGGCTTCGGCCACCGCGTCTATCGAGCAGAGGATCCCCGGGCCCGAGTTTTGCGTGAGGTGGCTCGCGACCTCGGGGCGCCCCGGTACGAAGTGGCTGCCGCGCTCGAGCAAGAGGCGCTCGCCCAGTTGCGCGAACGTCGTCCTGATCGCACCTTGCTCACCAACGTCGAGTACTGGTCAGCAGTCATCTTGGACTTTGCCGAGGTACCCGCCACCATGTTCACGTCCATGTTCACTTGCGCACGTATCGCCGGGTGGAGTGCGCACATCCTCGAACAGAAGCGAACAGGCCGGCTCATTCGACCGTCGGCGCGTTACGTGGGACCACGGCCGCGCCGTGCCGAAGAAGTTCCCGGGTGGGACTCCGAGATGGTCCGTCCGTCCTGGCTGCTCCCCGACGACACCGAGTAGGGAGCGTCGCGGGATACTGAGGTTCTGCCTCGTTTGTCGATCAGGAAGGTCCCACGTGTCCCAGGACATCCGAATCCCCGCTGAACTACTTCCCGCCGATGGTCGTTTTGGTGCCGGGCCCTCGAAAGTCCGCAAGGCGCAGGTCGATGCACTCGGCGAGGTCTGGCAGTCCTATCTGGGCACCTCGCACCGGCAAAAGCCGGTCAAGTCCCAAGTAGGCCGACTACGGGCGGGCTTGCGCCAGCTGTTCGAACTACCCGAGGGCTACGAAGTCATCTTGGGTAACGGTGGGTCGACCGCCTTCTGGGATATCGCGACCTTCGGCTTGATCCAGGACCGTGCTCAATTCCTATCCTTTGGGGAATTCGGCGCCAAGTTCGCCTCTGGTGTGGCCAAAGCCCCTCATCTGGGCGATCCCACCATCATCACCGCCGAGCCCGGTTCGGCACCAACATTCGCGGCCGAGGCGGGCGTTGACGCCTACTGCTCACCGCACAACGAGACTTCCACCGGAGTGATCGTTCATCCAAAGCGGGTCGAGGGAGCCGATCCCGATGCGCTGATGCTGGTCGATGCCACGTCCGGCGCCGGCGGCCTACCGGTCGATCCATTACAGGTCGATACCTATTACTTCGCACCGCAGAAATCGTTCGGGTCCGACGGTGGTCTGTGGATCGCACTGATGTCACCGGCGGCTTTGGAACGGGCCGAGCAGATCAAGGCAAGTGGTCGTTGGATTCCCGACTTCCTGGACCTACAGACCGCCATCGACAACTCGGTGAAGGACCAGACTTACAACACCCCGGCGCTGGCGACTGTGTTCTTGATGGCCGAACAGGTCGATTGGTTCAATGAAAACGGTGGTTTGCAGTGGTGCACCGCGCGCACCGCAGAGTCATCTTCGATTCTCTACGACTGGGCCGAAGCAAATCCCATCGCAACGCCTTTCGTAACCGATTCGGCTGCACGCTCAAGTGTCATCGTGACGATCGATATTGACGATTCGATCGATGCCACAGCCATCACCTCGACCTTGCGAGCAAACGGCGTGGTTGATACCGAGCCGTACCGCAAGCTCGGTCGGAACCAACTGCGGATCGGTACGTTCCCAGCGGTCGAACCGGATGATGTCCGTGCGCTCACCGGCTGCTTGGACTATGTCATCGCCCAGTTGACGTGAGTGGTGCGTCGCCCCCCGCCGGGCGTCGTCCCACGTTAGATCGCATCACCTGGATCTCTTACGTACAGATTTCACTATTCGCGTTCTTCCTCTACGGCTTCGGTGCCACCCAGGCTCTACTCCGCGACGAACAAGGAACCTCGCGCACGATTGCATCCCTGCATGCCATCGTCTTCGCACTGGCGAATGTTGTTACCGGCTTGCTTCTTCCCCGACTGATTGCCCGGTGGGGACGTGGGCAAGTCATTCGATATTCGGTGTTCACGATGGCCGTTGGAGTAGCCGTGTACACCGCCCCCGGTGGACTTCCCGTAAGTCTTCTCGGTACCGCCATCGTTGCCTGCGGTGGTGTTTCCATGATCGTCACCATCAACGCCTTCGTCCTGGACTACCAAGGCGGGGCCGGACCAGCTGCCCTCACCCAGGCCAACGCTCTCGCCGCGTTGTTCGGGTTCATCGTTCCCCTCGTTATCGGCGTGACGACCGCGATCGCCTGGGGATGGCGCACGGGATTGTGGGCACTGATCGTGGCGTTGGTCATCTCCGAGTTCGTCCGCAGTCGCGACGAAGGTGATCCGCATGTGCAGCAAGCAGAATCACCATCTATCTCGGTCCCTGTTCGCCAAGACAAGACACAACTGCCACGCCGGTTCTGGTGGTCGCTGTCCGTTGTAGCGCTGTTGTTGGCAACCGAGTTCACCCTCACCCTGTGGAGCGCAGATCTCCTACGCGAGCGCGCCGGCTTGGGTGCGGCCGCCGCAGCTGCCTCCCTTGCCGCCGTGACGGGTGGCATGTTCATCGGTCGTCTCTACGGAAGTCGGCTGGCACAGACGTGGTCCATTGACCGACTGTTGATCGCTTCGATCTTGCTAGCCCTCGGTGGTTTCGCCGTAGCGTGGTTAGTGGCAGAACCTTTCGTCATCCTGACTGGTCTTTTCGTTGTAGGCCTGGGTATCGCGGTGCACTGGCCGATCGGTGTCTCCCGCGCTGTTGCTAGTTCCGGAGGATTAACAGACCGGGCGTCAGCACTCTCATCAGTTGCTGCGGGTGCAGCCAGTGGCATCGCGCCATTCATCCTCGGCGCGATGTCCGACACCATTGGTTTCCATCGCGCATTCCTCATCGTGCCCTTGCTCTTGATCACCGCACTGGTCCTGATCATCGCCAAGCCCGTGCGCTCAAGCGAGCCGATCACTAGCTGACACTGGTCACCAGGTGGTCCGGTGGCCGCATACCAGCGCGAACCCACCAAGGAATCTCAACCCGCAGGATGCGGTTATCGCCCTCGCTGGCGGTCAATAGTGCGGATCCGTCGGGTGTCCAGGTGACTGCTTCGCCCTGCGGCTGAGCCGGCATCGGCAGCGTTGCGATCTTGCGACCCGGAGGAGGTCCCTGGAAGAAGTGCACGTCCAGATAGTCGCGCAACACGTAGCCGGAGGCATCGGGTGCAATCGCCCCATCGGTAATCAACGAGCCCACATCACCCACGCGATTGCCTAGCAACACCGAATCTCGATCCCGCTTGCCCGTGAGACCCGGCAACTCGTACAAACCACCGCTGGCTAATTGCCACGTCGCGATCCAGATCCGATCCTCGGCAACCATCACGGTTTCCGCGTTATGCGGGCGGTCGTCGTAGGTGAAGCGGTACTCGCGCGCCTTGCGCGAAGTGCTCCCCAACTCGGCCGGTTCACGGATGCGGTACACGCCGACATCCGGCCAGGTGTCGCGGTTGTCGCCGATGTCACCGATCCACACCACTGGCCTCCCTCGAGGGTCACGAGCTGCCGCAATGCCCTCGATGTCACGCGCACTCACCCCGCGTAGGTCGACTTCGGCAACCACCGCGCACGAGTCCAGATCTAGGCCATAGATGCGCGCGGCGTCGGAGGAGTCGTTGTGTACCCACACCACATTCGCGTGTCGAATCGAAGACGTGATGCCGCTTATTTCCACGAGGCGCGGGTCTTCGATCGTGCACAGCACGGAGGATTCAAGGGACACATCGGTTGCGCTCCATCCAGGAACCGCGGCGCCGAGAATCCCCGTCAGTGCAACGCAGATTCCCAGCGTCAGACGACGATGCATACGGTTAGGAACCGGATGCCACGGTCGCGACGATGACCGCCCCGATAGCCACGGCGAGTACCAGCAGGGTGATGAGCCGCCGAGTTCGAGCGTCCATATCGTGCAGCGTAGACGGGCAGTACGCGGATCCCGAGTGAACAACCCCTGAACGAGGCGCACTCAGGTAACTCGGAGCCATACCCTTGGCTGGTGTCCATGCGTTCCGCTAAGCCATCGGCCGATCAGACTGCTTTGCCAGCCGTCATCCTCGGCACAGCAGTCTGGGTTGTCGCGCTCGTGCTGCTGAGCGTGCGCGGACCCGTCACACCCCCGCAGGAGGGTGTGTGGTGGTGGGGCGCTGCGCTGATCGGCGCGCTCAGCGGCGCGATCGGACTCCCGTTCCTCGTGCGGCGGCGAGCACGAATGGCGGCCGGTAAGCGAGCAGATCAAACGCCTGCGTGAGGCAACCGCTCGCTACTCGTCGTCGGCAGCAGCCGGCTCGGCGATCTCCGAATGCGCGCCGCAGCCGTAGGCCAAGGAGACCAATCGGCCATCGGCCGGGGCGAACTGGTTGGCACAGACGCCGAACTCCCGCGAGAACGGCCCGGCAACATGGATCAAGAAGCCGCAGGTGGCACACGGTTTCGGCGCGGCTTCGGCCATGGCCGAATGCGGACCGAACTCACCGCCGTCCCAACGTTCGGCAGCATCGTCACGTCCGAAGACGGAGAGCACCCGAGGTCGCGTCAGTCCGGCTTCCCAACCGGTCATACCCCGCGGTTCGTCACGATCGACGATCGCATCGAGCTCGTCCTCGCCGGTAAGGCCGGCGGTGAGGCGTTCGTCCTGCGCTGGAGTAGGCAGGACATCCCCAACCCCCAGATCGCCGGGACGGATACGTTCGCTCCACGGCACCCACTCGGGAGCGAGCAGCGAATCGGGACCCGGCAGGAGCACTACCTCGCACACGGTCGCGGCTTTGGCCCGCGGGGCCCTGGCCACCGTGACCGCCCAGCGCCATCCGACGTACGCCGGATCCGCGCAGCGGAAGGTATGGGTTCCCAAACGCTCGGAGTCCATCGCGAAGTCGACGTAGTCACCCACGAGTCCGACACCCACCTCGTCCACCACGGCGTCGTGCGCGAGGTCCCGTGCATCTCGCAGCACCGCGTCCATCCGCGTGGAGGTCATGCCCGTGCTCGTCGTCGTTGCCACGGGTCGATTGTGGCCCACCGGGCATCCGCAGGCCATTCCAGGGCACCGGTTGCCGCCGGGCACTAGCGGTAATGTCGGGGGTATGCGATCACTGTCGGCACCAAAGACCCGTCGAATCGCAGCGCTGGCCGCTGCTGGCGCCGCCGCCGGGCTTCTCCTCACCGCGTGCGAGAAGCCCGCACCTGGGGTGTCCGTCTTCTCTGGAACCACCACTGAGTGGCGTGAGGCCGTCTGTTGGGCATTCCAGTCCGATTCCTTGGAGCCGGGGGATTGCGCGCAGGACGTCATCACCGAGGCGAGCACCGGTGACGGTGTCGCGCGAATACCGGTGCTGCCCGGCGAGACCATTGGCATCAGTGTCGACCCGAAGGTCGCCGAAGAAGGCTGGACTCCGGTGATCGGTCAGCAACGCCTCACCAGCACTCCGCTGGAGGCCACGTATTTCCGGTTCACCTACCCCGATCTGCAGGAGGTGCCCCCGGAGGGCGTACTGCTGCAGGTGGTCGCCGGTCGCGGCGAATCCACCAAGGGGATCTGGGTCTTCCGCCTCGACCGCGCCTAGATGTCGAGGTCGTCGGCAACGGCGCGGAGCACCGCAGCGGTCTTGCGGGCCATCTCGTCCGAGGGGTACTTGCCTCGACGCAGCTGACCGGAGACGCCGTCGAGCATCTTGATGACGTCCTCGACGATCACCGCCATGTCATCAGCCGGCTTCCGGGTGCCTTTGGTCACCGATGGTGTCTCGAGAACCGTCACGGACAGCGCTTGCTTCCCACGACGCCCATCGACAACCCCGAAGTCGACCTTCGTTCCCGGTCGCAGGGCGGCAACCCCCTCGGGGAGGGTGGAAACGTGGACGAAGACATCCTCGCCATCGTCAGCCGTGATGAAGCCGAACCCCTTTTCGGAGTCGTACCACTTCACTATTCCGGTAGGCACGGCTTTCTCCTCGCTAACGACGCCACTTCCGGGCAGCCGAAACTGCCTCCTCGCGCGATACTAGGGCCATGCAAGCCGCCCCGGGAGACCGCATGCTGCGAGTGGGCGTCGTGGTGACCGCTATCGGGCTGATCTGCACGCTCGTCGCAATCGCGCCCCTGGTCATCCCCTCGTTGGAGATGTCCGGGCTGTGGTGGTTCCTTTCCATGTTGACCGGGGTGGGCATCGCCCTGGTCCTCGTCGGCCTCGTGCGCTCCGCACGGTCGCGCCGCGGCACCCGCGTAACCTAAGGCGGATGTCCACAGCCCCATCGGCGCAGCCCAAGACCCTCGCCGAAGACCTCCGCGGCCGCAGCGATGACCACATCGCCGCTCTGCTGCGCTCCCGCCCTGACCTTTTGCACCCAGTTCCCTCGGACATGCGCGCATTGACCACCCGGGCTGCCACCAGTCCCTCCATCGCGCGGTACCTGGACACCGTGGACTGCCTGCACCACTTCGCCCTGCGCATTGCCAGCGAACAGACCGCAGCCGAGCCCACTTCGGTCGATCGTGTGGTGGATGCGATCGTTTCGGAGATCGCGGACGAATCGATCCGGCCCGCAGCCCGCGAAGCAATTGAGCAGTTGCGCTCCGCTGCGCTCTTGTGGGGCACAGACGAGCGCTTGCATGTGGTGACGGCGGTCAGGGATCAAGTGGCTGCCGCTCCCGTGCCCACCTGGCCAGCCCCGGAATGCGGCCGCAGCAAAGACCGCAGCGGCGAGATGACGATTCACCAGGCCAACGCTCGTGGTGGGTCCGTAGCCCATGAATTCATCGAGACCATCGAGGAGATCGGTGACCTCTGGGCTCTGACACCGGGCCCGGTTCTTCGCTCCGGCGGATTATCGGCGCGCGCGCTCGATGCACTTGCCGATCATTTAGGTAGGTCCAAGCAGGAGGTAACGATCTGCCTGGACCTCGCCCGAGGTGCGGGCCTGGTGGCGCAAGGCTCGACCGGGTCCGACATCGGCTGGATGCCCACCGCCGCTTTCGAAACCTGGAGCGCCGATCCGGCAGCGAAGCGTTGGGCGAAGATCGCCCGCACCTGGCGGGACCGACCGAGCGTGACCGGGGATCGCCCGCTGGTCGAGGGCGAGCACGCTTTCACCCGAACCTGGCGGATGCACCTACTTCACGTCCTCGCTGACGCACCTCGCGCGTGCGACCTCCAGGCGGCGATCGCCGTTATTGACTATCGCTGGCCACGGCGCCGGGGGGCGAAGCGAACCGAAGTCCTCGAGGCGACCTGGATCGAGGCCGAGCACCTCGGCATCCTCGTCGATGGCGTCCTCACCGATGCAGGGCGAGCCTTGGCGTCGGATGCCACGCCTGCTGTGCTGGCCTCGACCATCGGATCGACGCTGACCGATGAAGTCGATGAAGTACACATTCAGGCCGACCACACGATCGTGGCACCCGGCCCGCTCGATCCTGCCCTCGGGCGCAAGCTGCGCATGATCGCCGATGTCGAGTCCCGCGGACACGCCACGGTCTTCCGCCTGACGAACACCTCCATCAAGCGGGCACTCAGTCTCGACCCCGATCCCAAGGCCTGGCAGCAGTTCCTCACCGACATCGGATCCAAGGGACTCCCGCAACCCGTCGCGTACCTGATCACCGACGCCGCTCGCAAACTTCCCGCGCAAAAGGTGCTGCACGTTGCTCCAGCCGAGCCGACTCCCGTGCGACATACATCGATCCAAGCAACGCCCGCCCGCGTAGAGAAGGCGCTTGACATCTTGCGAGCTCGCGATGAACGACGCATCCCGCAGATCGTCGCCGAATTGGCCGACTCCGACGTTCCCACGATGGAGGGTGCGGCCGTTGTTTCAGCGTTGCGCTACTCCATCGATCACCACGAGACCGTCCGCATCTCCCACGCGGAATCGGATGGCAGCACCGCATTGCTCTTGGTGGACCCAATTCGTCTCGGTGGTGGTTCCCTCACCGCCTACGATCACCACGAAGAACAAGTGCGCACCTTCGCGATCTCCCGCATCTCCGGTGTCGCGGCCGTGCGGATCAGTGCCTAGCTCGGGGTCAACTCCACAACGCGCACCGTTCGCTCGGCGAGCACCTCCGGCAGTGGCGCGATGCCGATGCCCGGACCGCTGGGGACGGTGAGCAGACCGTCATGCAGGACGAACGGTTCGGTCACGTCTTGCGCGTAGTAGCGATCGGATGCGCTGGTGTCTCCCGGAAGGGTGAATCCCGGGAGTGCGGCCAAGGCGACGTTCGCCGCACGACCGATACCCGTCTCGAGCATCCCGCCGCACCACACCGGGATGCCACGCTCGAGACACAGATCGTGGATCTCCTTGGACTGCAAGAACCCGGCAACTCGACCGGGCTTGATGTTGATATTGGAAGCAGCGCCGATTTCGATCGCACTCTCCGCGGACTCGACAGAGAGGATCGATTCGTCCAGACAAATCGGAGTGCTGCATGCATCGGCCACGAGCTTGTGTCCCCACCAGTCCTCCTCACCGAGGGGTTGCTCGATCAACAGCAGATCGAACTCATCTAGGCGGGCAAGGTGCTGGGCGTGTTCACGGGTGTAGGCCTGGTTCGCGTCGACCTGAAGGGGCATCGACGGCCAACGTTCCCGCACAGCGGCAACCGGTTCCACATCCCAGCCTGGCTCGATCTTGAGTTTGATGCGGCGATAACCAGCATCGACATAGCTGCCGACTTCCTCGAGAAGTTCGGCAATCGTCTCCGATGTCGGGATACCGACACTGACCCCACACTCGACTTCGCTTCGCACGGCACCGAGGTAATCAGCGAGTGACTGACCCCGGTGCTGCAACCAGATGTCGAGGATCGCGGTGTGCACGGACGCACGAGCGATGTGGTGTCCGCGAATAACGTCGAGAGCAACTCGAAGCGACTCTGGTTCCCATACCTTGCCCAACACGATCGGAGCCAGGTATTCCTCTATGAGGCGCACAGCGCCGGCGGTGTACTCGGAGTTATAGCCCGGCCAACCGAGCGTGACGCATTCACCCCA